>Ga0268280_1000399_pt1 | contig 38179 bp, 33 predicted proteins | sample saktaG_9_FD_190139 | JGI IMG/M metagenome (GOLD analysis project Ga0268280, IMG submission 190139) | Saline water microbial communities from Sakinaw Lake, British Columbia, Canada - sak_2011_5_24_40m | ecosystem: Environmental > Aquatic > Non-marine Saline and Alkaline > Saline ...
CTCGCCGCTGTGGATATCCCACCAGGGCAGGAAAAAAGTGCAGGACGCCTATTCCGTCCGCTGCATTCCCCAGGTGCACGGGGCGGTGCGCGACACGCTGAAGTACGTGCGCCGCGTCCTGGAGATCGAGACCAACTCGGCCACCGAGAATCCCCTGATCTTCCCGGAGCAAAAACTCATCCTTTCCGGCGGAAATTTCCACGGCGAGCCGGTGGCTTTCGCCATGGATTTCCTGGCCATCGCCCTGACCGAACTGGGCAACATCTCCGAGCGGCGCATCGACCGCCTGATCAATCCCGCCTCCAACATGGGGCTGCCCAATTTTCTGATCGCCGACAACGGCCTGAATTCAGGTTTCATGATCGTCCACGTCACGGCCTCGGCCCTGGCTTCGGAAAACAAATCCCTGGCCCACCCGGCTTCGGTGGACAATATCCCCACTTCGGCCAACCAGGAAGACCACGTCAGCATGGGCACCATCGGCGCCCGTCAGGCGCGCGAGATCATCGGCAACCTGACCTGCATCCTGGCCATTGAATTAATGGCTGCGGCCCAGGCCCTGGATTTTTATGAATTGAAAAGCTCGCCGCCGCTGGAGCACGTCAAGGCCCTGATCCGCAAACAGGTGCCTTTTTTAAGCGAAGATACCCGCATGGACATCCATATCAGCCATATCGCCGACCTGATCCAAAGCGGCCAGCTTGTCGCGGCCGCTGAAAAGTCAGGACTGCAACTCCAATAATGACTTTCTCTCGTTTTCTCTTGCTGGCCGGAATCATTTATTTGCTTTTCAAATGGCTGTTCAAAAGCCCGCCGCCAACACCAAGGTCAGGGAACTTCGACCGCCAGGGCCAGGCCATAGAAGAAATGGTCCAGGACCCTGTTTGCGGAACCTATGTCCCGGTCGGCCAGGCTCTGTCCCTGACCCGGGAAAAGGAAACTTTTTATTTTTGCAGCGACGAATGCCGCGAAAAATTCCTGCAAAAACAGCCGGCCGGTAAGAAATAGCTCGGCTTGCCTCAGCCCCTACCCCCTCTCCTAAAGGCGAGGGGGTCGAATAATCAAATTGAACTATTTAAAAACGGGAAGTAAATCTTGCCCTTCTCCTTTAGGGGAAGGGTTAGGGACGGGGCCTACCCCAGAGCCACGTCCAGAAACATCATCACCGCAAAGCCGAGCATGACGCCGATGGTGGACAGGTCGGTTTCGTTGCCCCGCTGCGATTCGGGAATGAGTTCTTCCACCACCACGAAGATCATGGCCCCTGCGGCAAAGGAAAGGGCATAGGGCAGCAGGGGTTTGACCAACAAGACCAGCAGGGCGCCCGCCACCCCGGCAAGCGGTTCGACGAACCCCGACAGTTGCCCGTACCAGAATGCTTTCAACCGCGAAAATCCTTCGCGGCGCAGGGGGATGGCAACGGCGGCCCCTTCGGGAAAATTCTGCAAGCCGATGCCGAAAGCCAAAGCCAAGGCACTGCCCAGCGCCGCCGGCGACCAGCTCTGGCCCAGGGCGCCGAAAGCGACGCCCACGGCAAGTCCCTCGGGGATGTTGTGCAGGGTGATGGCCAAAATGAGCAAGGTACTCCGCTGCCAGGATGTCTTGATGCCTTCGGCGTTCTTCATCTCCAGACCCATGTGCAGGTGGGGCAGGATCTTGTCAATGGCCAGCAAAAAGACGCCGCCGCTTAAAAAACCGACCACGGCCGGCAGCCAGGGCAGCCCGCCGTCCGCCGCTGACATCTCGATGGCCGGCTGCAGCAGCGACCAGTAGCTGGCGGCGATCATCACCCCGGCGGCGAAACCCAGCATGGTGTTGAGTGTCCTTTTGTTCAGGGTTTTGAAAAAGAAAACCGTGGCCGCGCCCAGGGCGGTGACACCCCAGGTGAAAAGTGTCGCCCCCAGCGCCAACAGGATCGGGCTCGTACCTTTCAGCCAGGCTGTGTCCATTTCATCCTCCCGCCCTGATTATACAACAAACGCCGCTATCGGTGCCGCCAGCGGCAAGATCAAAGTTTTTTTTTGTTGTATCCCTTGCCGGCATAGGGCTGCAACTTGTCCAGCCATATTTCCTCCAGCTCTTTCAGTTCCTGGCCATGGTCATGATCCGGGCTTGCTTTCGGCGGCAGCCGGTCCAGGACCTCAAATGCGAAATTCCCCTCGCCCTGGTCGTTGAAGTCTTTCTGCAGTTCCCGGTTCATGTGCATCCCGTTCTTCAACTGGAATTTTTCGCTGTTCAGCTTGCCGTTCAAGTCCAGGGCGCGGCCGATGTAAATTTTCCCACTGGCCAGGTTTTTTACCTGGTAGACCCCCATGTCGGGCGGCTTCTGCTTGTATTGCCTTTTGATCTCTTTTTTATCCATCAATATTTTCGGTTACTCTTCGCGTTTCACCGGCCGCCACTGCTCGGCCCAACGGCTGAAGGGCTGGCCATAAGCGGTGGCGAAGGCCGCCTCCAGGTCGCTGCCGTCGCCCAGTTTGCCCAGCAAGCGGCGCAGGCGCGCCATGCCGTACTCACTCACCAGGTCTTCCACCACCTGCAAACTCTCCAGGTAGGCTACCATGGCTGCGCGCGGCTCGCGCGGGAAGCCTTTGGCCAGAAGCTTCAGGGGGATCACCTGGGCCGCGTTGACCGGCTGGTCGCCGCTGCAGTACTGGGCCAGCCCTTCCTGCAGCCAGAACGGGCAGTTTGGCGCCAGGACATAGAGCAGGGCGTGGGTGTACTCGTGGTTGAGCACGCGGCGCAACTCCTGCTCCCGGCCCGCGGCGCCCTGCACCGGCACGCGAATCTTGCCGTCAAGCCGGCCGAACATGCCGCCAGCCCACTCCGGGGCGCGGGTGACGTCGGAAAAATCCTTGCCCGTGTAGAGGATGACGCTGATCGGCTGCCTGGGGAAATAATCCAGTTCCTTGCCGATCTCGGCATAGGCGGTTTTTAAAATGTCCAGCACCATATGCTTCATCTCGTCGTGTTCGTAACCGTCAAACAGCACGACGAAATTCGCAGTTCGGGCATGGTCATAATTGCGCTGCACGCGGATTTCCTTCTCCAGCTTGGCCTGCAGTTCGAGAAGCGCTTCATCCACTTGCAGGGCCAGGGCGGCCCGCACCTGTTCCAGGGCCGGCTCCAGTTGGTTCTGCCGGTAGAGTGCCTGGGCCAGCCACTTGCGCATGGCGAAATTGTCGGGTTGCGCGTCTAGCGCCTTTTGCACTTCGATAACGGCTTCGTCCCAGCGGCCTAGGCGGGCCAGGCAAAGGCCGGCACGGCCACGGCTAATAGGATCGGTCGGCGCCAGGCGCTTGTAGGCCTCCAGCGCTTCGCTGAATTTCCCGGCGGCGAACAGAGCTTCAGCCGCCTGTTGTGCTTCGCTCAGCTTCTGACCGGAATCATTTTTCACAACCAGCGATCCCGGCACAACATCGTTCGGTATTTCTGCAGTTGGTTTTGCCGTCTCCAAGGGAGTTGATGGCGAAATGGACACGGATCGGCTTGGCAATTCTTTGGCAGCCGGCGCTGAAACGGCATCCGAGGTTTCTCGGTGCAGCAGCCAGAATGCCAATGCGGCGATTGCGGCCAACAGCAATGGAATAAGCACCAACCGCAAACGGCGATAATTCCCGTATTCCGGATTTTCCCATGGTTGGTTCATTATCCTTCTATTGTAACGAAAAATGAGCAGCAAAGGAATGGTGCTTAAGCAGATTTATTCCTGCCGCTAGAATCAAAAAACCAGGCAAAGAATAAGATATTTTAAAATTCAAACGTTGATCTCCTGAGGTTAATGGTTTTTCAATTTTTATGAAGGAAGCTTGAAAAAAAGATTTCAATGGGTAAAATGAAATTCAAAGTATTTTGAAGAAAATTGGAGGTAAATAAAAATGAAGAAAATTTTTATAACTCTCTTTACTGCTGTTCTTTTGGTTTGCTTTTTTACCTATTGCCAAAAAGAGGAACAAGTCAAAGAATGGATCCCATTTAAGGTCCAAGTTAATCCAGTCGAAGTGACTGGGGAAGGTCTTGGTGAATTCAAGAACATGAACCTGCTGGTTGATCAGACTATTCAAGTCCTGGAGAATCGCATAAAACTGTTTGATGTAAAGAATTTCAAAATAACCAAAGTCTCCAATTTCAATGATCAACTAATAATCGAGATGCCCCAAAAAGATATTGTAATTAAAAAAGAGGGGGGGGAAGTTAAGATTAATCCATTTCATTTGATTTCCAATTTGTGTGCCTACCCGGAATATAAAATTGAATTAAAACTATGTACTGAAGGGCCTCATCCATTCAGAGAGAATCTATTGCAGTTCTATAACGGGAAAATCCCTGAGACCATGGAAATTGTTTCAGGAATAGTTGACAATAACAGGCTTTATTACACAGTACTAAAGGAGACCATTGTATCCAGTAAAGATTTATATGATGGAGAAGTTTTTACTGATCAAAATGGCGAAATCGGGTTGAAATTTAAATTGAATGACGAAGGAGCCAAGAGGCTGAAAGAGTTGACATCAAAGAATATCGGCAAAAACCTGGCAATTTTGTTGGATGATAAGTTGCTCCTTTCCCCTACCATCTATGGACCAGTTTCAGATGAAGTGCAAATAATCGGAGGCATTGATCCCACATTGGCCATGATAATGGCAGTTTTAATGAAAGCAGGTCCCCTACCCGGCCAAATGGTTCTGCCTTCATCTGTTAAGGTTTTTGATATAAAATTAGAACTAACCATCCAGGTGGGAAAAGATAATAAAAAATAATCGTATGCAGTTAATTAACCATAAACAAATGATCAATTAAAGGGGTCAAATCATTTAAGTAATATTTAAAGCAAACAAAGGAGGGTGACATGGCTTTATTAAAGTGCCCCGAATGCAGCAACCAAGTATCAGACATGGCAAATGCTTGCCCACAATGTGGACGTCCAATAAGGTCAGAACGATCACTCCCAAAGAAAGAAAGGCGTCCCGGTTCCAGCATGAATATAGCCATATCCATATTGGCTTCATTTCCCTGGATTTGGTTAATAATCGTACTTGTCATCAGTCTGTTAGGAGACCCTCCCACAGATGATGAGTTCCTCTTGACCTTCTACTATGTCCCATCTGTGCTTTTGGCTCCTTCCTGGATACTTCTCTTTATTTGGCTGTATCAAACCTGGGACATTATTCCAGTGAAGTACAGAAGCACAACCCCGGCAAAAGCCATCGGATTCCTGTTTATTCCATTCTTTAATTATTATTGGATATTTCGTGCGATTCCCTGTCTATCCGGATCCATTGAAAAAGCTCTCTATGCTCAAAATCCACAAATAAAAATTTCTATTAGCAAAACAATGGGAATCCTTTTCTGCATTTTCTCGATTTTAAATGCAGTCCCTTTCGTTTCTTTTATAAGTCCAATCTTCTTGATAATCTGGATTAACTTAGCTAACTCAGCTAAAAATCGACTGCTTCGTTTAGAATAAGACCAAAGGTAATTGGGATTTTATTTACTCAGCGCCTTTTCCCTGTACTTAAAACCAAAAAGTTTACGTTTCAAAAAATCATAACATATTGATTAAATAAGAGAAAAAATGAGGGAGGAATGAGTTTTCCCGCAAAGAATTTGAAGGAAGCTATTAATATGCGATATGACAAAAAATATCACCCTTCTCATCCTTTCCCCATCCTTCATCCTTGACGGTGCTTGACTTTTTATTGCAATAAAAGTCAAGCGCCGAGTAAGGTCTTTTGACCGGATTCGAGATCCAGCAGGTAACGCTTGCGCCACAAGCCGCCGCCATAGCCGACCAGTTCGCCATCGGCCCCGATAACGCGGTGGCAGGGAATGATGATGGCAACCCTGTTGTCTCCGTTGGCTTTGGCCACGGCCCGCACCGCTTTGGAATGCCCAATCGCTTCGGCCTGTTCCTTGTAAGAACGGCTGGAACCATAAGCTATGGTCCGCAATCCCGCCCATACTCGTTGTTGGAATGGCGTTCCGGGCAGCAGCAGGGGGACATCGAATTCCTTTCTCTTTCCGGCAAAATATTCTTGCAACTGACCATTCAGCTTGTCAAAGTGTTTGCTGAAGCCGGGGACGCATTCGGCGTTCAGCAGCTTGCTCAATCTCTGCAATTGGGTTTCCAGCATCCTCCTGTCGACAAACTCCAGCAGGCAGATGCCTTCGGCAGTGGCCCCGGCCAGCAGCGGCCCCAGGGGAGTCAGGATCCTTGTGGTCGCAATAATTTGTCTCTCCCGGCTTTGGCGCGGAGAAAAGCCGGCCGTTTTTTTGAACTGGTCAGCAAAACCGCTCAATGATTCATAGCCGGAATCAAAAGCCGTGCCGGTGACCTGTTCTCCATGCCTGATCCTGCCGAAGGCCTGACCGATGCGCAAGGCGCGCAAATAGGCCTGGAAAGTCATTTGATGATGTTTTTTGAACCAGTAGCGAACCCGGCTGGGTTCCAGGCCCCGGTCCCGCAGGTCGCTGTCCTTCAGCCTGATCAACGGGTCATTATTGATCTCTTCCAGCAACGGTTTCAGCCAGCCGGGGGCGGTTCCTTTGGGTTCCAGGGGCGTGCAGAGCTTGCAGGGGCGGTAGCCGTGCAAAAGTGCATCGCGGGCCGAAGCGAAAAACTCGACGTTCTCGCGCTTGGGCTTGCGCGCCGTGCAGGTGGGTCGGCAGAATATGCCCGTGGTCTTGACCCCCACCACGAATATCCCCTCGAACTTGCTGTCTTTTTCTACCAGCGCCGCGTACAATGTCTCGCCGTCGGGCCAGGAGCGCTTCATGGCTTCACCATTCCTGTCTGCAATTTTTGTGTTCTTTTCCTTTTTCATCCATCGCCATTATGCAGCCATTTGCCGGCCGCCGCAACCGAAAATTGCACAAGCATTTCTTGGAAGCCGGTCTTACTGCAAAGTTTTAAGAACGGTATTCCAATTGCGGGTGGTGAGATTCGAACCGAACTCTTTTTCAAGTATGCTCATCGCCTCGGGCGTCCCCTTCCCCTTGGCAAGATCGAGGACACTGAAAACTTCCAGGGGAGACGCCCGCAGGATGCGGAACTCCCCTTGCGGAGTGGCGTAAGGAATGGCTATGGTGCGCGGAGCTGTTTTTTCGGCAAAGAACGTCACGTAGAGCCGGATGCTTGGGGTTACCTCGATCCCTTTGAAAGGATCTGCCGATCGGAGCGTCTCAAGATCATCCCGGCTACGCAATATCACGCCGATATCCTTCTTCAATGTTTCCTTCAATCCTGATCTTATTTTATCGGCAATCATCTTTTCATCCGAATTTTCGCATTCAAAAATTACATTGCCGCTGGCAAGCAGTGTGCGCACGTCCTTGAACCCCATCCCCTCAAAGGCATCCTTGAGAGCGGACATTTTGATGGTCGCGTGCCCGCCTACGTTGATCCCTCTCAAAAAGGCAACATAAAGCGAAGCGACTTTCCTTGCCTGCGACACGCGGCTCAGAAAATAGTGTAGGCGCCGTTGACCATGATGGTTTCGCTGCGACCGTCAGAATAGCCAAGGGTGACTTCACGCCCCGCGACGCGCGGCTGCGCCTGCGGAATGTAGATGCGGTCGAGGTGGATGACCGCCGCCGCGGAGGAAAAGTCGCCGGGCCCAACGGCCCCGCCGAAGTGGTCGCTGCGGCCGAAGGCAATGTGCAGACCCAGTTTCTCATCAAGCAGGATCTCGCCTATCGGCTCCAGGCCGAAGTCGGCCAATACGCCGAATCCCAGTTCGGCCAGGTTGCCATAGGCCGGCTCAGCAAGCAGGTGCGCGCGTTCGGCATTGGCCTGCGGCCCAGCGCCGGCCACTTCCACGGCGCGGTTGGCATGAATTGTGAAAAGAACCACCTCGCCATCGATCTCGACCGGCAGTATTCCCTCAGTCCGGCTCTCCTCGCCCGCTTCCCCCTCGTAGGGCACGATGTAGGCCTCGCCGCTGGGCAGGTTGCCGGCTGTGCCGAGCTCGGGGAAGCGCCCCGAACTGGCGTGCGCCGCACGGTGGCGCAGATCGAAGTGGATGGCGTATTCACTTTTGCCGTCCACCATGAAGGAAACGTCGGCGTGATCGGCCTGGTCGAGCCTTGTTTTCAGGGCGTCGACGCGCCGCGCCACCTCGCCGTAGTCAATGCGCAGGGCCGGGATCATCGACGCGGCAAAACCGGGCATGGTTGCCGCCCGGAAGCCGAAGCGCCGGGCCGCTACCTTAAGCGGCGCGGTGGTCGAGAACTCGGTCGGCGCCAGGAACAACTGGGTTGCGGAGAAGACCTTTTCGAAACTCACCCGCTTGCCCGCCCGCTCCAGCTCGGCGGCGATCTCCGGCAGCGGCCCGTCCAGGAGGAATCCGTCTTCGGGGAGGTCGGCGTTGTTCGAACCGACGTCGGCATAGGCGAGCAGCTTCACCTCGGCGAGCGGCACCTCCTGCTTTCTTGCCTGCAGCAGGGCATACCACTCGTAAGCCAGGCGCCGGCGCTCTTTCCAGTCCGGGTTGTCCTTTTGGGCATCGCGCGGGACATCGACCAGGATGGCCAGGGCTCGGTCGGTCTCGAAACGCGGGAACACGGAACGGACAAGGGCGACCAATTCTTCAGGGGCCAAAATCATCATGGGCATCCTCCGCCGACCATTATACCCCTAACATTCCGCATGGTAAAGGAACGCATGGAAGCCAGGCGGCAAGCAGGAAATCATATCTCTGCCATTACCGAGGCAGGGAGAAATCCAAGGGAGTGTGGTAATTCAGCTGGCGGTACAGGCGCATGGACAACCTGCGCAGGTCGAAAAAGGAGGTGTAGCCGTGGTCGCTGCCGCAAATGGCGCGGGTGATGTTCTCCACGTCGGCGAACGAATTGATCCCTCTTTCCGCCATGCGGCTGGCCTGCAAAAATCGCCAGCAGTTGCGCAGCAAGTAATCGATGCCTTCCTGGTAGGCGCTGTTGGTCATGACCTGATAATTCTTGTCCGCCGGGAAGAAAACCGCTTCCCTGTTTAAATTGAACTCGATCACGGCCGAATTCCCCAGGGCATCCGCAACAAGAAGGTGATCGGTCGCATGCGACCAGGGGCGTACGGAGCGGTACAAGGCGATAACGTCGTCCACGGTCGCGCAGGTTTCCAGGGCGACACGGAACAGGTGATGCTCGCAAATGGCGGGGACGTCGGGATAGGGATCGGTCCAGTAATATTTCGGGGGGTCGACCAGGTTGGCCGTGCCCATGAACAAACCCTTTTCGTTGACCCCGTCCATGACCCAGTGATAAGGGATATAACAGGCATTGGCCAAAACCCTGTATCCATCATCCATTGAACTGAACTCGACGAACTGCGGTTTTTCATGGTCATCGTCAAAATTGCGCCCGGTGAAGACATCTTCCCCTATTTTAGCGAAAAGCATGCTGCAATGCGTGCTGGTCGAAGCGGACTTGGAAGCGGCCGTGTCCGCCACTGACCGGAATTCGTCATATTTGAAAAGGCCGTACCAAAGATTGATGAAAAAATCGTATTCCAGGTAAATGAAATCCAGTTCCACAGCCGGTATGCCGAAAACTTCTCCCAGGCCGCGGGCCAACTCCAGGTATTGCGGATAGACCCGCCGGTACATGTCCATGATGCGGTCATTGAACTCGCGGCGATTGGCGTCGACCCGCCTCGGGCTCTGACCATAGAGACGGGCGATGCGGCCTACCAGGCCCCCGTATTCGTAATGGCTGCCCGAAACGTCCATGCGCTTGGGGATGGAGACACCGCTGGCAACAGGGGAATATCTCAGGATCTCCTTTCCCATCTCCCGCTGGGCCGTGGCCAGATATTCCTGGAATTGCCGGTCATGGGTTTGCAGCAATTGGTCCAGCGTTTGCTCACGGCTATCTCCCGAATCCCCGTCTCCGCCGCGCCGGCAGCCGGCCTGGAAGACCAGCAGTGCCAAAAGCGCCAGGAGCACCGGCCCCTTGCCCAGCATTTGTTTTTTCATCGGCACAGTTCCTTGCATTTCCACTCAATTATATAACACTTCAATATTAAACAATTTCCCCTGGAAAGCAATTATTTTCGGGTTTTGCCAAGCCGCTTGCCGGAGTGTATGCCTCGTTCCCGCTTAAAATGGCAGATGGGGATGTTTCACGCCTGATATTCGGAGACGCGATTTCATTCCCGAAATAGCCAGAATTATTATACGCTCCGCTGCGACCTTGGATTTAGCTGCAAAGCGGCGGGGAACCGGGCGTCCCCAATCCCATCAAGGATTAGCTTTTCGTATAACCGCAATCGCAAAAGGCCCGCCGCAGCGGGCCCTCTCGCGAACAGCTTAGAACATGAATTTTATTCCCATAAATGCAGAAATTCCCGGCGTGCCGTATCCCAAAATCTCTTCGTATTTTACGTTCCCAAGGTTCTTCACACCAGCGTATATCCGCACGCGACCGAAAAGATCATAGGATGTCGCTAAATTCAAGAGCACATAGCCAGCCAAGGTGGCACGCGCGTAGGGCCAAGTGGAGTAGTCGATGTCGGCTCGTTTGCCCACATAGCCGATTTCCAGGTTGGCATTGCCCTTTTTCCTGAAACGGTAGTTCGCCGTGAATCCCAGTTTGTGCCTGGCCCGGCGCAACAGCTCCAAACCGGTGGCCTCGTCTTCGGTAGCGGTGTAGGTATAGCTGGCCTGCAGGGCCAGAGCTGCAATTGGATGGGCGGTGGCGAACATTTCGATTCCGTGTGTTTTCGCCGCGCCGACGTTCACATATTTCCAAGTGGCATTATTGTAATCAATCATCTGATCGAATTCATTGTTGAAATAGGTAGTCCCCATCGTCAGTTTGCTATTCCAAAAAGACTGTTCGATGCCGATGTCCCACCCCAGACTTGTCTCCGGCTTCAGGGTTTCGTCCCCATAGAGGGAATAGAGCTGGTAAAGCGAGGGAGACTTGAACCCGGTTCCATAGGTTCCCTTGATTCTTGTCCCGGTTTTTTGAATAAGATAGGTGGATGCGATGCGATAGGTGATTTTCGTTCCAAAGCGGTCGTGCTCATCCAGCCTAGCGCCCACTGTAGCGAACCAATTGCCGCTTAAGCGAACGTGGTCCTGGATATACCCAGCGGTTGTGCGGGTGTTTTTTTGAGCGAATTCGCTTGTATAAGGCCCCCAGGCACTTTCCGCATAGTAAGAGGATTCGCCTTTCTCCCGTTCCGTTTCCACGCCCATGGTCAACATATTCGTTTCTTGCAAGCGTAGATTGTGCTGCCAGTCGAACTTGAGTATCTGCCCGTTGTAGGAGCTGTGGTCCAGATCGGCAGGATGTTCGGTGTCGGTATCATTCCGATAGTTCCGTTCCTGACGGCTCAGTGAAAATCCGATCGTCTGCTGCCAAAAACCATTGAACAGGGAAATACGCGCCTGGGCCCTGGAAAAAAGTTGCTCCACTTCCGCCCGATTGTTCGGATCATCGCCGCCCACGCCGCCGGCATTGTCGAGGTCGGTCTGACCGTCAATGTAGCGCAGGATTAAATCGGCATGGACATGTTCGAGCGGTGTGATGACCAATTTTCCGGATATGGTGGTGTTTTTATAGCCGTCCCTTTCCAAGTTGCCAGCGCTGGCGCTGGCCGCGGATATTCCTTTCGTGTCCAGGCGGGAGGCACTCAGTGTATAATCCGCCCATTTGTTGCCGCCGCTCAGACCGGCATTCCCGGAAAACGAGTCAAAGGACCCGTATTCACCGGCGAGAAAACCGCCGGTTTTACCTTGGCCGGTTTTACTGATGATATTGATGACTCCACTCATGGCATCGGATCCGTACAGAGTGCTTTGCGGGCCGCGAATGATCTCGATGCGTTCAATATTGGCCGTGGTCAGATGAGCGAAATCAAATGAGCGTCCTGGCGTGGTAGGATCATTTATCTCCACTCCGTCCAGGAGGATCAGGGCATCTTCGGATTTGGCCCCGCGTATAAATACCGAGGTCTGGCCGCCCGGACCGCCGGTCTGGACCACATTCAGCCCGGGGACCGTTCGCAATGCGTCCAAGACGGTTGACTTCTGCATTTCCTCGAGCTGCCGGGCCGTGATGACGGTGATCGAACTTCCCACTTCTTCCCGTGAAGTTTCGGTTCTGTTGGCGGTAATAAAGAGTTGATATTCGAGCTTGGGTTGCCCGGATGATTCCGTTTCTTCAGAGCCGCCGTAATTCCGGACCATGGCCGTCAGCGGACCAAAAACCAGGAAAACCAATCCAAACACTGTCAAAAAAAACTTTTTCATTTTTTCTCCTTTCTTCCCTCGAAGGGTAAGGGTTCATTTCCTGCTCCGGAACCGGTCTCCTGGCTTTCGTTCATCCTACTTGCCGCGCCTTCCCATCCGTGCGGACAGTGGCGGCCATGCGGCTTTCGTCCCGATTACAGTCGCGGGGCGGCGGGAGCGTTGCACTCCCTTCCCTCATTCCGGAAAAACATCGCATACAATTATTTTTTCTTGACTCAGTCCAATTGTGCAGCACCTCCTTGCACCGAATAGGCCATTGAAGAACCGGATCATGGCCAACGGTGACGGGATGCCGCATTTCATCCTGGATGCGATCGCCCCTGCGCCACTGCCGCGAGACGCATTGCGATCATGATTCTGCGAGCAGGTCTTCCGGCTTCCGATTCAACCTACTTGCCGCGCCTTCCCATCCATATGGACAGTGGCGTTATTGCGGTTTTCGTCCTCGGTTACGGCGGCGGGTCCGCGACGGTTTTTCACCGTCTTCCCTGTTAGGCCCGAAGGGCACTCACGAATTAGCAATACAACAAATGAGCGAAAAAGTCAATGAGACAAAATCAAGAAACAGGATCGCAAGTAAAATTTCATGAACTTTCTGTCATCTGTTGCGCAGGCAGCAAATCCGTGAATACGAAACCATCGCGGGATACGGTCTCGCCAATGGAAATGTGCACCGGTTTTTTGAACATGAGTCCATCATAGGCAAAAGTATGGAATTCGCCATTTTCTCCGCAGGGATCCATACTGGCTGGAATCCTTTCCAAAAATGATTCTCCATATTCCTGCCCGGCAAAATCCGCGGACAGATGCTTTGGATCGACGCAAGTGATGATGGCGCGCAGACCGCCGCTTACCATATCTCCGGATAGTTTTTTTGTCGACATTCCCCAAAGCGGAAATACCGGCGTGATGCCGCTGCCAGCCAAATTTACCTCCCTGTACTTGCGTATGTCCTCCAGGAATATATCGCCGAATGCAAAGCACTCAATCCCCTGTTCCTTTGCGTGCTTGATAAAGTTTTTCATGATGGCTTCATACGCGCTGTCACTGCATGGGTGCGGAAGCAGAATAAGCTGAATGGGAAGCCCTATATGTTGCGCTTGCTGCCTCACCAACTCTGTTCTGACCGCGTGCATGGCCACGCGCCCGAATTCCTGATTGACCGTGCAAAAAAGGCCCACAACTTCGATATCAGGCTGCCTGCGCAGAACATGCAGCGCCCAGGCGCTGTCCTTGCCGCTGCTCCATGACAATAATGTTTTCTTTTTCATTTCATCTTCAATCTATCGACATGGGCCATGCGGGCGAGCTGAAGTGGACGGGGACTTGATCCGGCCTATTTTTCAAGAAGAAAGCCCATTTTTCGCAGAAATAGTTCGAGTTGAGCGCTGCCGTCGGCTTTGAATTTTGGGTCCGGATCGAAATTGTCCTCCTGGTTGGCCAGGTTGCGGGTCAGAAGGTGTCCCACGCCCGGATAGACATGAAGATCGCAAACACCCCCCGCCTGGATCACGCGATCACGAAAGCGTTCCGCCCTGGAAAGCGGCGTCAGAGTGTCTTTATCGCCATTGACGATGCAGGCTGGAGGCGTCGCAGCGCCGGCATGCTGCAGCGGCGAATAATCGGCGGCGCTTGCCCGGCCCTGGAGCAGTCGCACGAACCAGCCGTCGGCCGCGACGTCCAGTGCCGGGGACCATAAAAGGAGTAAGTCCGGTTTGGAGCTCGTGTCATCGATGCCGTCGCCGGGGAGATCGAGGGTCGCCGCGGCGGCGACCAGGTGGCCGCCAGCCGAAACACCGTATCCGGCCACACGCCGCGGATCGATATTGAATTCCACCGCATGCCGGCGCAGCCAGCGAAACGCGGCCCGCGTATCGTCCAGGGCCTCGATCGGCGTGATCTTTCCTTCCGAAAGGCGGTAATCAATCGTAACGGCCGTCAAGCCAAGGGCGGCAAAGCGCTTGGCCTCCTTGGCGGTCCACTCAGCGCTGCCTGCCACCCAACCGCCGCCATGAAAACACAGAACGGCCGCCGTCGGTTTCCCCGGGTTCGCATCTTGCGGCGGAAACACGTAGGCATTGAGTTTCTGGCCGTTAATTTCGCGATAGACATAAGAGCTGGGCTGCTGAACGTCGTCGCCCGCTGCCGGTATGGACTGTGCGCTTAAAGCCCCGGCCAAAGCTGAGATTAAAATAAAAACAAGTTTTGCTCGCATCGTTATTTCTCCATAAATTTTACTTGCTGATTCTTGAAGGCGTTATATTGTAGCAAACGGATCGCAGACACGAAAGGTTACGTTTGTGTGATTATTTTCTTATTAGGGACAAGTGGACAAAAAGGCAAATTGGAATAAATAAAGACCATTGCCCACAGTCGAGCAACGCCTAGCGCAGCGGCTGGCGGATGACGGTCTTCCACTTGGCCGGGTCGGCCTTGCGGATGTCGGAGAGGTATATTTCGTGGTGCTTGCCGGAAAGTTTGCCGACGGAGGCGATGAAGGCATGCACCTTGGCGACCGTGGGGCCCTCGGCGGAGAAGGGACCGACATGGAGGATCTGGGCGCATTTGCCTTCATTGAACGGCGCGCAGCGCAGCAGAGCGAGCGCTGCCGGATTCTTCTTGGCCTTCACCTCGACGATGGTATCGCGGACCAGGGCCTCACCCACGAACTCGGGCTGCATGATCATCATCGTCCACTTCCAGGCGGACTTGTCGTCCACCGAGAACTTGGCCATGTCGTCGGCCCACCACAGTCCCTCCAGAGGCAGCACGCCGTAATCGATGGCCAGGGTTTTCTTGACCTTGAACTTGATGGCGTAAGCCACTGAGAACAGCGCCTCGACCGCCTCCTGATAGGAGCGCGACGTGTTGGGGTCGCCCTGGCCGTCGATCATCAGGAAGTCCATGGCCGGAACTTCGACCAGAACCACCTCTTTGGCTGACGGCTGATATAGATGCTTAAGTTCTTTCTTGAAATCGATCTTTTTCATGACGACTCCTCCTCACGGCGACGGTTTGCTATCCAAAGGTTAATCTTCATGCGCATCTGGCTTGTTTGCCAAGTTGAGTGAAGGATCGCTGAAAAGGAAATAATCTCTGCCAGACATGGTCACGGAGCTCCGGCCCCGGGTCCTTCGCCTTACAGCGCCTGCAGTTCGGCGATCAATTCGGTAAAGAGTTCCTTGACGGTCACGATCTTATCGCTGCGATAGGCATTTTGGCCGCAGAAGATGAGCCCGTTTTTTACATCCCCCAAATAGGAATTCAACAGCGCCTTGGCAATGCAGTAATGGGCTTTGTCGACTTTGCAGGCGGTCAGACAGCGGTAAGGGCATTTGACCGCAAGTTTTCCCTTGGCTTCCAGCTCCTTTAAAAAATCATTGCGGATGGCCCGTCCGGGCATGCCCACCGGGCTGTCGATAATGACGATGTCTTCCTCTTTGGCATCCAGATAGGCCTGCTTGAATTCGGCAGCAACATCGCATTCCACGGTGCAGACGAAACGGGTGGCCATCTGCACTCCCGAAGCGCCCAGGCTGAGCATGCGGGCGATATCCCGGCCGTCAAAGATGCCGCCGCCGGCGATCACCGGAATTTTCCGGCCGTATTTGTCCTCGTAGCCCTTCAGAGCTTCCAACAGATCCGGCAAAAGGCGCTCCAGCGAAAATTCCTGCGGCTGCGCCAGCTGCTCTTTCGAAAAACCGAGATGGCCGCCGGCCAACGGCCCTTCCAAAATGAAGCCGTCGGCGGTGCGGTTATAGCGCTTATCCCAAACCCGCAGAATCAACTCCGCTACTCGGGCCGAACTGACGATGGGCACCAGGTTCACTGAAGGGTCGGGAACCAGCTCCGGAAGGGCCGTCGGCAGCCCGGCGCCATAGACAATGATCTGGATCCCTTCAGCGACGGCCGTCACGATCAGGTCGTTGACGTTGCTCAAAACGCCCATGAAGTTTACGGCGACCGGGCCGTCAGTCATTTTTTTCACCCGGCGAATCTCAAACTCCAGCGCTTCCCGGGAAATCCTTTCGTATTCGCTTAAAGAGGCCACAAAATCGCCCAGGCCGATGCTGGACAGGGTGCCGATGCCCCCGGCGTTGGCCACTGCCGATGCCAGGGAGGAAAGCGAGACCCGCACGCCCATGCCGCCCTGGACAATCGGGATCTCGGCCGTAATATTGCCGATTTTCAGTTTCGGAATTGTCATGTTAATCCTCACATTTCTTGACGACCAGGCAGGCGTTGCCGCCGCCAAAGCCGAATGAATTGCTTGCGGCAAAGCGCACCGCCAGCTTTTCGGCGCCCTGGGTCACGTAATCCAGGGGGCAGTCGGGGTCGGGTTCGGTGAAGTTGATCGTCGGCGGCACTATGCCGCTGTGCACGCTCATCACTGTGGCGATAAATTCCACCGCCCCGGCCGCCGCCAGCAGATGGCCGATCATTGATTTGTTGGAACTGACCTTCAGCACCTTGGCATGGCTGCCAAATACATTCATGATGGCAGCGCTTTCTATTTTATCGTTCAACGGGGTAGACGTGCCATGGGCATTGATGTAGTCCACTGCTTCGGGCTCAAGCGCCGCGTCCTTCAGGGCCGCCTTCATGACCCTGATCATGCCGTCGCCATTGGGCTCCGGCGCGGTGAAATGAAAGGCATCGGCGGTGTTGCCGTAGCCGACCAGTTCGGCATAGATCTTTGCCTGACGTTGAACGGCATGCTCGCGCCTTTCGAGAACGACGACGCCGGATCCTTCGCCCATGATAAAACCGTCGCGGTTGCGATCGAAAGGCCGGCTGGCATTTTCGGCATTCGCATTCGCGGACATCGACCGGGTAGCGCAGAAACCGGCGTAGGCCAGGGGGGTCACCGCCGCCTCGGAACCTCCGGCCAACATGACCTCGGCGTCGCCCCGCTGCAGAATCCGCAAGGCATCGCCGATGGCATTGGCGCCGGTGGAACAGGCGACCGACGGCGCCGAAAGCGGCCCCTTCAAACCAAAGCGCACGGAGACCATGCAGGCGGCCATGTTGATCAGCAGTTTTGACACGAAGAACGGGGTCAGGGAATTGGGCCCTTTCTCCTGGACCCGGTAATGACCTTCTTCGATGCTGGCCGAACCGCCGATTCCCGAACCGATAATGACCCCGGCCCGGCATTTGTCAAAACCATAGTTGTCCAAACCGGCATCCTTCATGGCCATGGCCGCGGCGGCCACCGCGAATTGAGTAAAGCGGTCCATGCGTTCGATAGATTTTTTGTCGATCCATTCCTGGGGATCGAAATCCTTCACTTCGGCCGCCAGTTGCGAGCGGAAACCGGTCGGGTCGAAATGAGTAACCCTGGCGATCCCGTTTTTCCCGGCTTGCAATCCCTGCCAGAACGCTTCCACACCGATGCCAACCGGGGTTACCGCTCCCATTCCGGTCACCACAACCCGCTGTTCGCTCATAATGTTCGTATCCCTCCTGAATTTTTATTCCCGCCCCATATCCCGTTAATACATTGGGAACGAACGGATAGTCTTTGCCAATAACTATTTTAACTGTTTCCAGGCCTTATTGTAAAGAAGGCCCGGCACAAATGTCAATCGCTGCGGCCCATGTCGCCGCAGAGTCAAAGGACAGGTGGCGATCCCCACATGGGGAATATGAAGGGACAGGTCGCGACCTGTCCTTACCGAACCTATTTCTAATATGTCTTCAACTCGCCGATGGCGCTTTCGACCGCGTGCAGGATGTCGCGATTCTTGACCGTTTCCATCATGGCGTTGTGGTCGGGGTAGAGCGGCCGGTCTTCTCCCAAGTGGGCGACGACCTTGCGCACGGCCTCTTTTGCGGCCAGGGTGCCCTTGCCGGGCTTGAAATCACGGAAATCGAGCGCCTGGGCGGCGGCAATGAACTCGATGCCCAGGATGCCGTAGGCGTTGTCGATGATCTGCCGGGTCTTCAGGGCGGTGTTCATGCCCATGGAGACAAAATCCTCCTGGTCGGCGGCGGCCGGGATCGATTGGATCGAGGCGGGCACAGAGAGGATGCGCTGCTCGACGATCATCATGTCGGCCGTGTACTGGCTGAGCATGTGCCCGGAATACATGCCCGCACCCTTGGTCAGGAAGGCGGGCAGGCCAACGCTAAGGGCCGGGTTGAGCAGGCGGTTCAGGCGCCGCTCGGAAATGACGCAGGCCATGGTCACGCAGGCGCCGAGCATGTCCAGGGGCACGGAGACCGGCGAGCCCTGGAAGTTGGCGCCGGTCAGCACCACCTGGTCATCGGGCAGGAAGATGGGGTTGTCGCCCACTCCGTTCAGCTCGATCTCGATCTGGCTGCGCGTCCAGCGCAGCTGGTCGCGAAAAGCGCCCAGCACCTGCGGCGTGGAACGCATGCTGTAGGCGTCCTGGACCTTGACCTTGACCTTGCCCAGCAGGTCGGAGCCCTCGATGATGCGCTTGATGTTCTCGGCCGAGGTGACGGCGCCCTGGAAACCGCGCAGCGTGTGCAGACGGGAGTCGTAGGGCTTCATGTTGGCCATCAGCGCCTCCAGGGTCATGGCCGCGGCGATCTCGGCTTGCTTGAGCAGCCGCTCGCTTTCATAAATCTGCAGAGCGGCCATGGCCGTCATCAGGTTGCTGCCGTTTATGGCCGCCAGGCCGTCGCGGGCCTTGAGCCCCGGCACCGGGATGCCGGCTTTCTTCATGGCCGCGGCACCGCTCAGGCGTTCGCCCTCGAAAAAGGCCTCGCCCTCACCCATGAGCAGCAGCGCGATCTGGCTCATGGGCGCCAGGTCGCCGCAGGCGCCGACGCTGCCCTTGTTGCAGACCACCGGCGTCACACCCTTGTTCAGCATGGCCACGAACGTCTGGGTGATGTCGGGGCGGCAGCCTGAATAGCCGTTGGCGTGGACGTTTATGCGCCCCAGCATGGCTGCCCGCACTTCGGGAATGGGCACCGGCGTGCCGATGCCGGCCGCATGGTTGTAGATCAGGTATTTCTGGAACTGCCCCACCTGCTCGTCGGTCAGCACCACCTCGGAGAATTCGCCGATGCCGGTGTTGACGCCGTACATGATCTCACGGGCTTCGATGCGCTTCTCGATGAAAGTGCGGCATTTCTTGATTCTTTCTACGGCATCGGCATGGAGTTCAACCTTCTCAAAGCCGTAGGCCACCTTATACACATCTTCGACTTTCAGATTCTTTCCGGTCACGACAATCGCCATTTGTCCTCCTCAATTATCTTGTGATGAATTTATTCTGCAAAAGTTATTGTATGCAAAACCGTGCTTTTTAGCAACCATTTCCAGGAATATTCCGCCTTTTCAAAAGAATGCGCCCCTTGACAGAAATGGTATAATGAAACGTAAATCAAGCAAGGAGAAAGAAATGGCTACCGAAAAAGAACAAACATTCGAATTTCAGTCGGAGGTCAAGCAGCTGCTCGACATCCTGGTCTATTCGCTATACAAGAACAAGGAGGTTTTCCTACGCGAGCTGGTGTCCAACGCCGCCGACGCCCTGAACAAGATGCAGTTCGAGATCCTGACCGAGGCCGGGCTCAGCAACAAGGACGAAGAGCTGAAGATCACCGTCAGCGTCGACAAAAAGCACAACAAGCTGGTCATCGAGGACAACGGCATCGGCATGAGCAAAGAGGAACTGATAGGCAACATCGGCACCATCGCCCATTCCGGCACCCTGGATTACCTGAAAAAGATCAGCGAGTCCCCGGCCAAGAACCAGGTGGACCTGATCGGCAAATTCGGCGTGGGTTTCTATTCCAGTTTCATGGTGGCCAAGGAGATCCACATCATCAGCAAGTCCTGGCAAAAAGACAGCCAGGCCTGGCTGTGGAAATCCAAGGGCGAAAGCAGCTATTCCATAGAAGAGGCGGAAAAAGCCGGCAGCGGCACCCGCATCGAGCTGCTGCTGAAAAAGGAAGAAAAGGAGTTTTTGGAAACCTTCCAGCTCAAGAACATCATCCTCAAGCACTCCAAGTTCGTACCCTTCCCCATCTACCTGGAGGGGGAAAAGATCGAACGCCAGGACGCCATCTGGACCCAACCCAAGTCAAAACTGAGCGCGAAGGACTACGCCGAATTTTACAAGTTTTTCGAGAACACCCAGGAAGACCCGGAAACGTACCTGCATCTCTCTTCCGACGCCCCGGTGCAGTTCGCCTCCCTGCTGTTCGTGCCCAAGACCTCGTTTGAACTGCTGGGGCTGATGAAGACCGCACCGGGCGTGGACCTTTATTCCAAGAAGATCCTGATCCAGAAAGGCTCCAAGGATATCATGCCCGAGTACCTGCGCTTCGTCAAAGGCATCATCGATTCCGAGGAAATTCCGCTGAACATCTCACGCGAAACCATCCAGAGCAACGTGCGCATCGACAAGATCAAGAAGCACGTGCTGAAAAAACTCCTGGAACACCTGGAGAGCGTCAAGAGCAAAAACCGCGAACAGTATCTGAACATCTGGAAAAACTTCAGCAAGAACTTCAAGGAAGGCATTGTCAGCGACTACGATAACCGGGAAAAGCTTTCCCAGCTCCTCCTCTTTTCCAGCTCCAAAAGCGGCGCCGACCAGTTGACCGACCTGAAAGAATATGTCGCGCGCATGCCCGAGGGGCAAAAGGAAATCTACTTCCTGGGCGGCGCCGACCGCCAGGCCATTGAAAAAAACCCGGCCCTGGAGATCTTCCGCAAAAAGGATTATGAAGTGCTCTACCTGCTTGATCCCATGGACGAATTCGTCCTCGACCATTTGCGCGAGTTCGACAAGAAGGGGTTCAAGATGGCCGAAAGCGCCGACATCCCCCTGGAGGAAAAAAACGAGGCTGCGGATGCGGATTACATGAAAGACGCGGAAAACCTGGTGGTCTACCTGAAAACCATTTACGGCGAACAGATCCAGGAGGTAAGAATATCCAAGCGCCTGACCGACAGCCCCTGCCTGCTGCTCAACCCGGCCGACGGCCCCTCCGTGCAGATGGAAAAGATCATGAAAATGGTCAACAAGGACTATCAGCTAGGCAAGCGCGTTTTTGAGATCAATCCCGAAAATTCCCTGATAAAAAAAATGGTGGCCCTGCACAAGCAGGACCCGGCCGCAACATTGCTGAAAACCCTGGCCCTGCAATTGCTGGACAACATGAAGCTGCGCGAGGGCATATTGAGCGACACCGAGGCCACCATCGCCCGCATCCAGCAGATCATGTTTGAGGCCGGCGGCCCGGTTTGAAATAGTTTACGGATTTTTATTTAAACAAGGCCGATTCACAGAAATTTTTGTCGGAGTTGGTTGACCGTTTAATTCTTAAGGAAGCGGGCCAGCCAGGCGAATTGCTCCTGGTAAGCAAATTTCCAATTTTGCAGTTTTCGGTAGTAATGTCCTTCATCCGGAAAAAAAATGAACCGGGCCGGTACTCCAAGGCGCTGCAGGGCTGTATACATGGCAATCCCTTGCGAGAGATCGACGCGGTAATCCCTGCCGCCGTGCAAAACCAGAGTAGGTGTTTTGAAATTCTGCGCATAGGTGCTGGGCGAGGAGCGCACATACTCCTCGCGGTTGCTCATGGGCGTACCGCCGAATTCCATTTCCGGAAACCAAAGCTCATCGGTGCTGTAATACGACATCAACTGGTCGAAGATTCCGTCCACGGAAACGAAGCAGGCAAAGCGGTCGGTCTGGCCGTTGAGCCAGTTGACCAGATAGCCGCCATAAGAGCGGCCGCAGGCGCCGATTTTACTGCCGTCGATGAAGGGGTAGCGGGCAACCAGGTAGTCCAGGCATTTCATGATATCTTCCTGATCGACCCGGCCCCAATGGTTGAGAATGGCTTCCTTGAACTTGGCTCCAAAAGAAGTCGCACCATGGATATTGGGCTTTACCACCACATAGCCCTGCGCGGCGAACAGGTTGGAGTTGCCGCCGTAGTTGCTCCAGCCGCCGTGCCAATCCCCTTCCGGACCTCCATGAAGGAGTATAACCAGGGGATATTTTTTAGCCGGATCGAAAGGCACAGGCCTGGTCAAAAAGCCCTGCACATCATCGCCGTACGCGCCTTTATACCAGAAAACCTCGCCGGGGTCGGGCAGGGCATGGTCTTTTACGAAATCATCGGCCAGATGGGTGAGAGTGGTGAAGCGTTTTTCAATCAAGTCGAAGCGGGCGATTTCTGCCGGCCGGTTCGTGGAGCTGGTGATGCAATAGAAGGATTTCTCGTCCCGGCTCAAGGCCAGGTTTGAGAATATGCGCTTGTTGACCAGGCAGGTGGATCGACCGGTTTTCAAATCGATTTTGTAAAGCGCGTCAAAGCCCTTTTCCCGGCATGTAAAAAAAACGCTAGCGCCGCGGCGCGACCAGATGATTTCGTCCACCCCCAGGTCCAGGTCACGGGTCAGGTTTGTACGCTTACCACTCTGCAGATTTAACAGAATCAATTTTTTCTGATCGGCTTCGTATCCCGGCTTGGCCATCTCGGTATAGGCCAGGTAGCGGCCATCGGGGGAAAAAACAGGATTCACATCACAGCCGCGGTTTTCCGTGATCCGGCGGTTGGAGCTGCCGTCAATATTCACCAAAAAGATGTCATTGTTGGTGCTTACAGCCTTGACCGGATCGGTGTTGGTGGTATAGGCCACGGTCCGACCATCGGGAGAAAACGCCAGGTCATGGTTACCGCCCAGATGGGAGGTTGGGGCATGATACGGCCCGGGAGTAAGATCGATCAGTTGGCCTGAAGCGAACTGATAAAAAAAGACGTGTTTTACCGTGCCGTCATCCAGGTGGTTGTAGGGCCGGAACAGCAGTTTTTCGAAGACCAGGCCACCCTGCTTTTTTTCTTTTTTGGCCACCTGCTGCCGCGCAAAATATTCGGGACTGTTGCCCTCAGAATAGACGGAACGGCTCAGCAGCAAACCTTGACCATTGGGTGACCAGACATACCCGGAAATACCTTCCGGAATAGCGGATAATTTTTCAACTTTGCCGCTGGCCGGGTCGTAGTTGTGCAGCTGGTCAATGCCATCGGCTTCAGCCAGAAAAACAATTTTCTTGCTTCCGGGGACCCAACGGGGCGAATAAGCTCCTTCCTGAATCAGCCGGTTATTTTTCCCGTCACTTGACATCATCCAGACCGCACTGGAGCCGGAATTTTTTGTGACATCACTGCGGGTTAAGGTATAGACCAGTTGTCGACCGTCCGCAGAAAGATCCAAATCCCTGGGATTGGCAAAACTATATAGGGCTTCGAAAGTCAGGGGCTGCTGCTGGGCCGGAGCAGGCATGCTTATAAAAAGACACGCAAACACAATAAAAATTTGAAAAAATGCTTTCATGTTTTCCTCCGGACGAACCAGGCATGATTCAAAAAGCCATTTGCCATACGCCCTATATCCCCGCTTTCCTGCTCACTTCTTCGCCATCCAGGCGTATATGTTCTTCATAAGTTGCGGAGTGATTTCGTGCCCGCCTTCGTATTCCTGGTACTCCACTTCGTAGCCGTATTTTTTCAGCTTTTCCGTGGTCTTGACACCCAAGCCCGCGGGGATCAAACGGTCATTGTTGCCTTGGGCGATGAAAACCCGGAATTTTTTCCCGTTGGCAATTTCCGTTTCTTTCAGCATGGAAAATTCACTGTCGGTTTCGGGGAACAATCCGCCGATACTGATAATCCCGGCCACCGTCTCGGCATACTTGAAACCGGACAGGAAGGCATAGGCGGCACCCTGGGAAAAACCCAGGATATATACTTCCCCAACCGGGCATCTTTTCTTTATCTCCCGGATCACTTCGTCCAGATTTTCGACTGCCAGCGGATCGGCTATCTTCCACAGCTCCCGGTTTCGGGTCTGGATCTCCCAGGAAAAATGCCGGCCGCGCAGCTGGGAGAAATTGGCGTAAGCACCATGGGGAGCGGCCAAAATCACCGGCTCTTTTTTTAAAGTTTTGTTCATCGTTTCCATCATGTGGTCGGGAGTGCCCCCATTGCCATGAAGCCCGAGCAGCAATGGATAGCTTTGCATGGAATCGAATTTCTGGGGGAGTTTGAGCTGCAACTCCAACAACTTTCCTGTCTTTACAAAGATCACCTCGACAGCGGGATCTCGCCAGAGCGGAATCCGGGACAATAGCTCCCTGAATTCTGGAGTGAAGCGGATCAATGCAAAATCCTTGTCGCTTTCCAGCAGTTGGAAATCACGGAAACCGGCCCTGACCGCCATGACCAGGCATTTGACCGCCAAATCGGCTTTGCCCAACTGCCCGTAGCAGCAGGCCAGGTTGTAAATGGTGGTTGAATCATTGAGATTGAACTTCAGGAGCGCCAGATAATATTGAGCAGCCTTAAGATATTCCTTTTGCCCGACAAAGCGGTTGGCTTGCATCAGTATCCTGTCAAAATCGCATTGTAGAAAATCGAGGGCTTTTTCGTTCAAGGCGTCTATTTTTTCAGGATCGACCGTGTCAAAAACAACTTTTTTGGCGGCATAATGAATGGCACTCACAAAAATAAGGAAAAGCAAAAAGAGTGCCGCGAATTTGAATTGTTTTGAAATACGCTTTGGAAAAATATTGATGATCATAAGGAAATTCTAGTCGGCGGCAGGACAAAAGTCAATTCAAAAAAGCCGGGGCTGGGAAAACTAAAAAGCGGTGATCATACCGACGCTGAAGCGCGGGTGCTTACCTTCCACTCCCTTGATCAAATAAGTAACTTCGGCCAGCAGGCGAAAATTGCGCCGCAGCATGTAGCCGCCGTAGATCGTGACCGCCTGGTATTTCAATTCTTCCAGGTCGGAATCGACCCAGTTGAACATGCCGGCGCCGTACCACTGGCTGTCGTCGCCGCGCGGCAGGTAGATCAGTTCGGCAAACCCGCCCCGGGTCGCGATCTCGGAGGCACCCAGCAGAAATGAGGGGTTCTTGTCGCGTCGCTCCACGTATTGCAGGTTCAATTCCAGTTTGGGAACGGACAGCGTCGCGTCAACGCCGGCCATCCACAGGCTGTTGACCAGACCGTTCGGCACCGCTTCTTTGCCCGTGTAGCCGAAGGCACCGATGCGAAAATTGTTGCCGATATCCTGGGTGATCCGCCCCAGGACATTTTTGTATTTGTCGGCGTCGAAATTGCCGTAGGGATTGGCTTCGCTTTCACCGATACCGCTGCCGTTGACGATTTCCAGCGTCAGGTCGGGCCCACCTTTGAGACCGTAAGTGAACATGATGCCGCGATCGTAGGTCAGGTCGATGCCGGAAAGTCCCGGCCGGGTTTCATAGATCTTATACCCCTCATAGGAGAGCCGCAGTTCCCGTTTGAACAATGGATCGGACACCTGAAATTGACCGACATAAATATCCAGATCACCCCAGACTTCGTTGAACATCAGGAACGCGTCCTCCAGCCCGGCCACCTTCCCTTTTTCGCCGAAAAAGAAATAGAGATAATAGGATATATTGCGGGCGATCACGCCGCCAGAAAGCAGTTTTATCAGAAACGGGCTTGAAAAATCCAGGCTCTGGGAATGGGCGTTGTTGAACGAAGCATAACCCTCGAAACGTATGGCCACCGGCAGATCCCTCAGCAAGGAAACCTTTTCGTCCCCGGTGTCGGCGAAATAGCGCGGCGCGTCCTTGTCCTTCAAGGCAAAGCCGTTGGCGGCGAATTCAGCACCATAAGGTTTCAGTTTTGGGAAGGGGGCATGGCAGGTTTTGCACGACATCTGGTACTTGCGGGCGAAAGCCGGCATGCCGTTCAGGGCATCGGCCGCACCCAGGACAAAGAACAGCAGAAAAATCAAAAATGTTTTTTTCATGCCTTTCTCCTCAATCGACGACCTCAATGACCGTCGAATGCTCATTGACCTTGACGATCTCCGCCTCTTCCGCCGGCACGCCCAGGAAATCGGCCACCGGTTTGACCAATTTCTGGTAATTCAAGACCGCGGTGACCTTCAATGGGCCCAGGGCGATGGTCTGCGGCAGGGTGAAGGTGCAGGTTTCCAGTTTGGTCTCGCGCGGACCGATGCGGTAATCGACGCCCTGGGTCTTGGTGTTCCATTGCATGATGGTCATCCTCCCCTGGGGGTCGAAATAGGGCATGCGGAAGATGCGGTCGCCAAGCGGGATGCCGTCACGCTGCACTCCCTTGAAATCAGGTTGATTCAGGGCAATGCCCATGTCCTGGTAGGCTAGCACGTCGCTGCCGATGGTGTATTCCTCGCCGACGAAATTCTTTTTATCCACCGGCAGGTGGTAGGTCTTGCCTGCGGCATCGACTGCCTGCACGTGCATCCAGACGATGCGGTCTTCGACCGAGCCGGTGGGGAATTTGTGACCGGTTTTCTGGTTGAACAAGGCCACGGTGAATTTCACCTTGTCGCCGGGCTCGGCTTCGCGGATGTCGGGATGGATGCGCAGCTCCACCGTGCCCCGCACCTTGCCCGGGTCGTGGGCGCCGTGGAACAGGTGCTGACGCACATCGGCATACTTGTTGCCCATGGCCGCGGAAAACCCTTCGGCGTAGGTCATGTGGCAATTGTGGCATCTCACCCCTTCCTTGGCGTAGGGCCCATCCTTCCACTCCAGGTGGGTGGACTTGACCCAAACGCCAAAGGGATTCTTTTCGTTGTGGCAGGCGCCGCAAAATTCAGCCTGGCCCAGGAACGCCGACTTGACCATGTTGTGTTCGGGCGAATTCTTGCCTTCTCGCGGACCGTACTTGGTCTTGCCCGGTTCGGAAATGAAATTGAAGTTGTGCGGCGTGTCGCCACTGAATCCGGTCACCGTATGGCACACGTCGCACGAGACCGATTCGTTGGCCCGGCTGTTCTTTTCGGGAAGCGGCGGCGGCACATCACCGGCCATGAAGGCCATGGGCGTGTGGCAGCCGTTGCAGCCGTTGACCGGGCCGGCCAGGGATTTGTCTTTATCGGCGTGGGGCACGGCCAGCTTGAAGTACTCGATCTCATCCCAATGGTGGGTATAGGCCTGCGACATCATGGCCTGCGTCCACTGCTGGTAGATGTCGCCGTGGCATGAGGTGCCGCAGAATTTCGGCGGCTGGAAATCATCGTACTTTTTGGTCCCCAGCGCCGCGTCTCCGGTTTTTATCAAAGACTGGGCGGCCAGCCCGACCAGCAGTACCAATATGCTCATGGTAACAAGGATTACGATTTTCCTTTTCATGACCACTCTCCTCTTCTTTTTTTCCCCATGACCCAATAAATAATTCAAAGGAATTTTTTTGTCAAGAGCGCGTCGGGCTTGAACGTGATTCCCGACTCATGCGCACAGGAAATTTTACGAATCACCCCGTTTTATTTCATAGTCAGGAGCAGGCTGGCTTCGTAACAGGAAAAGCAGGTCCGGCCGCCGCTGCATGGCAATTCTCCGGCGAGCAGGAGCAGCCCGTTGTTGGCCACGGTGCCGTCAAGCCACTTTTTGACGATATCCGTAATGTCCTTGCTGAATTCAGCCGCGCCCATGGACACGCCGATCCTCTGGCCGATGGCGGGATAAGCAAAAGCAGTCATAGGGGCCTTTAGTACCCAGATATTCTCGGAGCAGCCGCAGCCGCTGTTGGCGTCTTCGTGTATGGAATGGACGCGCTTCATTTTCAGCTTCGCGCTCTCCAGCTTGGCGCTTTTCCCAGCGAATTTACTCAAGGGGAAATGGATGCGGGAGCGATAAATGACGGCGACACTAGCGTTCGAGCTTTGGGCCCACCAATACACTCCGGCATTGGCGAACTGATTGATGCCGCAATTGGGGAATTTCTTGAAAGCCTCAGAGTAGATATTCCAAGGAAAAGGAGACGCAAGCTTGCTGGGGAAAGTGGCCGTGCCCGGATAATTCTGATAAATGCCCGGCAGGGACGCATATGCCTTGAAGGCACTCGGCGGCTTGGATTGATTGATCATCAAGCTCAAGTTGAACGGAGCATCGCTCAAGTCGTGATAGTCATTATTGGTCATGGAACTCACTCGGATCCGGTATTGACCGGGAGCAACAGTATAAGCAGTATTAAATATAGAATATTCACCCGCCTTCCACTGATGGGAACCATTTGCTGGCAGGTTGTCTTTGATGACCCCCATCTTATCCGCTCGCGTTGCCGACTTGTAGATTATCAAATCCAGCTGCACCTTGCCGGTCAGGTTGGTCGAAGTCCAACTGATTGTGTGCTCGGTACCCAACCCCCATAATTCGTTACCATTCGGGGAAACGAGTTTCAGGGTGACATTGGGTGGAGGCGGAGGCGCCCCCGCATCTTTGACAATGAAAACCGCGCTCGCCTCCTCGGCCGAACCGTCGGTGGAGCGAGACTGTGTCACCGTAATCGTAGCGCCCTGGATCGTGCCCATGGCGATTACGGCAAAAACTACAATCAATAAGGCTTTCTTCATGTTCTCTCTCCGTTGACTTGGCAACATTAACTATAAAATATAATTTTTCCGGAAAAATCTCAATCGCGCAGTGTAAAAAAGAGAATAAAATGCGCCAGGGGTAATACCGGCGAGTTTTTACATCGGAAGGATTGGCGCGGAAGGGGGGAACAGCGAGTTGATACTTTCAGCCCGGAATCCGGCCGGAGACAAAAGCCGCGCTTTTGTCTCCGCCGTTTTTACACAGGTCGGCCGCTACCTCCGGCTTATTCAAACCAGATTTTTACGGTCTCACCATGGTCTTCCACTTCCACCAGAGCCAGAGGCCCGGCCGCTTTCAAATCATTCCAAACCTTGCGGATATCGATCTGGCAGCCATGGTCGATCTTGAATTTCTTATCCGGGCAGGCATTGATCATGATCTCCATCAGGGAAACGGGCAGGGTGATCTTCACTTTTTCATGATCCCCATCCTTACCCACCACCAGGATCTTGAACCACTTCACGCCTGTCTGACCCGCTCGGGAAGACTCCGGACTTTTGACGGCGTTCTTGATGACTTTGTAATCATCGGCCGTTTCGGCAAAAAGCCCGGCGCTCACGACAAAACCGAACAGGAACACGACCAAACAGACACTGACCAAAACGATTCTTTTTTTCATGTTTCCTCCAGAAACGGGTTCATTCGACCCATATTTGAATTACGCTATCCTCATCGTTGATATCGATCTTCATGCCCTTGACGATCAATTGATTCAGGATATTGTCCAGGTTATAGCCTTCTTTCTGCAGTGTCCGTTTTTCCTCGGCGCCCAGGGCCTTCAGAGCCAGATCGGCCAAGGCCAGGGGGATGTTCAATGAAAACTTTTCCCCGCTGTTGCCTTTTTCAAATACGCGGATCTTGAGCATCTTGCCCGCCAATCCTTTGGCCTGACGATCCATGCCCTTGAGCCGGGCCGGGTCGATCCTCATGACCGCGATCTTGGCCCGGTCACGCAGTTCTTCGTCCTTTTCCTTGTCCAGAATGGTTTGCAGCACCGGCAAGGCCCGGGCCGCGTTTTTGCGATCGGCCAGGTAGCTCAGTTTGAAGGCGGCATAGTATGAAACGACTTTGTTTTCATGGTCCAGAAGCTTCAGCATTTTCTGCAGGTAACTTTTCTCCCCGGCCCGATAGAGTCCGGCAGCAAGATCAATGATGGAAATTTGCGCCTCTTCGGCCAGATTGCTGCTTGCTGAGGTTTTGACAAATTTCTCATAACTCTCCAGGGCTTGTTTTTTTGCTCCCAGTTCTTCCTGGCATTTGCCGCGGTAAAAAAGCGCCGCCGCGTAATAACGGCTGTCCGCATGTTTGCCAATGACCTCATCCAACTGTTTCAGCGCGGCGGCCCATTGTTTGTCAAAAATCAGCGTCTTGGCCTTTTCAAAAATATCGCTGCCGGACTGGGCAACTGCAACACCTGAAAAAACCCAAATCATCAGAATTACGGAAAATATTTTCTTTTTCATTTAAACCTCTTGATAAGGCTGGTAAGAGAGATCTCTTTCCAGCAAGCGGATTTTCAGCAGCAATCTCTCATTTTCCATGATCCGCTGCAGGCGGTAGATCTGCTGGCAAAGCTGCCGATCCTCCAACTGCAGGATTTCATAATTCAGCCAGTCAATCCGTTCACTGACGTTTTTCACCTTGATCCACTCCACGGCAGGCAAATTCTGCTGAAAATACTTCTTCTTCAACAGCAACTCCTTGGCTTTTCGTGAATACAAACCGATTTCCCGGGCTGCTACTTCTTCGCTGGAGCAATCATTGAGCAGATCGGTAAGCATCAATTGGCTTTGCTGCAAATAAGAGATCACTTCTCCCCGGGCCATTCCCGACTGCAACCGCGTCACAGCCGCTGCCGCTAACCGGCTGTTGCCATCCAGGGGAAAGGTCACACTGCCGGCGCGCGTCAATAAAAATAAACCCAGGCCGACAATTGCGACCAAGGCTGCAGCGGCGGCCAGAAATGCCAGAGAAAACATCGCTGCCGGCCGCCGGGAGCGAGCGGGTTGCGGAACGACGCCGGCCATAATTTCAGCACTGACTGCGTCCCAATCGATGGCTTGCAGTTCCGCAGCGGTTGCGGCGGCAGGTTCGACGGCCGCGGCCAGCAGCGACCGCCAAACAGCCAATTCTCGCCGGCAGGCCGGGCAAACACGAACATGCTCCTCAACCAGGTGCCGCTGCTCATCCACGATTTCGTTCGCCGCCAGCCATTCCAGCAATGGCCGGATCTTATTACATGCTTTCATATTCACCTCCCGGGCCCGGCGCCACTTCCCGCCTGATTCGCTTCAGGGCCCGGTGATGCAGGGCTTTCACGGTGCCGATTGAAATCGCCATGATTTCGGCAACCTGCCGCAGTTTCATTCCCTGGCGGTATTTGAGCGAAAAAACCTCTTTTTGCCGCCACGACAAGCTTTCCACAACCCGGTCGATGGCTTCAGTGAGCTGCTCGGACTCGTAAGCGGCCTGGCAATTGTCGGCGCTGGCCAATTGCCGGGCTGGAACATTTTCGAAGCCGTCTTCCAGCTTCCTTTTTTTTGCATATTTCCGGTAATAGTCCACGCACAAATTTCGGGTCAAGCGGTAAATCCAGCTTTGCAGCGAATGCTCCGGCTGGTAAGAGCCAATTTTTTCATATACCCTCATGAGTGTCTCCTGCACGATTTCCAGGGCGTCGTCGCGGTCGCGGAAAAATCCATAGGCAACAACAAAGATCTTCTTCTGGAAAAGGCGGACCAGCTCGGCAAAAGCTTCCCTTTCGCCCTTTTGGATCCGAACCACCAGGCGCTGCTCAAACTCCAGGTCATATTTATTCGCCGCCGCTACTCTTGCCATGGGCTTGATCATCAGCCCTTCAGCAGTCCTCGGCAATACAAGCATATCTGCCTTTTCATTCCAGCCAAACCAGTACATGGGTGTTTTCGCGCCTGTCTTCCACCTGGACCAGAAGCCCCGGTCCCAGACGGGAAATATTTTCCAAATGGGACAGGTCAAAATCAATATAGCGGCCGGCCACATCCTGCGGCTGTCGCCGCGAGCTCTTTTGCGCATGCTCCTTGGCCATTCCGACCAGCCACACCGGTACCGCGACTTGCACCAGTTCCCGGGACTGGCCGTCATAAACCAGCACCTGCATTGTCTCGACCTTGCCGCGGCGCTCGGGGTTATGCTTTTCCATGACCGCCATCTTTTTGTGAACCTCGGCAAAGCGGCTGGCCGGGAAATCGACATCCTGTTCTATCCTTACATTAAAGCAACCGTTGCTGAATAAAACGATAACAATCAGCAGCAGCGCAAACAACATTCTTTTGACCATTGTCATCCTCCAATTTTGCTCAGGCAACCAGTATAACGAAATTAACAGCCGGAAAGTTGACAGCGCAAATATTATATTCCCTGAAAAAAAACAAGGAAAGCCTAAAACCACCGCCGGCAGGTATTCCTTGACAAAAAAAATTAAATTGCTTACACTGCTTTCATGGAAAACATCAAAAAAGTCTTTAAAGAAGGAGGGGACATGACCAAAAATATCGGTAAATATATATTGGTAGGAGTGATCGTTTTATTCTTGCTGGTTTTCATGTTAAAGATCTACGTCATTGTCGATCCCGGCGAACGGGCGGTGATTTTTAACAAAGCCACGGGCAATCTGCGCGTCACCCCCAACGAAGGGTTTTATTTCCTCGTGCCGCTGGTCGAAGAACCCACCGTATACGATGTCAAGGCCAAGACCTACACCATGAGCATCATGGCCCTGGAAGGCGAGATCAGGGGCGACGATTCACTGCAGGCATTGACCTCGGACGGGCAGACCGTTCTGCTTGATATTTCGGTGCGTTACCATCCCGACATCGACAACCTCGACAAGCTACACCGCCGCATCGGCATAGATTTCGTCAACAAGATTATCCGCCCCCAAGTGCGCTCGACCGTGCGCATGATCGTATCGGAGTACCCGGTGCTCGACGTCTATTCGGGAAAGCGGTTGCGCATCCAGGCCGAGATCAATAAAGGCCTTTCCGATTCATTTATAAAAAGTTTCATTATCTGTGACGAGGTGCTGCTGCGCAACGTCCAGTTCTCCAAGGATTTCCAGCAGGCCATCGAAAACAAGCAGATCGCCCAGCAGGAAGCCCAGCGCATGAAATACGTTTTGGAAAAGCAGGAACTTGAAAAGCAGCGCAAGATCATCGAGGCCGAAGGCGAAGCCGAATCCCTGCGCCTGAAAGGCAAGGCCCTGGCCGACAACCCGGCCTTGATCCAGTACGAATACGTCAAGCTTCTGGCCCCCAGCATCCAGGCCATTGTCACCGACCAGAATACGATCTTTAATTTCTCTGATTTTATCAAGGATAAGAAAAAGTAAACCTCAACTTGAAAAAAAATGCACGCAATTGGCCTGACCGGTGGTTTCTGCAGCGGCAAGACATTTGTACTGAAAGTTCTGGAAGAACAGGGTTGCTACACCATGCGCGCCGACGAACTGGCCAAAAGCATCATTTTCAGCAAGGATTCACCCATTTTGCAGGAGATCATATCCGCGTTCGGCCCTGAAATCTACGACCGTGAAAAGGGGCTTGACAAGGAGAAATTCAGTGAAATCCTTTTCGAAGACCATGAAAAGCGGAATTCCATCAATACCATAGTGCACCCGCTGGTCAGCGAGGAACGGCAAAACAAGATCCGCGCCATTGCCGAAACCAGGATTTACGACTTCCTGATCTACGAATCGGCCCTGCTGCTCGAATCGGGCATCTATAATGAATTCGAAAAGATCATTGTGGTTTATACAGCGGTTGCCGAACAGCTGCAGCGGGCCATGACGCGCGACAACCTGGCGCGGCCCGATGCCGAAAAACGCATCCAGTCGCAATTCCCGTTGAAGGAAAAGCTGAAAGTGGCCAATTACGCAATTGACAGCAGCGGCCCTTTCGCCAAAACCCGGGCCAACACCATGGAAGTTTTTTACCTCTTGAAAAAAGATTTTAATTTATTGTAATTTGTGTTAAAATTTCCCCCATGGAGAGCACGGAATATTTAGAAGAACTTTTGCGTCTTTTTAATTTGGGCAAAGGGGCGTCATTGCCTGAAATTCTCGAAAAATACCTGGAAAAAACCCTGCAGATCAAATTCCAGCGCATCATCATCAACCAGGATATATTGAAGGAGGAATTCATGCGTTTGCACGAAGCCTTCCTCAAGATCCTGAAAATTTACCAGGCCGCCAACAAAAAAATTGAAATGAGTCTTTTCTCCCCGGATCAGCTGGCCAAGTTCTTTTACAATCAGGGCGTCTACGCGCTGTGCAAGGACAATTACCTCCAGGGCGGGGAAAAATTACACGAGGCCTACAAGCTCAATAAGCGCAATATTTTCCTGCTGATTTATCTGGGCATCATCCTGACGGTCAGGAAGAACTTCTACGCCGCCGAAAAATATTTTTCCGACGCCCTCAAACGCGACCCCAACTATGATGATGCCTGTTTTTACGCCGCCGAAAATTATTTCAAGGCCGGGAATTACAGGCTTGCACTCGAGTTTTATGAAAAAACCAAGAAACTGAACCCGGCTTACAACGAAATCAACTTTCGCATCAAGGATACCAAAGAAGCGATCATTAAAAAACAGAAAGTCGCCAAAAAGGATACTTTGCTCAAACAATTGGTCCGCTACATCCGCGACGCTTTTGAAAAGTAACAACGCCGCCTAAGCGGCCGAATACTAAGTCATTCTTTTTTCCACTTCACTCCGGCTGGAGTATCGATAAGTACAATTCCCAGATCCTTCAATTCGCTGCGGATGGCGTCGGCCCGGGCGAAATCCTTGTTTTTCCTGGCTGCTTGGCGCTGAGCGATTTTTTCCTCGATGGCCGCGGCCAGGGGCGTAGAGTCGCCCTGATCCAGAACCCCCAAAACCGAGTTCAAACGCTCAATATAAGCTAAGATGTTGGCGGCGTCATTTTGACTCAAAGCGTCCATCTTTTGATTGATCTCGTGGATTGAATCAAAAAATACTCCCAGGGCGCCGGAAACATTGAAATCATCGGCCATGTTTCCCGCGAAAGCGTTTTGGTTGGACGCCAGCAAAACCGAAATCTCCGGGGTCGCCTCGCCTGGATTGCTCACGTTTTTCAGGGAAAAAACAAAATTCTTGATGCGGTTCAAAGCCTGCCCAGCCATTTCCAGATTGGCAAAGGTGAAATTAAGCAGTTTCCGGTAGTGCGTTGAGATGAGCAGGTAGCGCAAGGCCATGGGATCGACGCCGCGCTGCCGCAGGTCCGCTAGCGTGTAAAAATTGCCCAGGGATTTGGACATTTTCTTGTTGTCCACGATCAAGTGCTGGCAGTGCAGCCAGTAATTGACGAACTTTTGGCCGTTGGCGCATTCGGACTGGGCGATCTCGTTTTCATGGTGCGGAAAAATATTGTCCACACCGCCCATGTGGATATCGAAATGCGCACCCAGGTACTTCATGCTCATGGCCGAGCATTCGATGTGCCAGCCCGGGCGCCCCGCGCCGAAAGGAGCGGGCCAGGACGGCTCTCCCGGCTTTTTGCCCTTCCAGAGAACGAAGTCCTGGATCGATTCCTTTTCGTACTCATCGCTATCAACGGCGGCGCCCAATTGCAACTTGTCCCGGTCGATATTGGCCAAACGGCCGTAATCCCTGAAGCGCTCGATGCTGAAATAGACCGATCCGTCTTTCTCGTAGGCAAAACCCTTTTCCAGCAGCACCGAGACCAGGTCAAGCATTTCCGGGATGTGCGCGGTGGCGCGCGGGTAAACGTCGGCGGGGAGGATGTTCAATATACCAAGGTCGCTGTGAAAGGCGTCGATGAATTTTTGCGTCACCTCGGCCAGCGGCAATCCCAGTTCATTGGCCTTGCGGATGGTCTTGTCGTCGATATCGGTGATGTTCATCACGTGGCGGACGCGGTATCCGGAAAAAGTGAAAAAGCGTTTGACCAGGTCCTCGAACACGTAGGAACGGTAATTGCCGATGTGCGGGAAATCGTAGACCGTGGGGCCGCAGGTATAGAGGCCGATCTTCCCTTTTTCGATCTCGCGGAATTCCTCCAGACGGCGGGTCATGGTGTTGAAAAATCTCATTGGCTTATTTATCCTCTTCTTGAGGGGGGCGGCAGCGTTTCTCGGCAAACCAGCGCATCTGCTTGCAAAAACGGTCGAATACGGCCACATCGGCGTTGGTCCAGCGGGTGCGGTTCAGGGCCCGCTTCAACGAACGGTGGAACAGACCGTTTTCCGGTTCACGCAATTCCAGACTCTTCATCAGATTCCAGATGTTTTCGGTCAGCCGCTCAAAGGCTCTTTTTTCGGCCATGCGCGGCAGGCCGTCCACCTGGCCGCTTTCATGGACCGCCTTGTACAGTTCGTAGGTGACCACCATAACCGCCTGGGATAGGTTGAGCGACGGGTAGGTGCCGGCCATGGGGATGCGAATAAAGTAGTTGGCCGACTGGCTCTCGTCGGTGGTCACCCCCTTGTCCTCGCGGCCGAAGACCAGGGCGATCTTTTCAGCCGGGCCGGCGGCGATGCGCGCCGCGGCCTGGGCCGGTGACAGAAAATCCTTTTTCCACTTGCCTTTTTTGGCTGTGGCCAGGAAGACCTGCGAGATGCCTTGCAGGGCGGCGGAAAGGCTGGTGAATTCGCGGGCGGCGGCGATGATCTCCTGCGAGCGGTAACCCATTTTCCTCTGTTCGACCTCGTCGCGGAAAGGGACGGGATTGACCAGGCGCAGACGGGACAAGCCCATGTTCTTCATGGCCCGGACCACCGAGCCGATGTTGCCGGCGTTCTTGGGTTCGACCAGCACAATATGGATGTTATCCAGGATTTCCTTCATTTCTTGTTCGCCGCCTCGAAAGCGTTGAAATTATAGTATAATTCAGGCCAGCAGGCAAATTTACTTGGTGCAGCCATTGACGGCGGCGCTGAAACCATGAATCAGATCGAAGTTTTTTTGGAAATTACAGCTTGTTTTTATTTTGGACCCCTAAGCATGCGATAAACAGATTGACTTTAAAATATTTTCTAAAAGACCAAAGTGTTTTCTATTTAAATTTTTGTTTTAAATATGAAAAACACTTTATTGTCAAGTTGGGAATTTCCCGATTGAAATCTTTTAAATAAAGTTAAATACTAATTTTCCAAATAAAAAATATTAGATTTAAATATAAAAAATTCGAAATCAAGAGAGGGAATCATGAAAAAAATCGCATTGCTAATTCTAATTGCTATGTTCTTGCTATCATTGTCTGTTCATGCCCAAATCAACCTGTTGCATGAATTTGTTGGCGACACTAGCGATGGGTGGGATCCCTATGGATCCATGATCATTTCCGGCTCGACCCTTTATGGCATGACTAGTTCAGGGGGCGGCAGTGGTTATGGCACAATATTCAAGATAGAGACCAATGGCACAGGTTTTGCTTTGTTGCACGAATTTGCCGGCGGCGCTGCCGATGGGGGAAATCCAGATGGATCGCTGATCATTTCGGGCACCACCCTGTATGGCATGACGAAACAAGGTGGATATGGTTCTGGCACGATATTCAAGATAGAGACCAATGGCAGCGGTTTCACCCTGTTGCACAAATTTGGATCCGCTGCAACCGATGGGGGTTATCCACATGGATCCTTAATACTTTCAGGCTCAACCCTCTATGGTATGACCAGATATGGTGGTGATAGTGATTTTGGTACGATATTCAAGATAGGGATCGATGGCTCAGGTTACTCCCTGCTGCATGAATTTGCCGGAGGTACTGACGATGGGTACGATCCATGGGGATCCCTGATCATTTTGGATTCGACCCTCTATGGCATGACCAATTATGGTGGCAACAGTAATAGTGGTACGATATTCAAAATACAAACAGATGGCACTGCTTTTACCTTGTTGCACTCGTTTGCCGATAGTGTTGCAGATGGGAGAGGTCCATATGGATCCCTGATCCTTTCCGGTTCGATCCTCTATGGCATGACCCGTTGGGGTGGCAGCAATAATCTAGGCACGATATTCAAAATTGAGTCTGATGGCACAGATTTTAATCTGCTGCATTCATTTTCCGCTGGTATTGCAGATGGGAGAGGCCCTTTTATGCAAAATCTAATCCTTTCCAACTCAATCCTCTATGGCATGACCACAGCCGGTGGAAACAGTAATGTTGGTACGATATTTAAGATGCAAACCGATGGTAGCGGTTTTTCCCTGCTGCATTCATTTGCCGGAGGTGCTGACGATGGGAAAGATCCAAGGGGATCTCCAATCCTTTCCGGCGCTACTCTTTATGGTATGACCTCTAATGGCGGGGACAATGACAAGGGCGTGGTTTTTTCCCTTCCCGTCGCCGAGACAATCAGCAAGGACGACCTGCTGGCCACCTGGGACGGCCAAGGGGTCTATTACCGCAACTCCGATACCGGGGCCTGGGTGAAGCTGGCCACGCCGGCGACGCTGATCGCCGCTGGAGATCTG
>Ga0268280_1000400_pt1 | contig 38075 bp, 34 predicted proteins | sample saktaG_9_FD_190139 | JGI IMG/M metagenome (GOLD analysis project Ga0268280, IMG submission 190139) | Saline water microbial communities from Sakinaw Lake, British Columbia, Canada - sak_2011_5_24_40m | ecosystem: Environmental > Aquatic > Non-marine Saline and Alkaline > Saline ...
GAAAAATATTAGGAAACGTTGAAACTTCAGGGTTAGTTATTAGCGAAGGCGCGATATTAAAAGGTAAATGTCAGATGCCCACAGGGGATGAAAGGCTCGAGGATAAAGAAGCATTAAAAAAGAAGGAAGAGAAACAGCCGGAAGAAGCGAAGAAAGAAGAGGCCTAATATGAAGGGACTTTTAATAAAATGGGTAATAAATTCTTTAGCTATACTTATAGTCACTTATATCGTAAAAGGGATTGAGGTAGCAAATCCTGTAACAGTAATTGTGGTGGCCTTTGTCTTAGGTGTCGTTAATGCGTTTTTGCGTCCCCTGATAATATTGATTACCCTGCCAATAACTATATTTACATTCGGCCTATTTACCTTCTTTATAAATGGATCTCTCTTCTATATGGTCTCCAAGATTGTCAAAGGCTTTGTCATAACAGGCTTCTGGCCAGCGTTCTTTGGCGCTATTCTCTTCAGTATTATCAGTCTTCTATTGAGCCTGCTGGTCAATGAAAATGGCAGGATTGAAGTAAGGTTTAAAAAAGAATCCGTCGGTGACGATTTTTTTAAACTCTTTGGAAAATAAAAAAAGAAACGACCCCTCACCACCAACTATACTCAAGAATTTCATAACCGCTTGTAATATCAAGCGGTTATGCGAAGTAGAAGTTTTGGACCTAAAATAAGACCTCTTTAAAATGGAAGGTCTTATTTTATTTAAGAACACCTTTCCTTTTAGAGAAAAGTAGGGTATATTAGTAATCGGGTCCAGGGTTTTCCCCTTAGAGGTTAAACGCATTATTATGGTCGGGCCGCCATCTTTGGGTGAAAACCCATGGGCGGTTTTTTATATAGGAGGACTTATTATGAGAAGACTACTATTATTCGTATTGCCAATTCTAATTATCGTCACGATAGCCTTTATAGGTTTCGGGATATTTCAGGTAAGATCCGAAGAGGCAAAGCTGTTAGACGAAATAACGCGAAAAGCTAAAGCCGTGGCTGAGAGCATGGAATTGTCCGTGAAACACGCCCTAGAGAATAGTAATGCGCGTGATGCCGGTAGATTGGTTGAAAAATTCCAGAGAAGAGAAAGATCTCAAGGCTGCGTTATTTATGATAAAGACGGGAATGTCATAGCTATCACAGACAGGTTTTCCGAATGGAAACACAGGCCAAATCGTTATATAAAAGATGCGATCGCAAATAAGAGCTCGCGAGGAGCAATCGAAAAATTCAAAGATTACAGCGTTTACAGTTATGTCTTACCGATAACAGGTGATGAAGGGAATGTAATTGGGTTGGAGGAAGTTTTGTATGATACATCATACATTTTTACACAATTGGCCGAGTTGTGGAAGAGGCTAAGCACGGTTTTAATAACTCTGATCATACTCATTGTGCTGATCTCGCTCTTAGTCCAACGTCAAATATTTACCACACCGGTAGAACAGCTTACCGAATGGTTCAGGCGCTTTCAGAAAGGCGAAATAGATACTAAGCATCCTATTAAAGAAAAAGGAGGGCTTGGTAGATTAGCCAGTGAGGTAGAGCAGGCAGCCCTAAGCATAAGAGTGGCCAGGAGAGCAGCAAGTGAAGAGGCTACCGCAAGGGTGCAGAAAGAAGATTTGTGGACGGACTCAAAGCTGAAAGATATTGTAAAGTCAAAATTGGGTGAAAATGCTCTGTTCCTTGTATCAAACAGGGAGCCATATATGCATGTCATGAATGAGATCAGCGGTAAGGCGGAATGCACTCGCCCTGCCAGCGGCGTTGTAACTGCGCTCGATCCTATAATGCGCGCCTGTGGCGGCACATGGGTAGCTCACGGCAGCGCCGGTGCCGACAAGAAATTTGTTAATTCTAAAAATAAGCTTGGTGTTCCGCCCGGCGATGATCGTTATATCCTGAAAAGAGTATGGTTAACGAAGGAAGAGGAGGACGGTTATTATTATGGGTTTTCCAATGAAGGCCTGTGGCCGTTATGTCATATAACTTATACAAGACCGATATTCAGGGAGTCAGATTGGCAGACCTACAAAAAGGTTAATCAGAAATTTGCGGACAACATATTGGAAGAGCTCCCAAATAAGAATCCATTTATCTTTATCCAGGATTATCACTTCACGCTTCTACCCCAAATGATAAAAGCGAAAAGACCCGATGCGACGATCGCGCTCTTTTGGCACATACCCTGGCCGAATCCAGAAGTCTTTTCGATATGTCCATATCAGGCGGAGATCCTCGACGGCATGCTGGCCTGCGATTTAATAGGCTTCCATGTTCAATATCACTGCAATAATTTCATTGATACGGCAAACAGGCTTCTCGAATGTCGTATTGATACAGAAAAATTCAGCATAGTTCGTTCAGGCAAAGAGACTCTGGTGCGGTCATTTCCGATTAGCGTAGATATCGGAATAAGCTCAAATGCTGACCTGAACGAAAAAGAGGAGGTAGCCAAGATCCGTAAGGAATTTGAGCTTGACGACAAGATAGTTGCTCTCGGAGTCGATAGAATAGATTATACAAAAGGCCTGGCGGAGCGCATGATCGCAGTCGACCGATTTCTCGAAAAGTATCCGGATTACAGGGGTAAATTTGTTTTTATACAATTGGCGGCACCGAGTCGAACGCACATAAAAAGATATCATGATCTCATATCGGAACTTGACGAGCTGGCGGAAAAGATCAATTGGAAGTACGAGAACGATGAATGGAAACCCATCATATATCTTAAGCGCCACTTTTCTCCGGAGGAGATAAAGCCATTTTATAGGATTGCCGATATCTGCATCGTGAGTTCGCTTCACGACGGAATGAATCTTGTCGCGAAAGAGTATATTGCGGCGAAGAACGACCTTGACGGCAGCCTGATATTGAGCCGGTTTACGGGAGCGGCGAGAGAGCTTACCGATGCTATTCAGATCAATCCCTATTCGATAGAGGAATTCGCCGATAGCATTAAATTAGCCGTGGACATGCCCTTGCCAGAGAAGAAAAAGCGCATGGATAACATGAGAAGAATAGTCGCAGATAACAATATTTACAAGTGGGCGGGCAGTATAATCACAGACTTGACCACAATAAAAAAGACATGAAATATTTATTCTCATGTTGGGAAAAAATCGAGAAAATATTAAAAGATAAGTTTATATACTTGTTTCTCGATTACGACGGAACGTTAGCGCCCATCGCTTTGACGCCGGGAATGGCCGCTATGCCAGAAAAAACAAAAAATATATTGCGGCGCTTATCAAAAATGTCGAATTATAAAATTGCCATTATAAGCGGCCGGGCATTAAAGGATGTTTCAAGGCGCGTAGGTTTAAAAAATATTGTTTACGTAGGCAATCATGGATTTGAAATAAAGGGACCTAAGATCAGCTTTAAGAGCCCTGCGCCGCTCCTATATAAAAAGAGAATTAAAGAGATGAAGGTTAAATTAGAAAAGGGCTTATCTTCGATTGATGGTGTACTTATAGAAAACAAGGGATTTTCTTTAAGTCTGCATTATAGGCTGGCGGATAAGGAAGACGTGCCGGCAATAAAAGCGAGGTTTTATGATGCTATCTTCCCTTATGAGTCCACGAATAATGCTCAAGTTAAATCAGGAAAGATGGTATTGGAGGTTAGGCCGCCTATCTCCTGGGATAAGGGGAAAGCTCTCTTATGGCTTTTGGCGCGATATAAGCTTGAGATACGGGTTAAAAAGAGAGAAGTGCTGCCAGTATATATCGGTGATGACAAAACGGACGAAGACGCTTTCCGATCTCTGAAGGGTAAGGGCGTCACAATATTTGTGGGTAGGCCGAAGAAGACAAGAGCGCGGTTTTATTTAAAAGATCCGAAAGAAGTCACCAGATTTTTGGAGACAATGTCAAAAATCTAAAGGCGGGTGTTACATGGCTGAAAAAGAGACAGAGAAGGCAGCGGAGCCGTTCCACTTTTATACACGGCTCAATCTTTCCGAGCTGACCGGTTTAAAAGCATCCAATCTTGAAAAATTGTTGGTATGCTTAAAAGAAGTGCCGGACTCTTCAATATACCATCATACGCATAGATTCCTGCAGCAACATCAGTATCTATCGCCAGAGCCGCCCAATGACTTTGCGTATTGGGTTACAAGTGCGCTCGGAGAAAAAGAGCTGGGCGAAAACCTCGCCAGTATAGATACGGTACAATTTAACTCTATCAGCGACTTACGTCGGACACTCATCTCAGTTATCGAAGATTATTTGAAATCCAATCCTGATGCCAAGACGAGGTCGACGCATCGGAGCAGCGCGTTTTATTTTATAAAATCCATAAGCTTCATCCTTCCTACAGGATATGAGGCCAATGACCTGTCAGAATTTTATAGTATCCTTGAAAATATTTCTATAGATGCGATATATTTTCATGTATTTGAAGCGCGGCTGAGAGTCGGAAAGAAGATTAACGATTTTTCATATTGGATAGAGAGCTCGTTCGGTAATAAAAGACTTGCTGATTCAATATCGAGACTGGATCCTTACAGCTATACCCTTGAAGATCTCAGGAAAACGATCATTGAAAAAATAAGGAAATACACATAATAAGATGGCAAAAATCGAAGAATATATTCCTATAGTGGGGCAAGCGACGATCGATGATCTCCGCCGCATCGGCGAGAAACTAAAAGGAAAGGTCGTGCAAAATATCAATTCGACTGCGGTTGGCGGAGGCGTTGCTGAGATCCTCAATCGCCTGGTACCTTTGCTGCAAGAGCTAGGAGTTGATGCCCGCTGGGATGTGATCAAAGGCGGCGCTCAGTTCTTTGAGGTAACAAAGAAATTCCATAACGCGCTTCACGGTAAGGCGGAAGAGATAAAGCAGCAGGATTTCGATGTTTTTATGGAGACTAGCCGAAAAAATATAGACGAGATCGATACTTATGGTGATATTGTTTTTGTTCACGATCCGCAGCCGATAGCCCTGATCAATAAGAAGAGTGATAACAAATGGATCTGGCGTTGTCATATAGATATCTCAAACCCCAATCGCGAGGTCTGGAATTTTCTCAGGACGTTTATAATCAATTATGATTCGGCAGTATTTTCCGCACCCAGTTTTTCGCAGGAACTGCCGAATAGGCAGTTCCTGATATCGCCGTCTATAGATCCACTGAGCGATAAAAATAAGGAACTGCCGCAAGATGTGATAGACGGGGTTTTGAAGAAATATGGAATCGTTAATGATAAGCCTATGATAACCCAGATATCCCGGTTTGACAGGCTTAAGGACCCGATAGGTGTAATAAAAGCATACGAAAGCGTCAAAAAGTACTTGGATTGTCAGCTCATTCTTGCCGGAGGAAGCGCCAGTGATGATCCGGAAGGACTGGCGGTATTAGAAGAGGTCCAGGCCAAGGCTAAAGACGACCCTGATATACACATATTATTGTTGCCTCAGGATGATATAGTTGTGAATGCGCTTCAGCGCGCTTCTACAGTAATAGTGCAGAAATCTCTTAAGGAGGGGTTCGGGTTAACGGTCGCGGAAGCCCTGTGGAAGGGAAAGCCGGTTGTCGCATCAAATGTTGGGGGGATTCCGCTGCAGATAACACATAAATATTCAGGCCTTCTGTGCCATTCTGTAGAAGGGGCGGCATTTTCTATAAAACAGCTGCTTAACAGTCCAAAATATGCTAAAAAACTCGGAGAGAACGGTCGGGAGCACATAAAGAGCAATTTTCTGATAACGCGCCATCTGAGAGATTATATACTTCTGTTTCTCTCGCTGTATCATAGAGAAGACACCATTTATCTGTAAATAGTAAGCGGTACCAAATGTTTTTAACGGAGGAGATCATGTTAAATCGTATATTAACCTTCTTTCAACAGGCTAAAGTTGCCGATATAGCTGATATCGGGATCATCGCGCTCTTTATATATCTGATCTTGGTATGGATCAAAAAAGCCCGGGTGCGTTTCATATTTATCGGAATGATAATGGTTGGCGCTCTCTATGTATTGGCAAGATTATTCGGGCTTTACTTGACTACAGTGGCTCTCCAGGCATTTTTCGCGGTCGCTCTTATAATGATAGCAATAATATTTCAGGATGACCTTCGTCACTTTTTTGAAAAGATAGCCATCTTTGGCGTCACGCGCAGGCACCGAGGCATAAGACCTATTCCGCAGAATATAGAAATTTTGAGCAGCGCCCTGGCAAGCCTCTCCCGCAAGAGAATAGGAGCCTTGATCGTTATAAGGGGAACCGATCCTCTCGATCGACATCTTGAGGCAGGGATTGTCCTGGACGCAGTGATAAGCCAGATCCTTCTTGAGAGTATTTTTGATCGCCATGTTCCTAGCCACGACGGCGCTGTAATTATCGACGCCGCTCGTATGACCAAGTTAGGGTGCCATTTGCCGCTTTCCACGAACATTAAAGAGATCGGACGGCTTGGTACTCGCCACGCAGCGGCTCTCGGCATAACTGAGCGCACAGATGCGCTCTCCCTTGTTGTTTCAGAAGAAGAAGGAAGCATCTCAGTGGCGGAGGATGGCAAGATCAGGCATCTGAATGACATCGCGCAGATTAATAGTACGCTGCAGCATTTTTATGGGAGAAAATTCCCGGTAAAAAAGAACATCGGTTTAAGACGTTTTTTGACAGAGCACTATCCGGAAAAAATAATAGCCATTATAATCGCCTGCAGCCTGTGGATGTCGTTTGGTCATCGCACAGAAAATGTCAGAAGGGACTTCGTGGTTCCTATCGAATACCGTAATTTGTCCGCAAACAGAATTGTTAATGAGCCAAAACCAAAAGAAGCAACATTGACATTGAGCGGAAATGAGCAGGAATTCAACCTTCTTAAGCCAAAGGAGCTAAAGTTGTCTTTGGATATGTCCGGGATCAAGGACGGAGAAAATAAGATATCTTTTTCTAACGACCTTGTGCGAAATGCTTTCGGTCTTTCGGTTGTCAACATTGATCCGGGGCAGGTCACTTTAAATTCATACCAGCTTGTACCGTTTACTGTTCCGATTGAATTGAAGACCAAGGGAAAGGCCCAATCAGGAATTACGGTGTTAAGTATGAAAGTAGAACCGGAATCGGTCTTGATTATGGCTCCGAACACAATGTCTAGTGATAAGATCAGGATTGGCATAGAACCAATAGATATGACGTTAATAACACAAACGACAACCATTGCTCCTAAGCTTATAGTGCCATCTGATATCCGCTTCCCACAGGATAAAAGCCCCGATTTGAAGGTGGTTATTGAAGTCAAAAAAGAACAAGAGGCGACTTGATAATGAAATGAAAGAATTTAAAAAAATCGTTCATACTATACGTAGAGCGCGGACAATAGCCATTTCCGGACATGTCAATCCAGACGGTGATTCAATAGGCTCTCTTCTGGCGCTGGGTCTGGGGTTAGGCAGCCTTGGCAAGAAAGTATATATGCTGTGCCAGAATAAAATACCCTCAAATTACAGAGCTCTGCCTGGTATCGATGGTATGGTTAAGACGATAGATAAGCGGGTTGATCTGGCTATAGCCGTGGACTGCAGCATCATAGATCTTTTGGATAAAAATATTTTAATATTCAAAAAAGCAAAATCAATACTTGAGATCGATCATCATGAATTTAGAAGATCTTTCGGTGATATGCAGCTCATAGACTGTAAGGCTTCTGCGGTAGGCGAACTTATCTACTCGATCCTAAAAAAAATGAATATTAAAATAACTCAAGAAATAGCCGAGAATATTTTAACATCTATAATAGTGGAGACCAACCTTTTCAAGCTGCCGAATATCAGGCCGTTTACCTTCAAAATATGCGCGGAACTGCTGAAGACAGGAGTAAATTTCCCCAAGCTGGTAAATAAAGTATATGGTCCGAAAACAAGAGAGGCTATGATCTTATCGGCTCTTTGTTTATTAAGGGCAAAGTTCTTAAAAAAGGGAAGGATCGTTTGGTCGACGATTACGAAGAGAGACCTTGATATGGTAGGCGCCAGAGATTACGATACCGATGCTATAGCAAGCGAAATAAACTCTATGAAAGGCGTTGAGATCACCGTACTGTTCAGAGAAAAGAATAGGCATATACTAAGGGTCAGCTTAAGGTCTAAGGGAGATATAAGTATAGGCAAAATTGCGCAGGAGTACAAGGGCGGCGGACATTCCGATATAGCGGGTTGTTACATACCGAACGATAAAAAGTCAATTAGCCGAATCTTGTCTTCCGTAGAAGCATTGCTTGATTAATTAAGTATGGGTATTACTAATGACCCGGTCTTCGTGACCAATATGATCTACACTCTCCTGCTCGACGATACCTGATTTTTTTCGAGCTCAAAAATTTCATAACTGAACCTTCCGGTTTTGTAGATAGAGATTGGCGCTGATGACTACATCCTTAAGCCGTTCGATGCGCCGACACTTCTCGCCAAGATAAAGTTTTTGATAAAATAGAGCCATCCTCATGCGCGTCTAGCACAAGCTTATCATCACCTTCCCGGTATTAAGCTTAATTCCGATACTCTCTCTCTCTCTCTCTCTCTCTCTCTCTCAAGTCCGCTATCTAAAAACTCATTGACCCTATGATTAGATAATGATATTATTATGAGCAATTGATTCAATAGGCGGGTGTAGCTCAATGGTAGAGCGCTAGCCTTCCAAGCTAGTTACGACGGTTCGATTCCGTTCACCCGCTCCATTCCGTTTCGTAAAACTGGAGGAGTCATGCCTGAAATGACAGTAGAGATCATAAATGAGAAGGTTAAAAAAGAGAGCGCGTTTGTTCCGAAGCTTATCAGCGAGATGGAGAAGGTCATCGTGGGGCAAAAATATCTTTTAGAGAGGCTCCTGGTGGGGCTGCTCGCCAACGGACATATTCTCATAGAGGGAGTGCCGGGGCTCGCCAAGACGATGTCTGTAAAAGTTCTGGCTCAGGCGATAAAGACCAAGTTTCAGCGGATACAGTTCACTCCGGATCTATTGCCCGCCGACCTCATAGGAACTCTCATATACAATCCTAAAGAAGGAGGTTTCACTACCAAGAAGGGCCCGATATTCTCCAACATAATATTGGCCGATGAAATAAACAGGGCTCCCGCAAAGGTGCAGAGCGCTTTATTGGAGGCGATGCAGGAGAGGCAGGTCACTATAGGCGAGAACACATACAAGCTTGACGAGCCGTTCCTTGTTCTTGCCACTCAGAACCCTATCGAACATGAAGGCACTTATCCTCTTCCGGAGGCGCAAGTAGACCGTTTTATGCTGAAGCTTAAGATAGAATATCCGAACAAGGAAGAAGAATTAAAGATAATGAAACGCATGGCCATGACCGACAAAAAGATAACGGTCTCGCCTGTTGTTAGTCCGGACGATATATTGAGAGCAAGAAGAGTGATCGACGAGATATACATAGACGAGAGGATAGAGAAGTATATCGTAGATGTAATATTTGCCACAAGAGATCCCGGCGCCTATAAACTGAAGGACCTGATAGGCTTGATACAGTATGGCGCCAGCCCGAGAGCAAGCATATATCTCTCTATGGCGGCAAAGGCATACGCATTTCTACAGGGCCGCGGCTATGTCGTTCCTCAGGATATAAAGACGATAGGCCTCGATGTCTTAAGGCACCGTCTCATAGTAAGCTATGAAGCAGAGGCCGAAGATAAGACGTCCGAAGACGTGATAAAGCGCATATTTGAGGAAGTAAGAGTCCCGTAATATGCTTCCAAAGGAAATCCTACGCAAGATCCGCCGCATTGAGATAACGACCTCGAGGCTCGTTACGGATTTTCTGTCGGGCCAGTATGAGAGCGTATTCAAAGGCCGCGGCATTGAGTTTGACGAGGTCAGGGAGTACCAGCCCGGAGACGAGATACGCACCATAGACTGGAACGTCACCGCGAGAATGGGCCACCCGTTCGTTAAGAAGTTCGTCGAAGAGCGCCAGCTCACCGTGATGATTCTGCTCGACGCATCCAGCTCATCGAATTTCGGCACCACGAAGCGATACAAGAAAGAGCTCGCGGCGGAGGTATCGGCCGTCCTGGCCTTTGCCGCTACCCAAAATAATGACCGCATCGGCCTGATAATATTTACCGACAGAATTGAAAAATTTGTCCCTCCAAGAAAAGGTCTGCACCATGTTCTCCGGGTCGTAAGAGAGGCGCTATATTTTACTCCAAAAGGTAAAGGCACAGATATAGCCGGCGCCTTACGTTATCTCGATAATGTCGTATCCAGACGGGCAGTCACATTCATAATATCCGATTTTATGGCGAAGGATTTCAAAAAACCGCTATCAATAGCCAATAAGAGGCACGATGTAGTGGCCATCACGATATCAGACCCGAGAGAGACCGAGCTTCCCAACGCCGGAATAGTGGAGCTGATCGATGCCGAAACCGGCAGGTCTTTCACGATAGATACTTCGAGCGAAAAGGTAAGGGCCAACTACGCCAAAGGGGCCTCTCTTATGCGTAAAGAGCGTTCCGAGATATTCGGTTCGGTCGGCGTGGACCATATAGATATAAGCACGGATAGATCCTATATCGAAGCATTCATAAAGTTCTTCAAGATGAGAAAGAGACGGATGTGAGATACGCCGCCAGATTATTATTTTTGTCGATCTTTATTCTGATCTCGGCCTTTGCGATAGCCGCACAAGAGAGCGCGCCGTCAATAAAAGCGAGCATAAACAGGAAGAGGATCTTTGTGGGAGACAGGATACGGTACAGGACCGAGATCGTATCCAGAGATGATATTGAGATAGAGTTCCCGCAATTTAAAGATTCAAAAATAGGCGACTGCGAGGTCAAGGATGCCGGAAGGTCCGTCAAGAGATCCATCTTCGGCAAGAGTTCTTATATAAACTGGCTGGATATAACGTCTTACTACGTCGGCAAGAGAATAGTGCCTCCGATAGAGATCAAGTACAGGGAGAAGGGTGAGGGCTATTGGAGAAAGCTCAAGACCGGTGAATTCATATTTACGGTCGAGACCGTTCTGCCGAAAGGCGTCAAGCTCACCGATGTAAAGGATATCAAGGGCGTCTTATATCCGTTCAGTTGGACCAGGCTTCTTCTCTTAATACTTGCCGCATCGATCGCGCTGGGGGTAATTATCAAACTGATATTGAAATTGATATTTAAGAAAAAGCCCCCTAAGCTTCCTCATGAGATAGCTCTTGGGGAGATAGAGGCCGCGAGTAAACAGTTTACGGCCGACAGTGAAGTAAAAGATTACTACGTAAGGATATCGGATGCGGTGAGGCGGTATATAGAGGGAGTCTTCTCTTTAAAAGCGCCTGAGATGACTACGCAGGAGTTTTTGAGATCCTTGGGCGACTCATCAAAATTACAGGCCGCCCACAAGGATCTATTGGTAACATTTATGGAGGCATGTGACCTTGTAAAATTCGCAAAATATAGGCCGGCAAGGAACGACATAGAGGGCGTATTCAATACCGCAAAACAATTTATTGAAGAGTCGAAGGATACATGTATGAAGAAAGAGGATCGAGCCTTAAACAATGTTCTTATTTAAAGATCCTGTCATGTTCTGGCTATTATTACTGCTGCCCGTCATTTTTATAATAGAAAAGAGCAGGCACTCCGGGTCTAGCTTCGTCTTTTCGTCGGAAGATCTCGTAAAAGAGCTTAAGCCGACCGCAAGGGTACGGCTGGGTAAGTCGCTGATCATTTTAAGAATAATCGCTATAGCCCTTATGATAATAGCGCTGGCTCGCCCGCAAGCTATCCTCGACGGTTCAAAAGCCGTGTCGGAGGGTGTGGATATAGTATTGGTTGTAGACACATCTACCAGCATGCTGGCCGAGGACTTCATGCTGGGCCCGAGACGAATAAACAGGTTCGACCTTGTCCGTGAAGTTGTGAAGGATTTCATAAGAAAGAGGAAGGACGACAGGATCGGCCTGGTGGCATTTGCCGCCCGCGCCTACACCGTCTGTCCGCTCACTACAGATTATGCGTGGCTCAATGAGAACCTCGATAGGGTAAGGGTAGGTATGATCGAGGACGCCACTGCGGTAGGTTCCGCCATAGCGAGCTCTATAAACAGGCTCAGAAACAGCAAGACGAAGAGTAAGATCATAATCCTGCTTACCGACGGCGTGAGCAATGCCGGTAATATATCGCCTTTAGTCGCAGCGGAAGCCGCCAAGGTCTTGAAGATAAAGATATATGCGATAGCCGTGGGCACGAAGGGGCTCTCGCCATATCCCATGAAAGATTATTACGGTAGGACCGTCTACAGAAATATACCAATAGAGATAGATGAGGAGTCATTGAGAAAGATATCCGATACCACGGGCGGAAAATATTATCTTGCTACCGATACGGAGAAGCTGAGGAGCATATATGATGAGATAAATAGGCTCGAAAAATCGAATATCGAGCACTTTGGGTACAGGGAGTACAGCGAGCTCTTCTATTGCTTCCTTGTGCCGGGCATGATGCTGCTCATCATAGGGATATTTCTATCTAACACAGTATTCTTAAAGGTTCCATAAGATGAACTACGCCGATCCGCGGTATATCTCGGTATTTATATTTTCAAGTATCTTCCTGGCGCTCTTCTGCATTTGGGTCATGAAGAGACGGAGCTCTCTAATGGAGCGCTTTGCGGAAAAGAAGATGATAGAAGGGATAGCCCCGCATTTTAGCGTAGCGCGCAAAATCTTAAAGATAACTTTGACCGGATTGGCGTTCCTGCTATGCATATTCGCCCTGGCGCGGCCACAGTGGGGCTTTGAATGGCAAGAGGTGAAGAGAGCGGGATTGGATATCCTCATAGGCATAGATGTCTCTAAGAGCATGCTTGCCAGGGATATGAGGCCGACAAGGCTGGAGCGCACAAAGTTCGCGGTCAAAGACCTGATAAGAAAACTAAATGGCGATAGGGTCGGCTTAATAGCATTCGCGGGAACTTCGTTTTTGCAGTGCCCGCTGACTATAGATTATAACGGCCTCCTGTTGACTCTGGACGATCTTAATACAGACACGATCCCCAGAGCCGGGACCTCCATCTCAAGCGCCATAAAAGATGCCATGGAGATACTGAAAGGCGCCGATAAGAAGTTCAAGGTATTCATCCTGATAACCGACGGCGAAGAGCTTGAGGGTGACGCTATTAAAACGGCAAACGAAGCCGCGCAGGCGGGCATCCGTATATATTGCGTCGGAGTAGGCACGGCCGAGGGAGACCTTATTCCCACAATAGACGGGCAGGGTGAAAGAGGCTATCTTGCTGACAGATCCGGACAGGTAGTTAAGACGCGTCTTAATGAAGACCTCTTAAAAAAGATAGCTGTTGCTACGGGCGGAAGTTATGTTAGAGCCACACCGAGCGATTTCGGACTGACGCTTATTTACGATAAGAGCATATCGAAACTAGAGAAGCGCGATATTGAGGCGAAGATGAAGAAGCGCTATCAGGAGCGTTATCAGATATTTTTAGGTATCGCGATCGCATTTCTTTTGTTGGAGCCGCTTATTTCGGAGAGGAAGAGATGACCTTCAGGAAAATTTTGAGCATAACGGTCACGATCCTCATGGTTGGCACAGGGCAGCTATTTGCTTCCACCGCTAGTGGTGTAAAAGATGGCAATATGTTGTATAATAATAAAAAGTATGACGAAGCGATAAAAGTATACGATAGCGCTCTTGATAGCAAACCCGGTAATGTCATACTCAGGTTCAATAAAGGCGACGCTCTTTACAAAAAAGGCTCTTATAGTGCGGCCATAGAGTCTTATAATAAAGCTATCTCGCAGGGAAGCTCCTGGATATTGGCGGACGCAGATTACAATATAGGGAATTCCAATTATAAGATAGGGTCAGATCGGGCCCTGTCTGATATAAATAAGGCAAAGGAGTCCTATGAGGCCGCGCTTCAGTTCTACAAGCGCGCCATAGACCTGAATCCCAAGGATAGGGACGCAAAGTTCAACTATGAATTTGTTGATCAGAAATTGATGAGCCTGAAGGAGGAAGAGGAGAGCCAGAAGAAGAAAGAGAAGAATCAGGATCAGAATAAAGAAGATAATAAAGATCAGAAAGATAAGGATAAAGAGAAGTCGCAGAATAAGGATCAGCAGCAAAATAAAGATCAGCAGCAGCAGAATCAGAAGCAGCAGGATCAAAAACAGCAAGACCAGAAACAGCAGCAGGACCAACAGAAAAATCAACAGGATCAACAATCGAATCAAGATAAAGAAGAAGAGAAAAAATCTCAACAAGACGAGCAGCAGTCAAAGAGCGAAGAACAAAAACAGCAGGAAGAACAGAAGAAGCAAGAAGAGCAAAAGCAGCAGCAAGAGAGCCAACCAAAGCCGCAAGGTCAGGAAGAGAAGGAGCAGTCTAAGCAGGATAAGGAAGGCCAAGGCCTGCAATTTTATGAGCAGGGTGAGGGTGAGAAAGGCGAGATGACCGAAGGAGAGGCTAAGATGCTTCTTGAGGGATACAGAGGCGAAGAGGCTACGGGGCAATCGATCAGGATGCGCAGAAAACAGGTGCCGATGTCTGAGCCGGATAGAGACTGGTAATTATGAAGAAGAGCGTACTTATACTACTATTATTATCGGTCTTCGTGTCATATGCGTCTGCCGAAGATATTAAATTCGAGGCGGGCATAGACAAGAAGACCGTTGCTATAGGCGAGAGCGCCCAGCTTGGGCTTACTTTCTATGGCTCACAGAATATCCCGGCGCCCGATATAGGGAATATAGATGGATGCGAAGTCCGGTATCTCGGCCCATCCACTATGATGACCGTCATCAACGGGACCGTATCGAACTCTGTAACGCATATGTATAAAGTGCAGCCATTAAGGCTCGGGAAATTCCAGTTTGGCCCGTTCACTTTTAAGTATGAGGGTAATACTTATACGTCGAGCATCGCATTCCTTACAGCAACGGAAGAGAAGGTCAGGCAGGAGCCATTGAGAAAGGATGGCGAAGAGAACATTATAGATTCGCTCGATATAAAGGACAGGTTATTCTTAACTCTAAAGGTCAATAAGACTCAAGCCTATGTAAACGAGATCGTGCCCGTCACGATCAAGGTCTATGTCAATAGGATGAATGTAAGCGACATACAGCTTCCGAGCTTCAATCAGGAAGGTTTTTCAAAAGCGCAATTTGAGGATCCGAAACAGTACCGCGAGCGCATGGGCGGATTATTGTATGACGTCTTGGAGTTTAGGACGACCATCTTCGGGACAAGGGCAGGTGATTATAAGCTCGGTCCGGCTACACTAAAATGCAATCTCGCCGTAAAGAAGAGAGTCCGCAATATGTCGGCATTGGACGATGACTTCTTGAACGACAAAGGTATGAGAGACCCATATTTTGAGGACTTCTTCACCAGGTATGAACGTTATCCCGTAGAGCTAAAATCCGATGAGGCGAGTCTTGTGCTTTTGGCGCTTCCGCAGGAAGGCAGGCCGGAAGATTTTTCCGGAGCGGTAGGCGACTACCAGTTCATATATTCGGCGGGACCGAAAAAGGTTAAGGTCGGCGATCCGGTGACGCTCAGGATGGAGATAAACGGAACGGGCAATTTTAATACGGTGATAATCCCAAAATTAGAGAATACAGAAGGCTTCAGAGTATATGAGCCGCAGATAAAGACGGAGTCCGGAAAGAAGACATTCAGACAGGTCCTGATCCCTGAGTCCGACAAGGTCTACCAGACCCCTAGAGCTATATTCACTTATTTTGATCCTGAAAAGAAGGTATACAAGACGATCACCCAGGATAGCGCGCCATTACAGGTGGAGAAGATCCCTGAGTCACCGGCGCAGGTGATAGGACAGGCGCCTGTCATCGCTCGGCCGACATCTCTGACTCTCGACCGTCAGCCCATAGAGAAGCGGGAGGATCCTCAGCCCCAGGGGGACATCTTATACATAAAGGAATCTATGGGGAGCGTTCAGGCAGGAGGCTCCGAAATATATAAGAGCATAATCTTTTTAATTATACTTTTAGCGCCGTTATTTATCCTGATAGCCGCATGTCTGATCTATGCCAAACAGAACCGCATGAGGCGGGATACTAAATATGCCCACAGGACAGAAGCCTTTAAGAGTATGCGCAAGGAATTTTTTGAACTAAAACGCCGCTTAAAAGCGAATGATTCAAAAGGTTTCTACGAGACGCTCTTCAAGGCCATGCAGGATTATCTCGGAGGCAGGCTTTATATACCCATGGCCGGGCTAACCTTTGATACGGTTGAGCCTGTGCTTAAGTCAAAGGGAGTAGATGCGGCGGTGCTAAATAAAATAAATAATATATTCAGCGTGTGCGACCGGGCAAAGTTCGCCCTTATAAATGCCGATACGCTATTGATGATGGATGACATGAAATCTCTCGAAGAGGTCATACGGGAGCTGGAAAGATTTAAGATATGAAGAAGATATGCTTAGCCTTGATATTACTGGTCTTCTGCGCTAATTTTGCTATTTACGCAGAAGTTTTGCAGGATCCGCGCAGCCTGTTTTATGAAGCCAACTCGCTTTATGAGCAGAGGGAGTATGAAAAGGCTTCAGAGATCTATGCAAAGATACTGAATTCCGATGTTATAAGCGGCCCTCTCTATTTCAACGTCGGGAACACCTTCTTTAAGATGGGAAAGATCGGATATGCCATACTTGCATACAAAAAAGCTCAAAGGCTCATGCCGGGAGACAGCGATCTTAAGTCAAATCTCGCCTACACTGAATCGTTGACCGAGGATTCGGCTCTTCAGGCTATGCCTCAGAACAGGATAACGTGGCTATTCAAGCTGCCGTTCAGGGAGTATAGTCTTAATACCACATCGATCATATTGATCGCTTTATACCTTATGCTCATAGCGATGCTCTTGGCAGGCATTATGAATCCGGTATTTAAACGCCGGATGACCATTCTGTTCTATCCCGTGTTTATAGGGTTCCTATTGACGCTAGGAGCGTTCAGCATCAGGTATTATGATGAGGAGATACTTAGCCATGGTGTAGTGGTTGCTAAGGAAGCCGAGTGTAAATACGAACCTATTGATAAATCTAATAACTATTTTACACTGAAAGAGGGGCAAGAGATACTTGTGCTCAAGACTAGGTCCGGCTGGAGGCGCATAAGAAGGCTTGATGGCAAGCTGGCCTGGGTAAAGAGCGACGCGGTCGAAGGGATTGACTAAAACGCGCCGTATATGATATATTAATGAGCTTATCATGCAAAATATGAAGAATATCTCGATCATAGGTGACGGAGGGTGGGGCACTACTCTTGCCATATTGCTTTCCGGCAAGGGGCATAATGTCACGCTCTGGGGCGCCTTTCCGGAATATGCGGAAACGATTAAGGCTAAAAGAGTTAACGCAAAATTTTTGCCGGGGATCAAGATACCTCACGAAGTCAATATAACATCATCCTTGAACGAAGCGATCGATGGTAAGGATACGATAGTATTGGCGGTTCCTTCTCAGCATATGAGAAGCGTCTTGACGAGGCTTACGGCATATAAATTGTCCGGCAAGGTATTCGTGAGCGTCACCAAGGGCATAGAGAATAAGACGCTTAAGCGTATGTCGGAGGTGATAAAAGAGGTCCTCGGGGATGTTCCGCTGGTGGTATTGTCCGGCCCGACGATAGCGCATGAAGTAGCGCTAAGGATCCCCACGACGATAGTCGCTTCTTCGGAAGATATGGAATTGTCCAAGATCATCCAGGATATATTCATGACGGACGTTTTCAGGGTATACGCTTCAGGAGATATTATCGGAACCGAACTTGGCGGATCGCTGAAGAATGTCATTGCAATAGCCGCCGGTATATCTGACGGCCTCAAATTTGGCACGAACGCAAAAGCCGCGCTGCTGACGCGCGGGCTGGTGGAAATGGTAAGGCTCGGAGTCGCGATGGGCGCCAGGAAAGAGACATTCTATGGATTGAGCGGCCTTGGAGATCTTGCCACTACCTGCATAAGCCCATATTCCAGGAACAGGCATTTCGGTGAAGAGATCGGCAACGGCACGGTGCTTAAAGACGCCCTGAAAGAGACCGAGATGGTGGTGGAGGGCGTAGCGACGACAGAGTCGGCATATGAATTAGCGAAGAGACATAAAGTGGAGATGCCGATAATAAGCGAGATACATAAGGTGCTATACGAGAATAAGGATCCTAAAAAAGGAGTCCACGACCTGATGACTCGCTCTCCCAGAGAAGAAGGTTTTTATTAAAAGGTAGCGGCAAGAATTTTGCCCACATCGGGACGTGGCTCAGCCCGGCTAGAGCACTTGCTTGGGGTGCAAGGGGTCGGCGGTTCAAATCCGCCCGTCCCGACCAACGTAAAATTTTTGCCGTTACCATAAATAAAGGTTCAAATATGAAAAAGATAAATATAGGCATTATAGGCTTCGGAAAGATCGGCAGCGGTGTTGTAAAAGCGCTCATGTCTAAGAGGGTATTTTTAAAAGAGAAGAGCGGCGTTGAGATAAATATCGTCCGGATATGCGATAAGGACATTAAATCTAAGCGTCCTGTCATGGTCAGCAAGTCTATCCTGACCAGGTCTATCAGTAAGGTCCTGTATGATCCCAAAATACATATTGTAGTCGAGCTTATGGGAGGCATACGTCCCGCGAAGGATCTGATACTGGAGGCTTTGCGAAGCGGAAAACATGTCGTGACCGCCAATAAAGCTCTTCTCGCCGATAGCGGCAATGAAATATTCAGCCTGGCCAATAAGCTCGCTCTTAATGTCGCTTTTGAGGCAAGCGTCGGCGGAGGCATCCCTATTATAAAATCGCTCAAGGAAGGGTTCATCGCCAACAGGTTCGATCTTGTTTACGGGATCGTGAACGGGACGAGCAATTTTATATTGACCAAGATGGCCGAAGGATCCGTAAGTTTCAAAGATGCGTTAAAGATAGCTCAAAGCAAAGGCTATGCCGAACCGGACCCGTATCTTGATATAAGCGGGATGGATTCGAGCCATAAGCTGAGTATCCTCGCGCTCTTGGCGTTCGGCATATCGGCAAAGCCTTCCGACATCTATACGGAAGGTATCACAGAGATAGAGTCAAATGACATACAGTACGCCAGAGAGCTCGGCTATGCCGTCAAGCTTCTTGCCATAGCGAAGAGATCCGGAGATTCGTTAGAGCTCAGGGTCCATCCGACCATGATCCCGAAGAGCCACCTCTTGGCAAATGTCGACGGTGTATATAACGCAATATTCGTTAAGGGCGATCTCATCGGAGAGAATCTCTTTTACGGAGAGGGGGCCGGAGCGCTTGCGACTTCAAGCGCAGTGGTGAGCGATATCATAGGCATAGCCGAGCAGATCTCTTGCTGCGGCAAAGTCACCGGACATATGGCGTTCAGAAAAGACATTAAAGATATAAAGAATATATCGGATATCAGGACCAGATTTTACGTGCGCTTCCGGGCGATAGATAAGCCCGGCGTATTGGCTAAGATATCAGGTATTCTAGGTAAGCACAATATAAGCATAGCGAGCGTTACGCAAAAAGAGAAGAAGGCTTCCAATATAGTGCCGATAGTAATGATGACTCATGAAGCGCTCGAGCTTGATATGGCGAAGGCGCTGAAAGAGATAGACGGTTTAAGCATTATAAAAAAGAAGACCGTCAAGATAAGGATGGAGAGCTGATATGTGGAAGGGCCTTATAAGAGAGTACGGTAAGTATCTTCCGGTCTCGGAGAAGACTCCCGTCATAAGCCTGAATGAAGGCAACACGCCTTTAATCTACGCTTGCCATATAAGCAGTATGATGGGCGACGGCGTAGAGGTCTATCTTAAATACGAGGGATTGAATCCTACCGGATCTTTTAAGGATCGGGGTATGACCATGGCCATATCAAAGGCGGTGGAAGAAGGTTCCAAGGCCGTGATGTGCGCATCTACCGGGAACACATCGGCTTCGGCCGCTGCCTATTCGGCAAAGGCAGGCATTAAATGCATCGTGCTAATACCGGAAGGCGCTATCGCTTTAGGCAAACTGTCTCAGGCGCTCATTCACGGAGCCAAGGTCATCGCCATAAAAGGAAATTTTGACGAGGCTCTCGAGCTTGTAAAAAATATAACCGAAAAACATCCGATCACTCTGGTCAATTCGTTAAATCCCTATAGGATAGAAGGGCAGAAGACCGGCGCTTTTGAGATATGTGATTCTTTAGGCGATGCGCCGGATTATCATGCGATCCCGGTAGGCAATGCCGGTAATATAACCGCTTATTGGAAGGGTTACAAAGAATATAGAGACGCTAAGATATCGAAAAAATTACCAAAGATGCTGGGATTCCAGGCCCAGGGCGCGGCTCCGATAGTATTGGGCCATCCGGTGAAAGATCCGAAGACGATAGCCACCGCTATAAAGATAGGTAATCCCGCGAGCTGGAAACAGGCTCTGGCCGCGCGCGATGAGTCGGGAGGGCTGATAGATGCCGTTTCCGATGACGAGATATTGGCGGCATATAAATTGCTTGCCGTTAAAGAAGGCGTCTTTGTCGAGCCGGCAAGCGCCGCTAGCGTCGCCGGAGTATTGAAACTCGCCAAAAGCGGTTTTTTTACTAAGCACAATACACAATACGCAATACACGATACAATACGAATTGTATGCGTTCTGACCGGCCATGGACTTAAAGATCCGGACAGGGCTATAGCAAGCGTCGATAAGCCGGTCGTTTTGGAGCCGAAGGCAGATCTGATACTGAAGGAGATGGGGCTATGAACCCATTCGACAGGCTCAGGGTTCATCCTGAGCGATGGTTCGACCTTGCTCACCATCGTCCTGAGTTTATCGAAGGACGACTGGAAGGAGTCGAAGGATGAAGATAGCCATCTTGGTCGGCGACGGAATGAGCGATTATCCTATCCAGGATCTCGGGAACAAGACGCCTCTTGAGGTGGCGAAGATCCCGAACATGAATGATATCGCCAAGCATGGCATGATAGGGCTCGTCAAGACCGTGCCGCGCGGAATGAAGCCGGCAAGCGACATAGCCAACCTTTCGATATTCGGATACGATCCTAAGACATACTATACCGGCAGGGGGCCGCTTGAAGCCGCAAATATTGGCGTAGAAGTGGCAGAAGGTGAGATCGCGTTCAGGTGTAATCTGATAACGGCAAATAACGACACGATGTCGGACTACAGCGCCGGCCATATAAGTGATAAAGAGTCCAAGACGCTGATGGAGTATCTAGATAAAAAGCTCGGGAATGACCGTATAAAATTTTACCATGGCAAGAGCTACAGGAACCTCGTTGTGATAAAGACTAGGTCGAGGGATGATCTAAATAGTCTTATGAATACCTCCTGCACTCCGCCGCACGACATAACCGGTAAGAATATTTCAAAGCACCTCCCAAAAGGGAAGGGCTCGAGTCTTTTATTGAAACTTATGCAGGACTCGCGCGCCATATTGGAAAAACATGATATAAACAGGGTAAGGGTTGACTTGAAAGAGAACCCTGCAAACATGATATGGTTCTGGGGGCAGGGGACCAACCCCAATATGCCAAGTTTTAAAGGCATGTTCGGCGTCGATGGCGCGGTCATCTCCGCAGTAGATCTGATCAACGGCATAGGTAAATTGGTAGGCCTTGATCTTATACAGGTCCCCGGTGCAACAGGTTATTACGATACAAATTATAAGGGTAAAGGAGAGTACGCGGTCAACTCATTGAAGAAGAAGGATTTTATATTTGTTCACGTAGAGGCGCCGGACGAAGCGGGGCATAATGGGGATATGAGGGCGAAGATCACGGCGATAGAGAATTTTGACAAATATGTGGTAGGCGCGATATGGAAATACTTGAAAGGTTCCGAGAATTACAGGATAATGGTCCTCTCCGATCATGCCACCCCTGTAGTTTTACGCACTCACGTATCGGACCCGGCCCCTTTTGTAGTGGCGGGAACCGGCGTAGCGCATAACGGTTTCCCTGCATATAGTGAAAGCAACGCCAAGCTCAGCAAAGTTATATTTAAATCGGGCGCGGAACTGACCGGCGATCTGATAAAAAAACAGAGGTTATAATAATATGTCTAAAGGTATAATCGTACAAAAATACGGCGGTACCAGCGTGGCCAATATAGCGCGTATACAGAATGTGGCCAAGAGAGTCGTAGAGACAAGACGATCGGGGCATGATGTAGTAGTGATAGTCTCCGCCTTAGGGCATACGACCGACAAGCTTATAGACATGGCGCTCGAGATCACTACGAATCCTTCCGACAGGGAGCTCGACATGCTGATCTCTACCGGAGAGCAGGTCTCAAGCGCTCTCCTGGCTATGGCTATACATGAGCTGGGGGTAGAAGCTATATCGTTTACCGGCGCTCAGGTGGGCATAATCACCGATAATTCGTTCACAAAAGCGCGCATCATCGACATAAACGCGAAGCGGATAGGTGAGGAGCTCAAGAAAGGCAAGATAGTAATAGTGGCGGGTTTTCAGGGCGTAAATATAAAGCAGGATATAACGACCTTGGGGCGCGGCGGTTCAAATCTTACCGCAGTGGCTCTCGCCAAGGTCATAGGCGCCGATATGTGCGAGATGTATACCGACGTAGAAGGTGTTTTTACCGCGGATCCGCGCATAGTGAAGAATGCCCGTAAGATAAATAAGCTGAGTTATGAGGAGATGTTCGAGCTCGCATCTTTGGGCGCGCAGATCCTGCAGCCGCGGTCGATCGAGTTCGCTATGAAATTCGGCGTGCCGATACATGTGAGGTCTTCGTTCTCTAAGCATAGAGGTACGATAATATCTAAGGAGGTTAAGACCATGGAACATATAGTCGTTTCCGGAGTTGCTTTAAATAAAGCCGAGGCTAAGATCACTATCTGCGACGTCCCCGATAAGCCGGGTATCGCGGCCAAGATATTCAAGCATTTGGCTAAAGAGAATATAAATGTCGATATGATCATACAGAACGTCTCGAGGACGGGATCCACAGATCTGTCGTTTACTGTGCCTACAGGCGATATCAGTAGGACGATAAAGGCATCTAATGCCATTTCGGGGAAGATCGGTGCCGGCGATGTCACGGTGGATAAGAATATCGCGAAGGTATCTATAGTGGGGATCGGGATGCGCAGTCACTCAGGAGTAGCGGCAAATATGTTCGAGGCTCTTGCCGATAAAAAGATCAATATAGAGATGATATCGACCAGCGAGATCAAGATATCGTGTGTGGTGAAAAAGAGCCTCGGCGAAGCTGCCGTCAAGGCGATACACAATAAATTTAAACTGGGGAAGGCTAAGTAGCTTGCGAGGCATATTATGAAGATAGAATTATACGATACCACTTTACGGGACGGCGCGCAGTCGGAGGGCATATCTTTTTCTGTGGCTGATAAATTGAAGATATGCGCCAAGCTCGATGAGCTGGGAGTCGATTTTATAGAAGGAGGATGGCCGGGAGCCAATCCGAAAGATATGGAGTTCTTTAAAAAGGCAAAGAACTTAAAATTGGGGAACTCCGAGATAGTGGCTTTCGGAAGCACGTGTCGCGCGAATTCTAAAGCAAGTTCGGATGCGGTACTTAAAGGGCTTCTCATGGCCGGCGCGAGGACTATCACCATATTCGGTAAGAGCTGGGATCTTCATGTCAAAGATGTCTTCAAGGTAGATCTCGAAGAGAACCTGAGAATGATCTTCGATTCTGTGAGCTATTTAAAGAGTAAGGGTAGGAAGGTATTTTATGATGCCGAACACTTCTTTGACGGATATAAAGGCAATAAGGAGTATGCGCTAAAGACGCTTAAGGCCGCCGAAAAAGCCGGCGCCGAAAGGATCATACTGTGCGATACTAACGGAGGCACCATAACTACCCAGGTCTTCGAGATAGTTGAAGAGGTAAGGGCTGTTATAAATACTCCCATCGGTATCCATGCGCATAATGACTGCGAGATGGCAGTCGCGAACTCTGTAGCGGCGGTCCAGGCGGGTGCGGTGCAGGTGCATGGCACAATAAATGGGTACGGAGAGCGATGCGGCAACGCAAATCTGGTCTCCATCATAGCTCTTCTCAAGCTGAAGCTCGGGATAGATTGCGTTTCGGATATGGCTTTGAAGGAGTTGGCGGAAATAGCGCATTTTGTGGCAGAGATATCGAATATGAAGCTGCAGGATAACCAGCCTTTTGTGGGCAACAGCGCATTCGCTCATAAAGCGGGCGTCCATGTAAATGCCATATTAAAGAATCCGAAGACATATGAACACGTAGATCCTTCGAGCGTCGGAAACCGCAGGAGACTGCTCGTCTCCGAGCTCTCCGGGAAGTCGACTATTATAAAGAAGGCCGAAGATATGGATCTCGGGATAGGCAAAAATACCGAGAAGTCCAAAAAGATATTGAAGGCACTGCAGGATCTGGAGAGCAAGGGGTATCATTTTGAGGCCGCGGAAGCGTCCTTGGAATTATTGATAAAGCGCGTCATGAAGAGATTTAAGGATTTCTTTGATCTCGAAGAGATCAGGGTTATTATAGAGAAGAAAAAAGGCGGCAAGATGTCGTCCGAAGCTGTCATTAAGGTCAAGGTCGGCAAAGAAATTGAAGATACGGCGGCGGTCGGAGACGGCCCTGTGAATGCGCTCGACAGCGCTTTGCGTAAAGCTCTCAAGAAATTCTATCCAAAGCTGGCCGAGATGCATCTGACGGACTATAAGGTGCGCGTTCTGGACGAAAAGGAAGGCACTGCGGCGCGCGTGCGGGTGCTCATCCAGTCGCAGGATAAGACGGACTCCTGGTGGACTATCGGAGTCTCTGAAAATGTCGTAGAAGCGTCCTGGCAGGCACTTGTAGATTCCGTTGAATATAAGCTTTTGAAAGATTCTAAAGAGGCAGGTCATTAGAGGGGCTGCACTTTAAGAAAGGTAGTGATATGAGGCTAATTGCGATAGTTTTGATCCTCTCCTTATGCGGATGTTCGGCAGCACAGGTAAGGCAGGAGTTTATCGGCTACTCCATGAATGATGTTAAAAATTGTAAGACAAAGCAGGTGCGGGACTTTGATATGAGCGCGGCCGATTGTATCGTGAAGATAAAAGATGTCTTAAAGGATATGGGGGCTATAGTTCGAGAGTCCAAGAGGAACCAATATATGGTCGCGGATAATTTTCAAAGAGTCTTCCGCTCCACTATAGATACGACCCAGGTTGGCATACTGGTGACCTCCGTTTCCAAAGGTAAGTGCCGTGTGGAGATAGCGTCAGGTAATATAGACCTGGCCGCGTTTGTGGCGAACGAGATCGCGATCAAGGATAGGCCCAAAAAAGGAACGCTCTATCCCCAAAAACAGGACTTTTAGGGAGGATCATATATGATAAAGAATATCACCCTCGGAGAAGAGATAACTATAACGACCAAGAATAAGATAGGTATTCTGGCGGATGTATCGAAGATGCTCAGCTTTAAAGGGATCAATATAGAGGCGGTTCTGGGTTATGAAATAGGGCCGATAGCGAAACTATTGATCGTAACGAATGCGAATCTCGTGATAGTGAAAGAGCTTAAGAAGATGAAGTATAGGTCCGTCAAGGAGACCGAAGTACTCCTGGTGGATCTTGATAATAAGCCGGGCGCATTGAAGGTCGTCTCCACCGAGATGAAGGAGAATAAGATAGATATAAGGTATGTATACTTAACGCCGTGTACATGCGCGGCCAAGGGCTCTTCCAGGATGGTCCTGCAGACCAGCGATAACGAAAGAGCGATGGCGATATTAGGTAAGTATGTTGGCGGATAAATCAATATCTTATGCGTGAACTGGCCAAGGCGTACGATCCTCATAAAAGTGAAGACGCTATATATAAGAACTGGGAAGATAAAGGTTATTTCCGCGGCAAGAGTGACTCCTCAAAGAGACCTTACTCAATAGTAATTCCACCCCCCAATATCACCGGGGTGCTCCACATGGGCCATGCCCTCAATAATACCATCCAGGATATTCTTATAAGATTTAATCGTATGAAAGGATTTGAAGCCGAGTGGATGCCCGGCACAGATCACGCCGGTATAGCGACCCAGAATGTCGTGGAGAAGAAGCTCCTAAAAGAGGGCGTAAAACGGCAGGACCTGGGAAGAGATAAATTTATTGAAGAAGTATGGAGGTGGCGGCAGGATTACGGCTCTACGATAATAAGACAACTTAAAAAGCTAGGCTGCTCGTGCGATTGGGACAGGACGCGCTTCACTATGGACGAAGGGCTATCCGAAGCGGTTCTCGAGGTATTCGTAAGGCTCTATGAAAAAGGCCTTATATACAGAGGCAAGTATATTATCAACTGGTGCCCGCGCTGCCAGACGGCGCTATCGGATGAAGAGTCTCAGCATAAAGACGTCGACGGTATGCTCTACCACATTAAGTATCCCGTTAAGGATAGCAAGGAGTTCGTAGTAGTAGCTACCACCAGGCCTGAGACCATGCTGGGGGACGTCGCTGTAGCCGTCAATCCGAAGGACAAGCGCTACAAGGATCTCAAGAATAAAAGATTACTACTGCCCATATTGAACAGGGAGCTTGAGATAATTTTTGATCCTCTGGTCGATATGAAGTTTGGAACCGGCGCTCTGAAGGTAACTCCCGCGCATGACCCTGTAGACTTCGGGCTCGGGCAAAAATATAGCCTCGAACAGATCAACGTAATGAATGAAGACGGTACGATAAACTCTGTCGGCGGCGACTACGAGGGTATGGACCGCCTTGAAGCGAGGGAGGCCATAATAACTGATCTAAAGGACCGCGGCCTCTTCATAAAATCTGAAGCGCACCGCCATGCAGTCGGCCACTGCTATAGGTGTCATACGATGGTGGAGCCGCGCCTATCCCCGCAGTGGTTCGTTAAGATGAAGCCTCTGGCCCAACCGGCCATAGATGCGGTGAATGACGGCAGGATTAAATTTTATCCCCAGCGCTGGACCAAGGTCTATCTCGATTGGATGAATAATATACGGGACTGGTGCATATCGCGACAGATCTGGTGGGGCCACCGCATACCGGTCTACTACTGCAAGGACTGCAGCGAAGTGATGGTTTTAAAAATTGCTCCGGACAAATGCTCAAAATGCGGCTCGGTGAATATAGAGCAGGATCCCGACGTGCTCGACACATGGTTCTCGTCGTGGTTATGGCCGTTCTCGACATTCGGCTGGCCCAAAGAGTCTCAAGATCTAAAGTATTTCTATCCCACAAACTCACTCGTGACAGCACCCGAGATAATATTCTTCTGGGTAGCGCGCATGATAATGGCCGGCATAGAATTTATGGGGGATGTCCCATTTAAGGATATATATATACATGGCACTGTCCGCGATATGACAGGGACCAAGATGTCCAAATCTTTAGGTAATGTCATAGATCCGCTCGATATGATCAAAAAATATGGGACGGACGCGCTTCGCTTCAGCATAATATCGATAACCTCTCAGGGCCAGGATGTATTCCTTTCTGAAAATAAATTTGAGCTCGGGAGGAACTTTGCGAACAAACTATGGAATGCGTCGAGATTCATCCTCATGAACTTGAAAGAGGAAGATATAAAAGTCGACCTGTGCGTATTCTTTAAGGAGTCTGACCTGGCCCTACCCGAAAGATGGATATTGTCGCGCCTCTATTCGACTATTGATAATGTCGAAAAGTGCTTGAGTGAGTACAAGTTCAACGAAGCGGCGAATATGATATATGAATTCATCTGGCATGAGTTCTGTGACTGGTATATAGAAATAGCCAAGTCCACTATAAACGAAAAGAGCTCTCAGGTTGTGCTATATAAGGTTCTGGAGAAATCCTTAAGAATGCTGCATCCATTTATGCCGTTCATAACGGAAGAGATATGGCAGGAGCTCCCCAGGAGCAAAGATGCCGTGGGGGAGGCGATAATGATACAGCCATGGCCTCATATACAAAGAGATATGATATCGGATGCGGCCCAAAGCGAAATGAAGTGCCTCATAGGCGTCATAACCGCGATAAGGAATATAAGGTCCGCATGGAACATTGATCCCAGGCGTGAGATGTCGGCGCTGATAAATATTCACGACAAGAGAGACGAAGAGTTCCTTAATAAAAATACGGAGATGATCAAGAGGCTCTCCAGGTTATCGAGTCTTTTGGTCGGAAAGAGCCCAAAGCCGAAGAACTCCGCCGTGAGCATTGTAGAGACCTTTGAGGTCTATGTGCCGCTCGAGGGTGTAATAGATTTTGATAAGGAGAAGGCCAGGCTGAAGAAGGAGGAAGATAGGATCGCGCTCGAGATAAAATCGATCGGCGCAAGGCTTAAAGATAAGCATTTTACTCAAAAGGCTCCGGAAGATGTTATAGAAAAACAGAAGGCCCGTAAGGTGGACCTTGAACTGCAGGTAAAGAAGTTTAAAGACAACCTGAAGAATATAGGTTGAAAATAGGAGGGTATCATGAAGAAGCTCGCGGTATGGTTGGTTCTATTGGCGGTTCTTCTCTCGGTCGGTATATGTATGGCGGCTGAGTCAGAGCATCTGTCGACAAAGTCAAAAAATATGATGGTAGACAGGAATAACGACGGTAAGATCGATGGTGTAGATATTTACGATGAGAGCGGCCTGGTTGTAAAGAGAGGATACGACTCTAACGAGAACATGAGGGTGGACAGGTGGGAGACGTATGATGAGAATACCGGCATGCCCATAGTTGTAGCGAGTGACGAAGAGTTCTTATTGCAATAAAAGAGGTTTTGTGCAGATAGATAGAGACAGGGTATTACCTATAATCAAGGCGGCGCTGAAAGAGGATATCGGCAGGGGCGATATCACCACATCTGTTTTGGTCGATAAGTTCTTAAGCTCGCGCGCTACGATAATCGCCAAAGAAGATTGCGTCGTCTGCGGGCTTAAGATAGCCGAGTGGATCATGACCCAGGTCGACTACAGCGTGCGCTTCAAGCCCAATTGTAATGACGGAGATTTTGTCGGCCGGGATAAGGAGCTGGCCTTTCTGGAGGGGCATATCAGTTCTATTCTGCGCGCGGAGCGCACGATGCTCAATTTTATCGAATTTTTAAGCGGCATAGCCACTAAAACAAAGACATTCGTGGATCTGGTGAAGCCGTATGGCGTAAAGATAATGGATACACGCAAGACCTATCCGTTATTGCGCTATCTAGAAAAATATGCCGTATCGACCGGCGGCGGATCAAACCACCGTATGGGGCTGTATGACCAGGTACTTATCAAGGATAATCATATAAGGATCCACCAGGTCACCATACCGCATGGCCACAGATTGAGTTTGAAGGAGCTGGTGGAGACTGCCAGAAAGAAGAATATGCGGGGCACCGTTATAGAGATCGAAGCGGCAAATACGGCTGAATTTCAGGATGCTCTGCAGGGGAAGCCCGATATCATAATGCTCGATAATATGACGCCCGAAGACGTCAAGGCCTGTGTTGAGATACGACGGATGTCAAAGACGAAGGCCATGCTTGAAGTCTCCGGCGGGATCAACATAGATAATATAGATCAATATGCGAGTACGGGTATCGACATGATATCTGTAGGCGCTCTTACCCATTCCGTTAAATCGATAGACGTATCCCTGGAAATCGTATAAAGATGCCGTTTAAACTTGTAAGCGATTTTAAGCCTGAAGGTGATCAGCCGCGGGCCATCGAAAAGCTGGTAGGTGGTTTAAGACTCGGCAAACAGTTCCAGACCCTCCTGGGCGTAACGGGCAGCGGAAAGACGTTCACGATGGCGTCAGTTATCGCCAGAGTGGACAGGCCCACGCTCGTGATATCCCATAACAAGACGCTCGCCGCACAGCTCTACAGCGAATTTAAGCAGTTCTTCCCGGAGAATGCCGTCGAATATTTCGTAAGCTATTATGATTATTACCAGCCAGAAGCATATATCCCGCAGAGAGATATATATATAGAAAAGGACGCATCCATAAACGAGGACATAGATCGTCTAAGGCTTTCGGCGACAAGCTCACTCATGTCGAGACGCGACTGCCTGATAGTCTCAAGCGTATCATGCATATACGGCCTCGGCTCTCCGGAAGAGTACGGCGAGATGCTCGTATTCCTGGAAGAGGGGCAGGATATCTCCAGAGATGATATCTTAAAGAAACTCATAACTATACACTATACAAGGAATGATTATGATCTGAAGCGCTCGACCTTCAGGGTGAGGGGCGATACGGTAGAGATATTTCCGGCATACACAAAGACGGCGTATCGTGTGGAGCAACTCGGCGATAAGATAGAGAATATATACGAGATCAATCCTTTAACCGGCAATACCGTAACCAAGATGCGCAAGATCGGCATATATCCCGCCAAACATTTTGTCACTACGCCCGACAGGATAGAGAAGGCTATCGTATCTATCGAGGAAGAGTTGGATTCGCGGCTCGCGGAATTACGGCAGGGTAATAAACTGGTAGAGGCCCAGCGCCTGGAATCCCGCACAAAATACGATCTTGAGATGATGCGGGAGGTCGGTTATTGTAACGGCATAGAAAATTATTCACGTCATGTGGCGGGAAGGCCGGCAGGATCCAAGCCGTGGTGCCTCCTGGACTATTTTCCAAAAGATTTTTTGTTATTTATAGATGAATCTCATGTAACTGTGCCTCAGATAGGAGGTATGTATTACGGGGATAAGGCGCGTAAAGAGACCCTGATAGAATACGGCTTCAGACTGCCTTCAGCTCTGGACAACAGGCCGCTGAAGTTTGAGGAGTTCCAGAAGATCACAGGCGATACCATATATGTTTCCGCCACCCCCGGCGAATATGAGCTTAAGGTATCGGGTGGAGAGGTGGTAGAACAGGTTATAAGGCCGACGGGCCTGATAGACCCGCCGATCGAGGTAAGGCCTACGAAGGGCCAGATGGATGATCTCATAAAAGAGATACGCTTAAGGGCGGCGAAGAAAGAGAGAATACTGGTAACCACGATCACAAAGAGACTCTCCGAAGACCTTACCAGGTTTCTAAAGGATTTTGGATTAAGAGTGAAGTATCTGCATTCCGAGATAGACGCTATAGAAAGAGTGGAGATATTGAGGGATCTGAGGCTCAACAAATTCGATTGTCTTGTAGGAATAAACTTGTTGAGGGAAGGGCTCGACCTGCCCGAGGTCTCGCTCGTCGCTATCCTCGACGCGGATAAAGAGGGGTTCTTGAGGAGCGAGACGAGCCTTATACAGGTAGCGGGACGCGCGGCGCGCCATATTAACGGCGAAGTCATTATGTATGCGGACAGGATCACCGGATCTATGAAGAGGATGATAGAGGAGACCGATCGGCGCCGCGAGATCCAGATAGCTTTTAATAAGAAACATAATATTACGCCGCGCTCAATTGAGAAGGCCGTCAAGGATGGCATAGAATCCTATAAGAAGGCCCGCGAAGTTATTGCTGAAGTGATTGAAGAAAATGACGCAGAGTATGATATAACATCATTGATAGGTGAGCTGCAGCATGACATGGAAGTCGCCGCCAGGAACCTGCAATTTGAACGCGCGGCTATATTGCGCGATCAGATCAAAGAGTTAAAGGAGAGGTATGCTCGACGAAAAGATACTGAAAGTACTGCGGCATAGTAAAGATTCTTATGTTTCCGGTGAAGAGCTCTGTAAGTTGGCTGATATCTCCCGCGCCGCTATATGGAAGCACGTGGAGAAGCTGCGTGAAGAGGGCTATGATATAGAGGCCCTGCCTCACTTGGGATATAAGCTTGTAGCCATACCGGACTCTCTTATACCCTCTGAGATAAAATGGAAATTGAAGACTAAGGTATTCGGCAGAAACGTCATATCTTACCTGAAGGTGGACTCAACTAATATCATTGCTTATGAGCTTGCCGAAAAGGGTATGAAAGAGGGCGCTATTATTGTAGCCGACGAACAGGTGAAGGGTAAGGGCAGACACGGGAGAAGCTGGTCGAGCCCGTCTAAAAGCGGAATATATATGTCCTGCATATTGAGGCCCTCGATCGCTCCGAACGAAATTTCAAGGATCACTCTTCTCGCCGCCGTAGCTGTGGCTCTGGCGATAAGAGACGTCGCCTCTTTAGAGGTCACTATAAAATGGCCCAATGATATAATGTTAGACAGGAAGAAGCTATGCGGGATACTGACCCAGATGAAGGCGGAGCAGGACAGGGTCGATTTTGTCGTTCTGGGTATAGGTATCAATGTCAATACGCCTAAGAGCGAACTTCCGAAAGGGGCTACCTCTATCGCAGAAGAGCTTAAGTCTCGCGGTGGAAAGATAAATTTATCGAGAGTGGAGCTTACGAAAAAGGTGTTAGAAAGACTGGAAGAGTATTATAATCTGATGAAGAGCGAAGGGTTCGAGCCCATAATAGATATATGGAAGGACCTTTCCGAGATGATCGGCTCGAGAGTAAAGGTATCTATTCATGGCAAAACTTTCGAGGGCCTGGCGCACGATATAAATCCAGATGGCGCGCTCGTAGTGCGTCTCGATTCAGGGGTGCTTGAAAAAGTATCATCGGGCGATGTGATAATGGTGAGATGATGAACTTATTGGCGATAGACATAGGCAATACCAATATAACGGCAGGGGTATTCAATGGCGCAAGACTGCTATCCAAGGCGAAGGTGCCGACGTCTTCATATTCTTCATATATAAGACGGTTTAAAGCTCTCATTAAAGAAGCTGGTCTTGAAGTAGGGAAAATGGATGAGGCGATAGTATCGAGCGTAGTTCCTCTTGCTCTGGCGCGCCTCGTAGTAGAACTGCGCAGGATGTCCGGCACTGTTAATGTAACGATCATCGGCAGGGACCTGAAGGTGCCCATAAAGAATATGTATAGAGTAAAGAGCGAGGTGGGTCAGGACAGGCTAGTAAGCGCATATGCGGCAAAAGTTATGTATGGAGCGCCTGCGGTGATCATAGATTTCGGTACGGCCGTCACCTTTGACATCATATCTAAAAGAGGCGATTACCTGGGGGGGCTTATCACTCCGGGGATAGAATTATCTCTCTCAAGCCTCTATAGAAATACGGCGTTATTGCCTAAGGTAGAGCTTGCCTGCACTTCCTCTATTATAGGTAAGGACACCGTTAACAGTATGAGGGGCGGCATACTATTCGGCTTAGGCGCCATGTGCGATGGCCTCGTTACCCAATATAAGAAGATATTAGGCTCCTCCACTAAAGTCATCGCTACAGGCGGCAACGCAAAGCTCATAAAGAAGTATGCCGGATCCATCCGGTACATCGACGAAGACCTTACCCTAAAAGGCCTGCAGCTTATATCCGCCCTATCTAAATAGGCGCCGTCATTCTGAGGCGAAGCCGAAGAATCTAGATCCTTCGGCCCTTTCGAGGCCCCAGGATGACTAGTTCGAAATTTTTCTTGACATATTTTAGCAACTCTGTATAATACTTAATTGTTAGCACTCAATTTAGATGAGTGCTAACAAGAGTTATAACTTCAAACAAAGGAGGGGTGTAAGTATGAAGATTCAGCCATTGGCGGACAGGATCATGGTAGAGGTTCTAGAAGCCAAAGAGGTTACGAAGGGCGGGATAGTTCTTCCCGACTCCGCTAAGGAGAAGCCGCAGGAGGCTAAGGTCATAGCGGTCGGCAAGGGTAAAGTTTCGGACGAGGGCAAGACCATAACGCCTGAAGTAAAAGTGGGCGACAAGGTGTTGTTCGGAAAATATTCCGGCACCGAGATCACGGTGGATGGGAACGAGTATTTGATACTTAAAGAAGAAGACATTTTAGCGATAATCAAATAAAACCGTTCGACAAAAGCTCAGGGTTTTATCCTGAGCAAGGCCCCTGACAAAGTCAGGCTGCGTCGAAGGATAAGGAGAGATTAAATGGCAAAGCAATTACTATACGGCGAGGAAGCGCGTAGAGCCATCTTAAGGGGCGTTGAGCAGTTAGCCCGCGCGGTAAAGGTGACTCTCGGACCCAAAGGAAGAAATGTAGTCCTCGATAAGAAGTTCGGCGCACCGACGATCACAAAGGACGGTGTAACTGTAGCAAAAGAGATAGAGTTGAAGTGCCCGTATGAAAATATGGGAGCGGAGCTCGTGAAAGAGGTAGCTTCCAAGACCTCTGATATAGCCGGAGACGGCACGACAACTGCCACTGTGCTGGCGGAGTCGATATTCAGAGAAGGCATGAAGAATGTCACCGCAGGCGCGAATCCTATGGCGCTGAAGAGGGGAATAGAGAAGGCCGTAGAGAAAGTTGCCGAAGAGCTGAAGAAGCTCTCCAAGGCCATCAATGTTAAGGACAAGAAAGAGGTCTCTCAGGTAGCTTCTATAGCGGCAAACAGTGACCGCGAGATAGGCGATCTGATAGCGGAAGCCATGACAAAAGTAGGAAAAGACGGCGTCATAACGGTCGAAGAAGGTAAAGCATCGAAGACGGAGCTAGAGCTCGTAGAGGGTATGGAGTTCGACCAGGGTTACCTTTCACCTTACTTCGTGACCGATGCGGAGAAGATGGAATGTTCGCTCGATGATCCATATATATTGATCCACGAGAAGAAGATATCCGCCATGAAGGATATACTTCCTCTACTGGAAAAAATTGCCAGGGCCGGCAAGCCGCTACTCATAATCTCGGAAGAGACTGAAGGCGAAGTGCTCGCGACGCTGGTCGTGAATAAGATGCGCGGCACGCTCGTATGCGCTGCTGTGAAGGCTCCGGGTTACGGCGATAGGCGTAAAGCCATGTTAGAGGATATAGCGATACTAACAGGAGGAAAGGCCATTACCGAGGATCTCGGAATAAAGCTTGAGAACGTGAAGCTGGAAGAGCTTGGACGCGCCAAGAGAGTAAGGATCGACAAAGATAATACAACTATAGTAGAAGGCGCTGGCAAGACGGCCGATATTCAGTCCAGGATCGCTCAGCTGAAGAAGCAGATAGAGATGACAGATTCCGATTACGATAAGGAGAAGCTGCAGGAGAGGCTGGCAAAGCTTTCAGGCGGAGTCGCTGTTATCAATGTCGGAGCCGCTACCGAAACAGAGATGAAGGAGAAGAAGGCCCGCGTAGAAGATGCTCTACATGCTACGAGAGCCGCTGTTGAGGAAGGTATAGTTGCCGGAGGCGGAGTCGCTCTATTAAGATGCATAGAAGCTCTTAATAAGTCGAAGTTTTCGGGTGATGAGCAGATCGGGGCCGATATAGTGAAGAGAGCCCTCGAAGAGCCCATCCGGACGATAGCTAATAACGCCGGCCAGGAAGGCTCGGTGGTAGTTCAAAAAGTAAAAGAGATGAAGACCAATGAAGGGTATGATGCCGACAAAGATGTTTACTGTGATATGATACAGGCCGGCATCATCGATCCTAAGAAGGTTACGCGTTCGGCGCTTCAGAATGCGGCTAGTATTGCCGCTCTGATGATCACGACCGAAACGATCGTGACCGACATCCCTGAAACAGAGAAAGCTCCCATGGGAATGCCGGGCGGCATGCCTCCTGGAGGCGGAATGGGCGGGATGTATTAAAATAGTACTGCGTATAGAGTATTGAGTATTGTGCAGTTAGTATAGGAAAATAGGGCGGGTAAACCCGCCCTATTTTTTTAGATTACCTTGACAAGATTGTTATTATTGTATAAGATATTTACTTTATACTTACAATGCAATACTCAATACGAAACTAATCTATTACAAGGAGAACCATGGGGCAATTCTATATTGGCGTTGAGAGAAAGGCAAGGCGCTGCTACGGGTTTGACGAAATAGCGCTAGTTCCGGGAAGAATTACGATAGATCCATCGGATGTCGATACTTCGTGGTCAATAGGCGGTAAAAAATTCCGCATTCCAATAATTGCCGCAGCAATGGACGGAGTAGTAGACGTTAAGTTCGCTATAGCGATGGGTAAGCTTGGCGGGCTCGCCGTTCTAAATCTCGAAGGTGTCCAGACGCGTTATGAAAACCCCGAAGAGGTCCTTGAGAAGATAGCCATGGCAGCGCCCGATCAGGCGACGGCGCTCGTTCAGAGCGTCTATGCCGAGCCTATAAAAGAGAAGCTTATAGCGAAGAGAATAGATCAGATCAAGAAAGCGGGAGTTCCCTCTATAGTAAGTGCCATTCCTCAAAGGGCGGATCGCTTTGCCGAGATAGCCCAAGAGGCGGGAGCGGATATATTTATAGTCCAGTCGACGGTCTCCACAGTTAAGCATATTTCAACGAAATATAAAGCGCTCGATTTCAAAAAATTCTGCAAGTCCGTGAAGATGCCTGTCGTAATAGGTAATTGTGTCACCTACGAGGTCGCACTTGACCTGTTGAATGCAGGATGCTCCGGTCTTCTTGTAGGCATAGGGCCGGGCGCAGCCTGCACCACGAGGGGCGTTTTAGGTATAGGTGTTCCGCAGGTCACTACGACAATAGACTGCGCGGCCGCCAGAGACACATTTTATAAAAAAACAAAAAGATATATCCCTATAATTACCGACGGTGGGATGACAACAGGCGGCGATATATGTAAAGCGTTCGCTTGCGGAGCCGATGCCGTGATGGTCGGATCGGCATTTGCCAGGTCGAAGGAAGCCCCCGGCAAAGGTAACCATTGGGGCATGGCAACACCGCATGCTAACCTTCCCAGAGGTACGAGGGTAAGGGTCGGTGTCACAGGTACGCTCGATGAGATATTGTTTGGGCCGGCGAAAGTTGACGATGGCTCGCAGAATCTGATGGGTGCTCTCCAGACATCGATGGGCAATGTGGGCGCCAAGAATATAAGCCAGATGCAAAAGACCGAGATCATAATAGCTCCTTCGATCCAGACAGAAGGAAAAGTATTCCAGGTCGCCCAGCGAGTTGGGATGGGAAAGTAAGCAGTAGTCCACACAATGAATCACTCCGATTTCGTGCATCTGCACGTCCACACGCAGTATAGCCTATTAGATGGAGCCTGCCAGTTAGAAAGGCTTTTTCAGAAGGCCAGAGAACTAAGGATGCCGGCATGCGCGATTACCGACCACGGTAATATGTTCGGCGCCATAGAGTTCTATGATATGGCTATGAAGGCCGGCGTAAAACCGATAATAGGATGCGAGGCCTACATAGCTCCGGATTCGAGGTTCGATAAGTCGAGCCGCGGCATTCAAGATGCCTCATTTCATATACTACTCCTCGCTAAGAACGAAACCGGATATAAAAATCTCATAAAGCTTACCTCAGCCGGATACCTGGAGGGCTTCTATTACCGTCCGCGCATAGATAAAGAGCTTCTATTCGATCATAAAGAGGGCTTGATATGTCTATCTGCCTGCCTAAAAGGAGAGATCCCGCATCTCATAAGGACAAACCAGCTGGAGCGCGCCAGAAAGACGGCGGATGAATATAAGAGCGCATTCGGAAAGGACAATTTTTATTTAGAGATCCAGGATAACGGGATCACCGAGCAGGAGACCGTTAATCAGGAGCTGATAAAGATGTCTAAGGATCTCGATCTGGGGCTCGTTGCTACCAATGACGTCCATTATATAGAAAAAGATCATGCAAGAGCGCATGATCTGCTTTTATGTATACAGACGCAGACAAATGTCGACAATCCGAACAGGATGAGGATGGCGACGGACGAGTTCTATTTTAAGTCGAAGCAGGAGATGTCACGGACGTTCGGCAACACAGTGCCGGAAGCGCTTAAGAATACATTGGCGATAACCGAAAAATGTAACCTTGAATTGGATTTCAAAGCGGTTCATCTGCCGCAGTACAAAGTTCCGGCAGGCTCGACGAGAGAGTCGTATCTAAGAGAGCTGGTCACGGAGGGTATTAAGGGCAGATATCCGAATGCCGATAGTGTTATCACCCAGCGCGTCGAGCATGAGCTGAAGGTAATAGAGAATTTTGGTTATTCAAGCTACTTCCTGATAGCGTCGGATTTTGTGAATTATGCCAAAGAGAACTCCATCCCTGTAGGCCCCGGCAGGGGAAGCGCCGCCGGAAGCGTCGTGAGCTACGCTCTCGGCATCACCGATATCGACCCGCTGAGATACGATCTCCTATTCGAAAGATTTTTAAATCCCGAAAGGATAAGCCTTCCGGATATA
>Ga0268280_1000401_pt1 | contig 38038 bp, 41 predicted proteins | sample saktaG_9_FD_190139 | JGI IMG/M metagenome (GOLD analysis project Ga0268280, IMG submission 190139) | Saline water microbial communities from Sakinaw Lake, British Columbia, Canada - sak_2011_5_24_40m | ecosystem: Environmental > Aquatic > Non-marine Saline and Alkaline > Saline ...
AATGCCCCTGATATCCCCTATCTGAATCACCACTACAACCAACATCTGAAGAACTTTCACCGCCACTTGAATCGGAGTCGTAAGAGGCCATAATTAAATTATGTAAATAGACTATTTAAATATTGTCCTAGAAATGTTTTCATCTATAGATGGTAAATTAAATCTTATCTCCGTAACTAACAAAGAAATAATCCCAGTTCGATCCCGGCTCCCCACTCGCACTTTCATTTTGCAATTATACTTACAACCAAAATGAAAGGTGCTCAAACCGAACGAAAGTGTGCATTTAAGCACAGAATTAAAGAAAGATATTCCAATAAGAAGCTATAAATTCACTTGCACAATAAGCTATCAGGCCGGAATATACCTTTTCACTGATTTTCCATAAATCGCTTTCATCTGCTTCTCTCATAGCTTCTAAATATTCTTTTCTAAACTTTTTACGAATTATCGTGGGGGGGAGATTATTTTTTAAGAGAATATAATTAACAACCATCCTGCCTGTTCTGCCATTTCCATCTGAAAAAGGATGAATTTTCTCAAACTTATGATGAAAAACTATGGCTAAAACTAATGGATGAAGCTTATTTTTATTTTCATTAAACCATTTTAATAATAAATCCATGTCTGTTCTTACATATTTTCCAGGACTTGCATCAAAATTACTATTTACAACCCTTATATCTGTTGTTCTGTAACCCCTTCGTTCATCTATCTTTTCCAATAGTTGGTCATGTATCTCAATAATTAACTTATGGTTAAGTTCGTCCCCTAACTTATTATTTAAAATATCAAAAAAAACTTTTTCTGTATTTTGTAAATCATAAATCTCTCTTAAGGTTTTATCCTTCGGAGTTATGCCTTCATTTAAAAGATTTCTTGCTTCTTCTAAGTTTATAGTATTTCCTTCCATGGAGGCAGTGTTATAAGCAAATTCTATTATGTAATTTTTGAAGATTTCTTTTTTTGTCAATTTCGGTAATTTATTAAAAACCTTAATAAAGTGCATTTTACAGGCTTCTAGATCTTCCAGTTTATCAAGCAAATAATCATCTTTCTTTAACTTGAGGGCTTTAACTTTTTCAAGATAATAATTTGTTTCTAAGAAGAGAGTTATTGTTCTGTGAGCTTTTCTTATATCTCCCTTATATTCTGTTAAATTGTTTAAGACTTTTTTTACTTCTTTTATATTGCTGCCAAGATATTTTAAATCTCTAGCTATAACTCTTTTACCCTTTCTTTCAGATATTCTTAATGAATAATAAGACTTTCCTGCAACTATTTTTTTATATATGTAAACCATGCTAATTTATCTAAGAAATCGGGGTTTATAAATCTTACCCTCTACATTAAAGATATTGCATTGTAGAGGGTAATTAGTTAAATGGTTCAATCCCGGCCCCCTACTCACACTTTCATTTTGCAATTATACTTACAACCAAAATGAAAGGTGCTCAAACCGAACGAAAGTGTGCATTTAAGCACAAAATCTATTATAATTTTAATAAGAAATATTTAAAAGTTATTAAAGATAATATCCTTTATGCAAAATAAATTAATTTTCTGGGGCGGAATAATATTATTTCTTATTTTAACTGTAGGTTCCATTTTTTATTTTTATTCTAATTCAAAACCCCTCATCTTGGATAATTACGGCGAATTTGATGCAATAATAAAAGCTAATCTACAAGCATTACATTTAAACAATAATACTCCGGTAGTAGCAATAACTTCTTCGGGATTTAATCCAAATAAAGTAACTATTAAAGCAGGAAAAGAAATTGAATCGGTTATGTGGATGAATCAAGATTCAATTCCCCATAGTGTAAACTATACGGTTATAGGTGCTGGTGGTGTGCTTATTAAATCATTTGATTCTGGACCAATAGCACCAGGTACATTTTTTGTTGATAATTTTAATTATCGTTATAAAATTGATGATTCCTATTATCGTGGAACTATAGATTATTATGATAGCCTCCAACCTAAAAACAAGGGTGTAATTATTGTTGAATAAAATTCTTTTAGAAAAAACACCGTTGACGATAAAATGAGTCCCGGCTCCCGGAAGCGAATGAAAGTGTGCATTTAAGCAAAGAATCGCTTTTAAGTTTTAGCTAATAAAACTTTTTCTATTTCTTTCCTTATTTTTAGAATATCCTTTTCGTTGATTTTTGCTAGTATATTCTTGGACTTGTCTAAAAATGGAAGTGCATTAGAAAATAAGGATTCTATATCTTCTTTTGCTATTATTTTATCTACATAATATTGCGAAGTATTTCTGGTGCTGAAAGCTTTCTTTATTACATCCGAATCTTCTTTCGAGTAAAATTCCTTTAAAAGTTCCTTCATAAATTCTAAAGTACAAGTGTGTATCTCGCATTTTATGCCTATCTTCATTAAAACTGCATAAAGTGAATAATACATAGAGTAATAACCCGCAGAGATGGCAAATTGGAGATTCAAATTCTTCTCACGATTCATTGTTCCAATAGCTTTTTCTGCCATTTCAAGATATCCGGAAGCGAGATTTTCATTAGGCTCAATTAACTTAATACCGTCTTTCTGATTACAACACCATTTTAAACTTGTTGCCATGTTAAATCTATAAATTCTTCAACTCCTTTTAGGATTATATGGTTTTTTATTATTTCCCTAATAAATACATCGGACTTATTAAATTTGTCTTTTGAAGACTTTATTAGGTTTATCTTTATCTTATATTTTTCTTCTAGGTCTTCTACTTCGTTTAGTTTCCCTAAAGTTAATATATCTAAATCGGATTTTTCATTGCTTGTTAAGTTTGCATAACTCCCAAACAATATAAGCGTTCCTTGACTTCTTTTTTCAAGCTCAATAAACAAACCTCCCAACTTAGAATACTTTTTAAGAAGTCTGTTTTTCCTGCCCAGTTCAACAATCTTAAGAATGTCTGGGATTTCTGGATTCAAGGAGTTAAGAAAATAGTATTTATTCTTACCCTCCGTGGTATATTTTATAATATTCTGCTTTTCCAAAGCATTAAGGATATTTGAAGCTGTTTTCTGGTTCATCTTTAGCTTTTTTGCTATTTGGCCGCCATAAATCCTTTTATTAAAGTCTAAACAAAATTCGCTTAGTATAAAGAGTGCTTTTTCATTAAGTAACATATTACTTATGTGAGTAACTAAGTGTTTATAAGCTTTTTGGTCTTAGAGTTCATGCATTAGGTATTGAGTCCCGGCTCCCATTCTGCTCGCCGGAGATTTTTCATCAATCATTACTTCTTCGAATCTACAGGAGCCACGCTATTGCTCAGCAATAGCAGAAAATCCCGGCTCCCAGATTCGAACTGGGGACACGCTGGTCTACAGCCAACTGCTCTACCACTGAGCTAAGCCGGGTTCAAATTAAAAACTTTTGATAGTATTTAAAGATTTGTTTGTAAGATAATAATCCTTAAATAAGCCGTTTTTTTAAAAATAAAATGGGTTTAGATTTAGCAGAGCAGGTTAGACTTTTATTTGCAAGTTTAAGTAGAGAAGAAAAGGCTTTTCTTGGTGGTCCTCCATTTACAAGCGAAATAAGAAGAGAACTTGAAAACGCCCGAGCATATGAACAAGGAATATTAAAATTAAGAAGTCGAATAAGTTTAGGCTACTGTGTATTTGATTCTAATGAAGTTGTAATTGGTTATCAATCTCAGACCCTATTAAATAACGCAAAACCCAGCCAATATGAGAGAACTTATTTAAATTTACAGGATCCCTTAAATCAAATTCAGCTAAGAAAAATATTTGTTAATCCCAATACTCGCGGAAGGGGGGTTGCTCAAGGCCTTTTAAAAAGAAGTTTAGAGCTAGCCCATGAGCTTGGGAAAAATGTTGTCGCCGATGTAATTGAAACCAACATAAGCATACAAGAACTCTTAAAATCAAATAAAATGAACCCTCAATTTAAGTGGCAAACAAGAAAAGGCACGCCAATGATTAGATTCAGCAACTAAGACTAGAATAAAGTTTATAAACGCTTTAAGATAATATAAATTAAGGGGTGCGGGTAAAGAAGCACCTTAGGCTTCTAAGATAATAGTAAAGAATAGTAAAGAACAATAAAGAAAATAAAAATAACTAAAATAATGGTAAAAAAAACAAAAAACAAACCCCAAGTTCGCTTTAGAGAACCAAAGATAACTGGAGAAAGATACCACACTATGTATGGTCACGAGCTTTATGATTTATGTGATAAAGTAAGTAGAATGAATGCAAGCTGGGTTAGGAAAAATCTCAACGGAACAACAGCATGGGCGATTGTTAGAGCTGGAGAAGTAGTAAATCAAGGATATAGTCAAGTTTATCCTTCTGCTTATGCTATAAGAGAATTAGCAAGACCCGGAAAATTAGCTTATTTAATAAAAAGACCAGCAGAAGAATAAAAATAGATATATAATAATGAATATAGTAATGAATTTAAAAATTTTCTAGAGACTATTCTATTCTTGGCTTCTTTGTTTCATTGTTAAAAAAAGTAGTATTTGATGAAGCTTCTTTTAATCTACCTTCATATTCATAAATAGCTCCTGCTGAAGGTAATTCAAACCTACCCATTACACCTATCTTAGAATAAATAATATAACTAAAGACTCTTTCTTCGCCCTTGCCTAATCCACTAATATTCCATTCAATTCTTCTATTTTTTTCATCAACCTTATCTGGATTAACTGCACCATATCTTTCAAATAACTTTACCATAGGAGGCAATCTATCAATTATCCTTATTTTTTCTACAAAGTCACGAGCTTTTGCATAAATTGTTACCTTTAATGCGAATTCTCCCCCTTTTGTATGAACAAAATTCACTTTCTTTTTTAAAACCAACTTGGTTTTAATATACTTATCTGTAAAATAATAAATCAGGATTATTACAACAATTATGGCTATTAATATCCACCAATTAGTTCTTGCGATTACCTCGTAAGTTTTTCCAGGCATTAATTCTTCTTCAAAAATATAGCTTACACTAAATCCCTGAACTTCTTTTCTTAAGTAAGGAGTATTAAAACTAGTGAATAAACTTGAAAATAGATTTTTATTTATTATAACAACAACGTCTGTATTAATATTCCCCTTATTTATTTTTTGAATTTCTCTTCTTACTGAAAACCAACCCTCATTGGATTCTATTGTTTCTATTCCAGGCATTTCATCAAATTTTAAAATAGTACTTGAAGTGGTACTAATTCCTGAAGTTTCTATTTTAGCGTTTATAATGTATGGGCCAGCCACTAACTCTCTGATTTTATCTTTATCTAAAGTAACTTCAATTGACTTTTTTTCATAAGCTTCTAAAGGAAAATCTAGGGTTTTACTAAAAAATACAGAAGATAAATCTAATTTTACATTTGAAAAATCATGTCCAGCCCTATTATCAAAGTGGATTATTATTTTCTGTGAGTTTGGGTTTATACTGTCTGCTTCTAGATTAAAAGCATCCTTTAGGTTTACAAGACTAATTGCTAATTTATCATCAGTTATCCCAGAAGAATCACCTTCAATCTTATAAACAAAACTATAATAGTCAGGAGAAGACCTGATTGGAAGAGAAGGGTAAGCCTTTAGAACTATTTCTTTTGTTGCTCCAGAAGATATTGTAAACTTTTCTGTTGGCTCCATATCAATACCCGTAAGAGAGTAGATATGAAATGTATCTGCTGAACCCAAATTCTTTATTTGAAGATTAAAAATAGCTGGCAAGTTTAATTCTTTTATTGCCATTGAAGAAACAGCTTCTTTCTTTATTTCAAGACTTGCTGAAACTAAAAGTGAACTAATTAAAATAAAAACTAATAATACCGAGAATAAAACACCAATCTTTTTGTTAACCATAATAATTATTGTGTGCCCCTATTTTTAAATATTTGTGTTCTATAATTTAAACAAATCAAGAAGCATTTTTGCCTAGTTTAATAGTTTTTATAGAATTATTTTGGCCTCTTATTAAGAAAATTAGAGTAAGGTTTATAAATAGATAATGTTTTAATTAATTATGGTGTTAGGAATCTGGATTTTAGTTCTTGTAATCGCACTATTAATAATAGTATTTATATCATATTTTAATCGTTTTGCTATTTTAGAGAATAGAATAGAGAACTCTGAAGGCCAAATCAATGTTCAATTAAAGAAAAGAGCAGATTTAGTTCCAAATTTAGTTGAAAGCGTAAAAGGCTATGTAAAACACGAGAAGGCTGTTGTTACAGAGGTTACAAATGCTCGAAAGGCCTTGGTTGGTGCTGGAGCTAATCTTGGAAAAAAGATTAAAGCAGGAGATCAACTTCAAGGAGCACTTTCTAGATTATTTGCAATAGCTGAAAATTATCCAAATCTAAAGGCTAATGAAAACTTTGTAAAGCTACAAGAAGAACTTGCCTCTATTGAAGATAAAGTTGCTTATGCTAGACAATACTATAATGATAGTGTTTTAGATTATGATAATTTATTCAGTACTTTCCCGGGAAATATATTTGCTAAAATATTTGGAAGAAAGCAAAAGGACTATTTGAAAATAACCGAATCAGAAAAAGCAGTTCCAAAAGTTAGTTTCTAAGAGCACTTATAAAATGGATAAAAGAGAATCTAAAGTTCAATCTAGAATAAGTTTTCACGAACAAATTGCTAGGAATAAGAGAAAGAGTGTTTTTTTGATTTTAATAATAATTCTTGTAATAATAGGTCTTGCCTATGTAATAGGCCAGGTTTATGGTGACCCTTTTTCGTTCTTAATAATTGGAACAATTATTGCTTTAATCTATGTTACAATAGGTTATTATGGTTCTGATAAACTTGCCTTAGCAACAGTTGGTGCTAAAGAAGCAGACACATTTAGATATAGACAGTATCATAATATTGTCGAAGCGCTTTGTATTGCAAGTGGAATGCCTAAACCTAAACTGTATATTATGGAAAATAGCCAGATAAATGCATTTGCTTCTGGAAGAACACCTAAAAATTCAGTTGTATGCGTAACAACAGGAGCATTAGAAAAATTGAATAAACAAGAACTTGAGGGCGTCTTAGCTCACGAGTTATCACATATTGCAAATTATGATATAAGATTCATGACCTTAACTGCTGTTCTTGTTGGAATGATTGCTATTATCTCAGAAATATTTTTAAGAAGCCTGTGGTTTAGAGGAAGTAGAGATAATGATAAAAACAATGCAATATTTTTAATAATTGGTATTGTTTTAGCTATTCTTGCGCCGATATTTGTTTATCTTGTTCAAATGTCTATTTCAAGAAAAAGAGAATATGTCGCTGATGCTAGTGCAGTAAAATTCACGAGAAGTCCAACCGGTTTAATTGGTGCTCTAAAGAAAATAAAGTCTGAGCATATTCTTCCTGAACAAAGTAAGAGAATAAGCAAAACAATGGCTCCACTTTTTATTAGCAATCCATTCAAAAATGCTAATTTAACTTCAACACATCCAGCGATTGAAAAGAGAATTGAAATTCTTGAGAGGATGTAAAAATGGTAAAAGAAAAGATGTTGGAAAAAACTAACGCTCTTTGTAATGTTTGTCTTAAAAAAATAAGGGCAGAAATAATCGAAATTAATTCTTCTATTTACTTAAAGAAAACTTGCCAAGAACATGGCGAACAAATTGAACTTTTAGAAGAAGAAGCTGAGTATCATAATCTAAAAAAAGAATATGATAAACCCGGAAATAAAATAATTCCAGAAACTAATTTGAGAAGGGGCTGTCCATTTGACTGTGGGCTTTGTTCAGAACATCAACAACATACATGTAATGCAATAATCGATATTACAGAACAATGTGATTTAAATTGTCCGACTTGCTATGCTTCTTCTGGAAAAGGTAAACACCTAGACCTAAGGAGTATAGAAAAAATTATGGATTATTTTCAAAAAGCAGAAAATAATCAAGCAGAAATTTTACAAATAAGTGGTGGAGAACCTACAACCCACCCCCAAATTCTAGAGATAATAGAACTGGCTAAATCTAAGAAGTTTAGATATGTAATGTTAAACACAAACGGATTAAGAATTGCAAGGGACTTGGAGTTCGTAGAAAAACTAGCGAGGTTTAGAGACAGATTTGAAATTTATCTTCAATTTGATGGATTTTCTGAAGATACTTATAAAAAATTAAGGGGCAAACAAAATCTTTTAAACATTAAATTAAAAGCGATAGAAAATCTAAAAAAATTTAATATACCTATAACCCTTGTTGCTACTGTTCAAAAAGATTTAAATGATAAAGAAATAGGAAAATTATTTGAATTTGCTATAAACACTCCTGGAATAAGGGGCATAAATTTTCAGCCAGTAGCGTTTTTTGGACGAACACAAGAAGCAAGTACTAAAGATAGAATAACTCTCTCTGGAATAATAAAAAGATTAGTTCAACAAACAGGTAGTTCTTTAAAAACCAAAGATATTATCCCCCTTCCTTGTAATGTTTGGACTGTTGGCGTTAGTTATTTTTATAGGGATGATAAGGGGTTTCTCCCACTTACAAGACACATAGATGTTAAATCTTATCTTCCTTTAATAGATAACACTTTTGGTTTTGATGCAGAAAAGATTTTGAAAGAAAAAAACAATCTTATTGGTTGTTGCGATTGTGTAACAAAGTTTTTCAGTTCATTATCAAAGATTATCCCAAAAGACTATAAGAAAATGTCTAATGAAGAACAAATGGCTTGGTGGGATAAGCATTCTTTTAGAGTTAGTATAGTTCAGTTCTTAGATAAATTTAACTTTAATGAGAAATTTGTTAAAAAAGAGTGCGTTCATTTTATTACTCCGGACTTAAAGAGAATACCTTTCTCCACCTATAATCTTCTCTATAGGAAGAATTATAAATAAAGGAATTTAAGTAGAATGATGGGTGCAAAAAGGTCGTTATTAATTTTTTTAACTATAATAATATTAGGCCCAATAGTTTTTATTGGGGCTTGTCTACCCATTTCCACAATAGGATTTTCCTTGGGTTGGGACGGGGGTAATTCTCTATTAGCTACAACTCTTTTTTACGGTGGGTGGATTGTAGGGGTTGGTCTGGCAGTTTTAATATGTGGAAAAGTAATAAAAAGAATAAAGAGAAACGATCCCCAAACTCGTTAAATGATAAATCTAATTAACTTTATCCTAACTGGGCTTGCTTTTATTGCAATTGTCTTAGCAGTTATTATTGATTTTTTTGATAATCATTCGAATAAAGATACTCGAAAAGAAAAAAGGAGTTTTGTTGAAACAGGAACAATGTTTATCTTTTTTATTTTATTTTATTTAGCAATAAGGCTTGGTTTTGGTAAATTAAATTTTGAAACTAATACTTTTATTTGGATTATTAGTGCTATCTGCTGGTGCGTATTGATTCTGGGAATTTATTTTAATGTTGCTGGAAGATTTTATTTGGGGAAGAATTGGGCAAATCAAATAAAAATTTATAAAAGTCATAACTTAGTTACAGAAGGTACTTATAGAACAGTTAGACATCCGCTTTATGCTTCTCTTATTTGGATTTTTTATGCTTGTTCGATACTCTATTTTAATTGGGTTGCCTTTCTGTTGAATACTTTTATTTTTATCCCTATGATGTATTACCGAGCTAAGCAGGAAGAAAGACTATTATCGGAACAATTCAAAAACTATAAGGATTATTCAAGAAAAGTTGGAATGTTTTTTCCTAAGATTTTTTAGTTAAAAGTAAAAGAGAAATAATTTCTAGAATAATAAACAGGGCGGTAGTATAATACATAATTGATTGAAAACTCACAAAACCCGTGAGCATTACAATGATTAAAATAATAGGCACTAAAAAAGAAGTAATAATCCCGCCTATAAAAAAATATTTCTTTTTGGAATAAACTGCAGAAAAAACCAACCATAATACTAAACCTAATAGAGAAGGTATTCCTGTTGAACCACCTATGTTCATTCTTATTTGAAGATATAACCCTCCAAGCATGAATACTGCTTCAATTAAAAAGAAAACTAATGCCCCCCTTAAAAAGCTCATGAATTTTTCTTCAAAATTATTATTAATTACATTCTTTTTAGAAATATTCCTCTTTTTAGAAGTTCTTCTCTTTTTTGGCATATTATTAATAGCCAAAGAAGATTTATAAAGTTTGCTTTTGTTTAATATTTATGGAGATGGAAGGGGCAAGTTCAAATAGTTCTAATACATTTTTAGATAGTTCTACACCAAATCCCAATTCTTCTAAAAAACATGGTTCTATTGTAGATTTTTTTATAGGATTTGGAATGGTTTATGGGATTGGAGCAATTTTAGGAGGCCTACTGGCTCTTGCAGGTATTATAATAGGTGGCGTTGGTGACAGTTACGTATTTAATCCGCTATCGATGTTTTTTGGCGGACTTTTTTCTATATTTGGAATTGCTAACATAGTAATCCCCCTAATAGCTGCATTAATTTTAGCTAGAAAATACTTTCCAAATAGAAAAATGGTTAGGGTTGGAGCCTGGGTTGCATTTATATTGCCTATCCTTTTGGTTTTAATTATGTTTGGAGCCTGTTTAATTGGATCTAGCGGTAGTGGATGGTAAAATGATAAGACAAAAGATAGCTCAAATCGAAAGTGCTGGATTCCTTTTTTGTAGAATTGGTTTAATGATTTTAATATGGGTTGCATTTTTACTTAAAATAAAGTGGCTTGTTGCTCTAAGCTTCTTAATACTCCTATTGTCGGCTATCCTTACTATTAATTATGCTCCAATGATTTTAATATGGAGATATACTTTTGGTTTATTATTTAAAGGGCAAAAAGAAATTTTAAATGTTAGTGCAATGAGGTTTGCTCATTCTGCAGGAACTGTTCTTTCTGGAATCTGCCTTTTGGTTCTTTATTTTGGTTCTGAGCAGATTGGTTGGATTCTAGTGGGCATATTTGCTATAATGAAAACAATATCTGCACTGGGTTTTTGTCCTGCTTCAAAACTTTATGTTTGCATGTCAAATGGAACCTGTTGCGCTTTTTCTAAAAAAATAAAAGATATGCAGAAAAAATGATTGATGAACACACGATCCCCAATATGGATTGGGGTATAAGGCCTGTGTTGTTTAATATAGGAAGTTTTCAGATACCTTCTTATTCTTTTTTTATTCTCTTAGGATTAGTTATGGGCATAATAGTCTATTATCTAGAAGCTAAAAAACACAAACAATTAAGTGAGAATACATTTTACATATTTCTTGGAGCTTTAATTGGTGGAGCAATTGGTGCAAAACTTCTTATGATGATGATATACTGGAATCAGTTAACTTGGGATATAATCTTGACAGGCAAAAGTATTGTGGGTGGTTTAATTGGAGGTACAATAGGAGTTTTAATTACAAAAAAAATACTTAGGATTTCTGATCAACGAAAAGGAAATATATTTGCTCCAGCCATTGCAATAGGTTTAGCTATTGGGCGAGTTGGTTGCTTCTTAAGAGGTTGTTGTTACGGAACCCAAACAAGTCTTCCCTGGGCAGTAAATTTTGGAGATGGAATTTTAAGACACCCTACACAGTTATATGAATCATTATTTATGTTTGGAATGTTCTTTTTCTTGTTATGGAATAAAAAGAACAAGCCCGCTCCAGGAAGCCAGTTTAAACTTTTAATGATTGCTTATTTTATTTTCAGATTTTTTGTTGAGTTTATTAGAGTCGAGCCCATAGCGTTTTTGGGGCTTACTTGGTTTCAAATAATCTCTGTTCTTTGCCTGGGTTATTTGATAATAAAAAAATAAATTCAGGCTCAAGTCCATTTAAATTAAACACCTCTTCTTATACCCAAATGCTTTTAAAGAAAAAAACATAGATTCTATAATGGTTATCTCAGAAGAGAGATTAAAGAAAGAATTAGAAGAAACCTTAAAACAATTAAAAGCCAGATTACCACGCGACCCGAGCTTTAAATTAAATGAGGCAGATCCGAAGTCTACTGTTTATCCTATTTCTGAGTTCGCATTTATTAAAACAATTGGTGAAAAACAACCCAATTCTTATTTTATTTCAGGTATACATGAAGAAGGAGAACAGGTTTATTTAATTTGTTCCAGGGGCAGAGATCTTGAAGAGATAAAAATTTGCCCAGAGGGAGTAGATCCTGAAAAAGTGAAAGGCGTACCCTATCTAAGAAGTCCAAGCCTCATGGATCTTAAAGTTATAAAAGATTATTGGCGACAAGGTAAGACTTTTGCAGCCGCCCTTCATGCCCCGAAAAAAGAAATAGTTGGTCCAAAAAACCTAGAAGAAGAGATTGAAACAGTTTGATTATTAATTTTATCGCTAATTGATTAATTAATTAATTAATTAATTATTTTTATAATGAAGTAATCAAAAGACTTATAAACCCTAAAAATGATTTAATAATATAAGTTAGATAAAGATTATTTGATTAATCAATATCACATCATATTCACATCAACTTTTATTTTTGTTGATAGCTCAAAAGAGCAGATTATAGAAAAGACATAAAGCAACAAGAAAAACAAAGAAAGAAGATAAGATATAATAAAATATAGTCTAAAAAAGACTTTTTCTAACTTATTATAGAGATTAAGAAATCTTTAAGCAAAAACACAAGGATTTCAAAAATCTTTAAAAAAATAAACAAAATAATAAGAAAAAAATAGAAAAATGGCAAAAATTGCACCAAGTTCAATAAAATATATAATTTATGCTAAATTCACAGCAGAAGGCACTATAGAAAAGCCTGACGTAATCGGAGCTATCTTTGGTCAAACAGAAGGACTATTGGGCGAAGACATGGAAATGCGTGAATTACAAAAGCAAGGAAAAATAGGTAGAATTGATGTTAATCTAGAGTTAGATGAAGGCACAACTAAAGGGGAAATAGAAATTCCTAGTGCTATGGACAAATCTGAAACAAGTTTAATTGCTGCTGCAATAGAAACAATTGAAAAAGTTGGTCCAAGTGAAACAAAAGTTACTATTGAAAGAATAGAAGATGTTAGAGGCAATAAAAGAGACTATATTCTTGAAAGAGCTAAACAATTAATGAGTGGAATGTCTGGAACAGAAGAGTTTAAAGATATGGGCAGAGAATTAGGAGCTGCTTCTAGAACACTTGCATTAAAAACCTATGGAACAGAAAATTTACCTTGCGGAGATCTTTCTGGAAATGAAGTTATTGTTGTTGAAGGAAGAGCAGATGTAGTTAATATGCTCAAACAAGGAGTTAAGAATGTTATATGTATGAATGGAGTAAAATTACCTGAAACAGTAAAAGAATTATCAAAAGAAAAAGAAGTTACATTATTTGTTGATGGTGACAGGGGCGGAAAATTAATTGCTAAAAATGTTAATGAAAATGCTAGAGTAGCCTATATTGCAGTTGCTCCAGAAGGTAAAGAAGTTGAAGAATTAACAAGTAAAGAAATTCTTCAAGCATTAAGAAGAAGAATGACTATAAGTGAATATTTTGAACAAGAAGAAAAAAACAAAAGATTTGGAAAGTATGATAGAAATGAAAGACATGAGCGAAACACAAGAGAATATTCAAATGAAACTAGCACAAGTTCTAGAGTAACAAAAGATATTCAAAAAATGAGTTCAGAAGAAAAAGAAGTTGTTAGTGGATATCTTGATGAATTAATCGGAACAAAGGCAGCCATTGTTTTTAATAAAAAGATGGAAATCGTAAAGAAAATGCCTATCTCAAGAATAGGATATACTAGATTTGAAGAACAACCTTATATTCTTGCGATAAATGATACTGCAATACCTCCAATAATCAGAGCTGCTGAAGCAATGGGCGTTAGCAATCTTGTTGCAAAGAACTTCACAACAACAGATACAAATATTAATTTAGTTTCTATATAAAAAGGTGTTCAGTCTAAGACTGTCTTCTTAGAGAATAAAATGTCACAACCTAAAAAACTAAAAGACTTACCCGAACATCCGTTTCCTTTTGTGGGTACAAGTGACTTTATTGAGCAAACAACTAATTATTTAATTCCCTTAGAGCTCTTTCTGAGACACAAAGGTTATAAAGTAAAAATAGAAAATAGGAATTATTCAATTTCTATAGTCCCCCCTGAAGATGTTCTTAAATTAAGAATAACCACTTTTAGAGGAAGAGAAGCAGGAGCAAAACATTTTTATGGAACTCTGTTAATTCCCCAGATAGAATTAATTGATTTAAAAACAGGCTATATACGAGTTGTTACTTCAGGGGATGGAAAAATGTCTTTTTTTACTTCAAATCAGTTTTCTTTTCCAAGAAAAATGGAATTAACAAGACTGCTAGATGCAAGAAGTGCACTTACCTATTCCAGTTCAATACTCCTAGAAGGTGCTGTAGTTCAGGGGTTTAATACAGCAGAAGAAATCGAACCTCATGCAAGAGAAACTGTTGCAAGATATTTTCCAGGTTTTAAATTAATAACTTAATCACTTCTGTAAACCTTTAAAAATATTGAAAACCTTAATTAATCATGAAAAAAGAGTTGATTGTAGAGATTTTACTTGGGATTGTTTTAATTGCATTAGCTATAACTGTTTATATTGGCTATTTTCATTATTCTAAATGTGGTGACGAGAATTGTTTTACACAATCATTAATAAATTGTGAAAAAGCCACTTACTTACAAGATTCTCCTTATTCTTTAATGAAATACAAAATTCTTGGACCTAGTTCAAAAAATTGTAATATCGAGGTTTTACTTGTACAGGTTAAAAAAGGAGAAATAGGCCTCTTAGAGCTAGAGGGTTCTAAAATGGTTTGTTCAATACCTTTAGGAACTTTTGTTAAGCCAGAAAGTAATCTTGAAAGATGTAGCGGCGAATTAAAAGAAAAGATACAAGGAATTGTAATAAATAGAATGCATTCTGAACTTGCATCAAATATAGGCAGAATAGATCAAAGCTTTTCGAATATAACGAAAGTCTTATAAATACCGAGATATTAAGTAACATAAGCCTTTAGGCTTAAAAAAAGATGAAAGGAGGTTAATGAAAATGAAAAAAGCTCAATCTGAGATAATTACAACTGTTCTATTGGTTTTAATTGCATTAGCCGCTGTAGCTATTATAGCGGTATTCATAACTAATCAAGTTAGACAAGGCGCTGCAACTGCAGATGCTAAAGCTCAATGTATTAAAATTGATTTAGAAGTTACAAAGGCTGTTAATGCTGGAACAACAATTACTGTTAAAAATAATGGTGATGCTCCTACTGGCGCCAAGATGCTAGCCATAGTTGATGGAACAACATGGGGTAGTGAAACTGATCTTCCAAGTACCTTGGAAACAGAAACTATAGTCAAAGACACTAGTGATGCTCTTGCAACAGATTCCAAAATAGAAATTGGAGTAAGACTTGTTGATGGAACAGCATGTCCTGCTAAAACAGTTTACACTGTAACTCTTGCTTAAACAATTTTTTTTATTTTTTTATTATTTTTTTGTTCAAAATATACTTGTTTTGAACACTGAAAATTTATTTAATTTTCAGGATTTTATTTTTTTACAAAATGCCGAAGGGCTCGTGTTTTATTAACGAAAAGAATATAAATGCCCTAAACCTAAAGTTCATATGAAAGAGAGTGCTTATAAAAAAGGTCAGTCTAATATAATAACAACAGTACTACTTGTTCTTGTGGCTTTAGCTGCTGTAGCTATTGTTTCTGTTTTTATTATTAATATGGTTAGGACTAATACACAGGAAGCTGAAATCATGTCAAGAGTCTCGGAAATAAAAGTAGAGCATGTAACCCTGGTTCCTGATTTAAGTCTAGCAAAAGTTAAAGTAAAGAATAATGGCGGAGAAAATAATGCCGAACAAATTAGAATAGTTTTAATGGATGAGAATGGACAAACACAAACAGCCACTCTAAATGCAAAAATAGGCGGACTAGAATCAAAAATATTAACAATACCCCTGGGATCCCATATGGGTAAAATTATTTCTGTTCAGTTATATCCTATTGTGAATATTGGGGGGAATCTTAAAATGGCTCCGAAATCTGATGATTTTAAACAAGGTCTTGTTACACTAGGAGATCCAGGCCAAGAATTAACGGAGGAAGAAAGGAATAGTCTTGTTTTGTATCTGGGCGGAGATGAATTTATGCAAAGCGGTTATGGGGAAAACTTTCAAGTAGTTGGAAATGTTACACAAGAAAAAGGCAAGCTTGGAAATGCCTATAAGTTTGATGGCACTGGTGATTACATCTCCATTAATGATTCTAATGCCCTCGATGTAACTAAAAATGCAACTATTTCGGTTTGGATAAACAAGAATAGTTTTGCAACAGAACAGAAAGTTTTAGCTAAGTGTAATTATTTTCTTAATGGTTTTGATATCGTGACTAATAATGCTAGTTCGGGTTCGGTTTATTTTAGGATAGCAAGTAACGGGGCAGGTCAAGTTGGTTGTTCAAATATGAACAATCATGTAAATCAATGGGTTAATTTTATTTATGTTAAAAATAGCACTACAGTCAGTGTGTATAGGAATAATGTTTTGTGCCAATCAAGTAATTATGGGGGTCCAATTATAGTTAATGACCAACCGTTATATATCGGCCGGGCTTGTGATAGTTCTTCCGCATGGCAATTCAATGGCTTAATCGATGAAGTCTTAATTTATAACAGAAGCCTATCGGCTTCTGAAGTTCAAAAGCTATACCAATTACAGAATGTTAATTAAACAAAAAACTTTAAACTCTTAACCATATAATTATTTTCGAGGCTGTAACCAAGATTTTTATAATACTGCCTAACACCCACACCAGAAATTACTGCGAGGGTTTTAGCTTTTTCCTTTCTTGCAATTTCTTCTGCTTCAAACATTAGCGTGAGAAAAGTACTTAAATACAAAGGATTTAAGGATATTATGCTAACCACTGAAAAGAGGGTAATTCTAACCGAAATGGGAAGAAAATTTTTAAGGAAGGTTAGAAGGTTGAAGAGTTTGCCTTTAGAATTCAAGAAGAATTATGGAACAATAATTTCCTGGGAAAATGGAAGAAATAATGCTACATTAGAATTATTTGAGAGATACATAAGGACATTGGGATTTACATTTGATTATTTTAATAAAAAGAATTTTATCAAAGAAATTGCCCCTTCAATTCAAGAAATAGGAACATTAAAAGCAACAAAGGTTCATAAATGCCAACATGAAGAAATTATCCAAGATTATAAAAAAGGCCTTACATTAGATAAAATTTCTAAGAAACATAACTGTCATCCTGTAACTATCTTCTACATTCTCAAGAAGGAGAATATTGACACAGCCAAACACGGAAGCGGAGAGAATTATCATTTCCCAGAATCCAAATATATCCGAGATGTCCAAAATAAAAGTATAACTCCAGAAGAAGCCTTGCCTTTGATAGCCTCTCTTCTTTTTACAGACGGGTGCTTATATAAAACTAAAAAGGGCGGTTTCGAAATCTCATATTATGGATATGATAAAGCTTTGCACAATATCTTCGCAGATTTAGTTTGGTATTGTTTTAAAATAAGGCCCTCGTCTTATATGATTAGGTGTGGAAAAGTATTTCGCACAAAATATATAAACAAAGAATTTGCAAAAAGAATACTAACTCTATCTCCAAGCTATAAGACAAAACCCGCACCAGAACAAGATTGGTTAGACTTTCTTAAAGAAGTAAATAAACCTTCCTTAGAATTTTTAAATAAATCCAGTCAAAATGTTTTAAATGAGTTTATAAGATTAGCAATGTGTGCCGATGGGTCTATCTCTGTTTCTAAAAAAGAAAAGAAAATATTTTTTACCCTTATTCTAGCTTGTGCTCATCCAACACTTGTTGAAGAATGGTCTGAACTATTTAATCGGGCAGGTATAAAAAATAATATTGTTAGAGGTTCTGGAATAACACATATTGGCGGAGTTAAGGGCGTAAAAAATTGTTTATTTAAGTTTAAGGAGTTGGGGGGCTTTATTCCAGGAGTTAAGGTTTGTGTAAGGGCTTCACCTCTTTGTGGAATAGATAAACAAAATATTTTATTAAATGCCGTAAGACTCTTAAAAAAAGATAATAGAATAAATACTGCAGAAATAAGTTTTGAAAAGTTCAAATCTCTACTTCAATAACTTCGAAACATATGGACCTTTTAATTTATAGCCCAATTTATAGAAGTACTCTCGGACTCCCACCCCTGCTATTACATCTAGTTCCTTAACTCCCTGCTTTCTTGCAATTTCTTCTGCTTTCTTAACTAGTTTTTTTCCTAAACCACTGTGTTGCGTAATTTCCTTGTACTTCCCCTTAATACCTATTGGCAAACTTTGTCCGTAAACATGAATTTCTCGTATGGCCCCTCGAACGTTTTCCCCCTCTTTTTTTATTCTTAATCTCAAAAGCCCGAATAAAATATTATCTTTATTGATAAACTCCAAAAAATACTCTTTTCCAGCAGAAGCATTATAAGAAGTAACTTTTAATTTAATTTTATTAGAAATAGTTTCATTAGGTTTTTTATCCCTTAATGCAAAACCAATTTCACGAAAACGAATTTCATTAATTTTTATTTTCTTTTTTCTTATTGCTTGCTCTATATCTTTACGCAAATCAATCCTAATTGTTCCCGCTATGAGAAATTCCGGAGGAATTTCTCTCATTATCCTCATAACTCGGCAATAATTAGGAATTATTTTCATTATTTTAATAATTAGTTCCTGAATTTCTTCTTTTGCGTAGGGCTTATATTTATTTTTTTTGTATAAGTTTACTAGTGCTGCTCCCTTAATGACCTGACAAGGATAAATTTTTAATCCATCCGGTTTAAAGTCTGGATTTGAAAAAAGAATTTTAAACATTTCTAAATCTTTCTTTTTATTTGAAAAGGGTAAGCCCAACATCATGTGATAAAAAACTTTTAAATCTGCATCCTTGAGCATTCGTGTAGCCTTTATTACATCTGCAACAGTATGTCCCCTATTAATTTTTTTGTAAATCTCATCAGAAAGGCATTGAACACCCAACTCAACTCGTGTGCAACCCCAATCAAGCAGTTCTTTTATAGAACTAGTATTATTAACAATTGTATCTGGCCTACCTTCAATACATAGAGCAACACATCTGTGTCTGGCACTCTCATTTAGCTTTTTTGCTTGTTCTAGACTTGATGATTTCTTTCCATTTAATGCGTCAAAACAGGATTTAATAAAATTATATTGATAGGATTTTTCAAATTCAGGAAAATTACCACCCATAACAATTAATTCAATTTTATCAGTTGGATGGTGCATTAATTCATAGGCCTTTAATCTTGAAAGAACCTGCTCTCCCGCGTTATATTTCAAACGTTCTGCCCTAAGAACAGGCGGGCTCTTAGGAGTATAGGATTGAGGAACATCTAAGCTAGGACAATATAAGCAGGTTCCATGCTTGCATTTTTGTGGTTTGCACATGACAGCTATTGGAGTTACGCCTGCTAATGTTTTAGTTGGCTTGCGTACCTCATATTTTGTTGGTGGTTTCATATATTCTCCAGAGAAATAATCTATTTAAATCTAAACATCCAGGCTAAATTATGAAAATTGGAATAATTGGCGGAAGTGGATTAGAAGATCCTAAAATAATACAAAATCCGATTGAAAAAGAAATAGATACTCCTTATGGAAAACCCTCTTCTTCAATTGTCTGTGGCGAAATTAGTGATATTGAAGTTTGCATTTTAGCAAGACATGGAAAAAAACATGAAATAACACCAACCCATATAAACAATAGAGCAAATATTTATGCATTAAAAAAACTTGGATGTACACACATAATTGCAACAACCGCTGTTGGAAGCCTGAAAGAAGAGATCCAAAGAGGTGATTTTGTTATTCTTGATCAATTTATTGATTTTACCAAGCATAGACCATCAACTTTTTACGATACCTTTAAAGATAAACCCATGCATGTATCTCTTGCAAAACCGTTTTCAGATTTTCTAAGAGAAAAAATAATTTACTGTTGTGAAGAGCAGGGGATTAAGTTTCATCGTCTTGGAACTGTGGTAACAATAGAGGGCCCAAGATTTTCAACAAGAGCTGAATCTAATATGTTTCGCTTATGGGGTGCAGATGTTATTAATATGTCAATTGCTCCTGAAGCAATTTTGGCTAGAGAAGCTGAAATAGAATATGCTACAATAGCTATGAGTACAGATTATGATTGTTGGAAAACCGATGAAGAGCCAGTAACTTGGGAAACAGTATTAAAAATATTTGCAGATAATGCAGAAAAGATGAAAGAATTGATACTTAGAATTATAGAAAAAATCAGCCATAATGAAGAGGATTTTATTAAAAGTAAGATAAGAACTATTCCAAATTGGCCAAAACCAGGAATAATGTTTAGAGATATTACCACTTTAATAAAAGATGCAGAAGGATTTAAAAAAACAATAGATATACTTGAAAGCAGATATAAAAATAAAGAAATTGATTTAATTGCAGGTATTGAAAGCAGAGGTTTTGTTGTTGCTTCTGCTCTTGCTTCTAGATTAAATAAAGGCCTAGTTCTGGTAAGAAAACCAGGAAAATTACCTGGTGAAAAAGTTCAAGAAGAATATGATTTAGAATATGGAAAAGATGCAATTGAGATACATAAAGATGCAATTTCTCCTAATCAAAAAGTCTTATTAGTTGATGATTTATGCGCTACTGGCGGAACTTGTAATGCTACTGGAAATTTAATTGAAAAACTGGGTGGAAAGATTGTAGAATGTAGTTTTATTGTAGATTTACCAGAACTTGGAGGAAGTAAAAAACTTAAATTAAGATGGCCATTTTTTTCTGTATTGGAGTTTGAAGGAGAATAAAACTAGAGTAGTATATTAAATCTTTATTTTAACTGGTTTTCTATTCTTAAAAATCAAAATTTCTTTGTAGCCTACTTTTTTAGCAAGTTTATATGCTTCTTTTATTCCATCATCTATTCTTTCAATCCAATGAGTATCTGCTCCAATAGTTATGGGAATTCCTAATTTATGGGCTTCTTTAAGTATCCATTCACTAGGAAACATAGCATTACAATCATAAATGTTTCCGCTAGTATTAATCTCCATACAGACATTATTTTCTTTTATTACTTTTAGGGTTTCTAAAACTTGCTCTTTGTAAAATTCACTAGACTCGTCAAAAAGACAATTATTCTTATTGAAAGTTTTGAAAACATCTAAATGAGCTATGCAATCAACTAGTTTAGATTTAGCTAATAATTGTATTTGTTTGTAATAATCCCTTATTATACTATTAATACCTATTTTATTTATTTCTTGAAGTATTCTTTCTTTATTAAAATTAATCTTTAAGTCGCTTCCATCATAGGACCTAACATAGTGCACAGAACCTAATACAAAATCAAGGGGATAGGATTTTATTTTTTTTATGATATTCTTTTCTCCACCCTCTCTCCAATCTATTTCTATTCCAAAACCAATTTGTATTTTATCCTTGAATTCTTTCTTTAGTCTTAATACTTCTTTTACATAATCTTCTGAGAAGAAAGCATGGCCCCATGAATTAGGGTCCTCGTTTTTATTATGGTCTGTGAAACAAATAAAACTAAATCCTTTTCTTATTGCTTCTAAAACTATTTCTTCGGGTTTAGCCTTCCCATCTGAACCTGTAGAATGTATATGGTGATTTAGATATTTCTCTTGTTTCTTCATATATTCTTAAGCATAACTATGTTTTTAAAGTTTTGAAATTACAAAAAATGATGCTAGAGAGATGCGAAACATGTAGAAGAGAATTTAAAAGTATTTGGGATTATCCACAAATAGAAATAACCTCCTTAACAGAAAGTACAGCAGATAGTATACCTAAGACATTAACTCTAAGTAATGAAGCAGAAGCAAGGCGAATGCCTAGAAGTTGCGAGGAACTAAAAAGTTTTTTAGAGAGAGTTGCAGGTTCGCCACAAAAAATAACAAGAATAGTTTCGCCAGATGTTGTTAAATTCTTTGTAGAACATCCTGAAACAACTACCTACTCTAATTCAAATGGTTGGATTTATTCACGCCATTATACAGAACCAGAGAGAATACTTTGCGCACCAAACCGTGCGGACGAAATAAAAAAAGCATTATTTCAAGATTTTGCATTACAAGGATATATGGATAGACTTAGGGAAATAAAAGGGAAAATAGTTCCACCAGGAGTATTAAATCCGGGATTTGCAGATTTTTCTAGACTAAGAGACTATGGGGAAAATCCGGGCCCATTTCTGATATTAACGCTTAAAGAGAATTTTGAAGAAAAAAAATTGTATTTAAATATAGAGACAACAGGTTTAGGTGCTTCTCTCTTTCGAGAAACTGGAAAACAGGGCATAAGATTCGCAACCCTAACCTATAGAGCAGCTTTTTAACCTTTAATTCTTAGTATCTCTATGACTGATAAACCAAAAAGGTTAACTCAAGAACAAGTATGGAATGCTATTAGCAAAAAATGGCAAACCTTTAGAAATCAAACGCCATTAGAAGTACAAGAATTCTTAAAAAGCAAAAAGGGCAAAATTCTTGACTTGGGTTGTGGAAGTGGAAGAAATTTTGTGAAACAAAATAATCTGGAGATCTATGGAACTGATTTTTCAGAAAAAATGCTTAAATTTGCTAAAGACAATGCAAAAAAAAAGAAGATTAGTGTAAAGTTGATTAAATCTAAATGTTCGGAGCTGGCTTTTCAAGATAATTTTTTTGATTGTGCAATTTTTATTTCTACTCTCCATTGTATTGAATCTAGTAAAGAAAGAAAAAAAGCGATTCTGGAACTATTTAGGGTTTTAAAACAAGGAGCAGAAGTAATGATAAGTGTTTGGGATAAAGAAATAACAAGCAAATTAGAATATCTAAAAAATACCGGAGTGAAAGAAGGTTATTTTAATTGGAAAAAAGACCATATTGCTTACAAGAGATATTATTATTTTTATGATAAAGCCGAACTTATAAAAGATCTAAAGGAGGTTGGCTTTAAGATTATCAAAACTCAAAGTAAGATTGAAAATAAACATACTAAAAAGAATATAATTGTTTATTGTAAAAAATAGAACTAGGATTTGCCGGCTACTATTTTTTCTTCTTAGCTAAACTAAATAATTCCCTAATTGCAAAATAACTAGCTCCGAAAATAATTACTCCCGGAAGCAAAGTAATTCCGAGTGCTGGAATTAATACACTTGCTCCAATTGTTCCAATAAATCCAACACCAACACTTTCTAAAACAGTTGTAACTTTTGGAATTTGCTTTTCTATGTTTTTTTGCAAAGCATCTAATTGCATAATAAACTTTCCACCCCTAAAGATTTTAACTTTTCTTTCTTCTTCAGAAACCAAAATAGAAGTATTTCCATTTTTAGATGCAGAAACTGCTGCAGCATGCCTTGTTCCATAACCAGGAAATGCTTTAACTCTCCTTATCATTGCACCATAATCTATAACATCTCCTTTTGTATTAAGGATAACTGCTCCATCGATTGTTGCTAGACTTACTAGAAGTTTTCTTGCACCCTTATCAAAAACACTAAACTTGTGCAATCTTTGTTTTATAAGTTTCTCGTAATTAATTTTTTCTCCAATTACAAATAACGCGCCTTCGCCTTTTCTAGCTAATTCAATAGCTACTTCTAAAAGTTGCTCTTCTATTCTCTTTGATTTCTTTGTCATAATAAGAATTATCTAGCAGGATTTAAATAGGTTATGAAAATCTAATCTGTTGCCTTTATTACTTAAACAAAGCCTTTAAAAACCCTATATATATTAGATATATATGCCCAAGAATAAGAAATTTTCTGCAATAGCCCCAACAAAAGCAAAAGTCTCATTAGATCTCTGGAATTGTGAGCTAATTGAGAGGCAAGTTTCTGAATTTGGAACCGGTGCACATATAATTGTTCCAAAAGAATATGTTGGTAAAAAAGTAAAAATAATTTTTGAGAATAAATCAAAAAATACGGGTGGTGGTAAAAATGAGTAAAAAATACTGGTTTATAGTCTTTGCTTTATTAATCGCAATAAATTTTACTCTCGGAGCACCCCAATTAACTTTTAATGAACCAACACCTGCAAATGGAACTTCAACTACAAATACCTCAATCCAAATAAATACTTCAATATCCGCATCACAATTACAAAGCCTGATTTATAATTGGAATGGAACTAATTTTAGTTTTTTTGATAACTCTTTAAAGTGTATGTTTAATTTTAACAATATCTCTTCCTTAGGTGAATCAGATAGCCTTATAGTAGATCTAAGTGATGGTATAGATAATGCCACGCCTGTAAGCGCTACTTGGACTAGTGATGGAAAATATGGTGGCGCTTATACATTTAATACAACAAATTCACTTTCTCTTACTTCCCAATCATATCTTAAACCACCACTCTACTTATCTTTTTGGATGAAAAGCGCGCCTGAAAATGCTACAGGTTGGTTATTCATAAAATACGGGGGTGCAGGATACAGTTGGGATGGTTGGGGAATTTTAACAACCTCAGATAACAAAATTGGAATTTGGTTGAATGGTAATGCACAGGACAATTATTTTTATTCTACAGAAAGTTTTAATCAAGAATGGAATCATGTTTATGCAGAAGTAAGAACTTCAGGCCAGAATAAAATTTACTTGAATGGAGGGCTCGTGCTTACTGGAACAGATAGTAATACGGTATATAATGAAAATGTTGCATTGGGAATTGGAAATGGTTTTAATGGTTCAATAGATGAATTAAGAATCTGGAATAGATCATTATCGAATCAGGAAATTTATCAAGACTATGCTTCTAATTTAAAAAAGATTGATCCAACAAATTGGCAATTATATGTTAATCAATCTAAAAATGTTACTTCTGGCCTGGATAACGGAACTTATACTTATCAACTTTTTGTTTCAAATTCTTCAGGGACAGAATATAGTGAATTAAGAATAATAAATATTTTAAATGAAACGGGTATAAATGAAACCCCTGTTATTAATTCTTCTATCAACCTAGATTGGGTTTACCCCCTTCAAAATATTAATGTTAAACAAAATGAATTCTTTAATGTTAGTGTAAATGTAACTTGCGCTATTCAAGATTGTGGCGAAATTAATGTAACTTTGGATCCAATTTCGGGGGGTGGAAAGAATTACACAGTATACAATAGTTCAGAATCTGGTGGAGATGCATTTGAATGGGAAAACACTAGTTTAGAAGGAGGCAGTATTGTATGGCAAAATGTCAATTATGATGATTCGGGAGCAACACTTGTAAATATGCCCTTTAATTTTAGTTTTTATGGAACCAACTATAGTTCTAGTTATATTGTTCCAAATGGAAGAATTCACTTTACTTCTTCTAGCGTTGGTTCCATTACTTTAAGTCTTCCAACAAATAGTATTCCATTAATTGCTCCTGTCCATAATGATATGTATGTCGTATCAGGAAAAACTGTTGTTTCAACAAGAAATGCAACAAGCCCAAATAGGTTTATTATTGAATATAAAAATCTAAGTTATTATAGTTATCGTACAACCTATATTACTTATCAAGTTATTTTATATGAAGATGGCAGGATAAAAATCCAATATTCTCCTGATAGCATGGATTATTATAATTCTGCTAAAATTGGAATTAATTTTAATTCAACAGATTACTTGTTTTTTGATTCTACTGATGCTCCCGACCAATACAGGGGGCTGGCTCTAACCTTTTATCCTCCAGATTGGGCTGGGGGCATAAAATCCGGAACGGTCTCAACAATAGTTGGTGACACCCCTTTTTATACAACTACTCAAAATCCATATAACATTACATTAAATGCAGGACAGTCACAAGTAATAACCTGGCAAGTAAATGCAACAGGAACTTCTTCTAATACTACAAACCATGAATTCTTTGTTTATGCTAATATGACTTCTGATTTATCAGTTAATAATATAACTTCTAAATGGAATATTACTATTGTAAATTATACTATTGATTATTCTGCTCCCGTAATAACACTTAATACTCCACTAGATAATTCTGGTAATGAAGAAAATATAACTTTTGAATATAGTGTTAATGATTCAAATAATATTACTAATTGTTCGTTAATATTTAATGATGCAATAAATCAGACAAATAATACAATATCCAAAGATGTAGCTCAAGAGTTCATGTTGTATAATTTGGGGATAGGAAACTGTAATTGGGCAATTTCTTGTTATGATGAATTTAATAATCTCGGAACTAGTGAAACTAGAAATTTGGGTGTTGTAAAAAAGAGCAAATTTATAGGAAATACTACAGATTTATCTTTAATTAATATCCAAAATATTACTAATCTTATAATTGATTATCCAAATCAAGGACATATTAATTTTTCGCAAACAATAAACTTAAGTTCTGGAGCAGATATTGATTCGTATGTAAATATCTCTTTTAATCGAATTGAAATAAATTCAAGCGCATTGCCTGAATTAAATAAATCGGCTAGACTAACCTTGTATAATCTTGTTTTTACAGACCCTAGAATTTTAAGAGATGAAGAAGTTTGTAGCGATTGTGTAGAAGAGAGTTACGAGGGCGGTACTCTTATTTTTAATGTGACTGGCTTTTCTGTTTATTCTGCAGAAGAAACTCCTATTACAACAGAAACCCCTGCAACTTCTGGGGGTAGTGGCAGTGGTGGAGGTTCGAGCACTATTAAAAAAGAATGCACTCTTGATTCAGAATGTAAAAGGGGGTATTCTTGCTTTAATAACAAATGTGTAAAGTTGTTTGATGTTGAAATACTAGAAATAATTCCAGAAATTGAAAATCTTGCGTTTAATTTAAAATATCTTATTAAGGGGATGGCTGAAATAAAAGGAGATGTTATAATAAAATTCTGGATACAATCAAGAAACCCAGAAACAGGAGAAATAGAAAAAATAGAGCTCGGACAAGATGCTATTTATCTTGGAAGTTTTGAAGAAAAAGTCAAAACAACAACACTTAATCTTCCAAAGAACATTAAGAATAGGGATTATGATTTATACACTCAAGTAAATTTCGAGAATTATAAGGCAGAATCATTCAGAAAGATAAATATCAATCTTCCTAGGGGAATAACCTTTGCTGATGAAAGTAAATTTAGTTTAAGGGATTTTATTTACAGAATATTTCTGGTTATTGCGGTTTTAATTATTTTATTAATAATAACAATTGCTATTATCAAATCTTCTAAATCTTTAAGTAAACAAAGAGAATCAAAAATATATAAAAAATTATTAGAAAGAATAGAAAAAATGGAAGAAAGGGTAAAAAACTTTTTTGAGTTTAAACTTGGGAGATTAAAGAAGCCTAAACGAATAAATGGTGCAGTAAGTTTAACTTCATTAATAAATAAATCCGTCTTTAGTACAACTGGTAACAAAATTGGTATTGTCGAACAACCAATAATTACAGGAAATAGAATTTATGGTTGGGTTGTAAAGATGGATAAAAATAGTGATTTTAAAGAAAGAAAGTTTTTAATAAAACAAGAGCATCTTCAAGCTACAGGGGATATTTTCTTAGTAGATAACCAAGTTGCTGAATTATTAATCAAAGATGAACTTAAAGAATAAGAATAGACTGGAAGTCAGAAGTAAAGCCTTATAAACCCCCTTTTTTTATATATACTGTAAAGAATATTACACACTGCTATAAGAAACCAAGTGATTTCTTAGATACGTTATACAAAATATAACCTAAAATGGCAAGTTAAATTGCCAAATCCCTCACTTATAACTTAGTTAAGGTTATTATAAAATGTTAACAGTATTAAAAATACTAATAAGATGGAAATAAACATGGAAAAATTTAAACAGCTTGGAATTACACAAGTACTTTTAGATAGCTTGCGCGATCAAAAAATAGATACTCCTACTGAAATTCAAGAGAAGACAATACCACTTGTACTTGCGGGAAAAGATATAATTGCTGGTTCTGCTACTGGAAGTGGAAAGACACTTGCATTTGGTTCTAGTATTGTTATGAATTGTGCTTCAAGAGTAGGATTACAGGCACTTGTTCTAGTTCCAACGCGAGAATTAGCAGAACAAGTAAGTCAATCATTAAGAAGCTTCTCAAAATATAAAAAATTAGAAATTACTGCTGTTTATGGCGGTGTTTCAATTAATCCACAATTCAAAGAAATAGATAGGGCTGATGTTGTTGTTGGAACACCTGGAAGAATACTAGATCATATTGAAAGAAGAAGTATTGATTTAAGCGGAATAAAAATTCTTGTTCTTGATGAAGCTGATAGAATGTTAGACATGGGTTTTGTTAGAGATGTAGAAAAAATAATCCATAATTGTTCGAAATACAGACAAACACTTTTGTTTTCAGCTACAATCGGTCAAGAAATTTCAAGATTATCTAAAAAGTATATGAATAATCCTGTTGAAATATCTGCTGAAGACCAAGTTGACCCTACTAAGCTAAAACAAGCATATTATGATGTTCCTGATTCCCAAAAGTTTTCTTTACTTTGTAATTTATTGAAAAAAGAACATAAGGGCCTTGTTATGGTTTTCTGTAATACCCAACATAATACTGATTTTGTTGCGAGAAATCTTACTAAGAATGGAATTGATGCTGTTGCTACTCATGGCGGTTTATCTCAAGACAAGAGAACAAAGATTATGAAATTATTTCATTCACAAAATGTTAATGTTTTAGTTTGTACAGATGTTGCTGCCCGAGGATTAGATATTAAAGGAGTTTCTCACGTGTATAATTATGATGTTCCTAATGAAATTAATAATTATGTTCATAGAATAGGAAGAACAGCAAGAGCAGGAGCAGATGGAATTGCAATAACAATTTTGGCAAGCAGAGATTATGACCAATTTGGAAGATTATTAAGATCCTTGGGTGTTAAAATTGAAAGATTAGAATTGCCTGAAATTGAAAGGGTTCAAATTTCAGTTGAGCAAAGAAGCTATGGTGGTGGAAGCAGATTTGGAAGAGGTGGTGGAAGAGATTCAAGAGGCCCTAGATCAGGAGGTAGTAGACAGGGCGGATATAATCGAAGTAGAGGCGGAAGTTCTGGTGGGAGAGATTCAAGATCAGGCGGTTCTAGATTTGGTGGAAGAAGTGATGGAAGAAACAGCAGACGACCTGAAAGAAGCCATGGTGGCAGTAGAAATCGTTGGAGATAATTAGTTCTTAATATTTATTTAATAGATAACCATTATACCTCACCACAAATATATTTTAAAACTATAAACAAAGTAGTTTTTTATGGAAAAAGTGGTTGAGAAAGAGATGCTAGATTTCATAGGGGCTAATAACCTTAGTATATTTGGTTTAAATGAAACCCAAGGTAATTTCGAATGTTTTAAGACCAGGGATGCAAAAGCAATAGCAAATAAAACTCTTAATAAAATATCAGATAATTTTGTTTTCTTTTCGACTAGGGGTTTGTTAAATGCATTTAATTTTACTCAAAATCCTCTTGAAATTAAAAAAAGGCAGAATTTTTTTAAATCAATTAACAATAGCTTGGAAAATGAATTCTTAAAAGAAATGAAAGAACCGCGAGAAACCTGGACCCCAAAATACGAAATCTTTGCAGTTACAAGTAATGAAAAGACTTTTATTGAGTTGAAAAAAATTGGCTGTCCTGTTAAGTTTGTTACTAGTTCAGAAGATGTTCAAGCACTTGAGAACTGTGATGTTATTCAGGCTATTGATTGTGATGAAATTTCTATTTATTTAGAACAACTAGACCAAACTATCTTTGTAAATAATATAGAAGATGTTTATCTAGAACGTCATTTGGAAATGCTTTCAGGATGGAAGAAGAATCTTGAGATTATTTCAGAGCAGAGTGGTGTTAATGAAGAACTTACTAAAACAACTCAAGAACTATTGAGTTTGCTCGAATTAATCGACGAAGAAAAAACAGATAAACTAACTCGTGAATTGGTTGAAGAAAGAATAGAAGAAATAAATTTGCAAATATTTGATAAAATGAAGCAATTAAATTTTAGTGGTGAAGCACTTATAAAAATTCTTTCTGGAAATGAAATGCCCAAGGAAGTTGAAATTATAATTGAACAAATTATTAATGAGAATAAGCTTCCTGAAGAGGTTTTAATAAAAAGTATACCTGTAAAATTTGATGAAAAAGAGCTTAGCGATTTTATTAGGAGACAAGAAACTAATGAAAATACCTCGATGAGTGAAAAGATTAAGATTCAAGCTTCAAGAGTTAGAGAAATTCCTAAGAAACTTGAAAAACTAGAGTCAGAAATATTATTACTTGATTTTTGTGCGGGAATAAACAAATTCTTACAAAAACAAAATAATCTGTGCTTGCCTGAAATTTCAAATATCCTAGAGATAATTGACTCTAAGAATGTATTCTTGGAAAATCCCCAAGATATTTCTTTTTTATTAGACTCAAATAGCAAATGCTCTATATTAACCGGAGCAAATAGTGGAGGTAAAACTACTTTGCTTGAACATACCATACAACTAATAGTTCTTGGGAATATCGGCTTACCGATTAGTGGAAAGATTAAACTTCCTGCTTTTTCAGAGATATATTATTTTGCTAAAAGTAAAGGTTCGACAAATAAGGGGGCATTTGAGACCCTGCTCGCGCAAATGTCTAAAATACAACCAAAAAATAATCTGGAGAATCCAACAATAATACTTGCAGATGAAATAGAAAGTGTAACAGAACCGGGTGTTGCTGGAAAAATATTATGTGCAACAAGTGATTATTTTATTCAACGAGGCTGTTTTTTAATAATAGCAACCCATCTTGGACAAGAAATAAAACCAAATTTACCAAAACTTGCAAGAATAGATGGAATAGAAGCGCAAGGACTTGATGAGAACTTTAATTTAATTGTTCACCATAATCCCATTCTAGGCAAACTCGCTCATTCAACACCTGAATTAATTGTTGAAAAAATGGCTAAATCAAACAATAATGATTATCTAAGATACTTGTGGGAATATATGAAGAGATAAATTAATATTAAACTAAGAAACCAAAAATTACCAATTACACCACTGACAAACTTGTTGCTCTGAACTTTCGGCCAATGTTGTTTGATTTTTCTCAGGGCAGGGGCCTTCAAGTAGATCTAATGCTTCTTGCCAAAGTTCTTCGGCTTGATTTGTGTTAATCTCTATTTTTTTAAGGGTTGTGTCAAAAATAACCTCGCCAGACTCAAGAACTTTACCAGGAATATAAAACAAAAGAAAAGCATAATCCTCTGTTTCATAGCCTGACTCGCGTAAAAGAAAATTATAAATCGCTAGTTGATCTATGTAATGCTTATGAGTATCTTCTTTTAATGGATATCCCCTAGTTTTATAATCTAAAACAATTAGTTTATTATTTTCTGGATTTACTAAAATATTATCAACAGCGCCATGTAAAACATTACCATCATTATCTTGAATAGATATGCCTCTAAGATTATTTCTCCAAGTTCTCAAAAGGTCTTTATCATCAAATAATTTTAATTTATTACAATCTGGATTTTCTTTCAACTCAGGAGGTAATTTACCTTGCTCCATAAAAGAATCAAAATGATTTTTTAAAATTCTATCCATTCCGCTTGGCAAACTTGGAAAAATAGAGTCTGGCCTTTTTTTGCCTTTATTGTGAAGAAGCCAAAAACATCTTGGACAATCTTTCATTAAACCTAGTGCAGATGGTGATAATTTATAGGGCATGTTATTATGGCTCTTTGGTCGTTTCAGCAGGTTTATTTGTTGTAGTAGGTTTAGTCGTTTTAACAAAATCCAAAAGGTTTCTTTTTTCAAACTTTAATATACCTTGAGTTTCAGAATGAAGATGTATACTAATTATAGTAAATCCTTCGCACATACATGTTAAATTCCAAACTTTTTGGTCTTCTATTAGTTGAAGGACTGCAATAACTTCTTCAAGTTTATTCTTTATATTATTGTCTTGTAGGGCTTTTTCTACAATTTCTTTTAATTCAGGCAAATCTACTTTGACATCCCTAGATATTTTTTCAAGAGGCTTTTGCAAATCAAGAATTTCTTCTTTAATCATAGTTATAGCTGCTTCACTTGTAGGAATTTTAAAAGTAAAAATATCTCTTTCTTCTCTATAATCAAGTGTATATTCTGAAGAATCTGTTTTAAAGTTTAAAATAAAAAAGCCAGCACAAAAAAAGGAGTTTGGGTACTCTGCTTTAAACTTTTTAAAAATCTCAGACTTTTCGAGCCTGCTTGCTAATTCAGATATTGTTGGTGTTTCCATAAAAGTAATAGGTAAATTAGGTATTTATAATTATTCCTATTGGGACGAACAACCATTTAGCTTGTAATAAAAATGTAGAAAAACATTTGTTCCGTGCCCCTCTCTTTTTGTACAAAGTGAATAGGCGATCAGATGATCTGGAAGTTTATGCGAGTCCAATACAAATGAGACTTTTTTTGTGCCCTCTGCTGAAAAAGAAACTCCAGAGTAGGATAAACCTGATTGTAATGCTTCTTCTGCATTTCGGTGAGGATACATCTCTTTTGGCAGGACCAGTTCTACTTCCAAGCCCGCAAGTTTTCTAAGAGTTTTCATTTTTTCTTTCTCCGAGGTTTTTTATACTCGCTTCTAAGCAAACCATAAATATATTCATCGCCAATTTTTCCTGTTGCTTTTGGAATAATTGCTTTTCTCTTTAATCCTTCGCGTTTAAAACCATATTTTTCAAGCAATTTACCTGAACTTGGGTTTCCAACTAAAACTCCTGCTTCTAATCTCCTTAACCTTAATCTTTCAAAAGCTAAATCTATTAAAGCTTCAAGAGCTTCGCTACCATAACCTTTTCTATGATGCTTAACTCCAAGCCAATAACCAACTGTTGAGGTTCCTTGGTCAGATTTAATTTGATGTAAGCCAATACCACCAATTACTTCTCCTGTTTCTTTTAATTCAATCCAAAAACCATAATCGTTCCGAGGTTTTACTTTTACTTTTTCAGCAGAATGGTCAATATACCAAATGGCATTCTTCCTGGTATAAGGATAAGGAACTACAAGCAACCATTTACTAACTCTTAAATCACTTAAGTTTCTAACTATATCAGAAATGTCTGACTTAGAAGGCTGTCGTAAAATTAATCGGTCTGTTTCAATTCGTGTATTGTTTTTAGAATAGTTTATCATTTTAAGAAGAATGTCCATCAATCGCCAAAACTTAATTGGAATTAATAGAGGAAAACAATGGTTTTAGACTTTCCAGTAGAACAATCTTTCATAAGTCTAAGATTCCATTTTATTTCCATGAATTTAGAATAGGAAGAGGGTTTATAAATTTTACTAGTCGAGCAAGATAAAAAAGTTTATTTTACTTTCTCTCTTTAATTTCTTCAAGAATTTCTTTAATAAAATCAGATTTTTTTACTCCGAATTTTGGTTTGTTCTCACCACGCTTTTTTATTGCTAAGGTTTCTGCTTTTTCTTCTTTATCTCCAATTGTAATTAAGTAGGGAATTTTAAGTTCTGCTGCTTTTCTTACTTTATCATTAACTGTATTTGAATCTAAATCTGCGTCGACCCTAATTCCTTGTTCTTTTAATTCTTGAACAATTTTCTCAGATGCTTTAATATTTCTATCTGTAAAACTAATTACTCTGACTTGGACAGGTGAAAGCCAGGTTGGGAGGTTGCCATTCAAATTTTCAAGCATAACCCCCATAAATCGCTCTAGAGAACCCAAGATAGTTCTGTGGAGCATGATTGGTCTTTTCTTTGTATTATCATTATCAACATATTCCAAGTCAAATCTTTCAGGCATGGCCATATCTAACTGAATGGTTCCGGTCTGCCAAGTCCTACCCAATGAATCTTTTACATGATAATCAATTTTTGGGCCATAGAATGCACCGTCGCCCTCATTTATAGTATATTTCATTTTTAACTTCTTGAGTACCTGCTCTAGAATCTTCTCTGTTTTGTCCCAAATCTCATCGCTTCCTATTCTTTTTTCAGGCCGAGTAGAAAGCTCTACATGATCCAAATTTAATCCAAGTTTTTTATAAATTAGTTTAACTAATTCTATAATTAAAATAATTTCGGACTCCAATTGGTCTTCAGTACAGTAGATATGGGCATCATCTTGCGTAAATTGGATAACTCTAAACAGTCCACCAAGAACACCAGATAATTCTTGTCTATGAACAACACCTAGCTCGCCAACCTTCAGAGGCAAATCCTTATAAGATTTAGGAGAATTTTTAAAAATAATCATCCCACCGGGGCAGTTCATTGGCTTAACAACAAAAGTTCTTTTTTCATATTCTGTAAGGAAAATATTTTCCTTATATTTTTCCCAATGGCCCGAAATTTGCCAAAGCTTTTTATCCAAAATTTGAGGAGTTAAAACCTCTTGATATCCTGCTTTTTTATGCTCTTCTTTCCAAAACTTGATTAATTCGTCCCGAATAATCAAACCATTATTGTGCCAGAAAACCATTCCGGGAGCAACCTCTGAAAAACTGAATAAATCTAGTTTTTGGCCCAAGATTCTATGATCATTATCTGCAAGTTTATCACGATTAAGTTTTGATTTGGAAATTTCTCTTAAAAGTTGTTTGACATCATAAGTCTCTTCTTTAGCATTCATGGACTTGCTTACTTCTACTTTACTTGAAACAGAAACAGCTTCACCAATACTTCTAGACAATTCTGCAAGAGGGTGACCCTTGCACTTTAGTTCAAATTCTTTGTAAAAACCAAAAGGTGCTCTGGCAACTTTAATCTTTTGCTTCTTTAAACTCGCTTCTGCATCCATCATTAATTGCTTTGCAAAATCAGGACTTGAAAGGCTAGAAGAAAGATGAGCATAGGGATATAAAACAATATTATCCGCTTTAACTTTATCCTTTAAATCTAAAATGTTTTTTAAGTAATCAGCTAGTATGTTTTTGTTTGACTCGTCTTGTTTTTCTATTGCTGTGAATAAAACTAATGGCTCTTTAACTTGAATTTGCTTTTCTTCTGCTTTTTCAAGAACAGCGCCCTTTAATGCTGGCTTAACTGGCTTAAAGTTTATGTAATCGCAGTGTAATGATAGGATTTTCATGTTCTTTTTTACTTAAAATCTAAAGAAATCTTGATTTATAAAGATTTAGAGTTATCTATCAGTCGAACTTACACTCCCCCTAAGATTGAATTCGAGCCTAGCTAGTTCATTTGAACTAACCCGGTTAATTAAATCCAATGTTCTTATAGGGTGCGTGTCTTCTATAATATATTCATTTAAAGCTAATAATCCTGCATTTTTGGGTGCAGAATACTCTTGTTCTAATTGTGGGCCCGAATAATCTAAAAAATCTGATCTAAGAAGAGATCTAACTCCAAAAAATGTTCCAGCAAATACTAAAGCAGCAGCGCAAGTAGGTAAAATAAGTGGTTTTAGAATATTCTTATATGTTTCATTCATTTTGTCTGGATATAATTAATTTAATGCATTGATTGTTTAAAAATATTTATATATGCTAGATGGGGGTTATTTTTTAAAGAAAACTATTTCTTAAAAAGAAATTTATCCAAGTGCTTTTTAGCTTCTTCGCGCTTTTTTTGGTGTTCTTTTAAGAAAGTATTTATTTTTTCTATAAGAATCTGTTTAAGCTCTCCTGTAAGCATCTTTCCACTTCTATAATCTTTTTCTATTTTTGCTAACTTAGCATCATCTGGCTCAAAGAACATTTTAAGATATTGAAAGCTAACATCCACATCTGGATTTCCACCTAATTTACGATGCTCTTCTATTGTCGCTTGGCCACCTGAAAAAGCATATTTATTTATTTTACGCTTAACTTCTTCAGGAGTATCTGTAGTATTAATTACTCCTGATTCTTCATTAGTTGTTCCCATTTTTCCTTCCATTCCGTTTAGTGGAGGAAGAAAACAACACTGAATAGATGCAGGTTTATAATGTCCTAATTTTGGTAAGATATCTCTAGTTAATCTAAAATGCGGGTCTTGGTCCACTGCATGAGGAATTAAACAAGGAATTTCCTTTTTACTTATGACTGAAGGTAAAAATGCAGGAACTGCTTGCATGCTAGTATAAAATATTTCGCCGATATTACTGCTTTCATTAAAACCAAAACTTGATCTAACCATTGAAAATGTTATTTTTTTAGAAACTCTAAGAGCTTCTTTATACATTAGTCCGGCATTGTCAGTATCAACTATAATTTTGGTTTTTTTAGGGTCAAAACCCATAGCAATTACATCCAGGGCGTTTTCATAAGCAGTTTTATTAGCTTCTTCCAAACTTAAATTATCTTTAAATAGAAACTTTTCATCATCAGTCATTTGAAACCATAGTTCCACACCAAATTTGTCCTGAAGCCATTTAGTAAATAGCCAAGGAAATAAATGACCTAAATGAACCTTTCCAGAAGGTCCTCTTCCAGTATAAAGGAAGAATTTATTTCCTTTTTCATACTCCTCTAAAAGCCAGTCCATATCTCTATGGGCAAAGAAAATCCCTCTTCTCAGCATAAAATGAAGTTCTCCGGTATGTTTCTTTATTTTGTCAAGTAGCTTTGAATCAATTTTAGATATCCCAAATTCCTTAATTAACCTAGAATAGTCCACATTTCCTTCTACCTCATAGGGCGTTACCTTAAAATCATTTTTAGATTTCACTTCTTTTTTAACCATATAAAAATCAGGCTAGAGTTGTATTTAAATCTTTTTCATCGAGTTTTTAGTATATTAGAGTATATATTCGAGTATTCAAAAACATTTAAATATGGCTTTATCTATTTCCTATTGATAAAAATGGTGAATAAAAAAAGTTGGTTAATCCTTGGAAGTTTAATTTTATTTAGTCTGTTTATTTTAGTAAATGGTGTAATGGCAGAAGTTATTTTTTCCCAGCTAAATCCCGTTTATAATTTAGGGGAAGAGTTTACCAGTGAGATAGATATTGGGGAAAGTGCAATAGGTTATATGGATATAAATTTAGTTTGTGATTTACAAACACAAAATCTTTATAGGGGTGTTCCTGAATCTCAAAAAATAATTCTAAAAAGAAGATTAATCCCAACTTATATAAGCGATTTATCTGGACAATGCTACCTTGAATCAGTTTATGGGGGTGAGATAAATAAAGGTTCTACTTTTAAAATTAGCAAACAAATTAACATCCAACTTATTACTGCACAAAAAGAATATTTAGTGGGTACAGCTATAAAAATAAAAGGAACAGCCATAAAAGAAAGTAATGGATTGGTCGGGGAAATACAAAGTGGATTTGTAGAAGCCATACTATCTGAAAGTCTTAAAGTAGCAGGGATAGTAAAAAATGGACAGTTTGAACTAAACTTAATGATTCCGACTAGTTCTAAAAAAGGAGATTATGTTTTGACAGTAAGAGTTTTTGAAAAAGATAATCAAGGTTCTGTTCTTTCAACAACTGACTCTAATTATGATATTAAAATATTGCAAAAACCCGGTTCAGCAGAAATAGCTATTGATTTTCCTTCTGTAATACCTGGCGAGAATATGAACGTTATTCCAATGCTATATGATTTAGCTGGTGAAGAAATGGAGAGTAATCTTTTAATGCAAGTAAAAGATAGTGGTGAAAATATTATTTTCCAAGGAGTTATTCCTGCAAATAAAGAAGTTTCTATACCAACACAAACAAGTACTCCAAACGGTAGTGCAAGTATAATTATTCAAAAAGATAATATTACTAGCGAAAAAATAGTTTATATAAAAGAGTTAAGGAAGATAAATGCTGAAATAAAAAATCAAACAATGTATCTTACAAATGTTGGTAATGTTCCTTATATTCAAATGGTTGAAATAAAAATCGGCGATGAAGTTGTTTTCAAGGAGGTTTCAGTTGGGTTAAATGAAACTAAAGCTTATAATTTATATGCTCCTAGTGGGGATTATGAAGTTCAGATAAAGGACGAATTAGATACTATTTATAATCAACCAGGAATTTCAATAACTGGTAATGCTATTAGCGTAGAAGAAGCCAAAACTAAGATTAATAACTTTATGATTGAAAACCCTATT
>Ga0268280_1000403_pt1 | contig 37879 bp, 25 predicted proteins | sample saktaG_9_FD_190139 | JGI IMG/M metagenome (GOLD analysis project Ga0268280, IMG submission 190139) | Saline water microbial communities from Sakinaw Lake, British Columbia, Canada - sak_2011_5_24_40m | ecosystem: Environmental > Aquatic > Non-marine Saline and Alkaline > Saline ...
CGACAGTTTCTCGGTGACAATCCCCAGAAACTCCTCGCCGCAGTCAACGCACAAATGCTCGATCGGCTCGGTGCGCTTGCCGTCTTTCTCGTGGTAAATAACTTGCGGCCGGCCGACGGTCAACTCAAAGCCCTCGCGCCGCATGCGCTCGATCACAATCGCCATCTGAAACTCGCCGCGGCCTTTGACAATGTAGCTGTCACCCTCGGGTGAATCCTCGACCCGGATCGCCACGTTGCGCAATGCTTCTTTGCGGAGCCAGTCGCGGATTTTGTTGGCTTGCACATGCTTGCCTTCCTTGCCCGAGAGCGGCGACGTGTTGGCGGCAAAGCGCATCGAGACGGTCGGCTCGTCAATGGTAATGCGGGTCAGCGCCTGCGGCGCGTCGGCGGTGCAGATCGTGTCGCCAATCGCGACATTATCGATCCCGGCCAAAATCACAATATCGCCCGGCTGGGCCGTTTCAACCTGTTTGATGCCGACGCCGTGATAGGTTTGCAGCTTGGCCACGCGCAAAGGCGTGACGCGCCCGTCAATGTCAATGCAGGCCAGTTGATCGTTGCAGTGCGCCTGGCCGTGATGAATCCGGCCGACCGCCAGCCGGCCCAGAAAGTCCGAGTAATCAAGATCGCCGACGCGCATCTGGAACGGCTTGGCCGGGTCGTGCATCGGTGGCGGCACTTCATCCAGAATGGCATCGAACAGCGGGGTCAAATCGGTGGACGGATCATCCAGTGCTTTCTTGGCGATGCCTTCGCGGCCGACGGCATACAGCACCGGAAACTCGACCTGCGCTTCATCGGCGTCGAGATCGCAGAACAAGTCAAAGACGGCGTTCAAGACTTCCTGCGGGCGCGCGTCGCTGCGGTCAATCTTGTTGATCACGACCAGAATGCGCAGGTTCATTTCGAGCGCTTTTTTCAACACGAAACGGGTTTGCGGCAGCGGCCCTTCGGCGGCATCCACCAGCAGCACGGCGCCGTCCACCATCGCCAGCGCGCGCTCGACTTCGCCGCCGAAATCAGCATGGCCGGGCGTATCCACGATATTGATCTTGACGTCGCGCCAAAACATGGCGCAATTCTTGGCGGCGATCGTAATGCCGCGCTCGCGCTCGAGATCCATGCGGTCCATCACCCGGTCGCTCAATTCCTGGTGGGCCTTGAACACGCCGCTTTGGCGCAGCATGAAGTCAACCAAGGTGGTTTTGCCGTGATCAACATGCGCGATGATCGCGATGTTGCGGATGTTTGTATTGGGAGTCAGGTGTTTCATCAAAATCAGTCAATAAGGTGATGGCACGCGGATTGTGTGACGCATACCCATAAAGTATAGCGAAAACCGGCGCGCAATGCAACCGCAGGTACGGTTCCCGGCCCCGTGTTCAGTATTCGGTGATCGGTATGCGGTGGAAGAGCAGATGCGGCAGCACTCGCCGCGCGGCGGCGGCTCCCATCCACGCTCCACGCCTGTGGCGCATGCGCGTCAACTTTAGCTGATTGTACCCGCATAGCTGCGGGTTTCTCCCAACGCAGACGCGTTCCCGCCCGCGGCAGCGGCGACAGAGTGGGAGCGGCTTGTGCACCGTGAATCTGTGATGCCGCTGCGCGCAGCGGAGGGAACGCCGATCGTCCCGCCGTTGACGGGATCCACGCCGCTGGCGGGACTCCAAGCAGCTCCAAGCAGCCAGATCGGCTGAAGGTAGCTGCGATCTCCCGATCGCAGCTGCTTGCGCCTGTGCGGGATATGGAAATCCCGCATCCCTTCAGCGGCACGGGCGTGCCGCGTTCCCCTCGGCGATACCGACACTGCGCTATAACAGAAGCGTTTGCGCCACTAAGTTGACGCGCATGCGCCTGTGGCGGGACGGGACTGGCCAAGCCAACGTTGGCCGCAGTCAGTTGCGGCGGGCCAGCCCGAGGAAATAAAGAAATTGCAGAATCGCGCCGAGGGCTGCCGCCACATAGGTCAACGCGGCGGCATTGAGCACCGCTTTGATTCCGCCATCTTCCTGGGCGGAGACGATGCCACAGCGCAGCAAGGCCTCGCGCGCGCGGCGGGAGGCGTTGTACTCGACCGGCAAGTTCACCACTTGCATGACGACCAGCACCAGAAACAACAGCAGTGCGCCGGTGACCAGCAGCGCGCCGAGCGGCGACGCGCGCAGGATCAAGCCCAAAATCAAAATTGGCCAAGCCAGATTGCTCATGACAGCCAGCGGCACAATCGCGCTGCGCAGCCCGAGCGGCGCATAGGCATGCGCCTGCTGCAGCGCGTGCCCGGCTTCATGCGCGGCAATGCCGACGGCAGCAAGCGAGCGGCCATTATAGACATCCGGCGAGAGCCGCAGAGTGTGCGAGGACGGGTCGTAATGGTCGCCCAGAAAGCCGCGCGTCGTTTCAATCGCGACATTATTGATGCCACTGGCGCGCAGAATTTCGGCGGCGGCCTCGGCCCCGCTCAAACCACTGGCAGCGGGCACGCGGCTGTAGCGCTTCAGCGCGCCCTGCACTTTCATTTGCGCCCAGATGGCTATCAAGAACGAGGGCAGCGCGACGAGCAACATGTACTGCGAGTTCAAGAAGAACATGGCAAAAAGGCCTCAGCGTGGATTCATGGTCATACTAATGAGAGCGCTTTCTCTTTGCAGTGTCCTTGTAGCCACCCGCGGTGAGGGCGGCTTCTGCAGCCGCGGTCACCGCCCGCGGCCACAATTGGCATGACACCAAGTAAGCACATTCATTAGTAATTATACCACAAGTGCCGCGCACGGCCCCGGAACTGGCGACGCGCGCTGAAAAGCGCGTTGCGATGGCCGCGCGTGACTGCCGCTGCCGCGCCAACGGCTGCACGTTTCAAACGCAAGCGTAATTTAGTACAATATGACACCAGCTAAGGAAACGGACATGAGCAAGCGCGTGGTAGTCATTGCCTTGGGCGGCAACGCCATTTTGCCCTCGCACGGCGCCGGCACGTACGAGCGCCAACTGCATAATGTGGATGCAACGGCGCGGCAGATCGCGGACTTGGTGAAGCATCATTACAAAGTGGTGATCACGCACGGCAATGGCCCGCAGGTCGGCAATCTACTGGTGCAGCAGGAGCAGGCACAATGCTTGCTGCCCGGCCAGCCGCTGGACATCTGCGACGCGATGACGCAGGGGCAGATTGGCTATATGCTGCAAAACCGGCTGGCCTATCATTTCCCACGCCTGTGCGGGCGCGAGATTCCGGTCTGCACCGTGCTGACCCAGGTCGAGGTCGACCCGCATTCGGCGTGCTTCACGCGGCCAACCAAGCCGGTCGGCACCTTTCACACCAAAACGGAAGCCCGGGAACTGCACCGGCAGCATGGCTACAATATGAAGTTGGTGAAGCCGCAGGCGAGCAAGGGCTGGCGGCGGGTGGTGGCCTCGCCACGGCCGCTGCAAATTATTGAGGAGGCCTCCATCCTGCAATTGCTCGACAATCACATCGTCGTGATTGCCTGCGGCGGGGGCGGCATTCCGGTCGTGCGCGCGGACGACGGCATGCTGCGCGGCGTCGAGGCGGTGATTGACAAGGATTGGACCGCGGCCCTGCTGGCCGAGCGCGTGGATGCCGACTATCTGTTGATCTTGACCGATGTGGAAAAAGTAGCGCTGCACTGGGGCACGTCGCGCGAACGCACGCTCGACCGGCTGACCGTGGCACAGGCCAAGCGCTATTGCCGGCAAGGTCATTTCCCGGAAGGCTCGATGGGGCCGAAAGTACAGGCGGCGACGCGCTTTGTTGAGAACAGCGGGCAGCAGGCGATCATCACGTCGTTGCGCAGCGCGCGTGCGGCCCTGGCCGGCAAGACCGGCACGTGGATCGGGCCGTGAGTAGTTTTTGACGAAGAGGCGCAAGAGGCGGAAAGAGTAAAAAGAGACATGCAAAAATGGCTCAAGTGGAAACGCAGCGTGTCAAAAGAGATTTGGAGTGGTGTTGGCGCTGCTTTAGTATTTGTGCATTGGGAGAACGACGATGATCAAAGGGATTGCACATGTGTGTTTGACCGCCACGGACTTGGCGGCGGCGGAACGTTTTTATTGCGCCGGCGTGGGCTGCGCAAAGGTGTTTGAGTTTGTGCGCGCCGGGCAGGTGGTTGGTTTTTATCTGCAAGTGGCGCCGCGCAGCTATGTGGAAGTGTTCCAGAGCGACGCGGTCGAGCTCGCGGAGAAAAATCCACTCCGGCATTTTTGTCTGGAGACCGATGACATTGACCAGATCGGCGCGCGCCTGCGCAAACACGGCTACGCGGCCACGGAGAAAACACTCGGCGCGGATCAGAGCTGGCAGTTGTGGACCACGGATCCCAGCGGCGTGCAGATCGAGTTTCATCAGTACACAAACCAAAGCTCGCAAATCACCCACACCAATTGCCTGCTGAGCTGATGTGCCCACGCAGGTCCGTTAATTCTTTTGCGACAAGAGAATTTCAGACTATTCCTCACGGAGCCACAGGGCTCACGAAGAAGACGCCACATTTCTGCACCATCAAGCTCCCCTCCGTGTGCTCCGTGCCTCCGTGAGAGACCATCTTCTCCAAATTCGTTTGCCGCAAGCGAATTTACTCGCTTGGCGAAATTTGACATCCGGACAGCTTTCTGCTACACTTTCCGCATTCGGCATGGATTCCCGCGAGTCCAGTTGCTGAGACTGCTGTAATTTCACGGCCAGACAGAAAGCGGTTGGTAGGTGATGCGCAAACAAAAGAAAACGCATTTGCAAAGGGGTTCGCACACACGACCAAAAATGCTGTTTGTGGTGAATCAGACTGCGTTATGCAACTTGGTGCCATAGAATTATATAGTTCGGCTAAGTATGGAACCGTCACAGAGCATTCATACCCCCTTGTTTTCCGGCATAATTTGTGGAGATATGACGGAGCCCATTCGTGTTTTCCGCGAGTTTGCGAAGGCTTCCACATCGCATCAAAAAGGCGTGTATTATTTCGGAATCATCGCTTCCGCGTGCTACTTTGAATCTGTTCTTGAGGAATTCACTGTCAGCTGGTGCAAAAGAGAGAGCGCGACGAGGGATGATTATAGATCACGACTGATGGACGTGGTTGCAACAGACGTCGCCCGAGCTACGGGTTTGGAGGCATGGAAGAAATGGATGCATGCTCTTTATGACATTGATCTGCCGAAAGCGTTGGAGGAGCACTGGAAGGCATTGGATATACTTTTCAAACTACGGAACCAGTTGGCGCACGGGAGGACAACGAAGTTCACTCATTTCTGGAGAGAAGACGGCAGGTTTGTAGGGATGACCTTAAAAGGATCAGCTTATGAGATGCCATTCACCTTTCTCCTAGAGAAGAAGGTCATCCAAGTGGCTTCTGGCGAAGTTCCTTCCGCGCAGCACTTGCTGAACTGCGACGTTGTGGCCTATTTCTGTGATATCGTTGACCGCTGTCTAACAATTCTGACTGCGATTCCGGTTCTCAAATCACTCGACCTCAACATAGCCGAACCAGTTCGTGCAGCCAATCCGCCAAAGGTGGATGGCTGACGAAGGTCGTTCGGCCCCAAGCTAGGAACTTTCGTGCAATATCGCCGGGAAGTATTAGCTGAGCAGCTCGCGTTGATCGACCGTTTCGTGAAGCATCTGATTCACCACCGGTCGATCAAGCCCTGGCTTTTTCGTGCTCACCTAAACTCGCCGTTCTGGACTGACACGAGCGACGCCCATCTGTTGCAGGCGTGCATCTACTGGTGCATGGTTTTTGGCAGTGATCGCACAAACCCAACCCATTGGAAGGAGCTATCTGATGACGACTCTGACGCTCTCCAAGAGTCGTTTCGCGCGGATCTGTATTCCTCACTCTGCATTACAGCGGCTGAATGGAATAAATACTGTGAGGAGATGCTCTCATTTCGGAACAAGTACGTCGCGCATCGTGAGCTAGGCCATTCTCAGCCAGTGCCAATGCTTGACCGAGCCCTTGAGGTGGCGTTTCACTACGACGACTGGATCCGCAAGGCGATCGCTCCACACATCCTTGGTGAGCTCCCTCTGAGAAAGCTGGTTAACGAGCTTCGGGACAAGGTCGAGGAAGAAGTCAGTGTGGCCATGCAGCCGTTTGTGGCCGAACAAAGCGTTGCGACAGACGCGCCGCGAGAGGCGCGCCGCTGAAGGCTGGCGTTGGGTGCCTTTGGGAATATAATAATACCGACTGAGAACATGGCGAATCAGAACAACGGCAACGGCGACAAGTCGCTTGAACAATGGCTTTGGGATGCCGCGTGCTCCAGTTGCGGTGCCAAAGAGACCAGCAAGTAGCGCGTGAGCATTTTCATCCCGATTAATTGTCAACGCCTGACACAATCCGCCGCTTTGTTAATAGATAGCGCCTGACCCCAACTGCCCTCAATCCGCCGCTTTGTTAATAGATAGCGCCTGACCCCAACTGCGCCCCAACTGCGCCCTGAAGAAACCAAAATGATGTCAGCTGTGATTGTGTGACTATGCACTATTCATTCTTGATAGGAGTTCTGCGGCCATGCATTTCGCTTGCGGCATCTTATCGTTTTGTGCGAGCCGCTCTATCTCCTTCTTTATATCATTTGTGAAATCTTCTACCTGGGCCAGCGCCTTGAGACCGGATTTGACACATTCTTGATTGTTTTGAAGCAGTAACACCTTGATGTTAGACTGAAATGATGTCTGCATTTCCTTACTGCACCTTTTCAAGCCTTTCGCAATCACAGAAACAAGTTGATCGCTGCTGTGCAACCACTCAGGCGCTTTACCCTGGAGGCCAGTAACCATAACGTCAACAACTCGTACTCCCCCTTCGAGTTCAACAAGAGCCTCAATCTGTTGTGCGAAGCTGTTAGCGAGCTGGGGTTGTTGAACACATTGATTGCCGATGCTGGTAGCGGCATTGGGGTCAATTCCATTTGACCAGAGGAGCGCAATACCAGCCTTTAGGCCGTCCACAAAACGATGTGACTCTATCAGATCGTTGATTGGCTTAGTGAACTTTTCAGGAGTGCCACTTGAAATAGGAACTAACCATTTCAGCCATTCTTCGAGATTGGCGAGCCCCTGACTGGCAACTTGTTGAAGCTTGATGGTGAGCAAAGCGTCGACTTCACATGCAACTGGCCACTTGTTCAGCTTCACAGATTTCAGAATGTCCGCAAAGTTTGAGATTGGGGCGTTCTGTTTCCCGAGTTCCTCTGTGATCTTGTTGAAGACGCGTTTGCATAGCGCCGCGCATTGATCGACACAACTTTCGCATGAACTGTAGTTTGGTAAATTATCAACAAACCACTTGTCAGAAGGCAATCTCTTTATGCAATTGCCGATCACATCACCAACCTGAGCCAAATGGCCGGGTTCCAAATGAAGAAGAACCGGCCACAGCGCCTCAAGTATGAGTTTAACTCCTTCATTGTTGTTCTGTGCAGACAGCCATCTGTTGAACTGGTCGTACAACGCACTAGTCTGTGAGGGATCAATAATCTTGACAAGATCGCGTATTGTTGCCCAAGCCGGACGTACCCCCACACCTGCCTGTGCAAGGTCAACAGGAGCCGAGAGAATGCTGTCATTGCTAAATATCATCTTGATACAGATTGCTGCCTCTTCTTGGTTGTCGCCCACGAGAGTTTTTATGAGTTGATTCTTGGGCCACAGACTTTCCTTCTGCTTTCTCTCGGGTGAATCATCATCCTGCCACTTCTTCGAACCCGATAGTACGATCGCTGCTGAAGGCGAAAGACCTTGACAGCTCTTCCGGTCTTCGGGTAAATAACGGAAAATGTACCCAACCGCTTCCTCATTGACTTGTGAAGAGGAGTCGCCAATATAGTGGGCTATCCAAGACGAAAGTGCGTGGCGAGTTCCAGGTTCAACATGATTCGATGTGGAAAACAGGAACGTCAATTCTGCAGGGCTCTCTGTAGGCTTCTTCAGGAAGTTAGATAGGATGGCTTCATAGAGCCTCTTGCGCGACAAGGATTGGAGTTTTGCAAACACACTAAGCAGCCCTGGCAGAGCTGAAAAAGATTCCAATGCTGGTTGAAGGTGATCGCGAACTTCCATGCAGGAGTCTACGCATGAGGCAATATAACAAGCGTCATCCTCCGTGTGTGCAAAACGCGCAAATAGAGTGATTCTGCGCGTCAGATCTGCTGTGGTCTTGATTCGCCGTGCGTCATCTGCAATTAGGTTTCTGGCAACGTTCTTATGGTCATCACTCAACGAGGCAAGGCCGTCACGGAAGTCATCAAGATGTCCTTGTTTCAGGCTTCTGATGAGTTTACCCGCGCACGGCAATGTAAGCCAGCCATGTGGCAGTTTACCATGTATTAACTGATGAGCGGTGACTGCTGACACGGGAAGGGTTGTACGAATCATCTCTTTCGCTTTCTTTATCTGCTGTTGTGCCGCTCCACTTTCTTGTCCATTGTTGTTGACTTGAATCTCGTCAGTTTCGATCAAGCCGGGATTGTCTGCGATGATGTTGTATGCTGCCGGAAGGGTTTCCTGCAGAGCGACTATCAATCGCTCGGTGTTCACCAAATGGGGCAGTTCAGTTGATGGCGGCAACAGTGGGGTTGATTGGTTTTGCGCACGCTCGATACGATCGTGAGAAAGGCGTAGGGAATTGAGCAGTTTCTTGACAAGTCTAGGTGTGGTTGCATTTGTGAGCGCCACAATCTCACGCGCCTCTTGTCCAGAAAGACCTATGTCTCCAGCGAGTTTCTCGGCATAGTCACCGAGATCGTCAGGTAGGAAGTCGTGCATGCGCAGTGTGATGTCAAAGAACTTCCTAAGCAGTTCTTCACTTTGATAATCATGGTATCTTTCATGATCATGACGACTAGTGTAACCATCTGCCTCAAGAGCAACTATGACCTGACGTTCATCGCATGGAACCAAGAACTGGCAGTAGAAGTTCGGGTCTAGGGACTCGTCTACTTTTGTGAACTGGCGGATCGCAGCTAGAGCCTCAACAACCGTTTTAGGGTCGCATCGGTCCAGGTCGTCAACCACCAAAACGAGGTTGCCATTCTTCCTGCAATACTTGATAACTTCATCCTCAAACACCTGTTGGAACTGTTCAGGATACTTGAGCTTCTGGCTGTTGGATACTGGTTCAGTGTATGCAAGTAGTCGGTTGCTTGTCGCGCGTAACCAACCAGCGATGGTTATGATGCAGCAAAACAGCCAAGCACAGAGAACTGTAAGAGCGCGGGCAATCCGCAATGCACTGGGTTCACCGACCCAGAGTCCACGTATAAGCAGAACAGTAGCGACAAAAAGACACACAGAAACGACAGCTACACAGATAACCCATCCTGGTACGCGTTCGTTGACCAATGCTTGCCACCATCTTCTGTTTTCAGAATATTCGACCTGCTCATCGGATTGCCACATATCGAAAGGTAAGAGCGTCTGGGTGAACTTCCTCATATTCTTGTATTGTGGCGAGTCAATCTGCCGCAGCACCTCCATTAACATTTGACGTCTTACGTGATCTCCGCGCGATTTCCAAGCGTTGAATATGACGACTTTGTACTTTCGCATTCCCTCCGTTTTTTGTTCACGGTCGAATTTCTGTTTCAGCAGATTCACTACAGAGCTCTTGCCTTGCCCCCATTTGCCAAAGAGCCCGACGGAAATCGCCGGTCGGCTTGAACGGAACAGGTCGGCAAGTACGTCAGCATAAACGCTATGTTCAAACCTGTCGGGTTCCAGAATCCCAGCCGGAATATCAGAGAGTAATCTCAGATCACTCATAGCTTACCTCCATGAATTGAGAGTTTCCATCAATGGTCGCCTTCGCCACTATAGCATTTATTGCGAAACACGTCTACCTGCCAATCCAAGCGGAGGCGCACTGGCGATGGCTCAACGGCAGCGAACACATAACCATCGACATTGAAGCTGAGCGATGTATAGACGGTGTTCTTGCTGATGCGGCTTAACACAGGATCGCCTTATGATTCGTTCTCATACACAACATCTGACAATATCTCACTATAGAGCCTTTCACGATCCTCATATCTCAAACACCTTTAGAACTTCGTCGCCGTAGTGGTTGATTACTTTTACGGCGATTTTGCCTGACTGGGGCTTGTCGAACGGGCGGCTGGTGGTGCTGTAGAGCGCGCTCCAGGCGGATTCGTCTATCTCGGCGCGCAGGGCGCGCTTGAGCTTGTCGTAGGGATCTTCCGCGCCAGTGAAGTAGGCGTGGCGCACGAAGAAGCTCTCGCCGTTGTAGTCCGTGTCTATGAACCAGCAGGCAATGTCGTCGGTCGAGGCGCTGCGGATCTGGCCGGTGGTCGGGTCGTAGACGTCCACGCCCTTGATCTCAATGACAAACTGCTCCAGAGGCAACGCGGAACTGGTATCCGCAGATTTCGCAGATTGCCGTAGCTTCTGAACAACACCATCGTCCTTTTCTTGTCCCTTCTTAATTCTGCGTCCATCCGCGTGTTCTGTGGGCGAATATTCTGCGGTTCCCACTCTACGGATCTCGACATCAGGCTCGCCAAAGACCATGAAGAGATTGCCGGCGCCGGTCTTCTTGAGCAGTTCGTCGCCCATAGCCAGGTCGGGATTCATCTTGGCGGGCAGTACGGTCAGCTTGCCGTAGCGCTTGACTTCCTCGGCGACGTGCGGATCGAAGGCGAAGCCGCACACGATCAGCATGTCGAATCCCACACCCTGCACGGCTTCCTTGGCCGCTTCCTTGACCTGCATCGGGCCAACAGTCCCGTGCTCGGGGCCGAGCGACACGGCGACGCGGCGAGTCTTGCCACCGGCGTCGGTGTAATCGCCCGCGGCGTGCAGCCACGCACCGGCGTAGGGGTCGAGCCGGTCAAAGGTGAGGCGTTCGCTCTTGCGGGTGTTCTGGACGCCAGCCTTTCTGAGGTTCTCGATAATCATGGTGGCGAAGTCCTGCTGCTTGCGGGCTTCCTGTTCCGACACGCTGCCGTCTTGATTGTCGTCAGCGGTCGAGAGCACGCGGTGCGGCGACAGGCTTTCAACTGAGAACGGCCCGCACACTCGCACCCGCTTGTTGTCCTCGTAGGGCTGGTCGTAGAGCGTTTCCGTGTCCGCATGGCGGGCAATGGCGGCGTCAATCTGCTCGCGCTTCATGCCCTCCTTGATGTCCGGATTGTTGGCAATAGATTTGAGCGTGACATGCGGCACGCGCTTGTAAACGAACCCCTTACGGATGTCGCCCTCGGTCTTGTACTCAGGCGGCCTCTTGCCGGTCAGTTCCGTTTCCTTCTTGATGCCTTCGAGCGAGTCGGCAAGATGGTAGTAGGGATACTTCGCGGCCATCAGGCGCGTGCGTGCCAGCGCCAGGGCGACGCGGCTGGTGTCACAGGTGATCCAGCGCCTGCCCCATTGTTCGGCGACGTAAGCAGTAGTGCCGCTGCCGCAAGTTGGGTCGAGAACCAAGTCGCCGGGGTCCGTGGTCATCAGGAGGCAGCGTTGAATGATCTTTGTGTTCGTCTGAACAACATACATCATGTCTGTGGCACCCATAAGGTCGTTCCAGATGTTGGAGATAGGCATCACAGGGAAGTCAGCGAATTGCATCCTGTAGCGCAGCGTGTTCGCTGTTGTAAGAAGCCGATTAGCAATCTCCAATCGTTTCAGACCCTCCGGACTCGTGCTCCAGTAACGACCCCCAGGAGAGTACAGCTTGCCTCTAAAAAAGTATGGTTCCTTTCCACGAGAATATTCATGAGATGATGTCAAAGCCACAGATTGAAAAGCTGCGGATGTCGAATCGCCTTCAATGGAGGCGTCTTCATGCACGGCATTAGAATTTCTGTCGCGAAACACCTTCCTGGCCTTCACCTGCTGCTTATCCTTGGAATACCACACCAAGTAGTCAGCTACTGACGCGAGACTTTCGGCGGTTAGACCGCCGCTTTTCTGCAATGTGATCAACGACATGAAATTCTCACTCCCGAATACTTCATCCATAACGCACCGCACTAGATGAACATTTTCATCGCCGATCTGGACAAAAACGCTGCCAGTCTCTGTCAGCAGTTCGCGGGCGACAACCAGCCGGTCTCGCAGGTAGGCCAGATAGGAATGGATGCCGAGTTTCCATGTGTCGCGGAAGGCGCGTACCTGTTCGGGCTGGCGAGTGGCGTCCTCGGCCTTGCCATCCTTGACATCGCGCTTGCGAGTGCTGACCTGCCAGTTGGAACCAAACTTTATGCCGTAGGGCGGATCGAGGTAGATGGTCTGGACCTTGCCCTTGAGCCCTTCCTTCTCGGCCAGCGATGACATCACGAGCAGCGAATCGCCGAGGATGAGGCGGTTGGCCCAGTTTTGTTCGTGGTGGTAGAAGTCAACTTTCTGATCGAACTCGGGCGGGCCGCCATTGAAGTCACTGAAGAGCTCGGCTTGATAGGCGACCGCGGCTTCCGCAACGCGGCCACCTTGGGGACTGGCAGCGTGGGCAATCAGGTCATTGATAATGGCCTGCGGATGAATCTTCTCTTGGATGTAGACGGGCACGACGGGAACGGCGAGGTCTTCACGATCTTGCTCGTCCTTGCCCTGCCAGACGAGTTGGGGATCGAGCGAGGGATCGCGCGGATAGAGCATGGTTTTTGGCGCGAGTTCCTGGTCGGCCACGAAGTCGCGCAGTTCCTCGGTGGGGATGTTGGCGCGCTTGTCCTTGTGGCGGATAGACTCGACCTTGGGCTGGCTATAGGTTTTCTTGGCCATAATGATAGTTACTCCGAAGTGGCAGGCAGTTTGGGTTTTGGTTTGTCGATGAGGTAGTTGGCGCTGGTAATGACTTTCCGGCTGGACTTGGCTTCGAGTTGGCGGCGAGCATTGCCGGCGACGGAACCACCTTCGCGAGCGGCACGTTTGTTGGGCTTCAAGCCTTGGGCATCTTTGTTTCGAGCGATCTCGGTGGTGGCCGCTTCGGTATTGACGCAATCCGTGATGTAGCTCTTTCCATCGGAAGATAGTAGCTTCAGTTGTACACAAAGTGTGGACAACTGAACTTCGCTCTGTTCCGCCTCGCGTGCCTTCATCATGTTCCAGTAGTTGCGCGGGTTGGGGCTGTCGGTCAGCGCACCAACAATGTCCACGACCGAGAAGAACCACTGCTGATCGTGCCATATACGGCGAATCTGTTTCGCGCCGAAAACAATTATCTTGCCCTGTGCGCCGGTTGGATTGTCTTCGCTCATGGCTTTGTCTTTGTGTTATGCAGGGATGAGATCGTGCTGTGGCATCTGACTCCAGATGCGGCCATCGAGCGTTCTGCCGGCGCGCTTCTTGTTGAAGCCGCCCCATTGCTTGAAGAAGAACGCGACGTTGCTTGTCAGACATTCGTTACGGATCGCGGCGATCCATTCATGTTCTATTGGCCGCGCGCCCGGCCCGGACTCGCCGCCTACGATTACCCAGTCAATGCCCGTCAGATCAAGATTGGCGACCGGGCCTAAGAGTGGCTCCATGGAAAGGAACTTCAGGCAGGCAGTGGTCTTGCGAAGCTGATCAATACGGGCCGTGCAGCGCTGGTTCTCGACGGTGACGCCCATCCAGATATGAGGCGCCCACGCGAGGCGCGGGTCGAGGCGCAGCAGGCGCTGTGCGCGTTTGGTGAGGACTTGGAAGCGATGCCAGCATGCGCGATTCATGACCTCAAAAACCCGCAGGATGAAGTCGTCGGGGACATCCTCGTGAAACAAGTCGCTCATCGAATTGACAAAGATGGTCTGCGGCTTCTTCCATTTGAGCGGCAATTCGAGCATGTCCTCGTGAAGCGTAACGCTGAATCCATTGATGTAGTTGGGCTGGCCCATGGCGCAAAGACGGCGCGCCATGCGCTCGGCATAGCAGTTCAGACAGCCGGCAGAGACTTTGCTACAGCCGGTAACGGGGTTCCAGGTTGATTCAGTCCATTCGATGGAAGATTGGAGAGCCATATACTCAATCCCCAGCCGGCTGCGCCTGCTTGGCCACTGTAACGATTGCGTCGAGCATGGTGTTGACCTCGGAACCAATTTTCGATGCCGGCATGAATTCGACGAGCTTGTGGTACTCGTTTTTTCTGAGGACCAACGGAGTCTTCATCTTTTCCGAAAACGCCTTAAACAGAGGATCGAGAAAGTCATCAGTGACCTTGAGATCGTGTGACCAAGGACTACCTTTGCTTAGTGTTTTCAGAGCGCGGCTCACTTCGGCGATGCTTTCGCGCATCATGTCCGTGGCATGCTGTTTCTGGGCATGACCGAGCAAGTCGTCGGGCAGGTTTGACTGCGCATAGGCGAGGAGGACATCTTCAGTGCAAAAATAGTTTTCGATTTCTCGGCGCTGCCACATGAGTTCGACAAGAGGTTGGCCGGATTGGAGGGTCTTGTCCAGTCGGTCGAAAATGGCAATGCCCACGAGGCTCGGCATTGCTTCGCGCAGGGCATAGAAATTGTCGCGCGCTTTCTGTGGCAGATTGGTGGCGACCGGGTTGATGAAGGGCGTCTGCAGAAAGTTGCCAGCAGGATGGCCGAGCTTGCAGGCAAAGGAGCGCAGGATGTCAAGATCGGTGAGACTTTCAAGATACAGGATCCAGCCCATCCGCTCAGCCTGATAGTACTGATCCCAGCCAATTTCAGTAAGGGATTTGACGAGCTGACTTCCGCGGTCGTTCAGCACATGCGGTTTTCCGACAAAGGCGACGACACGTCCGCGATTTGCCGCTTCGTTGAGCACCACCTCGGAATGGCTGGCAGCAATGACCTGGGAACCCTGCTGCTCGGCAACCTCGGTGATGAGGTTGTACGTCTGGCGTTGCCGCAGGATTTCGAGGTGGGCATCCGGTTCGTCCAGCAGCAGCACGGTGCCGGGATTGGCATGGAGATGCGCAAGGAGCAAGATGGTCTGCTGGAGGCCACGGCCGGCGCACGAGATGTCCAGCAGCGCGCCGGACTGTTCGCGGTATTCCAGGGTGATCTCGCTGCGCTCGTGATAGACGGGGTCGCACAGTGTGACGCCAAAGAGCTGCAGGATGTGGCCTTTGAGGATTTCCCACTGAGGCTTCTTGCCGGGATCTATGACTATCCGATAGCAGAGATTGCGCAGCACTTGTGCCGTTTGACCTTGACCAATCAGGATGTTGATCTCGCCCGCCTGCTTGAGATACTCGCGGTCGGCCATGCCGGACATTGGCGGCAGATACGCGATTTGCGGCCGGGCCATGTCGGGCGGGATTGTGGAAAACTTGACACTGCGCACGGGCTGGTCTTCATGTCCGGGAAGACGCAACGGCCGACAGATGAACGACTCCTCGTTGCTGTAGTCAAACTCGAGCCCGCATGACCAAGGCAGCCCGTCGGTGATCCCCTCAACAATGATGTCTATGCGCACGTTCTTGGTGTGGCGCGCACCTTCCTTGTGATGGCCGCCACGGACATGCAGGTCGTTCCAGAGCAAGTTTGCATTGGGCACGGGAAGCGCCGCGAGGTCCTTTCTGTTGATCAGCACACCTGGCCGTTTCTCAGGCAACGCCTTGTTGCCACGCTTCGTCAACCATTCCTTAAGGCCAATGTCCCAGAGCGTCAAAGCCTGGAGGGCGGTGGTCTTCCCCGAGTTGTTTGGACCTATCAAGACAACGCTTCTGTCCAGCGGAATCTCGGCGTCCTTAAGTTTCTTGAAATTGCGCACAATAAGTTTCGTTAGCATTGCATAGTCTCCTATGAAGATTTTTCTATAAAGGCCCGTAAGTCAATCTGGGCATTCCACGGGTCGCCAATCTCAATGAATCCCCAGCGGCCAAAGCCGCCGTGGTTGTTGACGGCGGGTATCCACAGGGTACGCGCCGTGGCGACCTTGGCTTGCTTGTCCTTCTTGTTCTCGCCAGTGACTTCGACTATCAGGTTCACTAGGTCGGCCGGCCCGTGGCCGTCGTTGATGCAGGCGATGAAGTCTGGAATGTAACTCTTTTCCTCGCCATTGAGTGTATACGGGATCAAGAGACCCAAATTGTGGTTCTTGACGTAGCGGACGACCTCGGGCATGTCTTCAAGCGCCTCGGCCATCTTCTGCTCCCACGAGTCCGTATCGGCCACCACGTGGGAGATGTGACATTTGTCGTCGCGGGTTGCGTAGACTGCGCGCGTGGTGTCGAAGTCAACATAGCGGGTTGAGCCTACTGTGTCATAAGGCCGCAGGATGGGCGTGAGCGCGGCGGTGCCGTCCGTCGAGGCGACAATGGAGTTGTAGATGCGGTCGACCGCGTCGTGGGCAAGCTCGACCAAGAGCAGCATCTGCGGAAAAGTCTTGTCCTTGAGCACGACGCATTCGGCAAGCCAGCGCTTGACGATGGCGAGCAACTGGGGAAAGAGCCAGGGCTTGTCGTTGCCGTCGTTGTCGCGGAAGTATTTCTCCAAGGTGAGCTTGGCAAGCATGAAGGCGACTTCGTTGACGCGACGGCGTTTGAGATCGTCGAGGGTGTGGATGCTGGATTGGCCGACGATGGGATCGAGCTGCACCTTAGTAGGGATGTCGGCGGTGGAGAGCGTGAGCCGGGATTGTTCCGAGAACTTGGCGGTAAGCCGTTCGCCGGCAAGGTCGAACCGATAGCCGAGCAGTCTTGGAAACTTGATTTCGCTGGCAATGCGGCTTTCGATGGCGCGAATGCGGGTGGGAATCGGACCCGGTTTGGGATCGATAGTCGAGCCGCTGCACGGGATGAACGAGAACGGGACGCCATAGACCTCGGCATACTCGGGGTCGAAATGGCCGTCCTCGTTGGGCGCGTAGCTCATGCGGCGCAATGCGCGACCGACCACCTGCTCGCAGAGGAGCTGGGTGCCAAAGGCGCGCACGCCGAGGATGTGGGTGACCGTCTGGGCGTCCCAGCCCTCGGTCAGCATCGAGACGCTGACGACACATTTGACGTGTTCGCCGAGCTTGTCGTGCTTGCCGACGGTGTTCATGACTTCACGCAGGAGATCCTCGTCGGTGAGACTGTCGGCGTCGCGGCCGGGGAAGCGGATACGATAGTCGGCCTTGAACTCCTCAATCTCGCGCGCTGCGATCTTCTTGAAGTCATCGCTCATGGCCTCGCCAGATTCGAGCTGCAGGCTATCAACGAGAATGGTATTGGGACGATGGAGCCAGCCGCCCTGGCCGTCGTCGTTGCGGAAGATGGGGAGATTGCCGGCCTGGACAATGGTCTTGTCGCGAACCTGCTTCTCCCAGCCGGCGATGAAGTCGAACACGAGCTTCGAGACATTGGTGTTGTTGCAGACGACGATGAAGACCGGTGGCGTGATGCCACGGGCGCGGGCTTCCTTATTCTTCTCCCAGAGCCGGTAGTATTTCTCATAGTTGCCGTAGAGGCTATGGATGGCACCCTGCAGCTCGACGGGAAGTTTGGGATCGCCGGCCACTGCATGGGTCTTGCGACTCTTCTTGGGCAAATCCTCGCGGATGCGGAGCCAGAGATCGCGGTAGGTGGGCTGGTCGCCAGTCATCGAATCATCGGCGACGGGCACACGCGGCACCTTGACGATGCCGGACTCGATTGCATCAATCAGTGAGAAGTCTGACACAACCCACGGGAAGAGCGTACCCTCGCTGTAGCCGGAGCCGCGCAGGAAAAACGGCGTGGCGGACAGGTCGTAGATGGCCTTAACGCCGATCTTGGCTTTGACGGCTTCGATGCCGGAAATCCAGACGCGAGCTTCTTCTTCACGCTGCTTTGCTTCAACACGCTCGTCGCCGACGAGCGTTTCGTCCTCGGCGTCAGGCTTGCGCCGGTAACAGTGATGGGCTTCGTCATTGATGACCACTATGTTCTTCTTGCTAGCCAGATCGCGGCAGGCACGACGAACCATCTGGTCGGGCGTCTCAGTAAATGGGTTTGGACCTGCCTTGCGTTCGGCAAGGATTTCCTTGGTGATTTTGCCGGCGGCGACCTTCTCGTGGAGCAGAAACGTATGAAAATTCGTGATGAGGATCTTGGCCTGGCCGAGCTGCTCCAGAAGGTGGGTGTCAAGGATGTCGCGCTGGCGGTAGTAGTTGTCGGGGTCGTTGGGCAGCAGGACGCGCAGACGGTCGCGGATGGTGATGCCGGGCGTGACGACGAGGAAGGTGTCGGTGAACCGAGCATCCTGTGGATTGGCGCGCTTGTTGAGCGTGTGCCAGGCGATCAGCATAGTCATGACGACGGTCTTGCCGGAGCCAGTGGCCATTTTGAAGGCGGTGCGGGGCAGGCCGGGGTTGGAGGTCTGGTTGGCCTCGCGCAGCGTGTTCTCGATCCATGCGTCGCCATACTTGCTGGCGACCTCGGTTAGATAGATAGCAGTTTCGAGGGCCTCAATCTGACAGAAGAACAGTTTTTTCTCGCGCTCGGGATTTGTCCAGTATGCAAGCAAGCGGGCGGTGGTCGGGGTCACGCCGAGATAGCCGCCCTTGCGCCACAGCGTGATGCGGCGTCGGATGTCGTTGGTGAGTTTGTTCTCCTCGATGCGGTCCTGGGTCCATTCGGTGTCGAACGACTGCTGCTTCGAGCCTTTTTTCTTTGGCTTGGCGATGGGCACAAAATAGGAACTGGCGCGGCGACCGTCAACGATGTCGTTGGTAATGCCCTCGTCGCTAAAACGGAAATGGCGTGTCGGCTCGACGAAGGGCGAGTTGATAATCGGATTCTCGATGACAACCTGACTCATGAAGTCTGTTCCTGTGCAGCGCTGCCTACCGCCAATGGTTACGACTTTCAAAGTTCGTGAATATGGTACAACTCCAATGAATGAAAGTCAAGCGGGCGATGTGCGCCAAAACAAAATTAGACGAGATTATTCTGGGGTCAGCCCGAGAATATCCATATGGCCACAAATGCAGCCAAGTGATTAGGGTCGGACCTGGCAATGGTGTTGATGACCAACAGTTTGGGTGTTCATATGGGCACAAAACAGGGCTTAAGACGCCCATTTGCACAATGAAATCAAGAGTACAACGGGAGCAATGCCGCTACAAAAAAAGAGCAAAAACGCTTTGCAGCGCGGGACAATCGACATTTTATGTCGATTGAGCCGGTGAAGAAATCAACCAGCGCGCCACTTGGGAAATTTGTTCGCAATGAATTCTCGCGTAACGCGGTAATTTAGAAATGCAGCCTTCGGCCGCAGGAGTTGGCATTCTTAGGACTTACGTTTTCTTTTTCCCATTCTTCCAACCCTCCATTCTTCCAGCAAACCGATCACTGATTACCGATCACCGACCATCCACGCCGTTGGCGGGATCCACGCCGCTGGCGGGATCGCCGCCTTTGACGGGACTAGGCTGGTGCCTTAGCTAGCCAAGCCAGCTCCAGACAGCTAGTTCTGCCTTCGTGGCTTCGTGGCTTTGTGAGAGAATTGCTGCGGCAGGATGCCCCGCGCGGAGCGCGTGGCGTATCCACGCCGTTGGCGGGGCTGGCCGAAGTCCAGCTTACTAATGAGAGCGCTTTCTACTTTGCAGTGTCCTTGTAGCCGCCCGCGGTGAGGGCGGCTTCTGCAGCCGCGGTCACCGCCCGCGGCCACAATTGGCATGACACCAAGCAAGCGCATTCATTAGTAAGATTCGCGACGCGGCGGTCGCTCCCTTGCTCGGTATTCGGTAAGCGGTATTCAGTCATCGGTGCAGAAGCAGATGAGGCATCTGCTAACCACCTAGTTGGCGGGCCGGCGCGACGCCGTGCGAGTGGCAATTTTTGGACAAATTCAGTATACTACAGCTATGTATAGACCCGTGCGCCAATGCGAGTGACCGCCACACCCGTGAGGCCGCCACGCTGCCCGTATTGCCGGGCGCGCATGACGCCGGCGCAGAAGACGCTGGCGGACAATCCGTGGTTTCCGTTTTGCGGCGAACGCTGCAAAATGGCGGATTTGTCAAAATGGTTTGATGGCGCGTATGCCATCGAACAACCATTGGCCACTCTGACGGATGAGCAATGTCAGGATCTGCCGGCGCCAGCTGTGCCGGCGGATGAATAATACCGTACTGGACTCGTCTTACCAACAACCCTGTTCCGAGGAGAACGCATGACTGCCTTGACCCGCTTTGCCCTGCCTGCCCTGCTGAGCCTGCTGCTCTGCCTGACCGTCGTTGGCGCGCCGGACGCGACCAACACCGCTGATGAGGTTAGCGGCACCGTAACGACCCCGACGCTGATGCAAGATGAATGGTATCGCTGCCTGACGTTCAGCAATATGATCTATGCCGGCATGGTGCTGGTCAAAGGCCCGCGCGAATCGCTCGACAACCTTGACACCACGACACCGACCACCTTGATCGAGAGCGTTATCAAGTTTCAACATCCGGTGCGGGTCAAGACCATTGCGCAGACCAGCAGCACGCGGCGCGAGTTTGAAATGGAGCTGCTCGACAAAGTGATGAAGGATATTATCACGGCCGATGACAATCCAAAAGACGTGCAAGCCTTCCGCCAGTTTGCGCTGGCGATGATTGACCATCGCTGCGTGAACGACACGACCCTGTTGCATGTCGACCCGGCGGCGGCCTATGTCGTGTACACGCCGGACGACAACAACTATAAGTTCCCGCAGGGGCAGCGGCCGCCGTTTGTGCGCTACGACTTTTCCGACTCGAAGCTGTTCTGGAAGCTGGCACGCGCCATGCTCATGGAGATGCAGAAGCAGTAATGTTTCAGCTTGTCACGCCGTTTGTGCCGACCGGTGACCAGCCGCAGGCAATCGCGGAGCTTGTCCGCGGGCTGGCCGCCGGTCGTTGCCATCAGGTCTTACTCGGGGTGACCGGTTCGGGCAAGACGTTTACGATGGCCAACGTCATTGCGCAGAGCTGCAAGCCGACCTTGGTCCTGGCCCCCAACAAAACGCTGGCGGCCCAGTTGTTCGGCGAATTCAAACAATTATTCCCCCACAACGCGGTCGAGTATTTTGTCTCGTACTACGATTATTACCAGCCCGAGGCCTACATTCCGCAGACCGACACGTTCATTGAAAAGGATTCGTCCCGCAATGATTTGATTGACCGGCTGCGCCTGTCGGCGACGCGCGCGCTGCTGACCCGCCCGGATGTGATCGTGGTCGCCAGCGTGTCGTGCATTTATGGGATCGGCAAACCGGCCACGTATCGTGCGCTGGAATTGACCTTGCAGCGCGGGGCCGAGATGGTGCGCGGCGAGCTGCTGCGGCAACTGGTCGAGATGCAATATCAACGCAACGACCTCGATCTTGGGCGCGGCACGTTTCGGGTAAAAGGCGATACGATTGATATTTATCCGGCCTACGAGGACGCTGCCGCCGTGCGCGTGCAGTTGTGCGGCGACACCGTTGAACAATTGTATGTGATCGATCCGCTGACGGCCGCGCGCCGGCAGGCACTCGACACAGTATTGGTCTATCCCGCCACGCATTATGCGGCAAGTTCTGTCACGGTGCGGGCGGCCATCGAGCAAATCCTGAATGATCTCGAGCTGCGCTGTGCGGAACTGACCCAGCAGCACAAGTTGATCGAAGCGCAACGACTGCACCAGCGGGTGCAGTTCGACGTGGAAATGATGCAGGAACTCGGCTATTGCTCGGGTATCGAGAATTACTCGCGCTATCTGGACGGGCGCCGCCCGGGCGAGCCGTCGTTCACGTTGCTGGACTATTTTCCGCAAGACTGGCTGTTGGTGATTGACGAGAGCCATATCGCCGTGCCGCAAGTGGGCGCGATGTACAAGGGCGACCTGTCGCGTAAGACGACCTTGGTTGAGTATGGGTTCCGGCTGCCGGCCGCGCTGGACAACCGGCCGTTGCGGTTCGAAGAGTTCAGTGCGCGCGTGCGCCAGATTGTGTATGTCTCGGCCACACCGGGTGCGTACGAGCTGGCGCGTGCGGCCGAGGACGCCGCGCGCGTCGGGGTTGGCTCGGCGTGCGTCGAACAGATTGTGCGGCCGACCGGCCTGATTGACCCGCGCGTCGAAGTACGCCCGGCCGACACCCAGGTGCAGGATGTGATCGAGGAAGTGCGCCGGCGCGTGGCCGACGGTGCGCGCGTGCTGATCACGGTGCTGACCAAGCGCATGGCCGAGGATCTGACCGCCTATTTGAGCGAGGCCGACATTCGCGCGCGGTATTTGCACAGCGACATTGACACACTCGAGCGGGTCAAGATTATTGGCGCGTTGCGGGCGGGCGAGTTTGATGTGCTGGTCGGGATCAATCTATTGCGCGAGGGCTTGGACTTGCCGGAAGTGTCGTTGGTGGCGGTGTTTGACGCCGACCAGGAGGGCTTCTTGCGCTCGGCCCGGGCACTGATCCAAGTGATGGGCCGGGCGGCGCGCAACATCAACGGCACGGCGATTTTGTATGCGCGCAAGGAGACGCCGGCGATGAGCACGGCCTTGCGCGAAACCGCACGCCGCCGGGATGCCCAGCGCGCCTACAACACGGCCCACGGCATCACGCCGCAATCGATCAGCAAAGCGCTGGACACGATTCTCAGTTCGATCTTCGAGGCCGACTACGTGCGGCTGGGCGAGGACCCGCTGGATGCCTTGTTGAAGGGCGCCACGCGCCGGGCCGCGCGCAAGCGCAAAACGCGCTGATTTGTTCGCGGCGAACAAAGCATGGTTCAGGTCTTTACCGCGTACTTCTTCAATCGTTGATCGGCGTTCCCTTCGCGGCGTGCGTTTCTGCCCGTAGCCGCCGCACGGCGTGCGGCGTGCCGCACATCACGCGGAACGCCGTTCCGCGGCTGCGTCTCTGCGCAGAGACCCCCACGACCTCGCGTCGTGGGTGAATGAGATTGAGTGAGACCACGCCGGCAACTGCTGCATTCACCCTTTCGTTAAAAATCCCTCCCCCCGCCGAGCCGGGGTACTCCCTTTAGAACAGCGATAATGCAGAGACCATGCCGGCCTCTTCCCAATCTTTCCTCCCACCGACACAAGGTCGGTGGGGAGGGAATCATCTCAGCACGACGAGGAACAACCGCCGCACGGCGTGCGGCGTGCCGCACATCACGCGGAACGCCGTTCCGCGGCTACGTCTCTGCGCAGAGACCCCCACGACCTCGCGTCGTGGGTGAATAAGATTGAGCGAAAACGCGCGCCGGCCTCTTCCCAATCTTTCCTTCCACCGACACAAGGTCGGTGGGGAGGGAATCATCTCAGCACGACGGGGAACAACCGCCGTGCGGTGGCTGCATTGCTGCACCTTAATTTTTTTTCGTAACAAAACAAATGACGGCAGTTGTATTGCGCGGCTGCTTTTTGGTACACTAGGCGCTCACTCATGATGGATTATTGAGCGAGTAGCGAGCATGGCACCGCGACAACGCGAAAATTGGGGAACCCGCCTGGGGATTATCTTTGCCGTCGCCGGCAGTGCGGTTGGCTTGGGTAATTTTCTGCGGTTTCCGGGCCAGGTCTGCCAGAACGGCGGCGGCGCGTTCATGATTCCTTACTTCATTTCGTTTCTGCTGCTAGGCATTCCTTTGTGCTGGATTGAGTGGACGATGGGCCGCTATGGCGGGCGCTATGCCCACGGCAGTCTCCCAGGCATCTTCGACGCGGTGGTGCAGCGGCCGTGGGCGAAATATGCCGGCGTGCTGGGCTTGTTTGTGCCGCTGGTGATTTTCTTTTACTATACCTACGTCGAGTCGTGGTGCCTGGCCTACAGCGTGTTTTCGCTCCTGGGCAGTTATGCGCAGATTAACAAGCCGGAACAGATGCAGGCGTTTTTGGCGGCCTTTCAAGGAATTGGATCGGGCGGGCATCTCAACAACATCGGGGTGGCCTACGGCTTTTTCCTGCTGGCGTTTGTGGCGAACATGGTGGTGATCTATGTGGGCTTGGCGCGCGGGATTGAGCTGCTGTGCAAGATTGCGATCCCGGTGCTGCTGGTGGGCGGGATTGTGCTGCTGCTGCGCATTCTGACGCTGGGCACGCCCGATCCGAACCGGATCGACATGAACATCACGCACGCATACGGTTTCATGTGGAATCCGAATTTCAAGATGTTGGCCCAGCCGAAAGTGTGGCTGGCGGCGGCCGGGCAGATTTTCTTCACGTTGAGTGTCGGATTGGGCGCGATCATGACCTATGCCTCGTACTTGCGCGCCAACGATGACGTGGCGTTGTCGTCCACGACGGCGGCAAGCATGAACGAGTTGTTCGAGGTGATCATTGGCGGCAGCATCGTGATTCCGGCGGCGTATTTGTTTCTCGGGCCGGAGGGCGCCTTGGAAGCCGCCCGGCGCGGCACCTTTGATCTTGGTTTTGTGACGATGCCGGTGATCTTGAACAAAATTCCGTTCGGCGAGATTTTCGGTTTTTACTGGTTCTTCCTGTTATTTCTGGCGGGGATCACCTCGTCCATTTCGTTGCTGCAGCCGATCGTGTCATTTCTTGAGGATGAGTTTGGCTGGGATCGGCACAAAGCGGCGATTGCCATCGGTATTTTTAGTTTTGTGGTGACGCACGCCTGTATTTTCGGCCTGGGCGCGGGCGTGCTGGATGAGTTTGATTTTTGGGGCGGGCAATTGGCGATCACCATCTGCGCGCTGCTGGAAGTGCTGATCTTCCTGCGCTACATGGGCATCGAACGCGGCTGGCGTGAGCTGCATTGCGGCGCGGATGTGCAATGGCCGGCGTGGCTGCGCTATGTGTTTGTGGTCACGGCCGTGTACTTGAGTGCGATCATCACGTATTGGGCAGTGTTTGAATGGGTGCCGTGGATCATGAAGCCGTTTGGCTACCTGGTGACGATCGGGCTGCCGCCCCACTGGCGCGCGGCGCCGGTGCAGCCGGCGATTTTGTGGACGCGGTGCGGATTGCTGCTCCTGCTGCTGGTGCTGCTGGCGCTGGTGCGGTTAGCCTGGTGGCGGCGCGCGCCGCGCGCGGGCGGTGCGGCATGACCACGGCCGGCTGGATTTTTCTGCTGGTGTCGTGGAGCGCGATCCTCAGCCTGTGCAGCTTTTGCTTCTGGAGAGTAATGGCCAGCTCGCGCGCGAATATCCACGCGCCGCTGGACATAGATACGGATGAGCATGACCAACACGGCGACGCGACCACCCGCAGCGCGCCGCCACCACCGCGAGAAACTGCATGAACGAACCAGCCCGACCGTATAGCACCGTTATTTCGCTGGCGATCTTGCTGGTGGTCATGTGCATGCTACTGGCGCTGGCGGCATTATATGCGCGGGCCCGCGGCGATCTTGCCCGGCTGAGCCGGCAACCGCGCGAGATTGTGATTGAGACCGAGCCGGTGAATGGGATGCTGCTGTGCGCGCTGGATGACGTGTCGAACCAGTTGGTGGCGGTGGCAATCGAGCGCGACGCGTTACGCAAAGAGTGCGCCCGCTGGCAGACGATCGTGGCGAGCCTGACGAACGGCATGTGGTCGCCGGACGATGTGCAGGTGTTACAGGTGCGGCTGCGCAGGCTGGAGGCTGAGCAGCGCGCGTTGCGTGCCCGCACCCCGGCCGCGGCGCAGAGCGACACGGTCACGCTGACGCGCACGGTCAGCATTTTGGGGATTCCGATGCGCGAGCGCAAGCTGGTGTTTCTGATCGATACTTCGGGCAGCATGCAGGATGAAGGCCGGTTTGCCGAAGTGCGCGGGGCGATGAAAGTGGTTTTGCGCACCTTGGATTCGACGCATCAGGTGGATCTCATGACCTTCACCACCGATGACCAGCGCGCGCCGGTGGTGCAGCCGCTATGGGGCAGTCTGAACGGATTTGGCGAGCAGCAGCGCGCCGCCGCCGTGCAATTTCTGATGCACACGACGCCGCGCAACGGCACCCCCACGGTGGATGCGATCCGCACGGCACTGGCGCGCTATCCGGATGTGGAAGCCCTGATCTTGCTCTCGGATGGCGAGCCGACCGATTACGATGCCTATGGCGTCGAATGGGAACGCGCCGCCACGGCCATTGAGCAGCTCAATCCGCGGCGGGTGCCGATTTACACGATTGGCGTCGGGCCGCGGATGGGCGATGTGCGCCACGGCGGGCGCCGTTTCATGGAGCGGGTGGCGCTGATGTCGCATGCCGCATCGAGCAGTTTTTAACCGGCGCGGGAGAGTGTCATGCAGCCGTTGCAGCACCATCGTTATTTGAGCAAGGCGGAGTACCTTTTCAGTCTGTTGGCGGGCGCGCTGGTTGCCGCCACGGTGGTGATGGTAACGATCGCGCTGGTGCTGCGCTACGGGGCGGCTTTTCCCCCGCTTTGCGCGGTCGGCAACGTGCTGTGTAATATGCAGGTGATTGCGGACGGCACATTCACGGATGTGCAGGCGATTGACCTCGGGCAGGCCTTGTTGTCCACGCAAGCCTTGCTGTACTGGGTGTTTGCGACCGCGATCTGCTTGCTGCTGCTGCGCGCGCGGATCCTGCGGCGCGAGCGGCGTGCGCTGCGCGCGCACCTCTTGCCGGAGCAGCCCGGTGCGGTTATTCACGCCGCGGACGTGCCGCAGTTGCTGCACAAGATTAAGCCCTACCAAGGGACCATCATCGCCACCTTGATCGAACGATCCTTGCAGCACTACCAATGCATGGGACTGCCGGCGGAGACGACCATGTATGCCTCGGCCAGCGCGGACGTGTTTGCCAATCAGCTTCGGCCGCAATATGCGTTTATCATGTTCTGCGCCTATGCCTTGCCGCTGCTGGGACTGATGGGGACGTTAACCGGCATAACGCGGGTGGTGTCCTGGCTCAACGTGCCCGAGGCGGACATCTCGTTTGCCACACTGGGCGCCTCTTTTGATGCCGCGCTGGTGGCGCTGATCACCACCTTTGTGCTGGTATTTTTCATCAGCATGACGCAGGCATCCGAAGAGAAACTGATCAGTGCCGCACATGAGTATTGCCTCGAGCATCTGCCCCAGCGGCTGGCGGATGACGCCACGCCGGTGGCGCACACGTATCCGCTATGAGCGCCGGTTCAGCGGCCTGCCCCGCGCTTGACCACATCGCCGCCCTGGCGGGCACGGCGGTCCGTGCGGCCGGCGCACTTCTGGCGGCCATCCGGGCGCGTGGCGATATTCACGTCACAGTGCGTGAACGGCATGATGTCAAGCTGGCCGCCGATGTGGCTGCCGAACAATGTCTGCAGGAGCTGCTGCGCGCGGCCCGCCCGGCGGACGGCATGCTGGCCGAGGAGTCCGGCGCAGCGGCGCTGGAGCGGGCGGGCGTCTGGATCATTGATCCGCTGGATGGCAGCGTGAATTATTCGCATGGGCATCCGCACTTTTGTGTCTCGCTGGCGTGGGCCTGGCGGGGCGTGACGCAGGTCGGCGTCATTTATGATCCGGTGCGCGACGAGTTGTTCAGCGCGGTGCGCGGCGGCGGCGCGTTCGTGAACGGCGTGCCCATGCGCTGCGCGCCAACGGCCGTGCTGGCGGAAGCGATGATCGCGGTCGGGCTGAACCGTTTTTTTGTCGGGCCAGCCTTGGCAAACGAGCTGGCGGGGCTCTCTGACCGCACCCAGAAAGTCCGGATCAGTGGTTCCGCCGCGCTGGACTTGGCCTACACGGCGTGCGGACGTGTGGACGGGTATTTCGAGCAGCGCGTGTTTGTTTGGGATTTGGCGGCCGGGATGTTGCTGGTCGAAGAAGCCGGCGGGCGCAGTTGCTGGTGGCGCCGGCCCGAGCGGGCGCACCAACGCGCATGCCTGGCGAGTGCGCCGGCGTTATTCCCGCCGTTGCTGTCGCTGCTCACCCTGGATGAGTACCGCGGTGCACGAACTTGCTTTGATGACTGAAGTACTGGCGCGCGTCTGCGAGACGGCGCGCGCCAACAACGCCGCGAAGGTGACGGCCATTCACTTGGTGTGCGGCGCGGTGAGCGGCGTGGTGCCGGACTGCCTGCACTTTTGTTTTGATGTGTGCGCGGCCGACACGGTTGCGGCCGGCGCCACCCTAACCATTGAAACCGCGCCGACGCGCTGGCAATGCCGCGCCTGCGGCCAGATGTTGGAGAGCGATGTGAGCGCGGGGCACGACGCCTGCCCGCACTGTCATGCGCGCGACATTACGTTAGCCGGCGGGCGCGAATTTTTTCTGAAATCAATCGAAGTCGCCTAACCCAGATTAGGCCGGCCAGAGCGGGGTCGGATAGGCGCCTTGCGTGACCAGCGCGCGAATGCTTTCCTGCACGCGCGCCTTGTCATCCGCATACGTCACGCCAAACCAGGTGGCATCGCACGACAGCACCTCCATGGATGCCATGCCCGCGGCGATAAATTCATTGACCGCCGACGGGATCAAGTATTCCGCTTTCAGATCGCCGCCATGTTTGGCAAGAAACGTGCGCAAGCCGGCGTCGAGCAACTGAAACAGGCGCGGGGTGAACCCAAAGAAATTCATCGAACACAAGGCATCCAGGGGATAGGTGTGCTCGTCGCCCTGCTTGTCCTGGGCCGCAACCGCGTCGCCTTCGCGCTTGATCTCAAAGCGTTCGACAATGCTTTTGAGCTCGCCGCCGCGCATGTCGCACATGGCGCGGGTGACGCCGCCGAAGGCCGACAGCACATTGACGATTTTATAGCCGACCATGCACCAGTCCGTGCTGGCGACATTGCTGGCGCCCAACTCGCGGGCGATGAGCTCGTAGGCCTCGCCGCCGTAAAAATCATCGGCATTGATCATCGTGAATGGTTCGCGAATGACGTCGCGCGCGGCCAGAATGGCGTGGCCGGTGCCCCACGGTTTGACGCGCCCTTTCGGGACGGAGAAGCCGGCCGGCAGATCGTTGATGTCCTGAAAGGCATAGGCCACCTCAATGCGTTTTTCGTACTTGGCGCCGATAGTCTCCTTGAACTGCTGTTCGAAGTCATGGCGGATGACGAAGACGACCTTGCCGAAGCCGGCCCGGATCGCGTCGAAGACGGAGAAATCCATGATAACTTCGCCGGCCGGGCCGACCGGGTCGAGCTGTTTCAGGCCGCCGTAGCGGCTGCCAATACCTGCTGCCAAAATAAGAAGGGTCGGTTTCATCGCACGTCCGGGATGGTGATTATCAGTTGGCGCCAAACGCGTCGGCGCTCCATTTTACAATAATAGCAGCAGGAGCGCCATCCCCACAAAAAAGCAGCCCAGCGTGCATTTGCTGATGACCACATTGCGCCGGCTCCAGGCCAGCAAGCGCTGCATATTCAGGCCGCGATACACCAGCACAAACACCAGCACCAGCGGCAGGATGAACATCGTGTTGTACAGCAGCAGATACAGCCACGCGCGCAGATTACCGGCTTGGCTCTTGAGCAGCATCACCAGGGTCGGCACGTAAACTTGACCGGTGCAGACACTCTCCAGCGCGGTGACCAAGCAGCCGATGACGATCCCGCCCAGCAGCAAACTGTGATAGTGCACGCCGCGCCGCATCACGGCATGAATGCGTTCCTTCATGCGCGCCGACAATTGCATGCTGACTTCGTTGGGATTGTTGTGGCGCGCGTAGCGCCAGGCATCGCGGAACGACAGGACGGCAAAAACGATGAGCAGCACCAGCATGCCGAGCTCAATCCCACGCTGCACGGCGCTAAACGCGCGCAAGGAATGCAACAGCCGCAACAGCCCGAAGCCCAAGGCAAAATAGGTGAAAAACGAGGCCGCACAGAATGCCGCACCCATAACCAGCAGTGCGCGCCCGCGGATATTTGCCACCATCAGAACACTCATGAAAAACACTAGAGTTGAAATCGCACACGGATTGATCCCGTCAATCAAGCCGCTCAGCATGACCAGCGGGGCGGTGAACTGGCGCGCGTGCGCGGTGAGGGCCGCGTCGGCGGGGCCACGCGTGACGGCAATCGGCTGCGGCGGCTGCCAGTCGGGCTGGGTGCGCGCCAAGACCCGCGCTTCCACATTCGACAGCAGGGCATCTTTGATCTGCGCGACGCCCTGCAACGGGATCAGATAATCAACGACCATGCTGACCGGCGCGTTCTCGGCCATGCCCAGCGCCTGTTGATACGCCGCCAGCAGGACGACATTCGACCGGATGCCGACATCATGCCGGCGCAAAGTATAAAAGCCTTCGTACTGGGCGGCCAGTTGCGGCAGCACTTCGAGCTTGACGCGCTCGCACTCCGGGCAGCCCGGTTCGAAGAAATAATCAACGACAACGGGCGTGAGCTCGGCGGCGGGCACACGGCTGCTCCATGCGCAGAACGCCAGACAGCAGAGCAACAGCCGGCGCGCGCGCATCACAACCCCGCAGTCTGCGCGCCAACGGTCACGGGAATGACAATGTCACGTTGGCCGCTGTCATCGGTGCTGACGATGATGCGCGCGCCGTGCAGGGCGGCAGTCACGCTGCGGAAGGTCACGTCGCAGCGGAAGCCGAGCTCGCCGGTGGGTGTGCATTGGGCACTGATGGCCGGATCGGTGCACTTGACGCTGATGACCTTGACCGGGCGGTGGTGGCGCGGGCGGATCAAGACGGTGCGCGTGATCGTTTCGGTTGTGGGCGCCACCGCCAGCTCTTGCGGCACGGTGACAAACTCGCGCAAGACGGACACGGTAACGCCGACGCGCAGATAGGGGAACACGGCATTGTCCGTGCACAGCCATATTTCGCCCTGATAGACGCCCTCGGCGAGCGGTGGCACAGTGTGGATCGTGATGCGCGTGGTGTTTTCATCGACCGGCGTGGCGACGGCGGTAAACGCCGGCGCGGTCGTCAGAATATTGGTGATCGCCAATTTGAACTTCGACTCAAACACGACACTGACATTGGTAGCGAGCGCGCGATCGCCGGCACAGCGGCCGAAATCCACGCCGCGCGGATCGACATCGACATAGCGATACACCGTGCCCGAGAGACACAAGTACAGATAGGGTTGCAGCGGGTCATTGCACTCGAGCGTCACATTTTTCGTGAAGAGGCCGGTGCGCTCCGAGAGCGGGGTCTTGACGTACAGCAGGCTGTTCGAGCCGGGCGGGATCAGGCGCAGCATGTCTGTGCCGGTGCGGCAACACGCGATGATGCGGGTGATTTCAAGCGGTTGGTCGCCGCGATTCTCGATGAAAAAGTCGTGCTCGGCGTAGGGCGTGTTGCCCTCGGCGCGGAAGACTTGGATCGGGGCCGCACAGTAAATGCGCGGCGCAGCGAGCGACCGGAGCGGCAGGCCCAGCGCCAGCAGCGCGACAATCACCAAAACAAAACGAGTGCAAACGGCAGACATGGTCATGGGATGAGCCTGAACAATGAAGTTATAGGAAGCGATGGCGTTGCAAAAGAAACGGGGGGCCAAAAACAACACCGGCAGACGTGCTGCCGGTGCTGCAAAAATCGACCCACGTCCCGATTCAGTACACGTGGGTGCTTTCCTCTTCGACGACCGGGGTCGTCAGAAAATCGGATTTAACACTCAGCTTAATCCGCCCATCGCCGACTTGCGCGGCCTTGGCCTTGATCGTATAGGTGATCGTTTCTTTCGAGGCCAGGGCGGCATACGGCTTGAAGGTCACGCTGGAGTCTTTGATCGTCCCGGGCGACGAGCCGTCCGCAGACAACGGGTTCAGTTCTTTCGGGAACTTGACCGAGACCGCCACATTGCGGTCTTCCTTGGTGCCCTGATTCTGGACCGAGATCTTGTAGGTGGTTTCCTCGCCGGTGATCAGCGGATCCTCGAGGTCGACGATTTCGACCAGGATGGCTGGCAGCCGCGGGGGTGCCTTCACGGCCGGTGTGGGCGGCGGCGGGACGACGGCGCGGGCCTGCTGCGGCGGGACTGGCGCGGGGCCGCAGACGTCACGCTGCAAGAACGCCGGCTTCAGACAAAACGCACTATACGGCGCGTACTCGTCGGCCAAGATGCCGATCGTCAGCAAATCCGCGGTGCCGGCCAGCAAGCGACCAACGCCATAGACGGAGCCTTTAATCGGGCCGGTGCCAAGCCCAATCACCGAGTAGTGATTGACATCCTGCAAAATCGCGTGAGGCACTTCCAGCGGCGACGACACAATGTTGACCACCGCGCGCGACAGGCCGTCCATCGGATTGCCAAGATAGGCCGTCGCACTGCCCGCGGCGCACATCAGTGGCAGTAGCAGCGCGAGTGCCAATGTCAGCAGGATACTCCGTTTCATAACTGCTCCTGTTTGTTCAAAATGAGCAAAGCAAAAAAACCGAAACACCAAATTAATAATCCATCAAACACCATATTATAGGGTATCCCAACAGCAATGTCAAGTGGCTTGACAAACCGCGCAGGCTAGGGTACAATAACGGCGTTCCAACGGTGGGCGGCTAGCTCAGTTGGTTAGAGTGCCTGCTCGACATGCAGGAGGTCACAGGTTCGATTCCCGTGCCGCCCACCATTGTTCTTCCACATTTTTCTCCCACCCCGCTTGACACCCGCTAGGGGTATTTGATACCATAGGTAAACAAAAGGGGCTTCTGCCCTGACCTTTATGCTGTTCACCCTTGCTGGTAAAAGCCATGAACTGTAGTACCCGTTGGATCTGTGGCGGTGTGGTTGTCCTGAGTGCGGTATGTGTTACCAACGCGGCGGTCATCTGGGATAGCAGTGTGCCGCCCGATCCGTGCCTGTGGCCGTACGGCGACACGAATGATTTCATCGAAATTCCCACGCCAGAGACGCAGCCAACGGTCTGTTACGTCTACCGCCCCAGCGCGGTGCAGGCCAACCAGCGCGTCTACATTGTCGGCGGGCGTATGTCGTCAGCCCCCACCGGCTATGTCAACGCCCACAGTCACCTTAGCATTTTCAACCCGTTTGAGAGCAATCCCAGCAACATGTGGCAGGCAGCCAAATGGGACGGCAGCGGGCCGTGTGGCATCAATATGGGCGCCGGCACGACGCGGCCCATTAGGCCCAACGGTGTCGCGCCGGCGGGCGTGGCGTTGGGCACCTACGATGTTGATTTTGACGGCACCGAGGAGTTATTCCTGTTTTCGGGTGAAAATCATCCCGGCAACACGGTCATGATGTACGACCCGGACGGCGACAGTTGGACAAACCGCACCGGCACGAGCGGCATTGTCAATGTAACGACCTGTGCCGGCGGACAAGTCGGCGGCAAGTACTACCTGCACGGCGCGCCGGATTCCATGTTTGTGTATGATTTTCTGGCCGATAGTTGGCAGACCGTGCCGATTGCGAATTTCCCGCAGAAGACGGTGCAAGGCGGCAGTGCCTCCGACGAACAGAAGATCTACATGCCGTGGGGCGCATATGATGATATTACCCGCACCTCCAGCAATTCATTTGGGCTGTCCATGTATATTTACGATCCGGCCACGCCGAGCAATGTGGTCGCCGGCGTTCCGCCGCCATTTGGCTGTAATCAGGCCGCGGTCGTGGCCTATCGTGACCGCGTCTATTTGTTTGGCGGGCGCATCACGGGCGGCGCCGACAGCAGTACAAATTTGATTCAAGTCTACTTTGTCGCCTCGAACAGTTGGTACATATCGCAAGACCGCATGCCGGCCAACATCAATGCGCCGGCGGCCTGGTTTGCCAATCGCCGCGTGGTGATTGCCAACGGCTATTTGTTCAACAACGGCGCGCAGCCAAATCAAACCACCAATGTGCTCTGGTCGGCCGACATTCGCCAGCTTGACCCGCCCTTCCCGACCGCGCTGGATGTCTTTCCTGGCACGCTCGATCTGGGCATGACCGCGTCGACCGGCGTGTACTACGTCGGTGATGCCGGCGGGATTGGTCTGGACTACACTAATATTGTGACCGCGCCGTGGTTGGCGGTGACGCCGGCGGCCGGCGCGACCGCTGGGCTGAGCTATCGCACCAACACGGTCGTGATCAATCGCGCATTGATCACCGCGCCGGTTACCGGCACGGTTCAGGTTGTGGCCGGCGGCGGAACCAGTGTGGTGACGGTGATTGCCGCGCCGCCGATGCCACTGCCGTTCGCCATCCCGAATCTGGTCGCGACCTTGACGCAGGTGAGCAATATCAGCTTCAAATTGTTAAACGCCGGCACCCTGGCGTTGTATTTCACCAACACCGCAACGACCGGCTGGATTACCGACATCACGCCGGCGACCGGGGTGGTGAGCCCGGCCGGCGGCTTTGTCATGATCAGTTTCAATGTTGGGACCGTGACGCCGCTGCCGGCGACCGGCGCGGTGATTGTGGCCGGCAATGCGCCGAGCGTGCAGTGCACCGTGGTCGCCAATTCGGACACGTTCTATGTCTCGCCCAGCGGCAATAACGCCAACAACGGCCAGAACCCGGGCGCGGCCTGGCGCACCTTGTCGCATGCCTTTGCCGCCGTGCCGAACGGCATCGCCGGCCGACCCGTGACGTTGCATGCGGCCGCCGGCACGTATGCCAATGAGAGCTCGCTGCCCAACACCAATCTCTGGAGCCTGCATCTGAATGACCGCAGCAACTTGCGGGTGCTGGGCGCCGGCGCGCAGCAAAGCATCATTGTGCCCGGCACGAATATCTGGCCGCTGGTGCGCGGCGAAAGCGATCGGGTGCCGTCGCGCTGCCCGCTCGAGCTGCGCAACGCGGTGAATCTCGAATTCAGTGGGTTCACGATTGTGGCGACCAACCCGCCCGCGCTGACGACCACCAACACGTGGGACAGCTTCTGCGTAATCGTTGGCATTGAGCAAGTCAACGGGCTGTACCTGCACCATCTGTATCTTGACGGCAGCTTCACCGGTGCGGTATACAGCACGGATGACAACGTGTGGAGCAATGAGTGGCAGGGCTGGCTTTACTTTGGCATTGCGTATCGGGGCCTGACCGGGCCGAACGGCGCGCGCTTCGAGAACATCTTGTTGCGCGGCACACAAGGCGCGTTTCGGCAGAACAACTTCGGCTTTACGGGCGATGACAGCAACACCGGCCCGGTCTGGATCACGCATTGCACCTTCGTTGAGCAATGCAACCCGGGCGGCGCAGCATTTGGCGTGGGCATTCACAACCCCGGCGATCCGCACTTTGCGCCTAGCTACCTCGTCGAGCACAACATCTTCGGCGACATACCGAATGCGCTGCGGCCCGAGGCAACCGAGGCCATCGGCCTCACGCCCGACCAGCTTGAAACCAGCGCGGGGGTGCCGCAAATGCAGGCCTACTCGAACCAAGTCTGGTCGATCGGCGTGCCGGTGCCTGGCGAAAATTGGTGGAATGTCAATGTTATTGCCGAAGACAACGATGGCAATACGCTGAACTTTACCAACGAGCCGCCGGTCTTTGAGACGCTCGGCGGGTTGCCATATTCGACGCAGGTGGAGACGGTTTTTGGCACACGCGACGTCGGCTGGAATGTCGTGCCCGAGCCGATGAGCATGCTGTTCGGACTGCTTGCGTTACTGGGCGCGCGCGCCGGCCGGCGGCAACGCTGAGGTAGTTTTGCTTGTATATGCGCGGCGGACGGGGGTGATCGTCCGTCGCGCATTCACTTAACTAGACGAGGTGTAGCATGCGCACCGTATCGTTGCTTTGCTTCCTTATTTTGGCCGGCAGTCTTTTCGCGACAGGTGATAATCCCATTCCGATTTACGGCAGTGCCAATGCCAACAATTACCGCGAAGGGGTGTATCCCATTCCCTATCCGTTTGGCACGGGCAATGTCGTCATCGGTGTGCTGGACCAGATTGGCCTGCAATCCATCACCTCGTCGTATCCGTTTCTTTCACAGATCGTCTTTGATGAACAAGGGAATCTGTACAGCGCGGAGGGCAACATTCTGACGCCCGCACCGGCACCGTATTATTTGGTGAGCTATACCAAGAAACTGAAGCTGCGCTGGAAATCGGACCCCTATACCGATGCGCCCGGCGCCGGCTCGCCGGTGGTTGGCCAAGATCTTGTCTATTGCCCGTGGAATGATCTGGCCAGTCCGGGTGTGCGCGGCATCAACAAGCAGACGGGCAGCACGATCTGGAATGCCATTCTGCCCGTGCGCGTCAACATGACGCCCTGCTTGTATGACGGCTATGTGTATGGCATCACGCGGCCGAAAGACATTGGCAGCGGTTTCGCCGATACCGTCTATGCGTTCAAGATTGTTGCCAGCAACGGCTTTATTGTCTACACCAACGCGATTACGGTAGCCAGCGGCGAAACGCCCGACACGTCCATGAATACGACCCTCATTCCGGATAAATTCGGCGCGGGCGCGCATGGACTGTATTTCTCGATTCGCAATGTGAATCACGACAAAGCCTTTGGTGTTCGCACGGACACGGGGGTGAAAGTCTGGGATGCTGGTGACGCCCAGGCGTACCGTTCATCCATCATGTATGACCAGGCGACGGATTTGTTGATCTGGCCGCACTATGACGACATTGGCGGCAACTTCTGTCACGCCTTCGATCCGGTCAGCGGCACCATTCGCTGGGTGCTGAACAATGCCCAGTACAATCCGCCATCAACGCACAAGGGCGGCTATGTTGCGCCGCACACGCTCTACCCGGGTGGCGGCTCATTCATCTATGCCAACAACAACGGGGCGGTGGAGCGTTTCTCCTACACCCAGACGACACCGGCGGCGCCGCAGACATGGTATTATCAAGGCCCGGTGGGCTATGGCGAATTCTGTCACCGTTCGTTTTTGGTGAACGACACCAATCTGGGCGTACGCATGTTCATCAGCGGTGCGCGGCAAGAGACGGGTGCACCGGATTACGCGCGGCTGGTGTTTCTGGATGCCGACACCGGCTCCAATGTGGCGGAATGGATCCCGCCGACCGGCTACGATGTGCGCGAGCCATTCCGCGGCTTGTCCATCGGGCCGGACGGCACGATTTATTTCTACGACGGCAAAGGCACCTATGGCATTCTCTACCGCGTCGGCGCGCCACAGTTGAGTCTGACACCGCAGGTGCTCGAGTTCGGCCAGCTCAGCAATGATCTGCCGGTGTTGATCGGCAGTTTGCTGCAAACGCCGGTGGCCAATTGCAGCGCGGCAACCAACCAGCCCTGGCTCTCGGTTGCACCGGCCACGTTCAACGCGCCGACGGGCACGCCACAGACTGTGATCGTGACGGTTGATCGAACCCAGTTTGCCGGACCGGTGCTCGGCGCGATCACCATCACGGCCTCGGGCTTGCAGGAACCGATGAGTATTCCGGTCTATGCGGACACCCCGCGCCCGGTGCCCACCGTGACGCCGGATGTGCTGGGCATTCTGGTGCAGGGCACCAAGCAATTCAGCATCCGCAATGATGGCGCCATGGCGATGTACTTCACCAACACGTCCGCCGATGCATTCATCAGTGCGATTACACCGCCGACGGGTGTGGTTGCGCCCGGCGCAACCCAGACGGTAAGTTATCTGGTTAGCGGCGCACCCTATGGCGCCACCGGCATCGTGCAGATTGCCTTCAATGCCTATAATGGCGCCGCGCTGACACATAAAGTCATCATTAGCGTCGCGACATACTACGTTGCCACCACGGGCAGTGATACGCATGATGGCCGCAGCGCCGCCACGCCATGGCGCACCATGGCGCACGCCCTCAACAACACCCCCAATGGCAATGAGTATGAAGGACACGTGACCATCAATGTTGCCGCCGGCACCTACCTCAATGAATCCAGCGACCAATCCGGCTACTGGTTCATGAACATGTCCGACAGGAGCTATGTCTTGCTCGCCGGCGCCGGGCCCATGGCCAGTCTGGTTGCCAAAGGCACCTGCGTCTGGCACACGACGCTGAACAATGATCAAACGGCCGAGCGCCCGGTGCTGCGCTTGGTTAACGCCGACCATGTGCGCGTGACCGGCCTTGGCTTTCTTGCCGATGAGCCGATCGCGTACACCACCGGCGAGGGCTATCCCGAGATGAGCGCCGTCGTGGGCATCAATGGCAGCAGCGGGATTCGGCTTGATCACCTCTATCTGCAAGGCCTGTACACCGGGATGGTG
>Ga0268280_1000404_pt1 | contig 37833 bp, 38 predicted proteins | sample saktaG_9_FD_190139 | JGI IMG/M metagenome (GOLD analysis project Ga0268280, IMG submission 190139) | Saline water microbial communities from Sakinaw Lake, British Columbia, Canada - sak_2011_5_24_40m | ecosystem: Environmental > Aquatic > Non-marine Saline and Alkaline > Saline ...
ATCAGCAACTACGTAAAGAAACAAGGCAGTCCGGATTACAAACAAATACACCACCAGATGCCAAGCCTATTCGATTAGCTACAAAGTGGCACAGATACCTCGATGCTCTGCATCGGGGTTGTTTATTAGGATTCATATCAGATGAGTTTATACAGTCTCTAAATATCCGAATTCTTCAAAAACACGTCTGTACATTTCGATAGTTGCTTGCGCATCGCGTTCTGTAATACGAAATAATTCTCCTTCGTGTGCGATGCGGTTACGGAGTTTGTGCGCCTCCCACGCCAAATCCAATGTTCCGAAATTTGTCTTTGTTGCACCGCTCAATTGTTCACCAATATCTTTGCCGGAAAAGCCACGCGCTTTGAGCAAATCCCCCAGTATGCTGTCTCCTTCAATAATGGCTCGGCGCCATTCACCTTCGCTTGTTGAGTTGGCGAGTCTCTCAACATTAAGCCACCGAGCATTTTTTCCAATCGCCTTTTTCGTTTCGGAAAGTTGTGCCACCTCAGCTTCAAAACGTTTTTTGCCCATTTCCTCTTCAATACGCGTACACGCCAGCCAGTACTTCACGAACAACACGAAAAATATCAAAGAAATTCCGAGCGATGACCATAAAGCGTATTGAATTACTTGCTCTATTTTTGTTTCTGACAGCGCGATTGAATGACCACTGATTAAGGCGTAAATCTGTGATATGTAGTAAATAGGATTTGTAGAAGAGTCGAGCATATATCTTTATTGTAGCGCAGAATACATAAAATACTCCTATCTCTCCACACCAAGCATTCGCCAGTCGCGTCGCCTGACTACTCCCCAACAACCATTTTACCTAGTGAGAAAAGCGTATCTTCAGCATTGCGCGCTGCTGTGAATTGAATACCAACAGGAAGATTTTTGCCGTCGCGCACTACAGGTTGCATTGGTATTGATATTGCTGGATGACCAGTTAGGTTTGCCGTTACTGTAAAAATATCGGCCAGATACATGGAAAGTGGGTCGGATTTTTCACCTATACGAAAAGCCGGCGATGGAACAGTTGGTACAGCAATGGCGTCTACGTTTTTCAACACTTCGTCATATTGATGTCGCAATGCTGTGCGTGCAGATGTTGCCTTGTTGTAGTATGCATCGTGATAGCCGGACGAAAGTACGTATGTGCCAAGCATGATGCGGCGACGTGTTTCGGGTCCAAAACCTGCGGCGCGACTTAAGGCGTAATCGTCAAAAAGCGTGTCGCCCTTGATCGACAAACCATAGCGAACCCCGTCGAAACGCGCTAGGTTTGTAGATGATTCAGCCGGCATTATTATGTAATAAATCGCAAGAGCAAGTGGCGCTAGAGGAAGAGACACATCAACTATTTCATAACCATTACTGCGCAAAGTTTCCAATGTTTTCGTAAACGCAATGCGCACGTCGTCGTCAACACCTTTTTCAATCAATGAATAAGGTACGCCTATTTTTTTGGTCGCTTTTGGTACCGCGTATGTATCAGAGTCAATTGTAGTGCTGTCAAAAGGGTCGAGTCCACAGGTCGCCTCAAACAATAATTTTGCGTCCGCTACCGTTTTACCAAAGGGTCCTATTTGGTCTAGCGAAGACGCCATTGCCATAAGGCCGTTGCGCGATACTGCACCGTATGTAGGTTTGAGACCAATTAGTCCGCAAAAGCTTGCAGGCTCGCGTACAGAGCCACCAGTATCGCTTCCAAACGCACCAAGCGCCATGTGTGCAGCGAGAGCTGATGCAGAACCACCTGATGAACCACCTGATACACGCTCCTCATCGTGCGGATTTTTTGTAACGCCAAACGCTGAGTTTTCCGTGGAACCACCCATGGCAAACTCGTCCATATTTGTGCGACCCATAAAAACTGCGCCGGCTGTTTTGAGTTTTTTGATTACAGTAGCGTCATAACTCGCAACATAATTCTCCAACATCTTTGATGCAGAAGATGCGCGCCGTCCTTCTATTAAAATGTTGTCTTTCATCGCGAGCGGTATTCCGAGCAAAGGATGATTTTCTCCTTTAGCACGACGAACGTCAGCTTCCTTAGCTTGATTCTCAATGTCAGCAAACACCTCCAGATATGCGTTAAGTGATTTATTTCTTTTTTCAATATTTACTGCGCACGCACGCACGAGGTCTACCGCTGAAATTTCTTTTTTAGCAAGCTTCGCGCCAGCTTCTGTTATTGAAAGTTGTGATATGTCGTTAGTCATGTTTGTGTTACTTCTTACTAATCACTTTCCTTACCAACAGATAATCGCCATCGCGTTCAGGCATGGCTTTTAGTAGTACGTCGCGCGAACCTCCTACAGCGCAAGACACAGCAACATCCTCGCGCATAACATTCATTATTGCTGGCACTTCAGAAGGTGTGGCGTCAACATTAACAGCGCTCACCTGCCCCACATATTCAAGAATAGCTGTAAAGTCTTTTTCAAGCGCCGACACTTCATCAGGTGTCAATTTGAGCCTTGAGAGTTCCGCTAATCGCTCTATATCTTTGCGAGAAATCATAACAATATATTACGCCCAAAAAGCATTTTGTTCAATAACCTGAAATAAAGCGCAACAGGTGGTGTGATTTGCAAACAAGAAAGTAAAAATAGAAAATGGCTGGAAAAATAGCATGGTTGCGTCAGTGCAACGGCATATTTTTATGGACTTACTTTTTGTTTTGTTTTCGCGTTTTTTATTCACAGCAAATTTGAGGGCTGGCGGTCTATAATATACGTGTCTGTTCCGGTTTAAATTATTATTATCGTTATGCGCGCGAGTGTCGTATAAAAACGACCTCGCGCAAAATTATCTATGCCAAAAAAATCTTCATCTTCGTCATCAAAAATATCCCCACCATCTTCTGTAATAAAACGCGACGGTTCTGTTGTGCCTTTTACGACTGACAAAATAGTAGTGGCTGTTGGAAAAGCAATGAAAGAGTCTGGTGAATATAAAGATGGCTCACCCGAAGATATAGCTGATGCGGTGGTATCGAGACTGTCTGCGCAGAAAACAGAGAACGTTGATTTTGTTCCTACTGTGGAGGGCATACAGGACACGGTTGAATCTGAGCTGATGTTGCATAAATTTCCCGCGACAGCCAAAGCATACATTCTGTACCGCCAAGAACATGAAAAGTTACGTGAAGAAAGCGCGACGATTTCCGATGAAGTCCGCGAGCTTGTGGCAAGTAGTAAAAAGTATTTCAAGAACCAACTTTCTGAATACGTATTCTATAGCACCTACGCAAGATGGATGCCTGAAAAAGGTCGCCGCGAGACGTGGACAGAGGCGGTAGACCGATACATTTCTTTCATGCGCGAAAACATCGGCAACAAACTCAAAAAAGACGAGTACGCAGAAATCCGAGAATACATGCTAACTATGAAAGCACTTGGCTCAATGCGAGCATTATGGAGTTCTGGTGCGCCAGCTCGTGCGTCTCAAGTATGTATATATAACTGTGCATATATAGCTCCAGCTGTGTGGCGAGACTTTTCGGAAATAATGTACGTATCAATGTGCGGTACAGGTTGTGGTTATTCAGTGGAGCGTCAAACAGTAGAACAGTTGCCAATTATTCAACGACAGACTGGTAAAAAATTACGGACGCATGCAATTGCAGACAGTAAGGAAGGTTGGGCGGAAGCACTCACTCATGGAATGGAAACATGGTCTTCCGGTTCTGAGGTTGAGTTTGATTACAGTGCAATCCGTCCACGCGGTGCGCGTCTCAAAACAATGGGTGGTCGTGCATCAGGTCCTGATCCATTGCGAGCATTGTTAGACTTCACGCGTGAGCGCATGTTGGCGCGACAAGGACGCCACCTAACGACACTCGACGTACACGACATTATCTGCAAGGTTGGCGAGATAGTTGTAGCAGGTGGCGTGCGCCGCAGCGCCCTTATTTCACTATCTGATTTAGACGATATCGAAATGCGCGAAGCAAAAAATGGCCAGTTCTGGCTAAACAATCCTCAGCGTTCAATGGCAAACAATTCCGTCGTCTATAATGAAAAACCGACAATGAGTCAGTTTATAGATGAGTGGGTAAATCTTATTAAAAGCGGTTCTGGCGAACGCGGTATTTTCAACCGAGGAAGCCTGAAAAAACAATTACCTGCACGCCGATGGAAAATGTTTGAACCAGACTATTGGTCTTGCGGACTTAATCCTTGTGGAGAAATAATTCTGAAATCAAAACAGTTTTGCAATCTATCTGAGGTGGTGGTGCGTCCAGAGGATACAGAAGAAACGCTTATGGACAAAGTGCGCGTAGCAACTATTCTCGGAACATACCAAGCATCGCTTACAAATTTTCCATACCTTTCCAAAGACTGGAAAAAACATTGCGAGGAAGAGGCACTGCTTGGTGTTTCCATGACAGGACAATGGGACAATACAGCGGTACGCAATCCTCAGGTCATGCGCAAACTAAAAGAAGTTGCAATAGAGACCAACCGCAAATATGCAAAACGTTTCGGTATAAATCCTTCTACTGCAATCACAGCTGTTAAACCATCAGGTAATGGCTCGCAACTCTTTGACTGCTCTTCGGGTATGCATCCTCGCCACGCGAAATATTATATCCGCCGAGTCCGTATCGAAGGACACAATCCCCTATTCCGACTTATGCGCGACGCAGGTGTTCCGTGTGTTCCTGAGGTTGGACAATCAGAAGAGACTGCCACAACATGGGTGCTTGAGTTTCCTATTAAAGCTCCGACAAAAGCGATAGTAAAAAATGATATTTCGGCGCACAAACTTCTGGAGCATTGGAAGAATCTTAAAGAGAATTACTGCGAACATAATCCATCCGCCACTATTTCAGTAGATGATGAAGAGTGGATGTCTGTCGGCGATTGGGTATATAAAAATTGGGATATAGTTGGCGGTCTTTCATTCCTTCCGCGCAACGATTTCGTATATCGCCTTGCGCCATACGAAGAAATTTCGCAGGAACGATATCAACAGCTAGCATCTCAATTTCCAGATATTGATTTCGCACGCCTCGTACTTTACGAAAACCAAGACCAAACAACCAGCTCCAAAGAACTCGCCTGCACCGGTGGCACCTGCGAAATAGATGTGGTGCAGGAACAACCAAAAAAGAAAAGATAAGACTGCTCGCAATTAACAAACAAAAATACCACGTCCTAAAAAGTAGGCGTGGTATTTTTGTTTGCATCACAACTACTCTATAGATATGAAAGAGGGTTTAGATATCCTGCGAGTGGTGCCACTGGCATTGTGTAAGAACGTCCGTGGCAAGACTTGCTTGCGAAAGCTGAGATTTGCACTACATCGGAAGCAAATACCGCAAAATGAAGATGTGGACCTGTTGCGTAGCCAGTCATACCGCTATAGCCGATTATTTGATGCGCATAAACCGTTTGACCTGTAGTTACACTTATCACAGAAAGGTGCGCGTACAGAGTTGTGAGGCCGTTGTTGTGGCGTATAAGCACCCATTTGCCGTATGAAGCATTTGGACACGTTACGTCTGTGTTGCCGGCACCTAGAACAGTGCCTGACTCTGCCGCAAGTAGAGGTGTACCGACTGATGCCGCAAAGTCCACTCCGGAATGTCCGTGACCGTTGTATAAGATTGCATGTTGTATAGCAAACGCGGTATTTCCGAAATACTGAGTGATGCGTATTGCCGATAAAGGCCACTGCAATCCACCATGACCAGCGTTTGGAAGCGATGATGCATCTACCTTACCTGAAAGCTGATTTTGGAAATCAAGCAAGTCAGATTCAAATGCTGCTTGTTGTGATTTTTTTTGTGCAATAATAGCCTGATACGATGATTCCTGATTTTTGGTTTGTTTAAGTAATTGGTTTCTATCTGCAATAGTCGCCGTAAGCGCTTGCTTTTGTCCTGATAGATTATTTTTGAGAGCTGCGAGCTCGCTACGTTTTTGTTGCGTAATTGTTTTAGTGGAGACCAAATTTTTTTTAAGTTTTGAAAGCTCGTGGATGCGTCCGATTAGAGCGCTACGCATCTCCGCAACAGTATTCATATCATTAAAAATCGACGACAGTGTTGCGCCCGCAATTATACGCATTCCTACAGGAAAAGCATCAGATTGATCCATGTCGCGCAACGATGCAGAAATTCCACCACGCTCATTAGAAATTGAATTTGATGTGGTGGCGATATTTTTCGATAATTTATTTATTTGTGAGTCAATGTTGGTAATCTGACTTTGCGTTAGTGTTATCTGCGTCGTTAATTTTTTATTTGAAAGATCAAGAGACTTGAGTGTGCTTTGCAGTGTTTGCTTTTGTTCACTTGTGCTGTCGAGCTGTTTTTGGAGTTCAGCAATGTCTTTCTGAAGTTGTGCAATTTTCTGTGTGCGGTCGTCTATCTGCGCCTGCGTTTCTGCGGTGTCTGCATGAGCGATGTATGACATTGGTGGCGCGACAATAAACAAGACCAACGCAACAATGAGTGTGCGTAAAAGTATGGACCGCCTCATGCCTTAAGTTTAGAACTTTTGTAGAGCAGAATCAATACGAGAGAGTGCTTCTGTTTTTCCGATAATTCCTGAAATTATAAAAGGATCGGGCGATTTCTCACAGCCCGAAAGCGCTATGCGTAAAGGCCATAGAACAGACGCACGACCGGCTTCGGTAGCGTATGGGAATATAGCCTCTTTTACACTTTCAGGGCCCCACATATTTTCTGGAATTATTGCGAGTATTTCGCGCGTTTTTGCCAGATGAACGGCAACAATGCCTTGTGTAGTCTTCGCGCCACGAGTAAGCAAATCTGCATCTGGCGTCACTATCGTGCCAAGAAAAGCACATTCGGTACCACCGAGGAGAATAACCGCATCAGCGAACGTCTCGGCACGGTCGCGGATTACGACGATCGCGCGCTCTAAATAAACAGGGACGTCTTCTCCTTTGTTGCGAATAAAATCCGACAGACGTTTTGCATATTCCTCTCCAGACAATCTTCGCAAATGTTCCTTATTAAACCATCGTAATTTAACTTCATCAAAAACACCTGAACCTTTTTGGATGCGCTCCAAATCAAAGACATCAACAAGTTCTTCCAAAGAAAAAATCTCTCTGTCGTCCGCTGGATGCCACCCAAGAAGCGCGAGGTAATTTATAATTGCTTCAGCCAGAAAACCTTCATTGCGGTATTCTGTAATTGCTTTTGCGCCACGGCGTTTGGAAAGTTTGGTTCGGTCGGTAGAGAGAACAAGTGGAAGATGTGCATAAATCGGTTGCGGAATGCCAAGTGCGCGCTGTATAAGGATTTGGCGTGGCGTGTTGGAAATGTGGTCTTCGCCACGTATCACATGAGTAACGCCTTCGTCCGCATCATCTACAATTACTCCGAAATGATATAGCGGTTCTGTGGCGCTACGTCCTATTATAAAATCACCAAGGTCGGTGGTATCAATTGAAATCTCTCCGCGAATAATGTCTGTAAAAGTTACAACTTCATTTGGATTACGAAAGCGCACAACCTCCGTGCGCTGACCTTCTTCTGTTGGTATCTCTTTGGAAATATACGCCTGCCCTCCTGCGATAAGTTTTTGAAGAGCATCTTCGTAGCGTTTCAGCTGGTCGCTAAAACGATAAAACGCGTCGCGCTTCAATCCAAGCCATGAGAGCGAGTCAATGATATTATCCTCAAATTCTTTTTTAGAGCGCGCTTTATCTGAATCCTCAATCCGCAAAATAAACTTACCGCCATTCTTACGCGCAAAAAGATACGCAAAAACCGCAGTACGATAATTGCCCGCATGCAACAACCCAGTAGGACTCGGCGCAAACCGCGTTACCACCCTCCCACTTCCAGTATCTGCCTCTAACATACCTTAACTTTACGGTGAATTATGTCATGGGTCAACAGCAATTACTTCTTCGCTTTTCTTGCAAAACCGCGTTTCTTTTTTTCTTCGCTTAAAATTGAGAGGGCGCGCGGTAGAGTTATGATGTACGGGTCGTCTGTTTTTAGTGAACGAAAATCGCCATCGTGCACTATGTATGGACCGAAACGTCCGATGCTAGTTACAATTGGTTTTCCAGTTTGCGGATGTTCACCGAGTGTACGCGGAAGTGAAAGATACAACAAAGCGTCTTGCAAAGTAACTGTTGTCGGATCTTTTCCTTTTGGCACACTTGCGCGATGAGGTTTTATTTTTGTGGTTTTTTTCTCAATGACTTTTTCTATTGCGTCCACTAAATTCTCCGCACCTTTAACGCCAGCCTTACCTTTAATCTTTTTGACTTTTTTACCCACAGCTTTTTTTGTAGTTTTTTTAGGAGTTTCGCCGACCTGTACGAAAGGTCCGAACGGGCCAGAAAGCACGTAAATTGGTTCGCCTGTTTGTGGGTCATTACCAATTGATTTTGCAGGCTCTTTGGAAATCATTTCGCCTGTGTCGGAACGCGCGCCGTTACAGTCCGGAAATCGCGCACAGCTCATAAACTTACCCGTACGAGAAAGCTTAAACACCATAGGTCCGCCACATTCAGGACAAGGGAATTCCGCCGGCGCCGCACCGAGATCGGTAATTTTTTCAGCTGTACTTTTGGCCGCAACCTCTTTGCTAAATGGGGTGTAAAAATCACGCAAAGTTTTTTCGTACTCGCGTGTTCCAGCAGCTATATCATCAAGCTCATCTTCCATTTCCGCAGTGAACGTGTCGCTGATATACATAGGAAAATTCTTTTCCAAAAAAGTGGATACAACATCGCCAACGTCCGTGGGATGCAATGAGCGACTCTCCTTCACAACATATTGGCGGTTCTGAAGCGTGGACATAATCGAAGCATAAGTAGACGGACGACCAATCCCCCTTTTTTCGAGTTCTTTAATAAGCCCAGCTTCACTGTAACGATCAGGTGGAGTAGTCCACTTTTCCTGCATAAGCACTTCGTTTATATCAAGCGCCTCGCCCTCTTTTACTTTAGGTAATTCCACATCATCTCCAGCAGAATCTGGATCCGCCTTTAGCCAGCCATCGAAAAGAGTACGCGAACCGTTTGCGGTAAAATCCGGAAGCTCTGCGTCTGTTGTTCGCGCTATAATTTTTGTCTTGAGAAAACGCGCATCGCTCATCTGACTGGAGACGGTGCGGTTCCAAATAAGCTCGTATAGTTTCTTTTGTTCCGGTGTTGCTCCAGCGCTTGCCTTTGCGGGATTAGATGGGCGTATTGCTTCGTGCGCTTCCTGCGCATTTTTGCTGGAAGTTTTGAAAGTGTGTTCCTCTGCGTATTCAGCACCATATTTTTTGATTATTAAAGCATTTAATGCGGATCGCGACTGCGCTGAAATGTTAACACTATCGGTACGCATGTATGTAATAAACCCAGCCTCGTATAATTTTTGCGCAATGCGCATTGTGTTGCTCGGTGAAAAACCAAGCCGCGCGGAGGCTGTTTGCTGGAGTGTTGATGTTGTGAACGGCGCTCGCGTTGCGCGTTTCATTTCGGATTCTGTTACAGCGCTTACAGTAAGTCCGCTTTTTTCAACAGTCTTTACTATATTCTCTGCGGTTGGACGACCGCGTGGCTCTTCAACACAAGTAACTGTAAGCGGAGCTTTGCGCTGGGTTTTTGTGTTAGCGGAAATAACGAAGTATTCTTCAGGAACAAAGGCTCGTATTTCGCGTTCGCGTTCCATCAAAATACGAAGTGCTGGAGATTGTACGCGTCCGGCGGACAGACCGTATCGCACCTTTTTCCATATCAAACCCGACAAGTCGTAACCAACCAAACGGTCAAGCACACGTCGCGCCTCCTGCGCCTGTCGCAAATTTTCATCAATCTCACGTGGGTGCTCAAGCGCTTCGGCGACAGCGTCTTTTGTAATTTCGTGGAAAGTAACACGCGAAAAACGCTTTGCGTCTTTCTTGCCACCACCAACCAACAACTCCTTTAGATGCCACGCAATCGCTTCGCCTTCGCGGTCGGGGTCTGTCGCGAGCACAACTTGATCTGCCTTATTCGCAAGCGCTTTTAATTCACTAATGACTTTCTCTTTACCGGCGGAAATTTCATAGTGCGGAATAAAACCCCCTTCAATATCAATCGCTTGTTTGTTGCTCTTTGGTAAATCACGCACATGCCCAATAGAAGCGCGCACAACAAATTCACCTTTCGGATCTATGGCCGAAAGGTATTTTTCTATAGTCTTGGCTTTCGCCGGAGACTCCACAATCATTAACTTCATATTATATAATTGATACAACATACGCGCAAAATATGCAAAGGATAAGAAAAAGCCACACTACACAATTGTGCGTTATGGCTTCTGTTTATCTCTAACATGTTGAACTCAATCCTTTTGGATTTGTAGAACAAGAATAAATGCGACTATTGCAAGACCTTGATACAAACCTCGTACAAAAGCCTCACCGAACGACGGGTTTGAGAAAAAAGCCTCAAGCACTGAGTTCCCTGTGATAAAAGCAAGAAATGTCGCACCACCCTTTTCCCAAAGTTTTTCTCCAGATATTGTAATCATTTTAGCAACCTCCTTATTTAAGGCGCGGAATTACTATCAACTACTCTAAAAACACCTTATCATGCTTTTTCTATTTTTTCTAACCGTTCAATTATTATTCCGCGAATTGAAAGTGATGAAAGAGAAATGTTTGCCTCTCGAGTTGGAATGCCTGCGCGCGATATTATTTCATCACGGGAAAGAGGTTCTGAAAGTATTAACATAATGGCACGCTCTGTGGCGGTTAGATCCGCAGGCAGTTCAACTTGCGATGATGTAGAACGTTTTAGTCCTAGCGCATCAAGAATATCTGCGGAATCTCGTATTATTAAAGCGCCCTCGCGTATTAAACGATTACCACCCAGGCCTCCCTCGACGCCTATTGGATGTGGAACACATAGTACGTCACGGTTGTAATCAAGAGCGAGCCGTGCGGTGATTTGTGTGCCTGATTTTTCACTAGCTTCAATGATAAGTGTGGCGTTCGAAAGTCCTGCCATGATTCGGTTGCGCGCAGGGAAAGTCCATTGCGCAGCCCTAGAACCGTCTTCATATTCACTAACAAGAGCGCCACCAGATTGAAGTATACGTTTCGCCAGAGGGCGGTTTGTTGTTGGATAAATTGTTGCATCATCTGCGGAAGATGGGAGCACCGCTATTGTTTTAAGTCCAACAGAAAGCGCCGCCTCGTGGGCGTCTGCGTCAATTCCAAGCGCTAACCCTGAAACAATACACACAGGTGCGCCTGCTAATCCTGATATAAGCGAAGAACATGCACGGCGACCGTAAGGACTTGCAGCGCGCGATCCAACAACACATAAAAACATATATTCATCGTAGGACGGTAAAATTCCTCGCACGAAAAGCCGTTTAGGCGCATCGGGAATCTCTGTGAGCAATGGAGGAAAATCATTGCTCTGTAAAAGTCTTGTTGGATAATCCATTTTTGTTTCTGCGTAGAAAGATCTTATAGTGTTTGAGTAGTAGTTGCTTGTTGTACTGTAGAAGGTTGTTGTAGTTGTGACATTGCGTTGCGGATAATCGTAATATTTTGTCGTGCTGAAACTAAATCTTTCGTAGCTTGTACTACTTTTCTCTGCACTTCTTTCAATACATATACATTTGCATCGGACGCTGACTGTCTTACGTCATACGGCAAAACTTCAAGACTATTTTGCGCAGTAGATATGATAGACTGCGCATTAGTTACACTTGCATTATAATCCAGCAGAGTAGATTGTGCTTGCGATACGTCTACCCCACTTACAGACACGCTATCAATAATCGACTTAAGTTTAAGTCCCATTGCCTGCATATCTACAGCAATAACACTGATTCGATCTATTGTTACCAAAAGAGCTGACTTGGGGATAGTTAAAGAATACATACGCATTGTTGAAGTGAGTTTTTCTACATCACTCTTGAGAGACTGCGTAGAAACTTCAGTGGAAATCTTGCTTTTCAGATCTTGAAGAGAGCTTATTTGTTCGGCCATTTCCTGATGAAGTGCGATCTTTTCTGTATCAGAGACTAGCTGAACTCCACTTATTCGTTGGCTAAGCGTAGTCAAAGCAACAACGCGTCCATCTATCGCTTTCATAGCTTTATTCTGCACAGCGCTCACTAAATCTTTAATTTTTAAAGATTTTACTGTAAACATATTATTTATTTCCTTGAGGATTTGCACGGAAGAGGTTGCGGAATAATCAGGTGCTTCCATGAATTTATTTCCTGCACGCATGCCCCCAACAGTAGTGTCCCCAACACTACGAGTTATTGGATTATTTGGACCTTGCTGGATACCAACTTCTTGCGCTGAGGCAGGTAAAGCGAAAGGTAATAAAAAAAATACAACCACTACCGCGATAATTTCATACCTTTTTACATTGTCCGCGTGTTCTTTTTTGGTCATATGTTTTGCACGCCGAGCACACTTTGCTCAGCGTTATAAGCGTCAATGTCGAGACCTTGCAACTGCACATCGATTGATTGCGTATCTTTATCTAGCATAGCTTCCGAGATATCTGCGCGTTCTGTAATAAGGCCGTAACCAACAGATGCAGGCTGGTTCTCATAATCCTTCTTATTTATTTTTTCGTGAGTGTAATAATACCAGAAACATGCACAGAAAAGCAGTGTTATTATCGTTACAAAAATATATTTTATGGACGAAGTCATGTGAGTTTATGTATGATAATTATATCACTATTCCACAAGAAAGGTTCTGTAACCATCATGCATTAGCGCAATTTTTTCTCTTGCGTTATATTTAATATGGTTGATGCGCGGTTAGCTCAGTTGGTAGAGCGTCCCCTTGACGTGGGGAAGGTCACAGGTTCGAGCCCTGTATCGCGCACAAAAACTTGTTATACTATACTTATATGCTTGAAATAATAAAGAAGAACATAACGCTTGTCTTGGGCTTATCAATTCCAGTAGTAATGATAGCGCTTGTAGCAATAAGTGTTTATATTCCAAAGCTTTTAATTCACCCGAGTGTCGATTTTTTATACGTAATGGGAGGATATGACGGAGAGAGTACACAAATGTATTCCGTCCAAGATGGCAAATTAATCATAAGCCCTATTGAGCCTGCGTTAAAAGCGCCAACTAATCAACCTAGAATAGCTGGCGAGTTGTATATTTACAGTGCAATAGGCGACAAAAGTAAACACATCTCCTTTGAAGAAGCGCAAAAATTAAATCTTGATTCTGAAAACATATCCCTAGATGGGTTTGAGGTGTTGCGCGGAAATAACGGCGGAGGTTTTCCTTTCTTTTATTCAGACAATAATTACAACACTTTCTATTTCAAAGGTCATGGTGGTAGCAAAAAACTCAACATCCAAACAAGCGGTTCATATTATAATAATTTCCGCTTCCTTGGCTGGATAAAATAATATGACAACAAAAGAAGAAGCTTTGACGTATGTTAAAACTCTAGCTGAGAAAAATATTATTACCAAAAACGAACTTGATAGAGCTTATTCATCAGGAAGTATCGTCACTGCTGATGTTGCGCCAGCCGGAATACAAAGTATTTTGTATTACATTGGTGGTGCAATAGTATTTGTTGGCATCGCAATTCTTGTTGGACAGAACTGGTCTGCTCTTGGTTTTGCCACTAAAGTATTGGCTACACTCGGCACAAGCGTAGCGGCCTACATCGTTGGTCTTTTATTCTGTGAAGATCCTAAAACAGAAAAAGCAGGTTATGCCTTTTATCTTATTTCTGCTCTCGTTATGCCTGTTGGTCTTTATGTTGTTTTTGATAATTTTGGATTTGATGTGGCAAGTTACGAAATACAAAGTATTATTTCGGCAATACTTTTCGGAATGTACGCGTCGTCATACGTTTTATTCCGCAAAAACGTATTTGCCCTATTTAGTATATTTTTTGGGACATGGTTATTTTTTAGCCTAACAGGTCTTATTGCTGGTGGTATTTATTTTGACGATACGTTTGATCAGTACCGCGTCCTCGCCGTAGGAGCTTCTTACATGTTGCTCGGTTATTCTTTCTCGGAAAGCGAACGCGCACCTTTGACAGGTTTCCTATATGGTTTCGGCATCCTAGGATTCCTCGGTTCGGCGCTTGCACTTGGCGGCTGGGATCCAAATCAAAATATATTTTGGGAATTAGTTTATCCGCTTCTAGTATTTGGCGCATTATTCTTGAGCGTCTACGTAAAAAACAAAGCGTTTCTTGTATTCGGGACGATTTTCCTAATGGGATACATTTTCAAGATTACTTCAGAATATTTCTCAAGCGGATTGGGCTGGCCTCTAGTACTTGTAATCACAGGGCTCGCAATGATTGGTGTTGGCTACATGTCTATCTCACTTAAAAATAAATATTTATCTTAAAAATGAAAAATAAAGACATTGCTGTTTTGTATCACTCAAATTGTCCCGACGGATTCGGAGCGGCGTATGCGGCGTGGAAAAAGTTTGGAGATGACGCTACTTACATACCAGTATTTCATGGAGAACCGACACCGCAAGGTCTCGATGGAAAAGATGTATATCTGGTTGATTTCAGTTATGCAAAAGACGTATTGCTTGCTATTCAAAAGAGCGTTCAACGGCTTGTAATACTCGATCATCATATCGGTACAAAAGCCGATGTCGAAGCAATGAAAGAGTACGTTTTTGATAATGACCGCTCAGGCTCAGGTATTGCATGGAGTTACTTTCACCCAAACACACCACTTCCCCGCTTGCTCGCATATATTCAAGATAATGATATTTGGCGACACGAGCTACCAAATTGGAAGGAAGTCGGCGCATTTTTAAGCACGATTCCATTTCGCGACTTTGAAACATTTGACGCGTTGGTGGAGCTAATGCAAAATGACGTTGAATTTCAAAATATAATAGAAAAAGGGTCGGCGTATGCAGAATATCTGGAATATTTGTACGAAACTTTTGTTAATCAAGCACAAGAAGTAGATTTTGACGGACATAGAATCCTTGCTGTAAACGCGCCTAGATTGCTTCGTTCAGAACTTGGCCATCGACTTGCAAAGAAACGCGCGCCGTTTGCTATTGTGTGGTATTTTGACCACAATACATGGCACCTGTCTCTGCGTGGCGATGGTACAATCGACCTTGCGAAACTTGCGCAAAAATACGGTGGCAACGGACACCACAACGCCTCAGGTGTGCGGGTACCATTTGGTGAGACATTACCTTTTACGTTAGTGAAGTAAAAACATCGGCTGCTTTTTGCAATAAGTCTTTGGTTCGTTGGTCAATTATGTTTCCATCTGCGTCCATTTTATCGTGGATAGTACCAACCATGATTTCAGGTTGACCAAATACATGCGCATTGAGATAAACAAGGACACGTTTTAAATCATATTGTGCCGTTGCGGTTCCGAGAGTACCAGGTGTTGCACCCATCACCAGAACTTTTTTATCGTCCCACATTCCGTCTTTTGTTCGCGACGCCCACTCGAGTGCGTTCTTTAGCGTAGCTGACATTGTGCGATTATATTCCGGCGTCGCAATTACAACGCCGTCTGCCGTACGTATGGCATCACAAAGCGCGGTTGCAGACGCAGGCACGCCAACACGCTCCACATCCTCATTAAATAGCGGTATTTCGCCTATTTCAATCATCTCAAAACTAAACTCTGTGGGCAACAAACGACTAAACGCCACCAATAATTTTCGATTATATGAATCCTTTCTTAAACTTCCCGAAATGCCAATTATTTTCATAATAATATTATACACCACGCACACAGAACGCTAGCGACACCTTGTCCATATACCGTTAGAACAGCCTCGCGCGGTATACTTTATACATGGCTCAATCTCGCACACCTCCACAATCTTTAGAATCCGAGCGTGCATTGCTTGGCGCACTTATGATACGTCCAGATGCGCTACATGATATTATCGACATACTATCCCCAGACGGTTTTTATAGCGAAAAACATCGTATTATTTTTCGCGCAATGATGGCGCTCTGGAATAAAAATGAACCGATTGATATTGAAACAATGCGCTCCAAACTAGCCGAGAAAAACGAGTTGGTCGGAATTGGAGGTGTGTCGTATTTGGCGGAACTCACTAGTGATGTTCCTGCTGCTGGAAATGCAGGTCACTACGCGAACATAGTGCATAAAAAACACGTCCTGCGTTCGCTCACCGAAGCAGGAGAACATGTCGCTGAACTTGGTTTCAATGAGTCAGGCGAACTAGATGACACACTAGACCGCGCGGAAAAACGCATCTATGAAGTTGCGCACGCTTCTTCGATTTCAAAATTTATTTCCATGAAAGAATCTCTAGCGGAAGCGTGGGAGCGTCTTGAGCATCTTAATGAAAATAAAGGTGAGATGCGTGGTGTGCCAACTGGTTTTAAGGATTTGGATTCCCTACTCGCTGGTCTTCAAAAATCGGACCTAATAATTCTTGCTGCTCGTCCTTCCGTGGGAAAGACTGCCCTAGCATTGGATATTGCGCGACAAAGCGCCGTTAAGTATGGCACCGTAGTTGGTCTTTTTTCATTGGAAATGTCTGCGCAACAACTTGTTGACCGTATGGTTGCGGCTGAAGCAAAAGTCAGTGCGTGGGGATTGCGTACAGGCACTATTCGCGACCCTGCGGATTTTGAGCGTATACGCGATGCTTATGGTCGTTTGTCTCAAGCGCCCATATTTATTGACGACCAGCCAGGCAGTAATATTCTAAAAATGCGTGCGACTGCGCGGCGCTTGAAACGCGAACACGGTCTTGGTCTTATTGTTATTGATTACCTACAGCTCATGTTGCCTACAAACGCTCGCGCAAGCGATTCAACAGTACAGCAAGTTACGGAAATTTCCCGCTCACTTAAAAATCTCGCGCGCGAAATGGATGTGCCTGTGCTTGCGCTTTCCCAGCTATCGCGCGCAGTTGAACAGCGTGGTGGCAAACCACGCCTTTCCGACCTCCGCGATTCAGGCTCAATCGAGCAAGATGCTGATGTTGTTATATTTATTCACCGCGAAGATAAACAAAAAGAAGGTAGCGACCGCCCAAACATTGCAGAAATTATGATTGAAAAACACAGAAATGGTCCTGTTGGAAAAGTAGAATTATATTTTGACGACAAGCGCACAACATTTTTAACAATGGACTCGCATGGCTACGGAGCAATGGCTGAATCTTCAGGACACAGCTCTGGCGGACACAGCTCGCAATCGTCCTCTGGAGCAGACGATCAATTTGGAGGGTTCTAGTACGCAATAATTTTATGCCAAACCCACTAGATACGCTTGCTGCATCTTTTGAGCGATTTCCAGGAATCGGACCGCGACAAGCTAGGCGGTTCGTGCATTTCTTACTCTCGCAAAGCGAAGCGTCTCGCACACACCTTGCAGACAACATACGCAACATTAGCAGAATGACAGCTTCATGTCCTCGTTGCTTTCGATGGTTCGTACTTAACTCGCAAAATACCTCAAATGCACTTTTGTGTAATATCTGCTCTAGCACAAAACGATACCGAAATTTACTTTTTGTTTTGGAAAAAGAGGCAGACATAGAAAATGTTGAACGCGGAGGATTCCATGGTTTATATTTTGTACTTGGAGGCACTATCCCACTAGCTGAAGAAACATCAAAGTTGGTGCGAGTTGGAGAACTACTTCAGCGAGCATCTGAAAGTGGTCTGAGTGAAATCATCCTAGGACTCTCTGCCACCACCGAAGGTGACCACACACGTATTCTGCTTCAAGAAATACTTCGTGAGCCTGCTGAAAAAAATAGTATAAAAATAACATCACTCGGGCGCGGACTTTCCACTGGTTCCGAACTTGAATACGCCGACCCTGACACAATTACAAGCGCGCTTTCTACAAGAAGATAACTAATTTCAAAATTATAGCCCAATGATTTATCATCGGGCTACACAACTTGGTTTACATACCTTTTAGCTCAGGACACGCATCCAGCACCTCCTGACCGGTAAACCTCACAAGTTCAGGTCCATCAAATGCATGGCGCGAGTCGAACAAGTCGCGGGCGCACTTTGGGAGAAAGTTGGCGAATCTTTCGGTTATTTCTTCTGACCTTACTCCTTTTTCATACGAAGGCGGAGTATTTCCGCCCATATAAACCGTTCTAACTTCGTGCACTGCAAATATTGCATCCTTTGCAATACGTAGACCAGTTCCAGAAGCCAACTTAGCCACGCATGCGCTTTCGCAAACACCAATGATATTGACTGACAGGCCTAATGTCTTGGCATACAAAGCTGCATATATGTATGGAGGTAAAAACCCTCCATGATCAACTGGCAAACCGGCGGCGCTAAGTGAACCAACAAATACAAAAAACAATATAGTTTTATACATTATTGCACCCCTTTTTATATAAGAGAACTTACTACAGGAAATAGTGCATTAGCTAGCGCTATTTGTCAACAACACATACTTTTTACACGGCTTCCAAATCAGTAGGTTCAACTGTGATTGGTATTGAGCGGAGGCGCCGACTGGCGGAATAGACTATCTCTTTAAGTTCAGGGTTGCCCTGTAAGTACAAGACGTACGCAGTAACAGCAAGACCGACAACTCCTGCACAAAAACCTTGAAGTAAAATGCCTAGAACAGTGTGTAGATTTGCTATCCAAGCACCTATCGCAGCAAGAACTAAATACGCCGCACAACCACCAACAATAGAAGCAATAATACTTTGACGAAATAATCTTCCAATCGCATCCAACTTCAAATCAAAATCGCGCGCAAATAGAAATATACCAGCTATACATTGTGCAATAGAACCGAACGTATAACTGAGTGCGAGCATCAGAACGGTTGAATCACTTGTTACTCCAACACGCAACACGCTATTAATCCACATGCGTATATTTATGTTAGCCGAAAACACACCAACCAACACGTACGCCATGCCTACAGATACAATAACTGAAAGTAACGCTAGCATTAGTGGTTTCCTGGTAGAACCAGCGGCGTAATATGCTCGCATAATAATAAGCACAGCGCTTTGTGCAAAAAGGGAAATAACAAAAAGTGCTAACGCTGCTGCGGTTAGGCGCGTCGCGTTCCAATCAAATATTCCAGCGCCCAGAATAACGCGCACTAGCTGTGCGCGCAAAACAACAACCATAACGGTTGCTGGTATTGCCCAGAACGCGATATGTCGCAAAGCATGTTCAATATGTGCAAGAAAATCTTTTCGTTCGCCAGCAGCAAAAAGCCTGGCCAGTGTCGGGAATGCCGCCACAGAATACGACACACCAATTATTGTCAGTGGCACGGCCTGTAAATTATACGCGAAAGAAAATATAGCCACAGAACCCGCAGTAAGCGCGGACGCCATCGCAACTAACACCATGAGTGAAATCTGCCCTGCCGCTAGCGCGCCGGTGCGTGGTATCGAGAGCGTTAGCACCTCACGGAACTTCTGCCAATATTCTCTCCATGTCATCTTGTCATCAATCTTCTGAAACGAAAAAGATGGAACTTGCAATAGAACGTGCGCGAGAGCGCCGAGTACCACTCCCCAACCAAGACCAGATATTCCAAAAGTAGGATACAACGCCGTAATTCCTATAATAATACCAGCGTTATACAATAGTGGGCTTACAGCGTAAAGTACGAATCGGTGACGGAGTTGTGTAAGGTTTGCGAGAATATTGGAAGCGCCTAACAGAATTGGCTGCAAAAGAAGAATACGAGCCAGTAATATCAAATTAGCGCTATTCTCAACATTAGCAGATATACCGGGTGCAATAAACGGAACAATGTATGGAACACACACAAAAATAATGAGCGACACAAAACCCATTCCTGCAAAAAATACTCCGAGCGTACGCCTCATGAACGACATTGCAACACAAGAACCACGCGTTTCTAGCTCTGAAATAACAGGCATTAATGCATAGAGTGAGAATAAAGATGCAACCGTCGCAAAAAGAAAATCAGGAATGCGAAATGCGGAATAGTATATATCCAATGTGCTACCTGCGCCAAAGGCTCCAGCAAGAAGATGATCTCTAACAAGAGCGAGCAACTGTGAGAGCAGAGCGCACAACGCTAAAACATACGCAGCCGCATGAATATCTCGTGTCTCCCTGGATAAAAGTGCTATTAATCGTGCAACCATAACTATATTCTAACAGATTTTACCATTTTAATGGACTTAAACATAAAATCCATGACAATGCTTAATACATGTCATGGATTTTATGTAGCGCACCCCTATTAGCCGTCTTCTAATAATTATTTACTATTATTTGCTGTTTTGTACACAAACGGATTCTTTCCAGTGCTTAAATCTGACAATATCAATTTTATTTGTGTATTGTTCGGGTTGTTTTTTGCAATATCGGTGAAGACAGTTACTGCATCTTGTACTTGTCCAAGCTTGTAGTAAGCAATGCCTAAGAAGTATTCTGCATTAGGGTACAGATGATTTGGCGCAATTGTTATTGCTTGCTTAAACACCTCCACGGCACCCTTATTGTTACCCGCAGTATAGTACAACATTCCAAGCTGGAACCAAAGCTCAGGCTGATCTTGTGCAGACCTCACGGCATTCTCTGCAGCAACGGTCGCCGATTTAATATCATTAAGCGCAATCGCGACCTGTTCTGCCAAAACAAAAGCGTCAGTATAGTTACCTTTCAATTCAATCGCTGCGGACAGCTGTTTAGTAATGCTTTCTAGGTTGTCACGAGTGTTAGTATTCGCCTTCATTCTAGCAACCATGAAAGGAATTGTTGGATTAGTAGGATTTAATTTAGCTGCTTCCTTATAATACTGCTCGGCTGTTACATCTGCTCCCGGCACCTTTAAGCTAGCAAGTAATTCGAAGAACTGGGCAATCTCCGCATATGGGCGATAGTTTCTAGGATTGAGTTGTATGGACTTTTGACCCTGAGCTATCGCGTCCTGAAATACATCTGTGAATTGCTTTTGTATGCTTGCAATCGTATCAGGCGTAGTGGTAGCAGATGCAATTTTCTGCAAAAGTGCGTAATCCATTATCATTGCAAGTCGCAGATTGTCTTCTGTTGGTTGTATCTGAATTGCAATATTATTCAATTTTTGAGCTTTTTGTATATCATTACTTGAAAAAACAGACGCAGACATTCCGTAGTACGAACTAGAAAGCGCATACCGCATAACCATTCCTACAGAAATTAATGCGACAAGCGCCAACAATGCATAACCAACCAACACAACGTATCGTCCATAAAGCGTATCTATTGCTTTTTTAGATGATAAACCTTCAAGAAGTGCAGCTGTATACCCAACAGACGCACCTGCGAATATGAAGAATAACAATACGACCGCCAAACCTACAACATAAAACAACATGCTAGCCCACATTACTACAGCCATAAGCATTAATGTACGCGCCGTCCGGAGTTTACAAAGTTCCAAACGATGACGGTTAAGCCACATTAAGAAGCATGCTATACAAACTACCAAGAATGGTATTGTCCATCCGATAACTCCAATATAACCGGAAGAGAAGAATGAGGTTGTTATATTACTAAAGCCACTTGGAAATTCTACGCCCCAGAATTGCGTTAGGTTTACAGAGATCGGTTTATGCGACATCCAAGCCTCTTGAAAGGAGTTAGGACCTGCGCCGAGCGCTGCTTGCATCCTTGTTCCATGAGTAGCTCGAGCAAGGTCAAGGGTACCCGAGAGTGACGGACGAACTTCAGATGTTTGTACCAAAAATGGAGCTGGTAGATAAGTGTTTATTGTATTACTCCAGAATATACCAGCAAGTGCAACAATAGCTACTATGTAAGTGCTGTATTTTCTTATGTATGTAGCTTTATCTGCACCTGATTCATCGGCGCTACAACAACATGGCATTATCCAAGGCAATATTATTCCAACTACAGCACCAACAAGCAAAAAGTACCATGCGAGGTCGAAATTTATTACAAATAACATAAACAACATAAACATTATGCCAGTTAGTTGCAAATACGCGATTAGGCGTGTCTTTGCAATGAATACTCCTGTCAACAGCATAAATATGCCGGTTACTGAAAGGACTCCAAGCTCATTCCATTTACCTGTCAGTGTATTGGCAATATCACCACCCTGAAGCCATGGTGTTCCTGTCATTATCGAGAAGTATTGATACAGTATTGTTGCGCATACCGAAAAAAACAGTATTTGCAAAATTTTATATGACCTATATTCTGTATTCACCACCAATGCAGCAATGCTAAATGTTACTGCGGAAAGTAACGTAAACAGAAGCGTATCCATTGAGATGCCATCAAACAAACTTACCGCATGACCGTTGAGAAACCATGACGCGAGATATGTAATCGGCAAGAGAAATACTGCTAAAATACTGAACCGTATAAGTCTGGAACCGTACCATTTCTGTTTTACAGCATCGATTGAATTTAAAAGTAGACAAATGGCAGATATCACTACACACACAGACACAACAAGCATTTTTAGCGTTGCGGAACCAATCCATGAAACTGGAGTAAATAAAAGAGCCGCCGATACAATCGCCACGCTCAAAGAAATAAAAGAAGTTTGCTCTAATAGTTTAGAAACTCGCCCACCAATAAAACAATCTACTGGTTCCATCCCTGAAACCCCATCAACATAATGTTCATTCATACATATAAGCATAACGCACAATATTTAATATTTAGATAAAATTTTTATTTTTTGTGGATAAACCAACTGCTTCGATCCCGGCCGAAAGCACCCAGTAGGCGATTCTGCTGAATCGAAGCAGTTTGCTTTCTAGGCTCGCACAAAATATGCTCGCTACGCTCGGTATTTTGTGGACCCTACCGGGATCGAACCGGTTGCCTCATCCATGCCATGGATGCGCTCTACCAAGTGAGCTAAGGGCCCATTGTCCGACAATACCGCAGGACTTCATAAGTGTATCGCAAAATAGTTCTATTTCAACAATGGTCGCGGTATATTAAAATCAACTCAAGTTTCTTTTGCCTGTTCCAGCTTTTTATCTCTATTTCTCTTTTTGATGCCAGCGAACGGTCTAATTGTTTTTCAATATACACAACCTTTTTTGCTCCTCTTACACTCGTGTAATGCGCTCCAGTTCTGTTCTTATGTTCATTAAATCGCCGCCCAACATCGGTCGTTATTCCAGAATACAAAGACCCATCGTCGCACTCAATAATATATACGAAATACATATAAAACATTCCGCCCACTAGAGTGTAGCACCCCATCAGGGATGTTCTTTCACGCACAAAACCTACTTCAATCTTCTTTGTGCGGGCACTAGGGGTCGAACCTAGGACCTTTCGAGTATCAGTCGAGCGCTCTACCAACTGAGCTATGCCCGCATATTCACATAATCTAACCAACAACCTACTATGCGATAATAGCAGAAAAACGCAATTTTTCCAAATTTACGGTTTTATACATTGGCCAAAAGTGGATAGGCTTAGACTTGCTTCGTGTGGAACATACCCTTAACCCTCCAAAAGTGTTATGTGACTGAAAAAACTGACAAACTTATGTATCTCTGCTAGATTACAGACATGAGAAATATAGTATTAGCTTCAGGTTCACCACGACGAAAAGAAATTCTTTCTAAACTTCGAATACCCTTTGTGATAGCTGAGAGTGGCTACGAAGAGAATATGGGTCTTAAAATTGACCCGATTGAACTTGCAAAACATCTTTCCGCTGGCAAGGCTCGCTTTATTGCCGATAAACATCTAGATGCGCTCATTATAGCCGCGGACACATTTGTTGTGTTTGGAGACCAAGTTCTCGGGAAACCAAAAACCGAAGAACGTGCTAAAGAAATGTTGCGGATGTTAAATGGAAAAGAACACAGTATTATAACTGGCGTTACTATATTGGACACAGGAAACAATCAGGAGTCTTCATTCCATGGAGTCACAAAAGTATTCATGAAAGAAGTAACTGAAGACACAATCGTGGCTTATGTAAAAACCGGCGAGCCACTTGATAAGGCTGGCGCATACGCACTTCAGGAAATGGGAGCGCTTCTTATTAAGAGAATCGAGGGCGATTTCTTTAATGCTATGGGATTACCTCTTGCGCAACTAGCGCATGAGCTACAAGAATTCGGAGTAAAAGTGCTGTAATACTCAAACTCGAAATACTTTTGCTGCTTGCGGATATATTTTTACCAAAGAATCTCTGGAGGTGTCATACTTGCGTGCTGGGGCAATGTTTCTACCATATTCGATGACGCGATATGTAAAAGACTGCCACTCTTTTTTCGGAAGAAGTACCATTAGGTCGCGTTCTATTCGTACAGGATCTTTGTAGTCTGAAAGGTTAAAGCGATGGACGAAACGTAGGACATGAGTGTCCACAGCAATACCTTCTATTACGCCATAAGCATTACCCAGTACTATATTCGCCGTCTTCCGCGCAACCCCAGGTATGCGCAAAATCTCTAGCATAGTACGAGGGACTTCCCCACCGAAATTATCATGAATCATTTTTGTGGCCACCAAAATGTTTTTAGTTTTGTTGCGAAAAAATCCAGCAGAGTGAATATCGAGCTCAAATTCCATCGGCTTTGCATGTATATAATCGTCTAATGTTTTATATTTTTGGAAAAGTTTTTCCGTTATCTCATTTACTTTTTTGTCAGTACATTGCGCGGAAAGAATAACAGCTATCAGCAATTCCAATGGATTACTATGGTGAAGCGCTATTGTCGCTTTTGGAAAAAGATTTTTGAGTGCGGTATTGAGTTTAATTATGCGCTCGCGACGTTCTTGAAGTTTTTTAGGCGTCATAAATAAAGTTACTCGCTACACGGAAGCGAGGCTGCAAGATGCTCAAAAATCATTTTAACTGATGGCGCTTTGTCCGATAAATAACCGCGGAAAAGCGCAATGTCAGAAAGCGCTTCTGTTATTACCAACTCTTTACCATTGCGAGTAAAGCCAATATGTTTATATACTGCACGCTCCAGCGCATCTAGAAAGTCGCGCGCAACAGCACGATTATCTTCGTACTCTTTCACTATTTTGGTAATTATGGCGCTCCTGTCTTCGTGGTTGGCGCGCAAAAATTCCTGAGCGCAATCGTCGGAATCTTTCCGAACAACTGACACATTAGAAATATATAGCGCCATACATCGCGACCGAAGCGTAGGCAAAACGGTTCCGTGCGGAATAATAAGCACAAATACTGCGCCAATCTGTGGCTCCTCAAAAAGTTTTAGTAATGCTTGCTGTGCCTCGGTAGTCATCGAGACTGTCGCAACAATATACAAAGAATGTCCATCAGAGCTTTTCATCGCAGAGAGTTCGCATAATTTTCGCGCATCATCTATACCAAATTTTTCATAAGTACGCGTAAACACGTCAGGACTGTTGCTCGCAAAACCTCCGCGTTCGCGCATAGAACTCTCCACTTCAGACAAAAGCGACGGACCACCTTCGCACAAATATGCATGATGTTCAAACATGAATCTATTTTATCTTTTCGCAATAATGGCTTTTTTGTAATTATCCAAATGGTCAATAGCGATACCTGTTCCTCGAGCAACACACAACAATGCGTCATCAGCTATGCGCGCAGGCACGCCTGTGCGCTTTTGCATCATTTCCGCGAAGTTGCGCAAAAGAGAAGTACCACCAGTCATAACTATACCGCGGTCTATTATATCGCTAGCCAACTCAGGAGGTGTCTCTGTTAGAACATCGCGCACAGCTTTCACCATCTCGCGCATTTCTCTGGCAATCGCACGCGCAACATCGTTAGTCTTCATTTCAACCGAGCGTGGCAAGCCAGTGATAAAGTCACGACCACGTATTATCGCAATCAGCTCTTCTTCAGGTTCCACTGGCATTGCTGAACCGATGGCAATTTTTACACGTTCCGCGGTCTTGTCGCCTATTGCTAAGTTGTATGTTTTTTTGATGTAATCGGCGATAGCCGTATCCAAGCGGTCGCCAGCACATTTTACAGACGTGCAAGCCACAATACCGCCGAGCGAAATCACCGCAACATCCGTTGTGCCTCCGCCAATATCAACCACCATATGTCCATACGGTTCATGAATTGGAATACCTGCACCAATTGCCGCGAGTATTGGTTCTTTCACAACGTACGCATTTTTTGCGCCTGCGCGAATTGCAGCTTCAACAACCGCACGCCGTTCTGTCGAAGTAATTCCTGCTGGAACCGACACCATTACGTCTGGTCGAAAAATCTGAAAACGTCCGAGCGCTTTATCTATAAAATAACGAAGCATGGCTTGTGTAATTCTATAATCAGCAATGACACCGTCACGCATAGGACGATACGCAATAATTTCGCCAGGTGTTTTCCCAATCATTTCTTTCGCGCCGACACCAACAGCAAGTACACGCTTATCTATTTCGGACACAGCGACAACCGACGGTTCATTAAGAACAACACCGCGCCCAGGTACAAACACCAAGGTATTCGCTGTACCCAAATCAATTCCGAGTTTCGGAGTGAAATATGACATATCTATAGCGTACCGCGTTCGGCCGTTTGCGACCAGAATTGACACGAATTACTACATACCAATACAAAGGCAGGTCGAATATGGGTTGGGAGCGGTTTTGATCCGCACTAAAATCACTCAGACTTCTCTCGAAGTATATTCAGCCCTAATCCGCGCAAGCGTTCTTCAATGTTTTCGTATCCGCGGTCAATTAGATATGCGTTATCAATTTCCGAAGTTCCATGTGCGATTGCTGTGGCTAGAATATACGCAAGACCCGCACGAATATCTGGACTCTCGAGTTTCGCGTGCGCTAATTTTCGCGGACCGCGGATAAGCACCCGATGCGGGTTCATCACTGCCATGTCTGCGCCAACCTTCGCTAGATCTTCCGCATATCGGAACCTTCCGTCGTAAATCGTTTCAAGTATTGTAGCCTCGCCATTGCACTGAGTAAGGAACACCGCCATCGGCGCTTGCAGGTCTGTAGGAAAGCCGGGGTACTCGTGTGTGCGCACAGAAACACTTTTGTATGGTTTGTTTGTGGCGCGAACGCGAATAGTATTTTCGCCGATTTCAAGCGACACTCCAGCTCGCGAAAGTAAATTTGTAAGTGAGCGCAAATGCTTCGGCTCACACTTACTAATGGTTACATCTTCAGCTGCGAGCGCGGCGAGCAATAGGAAACTGCCTGACTCAAGCCTGTCTGGTAACACAGCAAAAGTTTTACCGTTTGCGTGAAGCGGTTTTCCTCCTGTGCCAATAATGCGTATTGTAGACGTGCCGAAACCTTCAATTTGCAATCCGCTGTCCTTCAACATTTGCGCTTGCGCGATAATCTCAGGCTCCATCGCTACGTTTTCCAAAATTGTTTCCCCGTGCGCAAGCGCCGCCGCGTACATCATGGTTTCTGTCGCACCAACTGAAACAAACGGAAAGAAAATATGCGCACCCTTTAAGCCATTTTTTGCGCGTAGATGGAACACTTCGTCGATTTCTTCTACTGTTGCACCAAAAGCCTCAAAGCCAGATATGAAAAGGTCTATCGGTCGCTCTCCAAGCACACAGCCTCCTGGATATGGAAACGAAACTTCGCCCATACGCGCGAGCATCGGACCTGTAAACACAATGGACGCACGCATACGCTTGGAAATTTCAGGGTCAAGTTCAGTGAGAAATTTCTGTGTAGATTGCACAGTCACAGCGTCTTTATCAACCAACACCTCCGCGCCCGCAGAACGCAAAAGTTCGCACGAACGGTGCACGTCCTCAATATTCGGCACATTCGAAAATCGTACCTCATCTTCAAATAAAATAGTGGCCGCCAAAAACTTCAGTGCCGCATTCTTCGCCCCACGCACGGCAATATCGCCCTTCAATTTTTTCGCCCCGTCCAACCCCTCAACAATAAATTTTTCTCTCATATATTTATTACTTAATTTATTCTGACAACAACTGTGCTTTTAATTCCATCGCTCTATCCATTATTCTGTCACCAACAATACCCCAATCAAAATATTTTTTATAATCTTTTGGGTCTATAAGTTTTATCTCGGTTATATCCCCACCAGGATCAGATATAAAATCTCCGTATGGTTCCACAATACATACGGATCTTATTTGAGAAACAATATATGGCGGTTCAAAAATATCTTGATACCCGATAAATTTATGGCTTAAGACTTTCATGTTTGACTCCTCAAACAGTTCTCTCACTACGGCGCCATGTGCACTTTCATCTTTTTCTACACCGCCACCTGGTGGCGTCCAGCTATTGCTTTTTGAATTAAACACTACAACAAACTTATCTCCGCAGAAACAATATGCGCCGACAGAATGAATATCTTTATCCAGAAAATACGCCTCGCTTTCAATGTCTCGGTATACAACATCCAACACATCTCCAGCTTCATTTGTAAATGTGGATTTTATCTCCATATCTCAATTATAGCATTTGCAAACAACGTGCGCTTAACAATGGCTGCCTGCTACGAAACCGGTTGTCCAGCATAATTGGAGGGAATATCCGCCAGACGGACGAATAATGTTTAGTAAATCTCCAGTAACAAAAAGATTTTTACAACATTCAGAGCGCATTGTTTTTGTATCAATTTCGCTCAAAGGAACACCACCGTCAGTTACAACCGAGCGCTCGTGACCCATCAAACCAGTAACAGTGAGCGGGAGAGATTTCAGAATCCGTACCAAATCTCTGCGCTGTTCTTTGGAAATACTATGCACTTTTGTCTCGGCTTCAATCATCGGCACCAACCTCAAAAATACTTCGGCCATTCCTTGGGGTACAATCTCGTCCAAAACATTTTTGAAAATCTTATTTTTGTTCAAATCAAATATGCTGATTATTTTTGTTTCAAGTGAACCAATATCGAGCGACGGATACAAATCAATTAGCGCCGTCACTGTGCCTGTATGCAACAACTCCCCAACCTTGCCTGACGCATTAAGAATCAGAGGGCCAGATATGCCAAAATGTGTAAAAAGTATTTTGCCTATCTTTGAGAATTTTTTTACGGTGTCGACAAAGAAAGTAATTTTTACGGACTGGATTGAAACACCAGACAACGCTTTAACCCAGTTCTCCCTAACTGCAAGAGGTACGATTCCTGGTGTTGGAGAATCAACCGAATGACCGAGACTAGAAAGCCAACGAAACCCATCGCCCGTAGAACCTGTTTCAGGGTGAGACAAACCACCTGTTGCTAAAATATATGAATCTGCTGTATATGTTCTTCCGCCAGAAATAATTCCAGTTATTCCGCTTTTATCTGAAACAATACGCGATACGGAGGAGCTTGTCTTACACTGCACACCCGCTTTTTTCATATATTGCTCGAGCGATTGAGACACGTCTGCGGCGCGCTCTGTTTTAGGAAAAACACGTTTGTACTCCTGCACCACCAACGGCAGTCCAAGTTTTTCAAAAAAAGTAAAAGTATCCTGCACGCCGAATTGCGAAAAAGTAGAATATAAAAATTGCTCGGCTGAACCGTAGTGCTTTAGAAACGCGCGGACGTCTGGCTCGTCGCTGGTAATATTGCAACGCCCACCGCCACTTATCCTTAATTTTTCACCAAGTCGCGCATTTTTTTCCAGAAGAAGTACACTTTTCCTGCGCTCACCAGCACGACCTGCGGCTATCATTCCTGACGCTCCGCCACCAATTACAATTACATCAAAATGAGTAGGTTGAGCAGAACGAGCTGGAGTCATGTTTGAATTTTACCACAATTTTACACAAAAGGAAGGGTTTCCATGGTGACAGAATTACACAGTCTAAAAAATCTACTAAAGTTTATCATTTATCAGAAGCGTTTTCATTTTCAGCGGTTGGACACGTAGCAAAAGCACAATCATCTCCAGAGCGGCCAACAGCAGAACCATCAGGACAAATCTTTGCTTCCTGCGTACACGCAACGTGTCGCTCAGGTGCCGGCAAAGAGTAAAAAGCAACTATAAGCCCAACAAGAACCACAAACATAAAGATTGCCAAAGCAATCATAACCTTATTTTTATTCATAAATTAATTTTACCACAAACATGACTCTAACTGACTAAAACAACTTAAATACCTTTCATGTGGTGAATGCGCCCACCATCTTTATCCTATTGTCACATAAAAAGTAGTTCCAGCTCCCTCTTTTGATTCAAACCAGACTTTTCCGCCGATTTTTTCTACTAAATTCTTGAGCAGGTATAATCCCAAACCGGTTCCTGAAGGCTCCTTTTCTTTTATATTATCGGCGCGGAAAAGTTTTGTGAAGATTTTACCTTTATCTTTTTCTGCTATTCCATAGCCATTGTCTTTGACGGCAATGGAAACTCCATTTACGGTTTTATCAATGTTAACCTCCACTGTTCCGCTTTCAGGGGTGTACTTTATCGCATTAGTAATTAAATTTTGAAAAATAACTCTGGCTGTTTTTGTTCCGATATCAAGATGCGGCATATCGTTTCCATATCTTTTAACAACATTGATTTTTTTGACTGAAATCTGGCTTGCGAGTTCCTCCAATACTGAATCTGATATTTGCAATAAATCAACATCTCCTTTTTCAACAACAAATCCGCCGGATTCCATTTTTGTCACATCTAAAAATCCGCTGACTAACTCCTCCATATTTTTACCGCTCTCATGCATTCTTTCCAATACCTCTTTTTGCTTTTCATTCGGCTCACCATAAATTCCACTTAGTAACGATTCAACATTCCAAGATACTGCAGTTATTGGTGTTTTTAATTGATGAGAAGCAAGAGAAATGAATTCGTCTTTCGCTTTATCAAGTGATTTCTCTTTGGTAATATCATGGAAAGCATCAATTGCACCAATAATTTTATCATTTATTACCACAGGAGTAACGGTTATGGCAACCGGAAATACGTCTCCGTTCTTTTTGGTATAAAAATAAGATGGACCGGTAGTAGTAGTAGTAGTAGTAGTAGTACCCCTAAGAGCGATTGCTATCGGTCTTTTTTCTTCTGGAACTGGATTTCCTTTTTCATCTAACACCTGCCACGACTCAAGAATCCGTTTTCCAACTACTTGCTCGCGGCTCTGACCAAGCATCTGCTCCGCCGCGGGGTTTATAAGTATAATTTTCCCGTCTGAATCAACCGCAACTATACCCTCCCCGATTCCTCGCAACAAGGCCTCATCTTTAGCATTGCTTAAAGCAAGTAACGTTTTCTCCACCTCAAAATCTTCAAGAATATTTTGACTAGCCGCTGTTGCATTTTCCAAATCTTTTGTACGATCGCGGACTTTTTCTTCCAGACCAGCATAAGATGCCTTTAATTTAGCGGACATTTTATTGAAAGCTTCAGCCACCTGTCCAAATTCGTCTTTGGTTTTGGTGTCTATTTTGTAACCCAAATCTCCTTCGCTGATTATTTCCGCTCCTTCTGTCAGTTGGTCTAGTGGCTTGGAAATAAAATACGCCAAGATAAAACCAATAATAAAAGAAATCAGGAGACCTATTAAACCAAAAATTATTAAATTTTCAATCAAAGCTGTTCTGTACGACCCCACAACTTCTGATGTATCTATTTTGGCGACCAAGCCCAAATCTACAATTTCAATATACTCTGAAGCTGCGATAACAGTTACACCTCTATAATCTGATGTATCTTGAAAAATTGAGCTATTTCCAAATAATGCCTGCCTCATCGACTCTCCAGTAGATTGAGCGTAATTTCCTTGTTTTTCAAAAAAACGCGGAAAAGGATTCATTACTTGTCCGCTCTCGGCATCTCTATATGCTACCAAAACCTCTCCAGTATCTCCCAAACCTGTTCTGTTTTCAACAATTTTACCCAATCCATCAAGATCTGAAAAGGTGATAATAACGCCCATTAGTTTTCCACCACGATCAATAGGTCCAGCGGTTACAATATCTAAATGAGACAAAGACGTATGATTGAAAATATACACTCCTTCTTTTAACTTTCCTTTTACAAAAAAATCTTTTTTGCTGAAATCCTGCCCATTAAGAGACGGGTCATCGCAAGTCGCCACTTTGCCATCAAGACCAATTAAACAAACATGTCTATATTCAGCAACAGCATTCTTAGAGTCACTAAGTTTGACCCTAATTACTTCTTTTAATTCTGGACCTGGAGCTTTAAAATAATTTTCAACATCTATTTTAAGCTGTATCCTGCTTGATACTAATTTTAGTTTATCAATTCCATCATTAAAATAAGTTTTAATATTTTCTGCTCTTGATTCAGCGATCGCAAGCAGGTTCTGGCTTGCGATATTTTTAGCAATTATTGAGTCAGAAAAATAATACAGCAATCCTCCTACAATACTATTGCCCAAACTGACGACCAAAAATAAAGTGATTAATAAATTGCGAAGCTTCATATATTAAATTAATCTTATGATTGTTTTTTATATTTTCTCCACACAAAATAAATACCTACCGATAATACTATGGCGGATGTTAACGCAATAAGTGATATTATTAATGGGTAGTTGGGTGTTCCAAAGGATCCAACAAACCATTTTGTCTTAAGTTTATCAAATGTGCCGTCTTGGATTACAATGGATAATCCTTTGCTAAGTTCAGAAAGTAAGCCTGCGTCTCCCTTTTTTACAGCGAAGGTAAAATCCTGCCTGAATTTATCAAGTCGGTAATCAACCACAACCACATTTTTTATGCCGAGAGTTTTCAGTAAATCTTTTCCAACTCGTTGCTGTGCGATAACTGCGTCATATTTGCCCTGCGATAACTGCGTGAATGCCTCGCTCGTTGTTGTTGTTGTGACAATCCGACTTGAAATATTTTCGCTCCTTACGTATTCCTCAGCGGTGTCTCCTTTCATAACCGCGATTTCCTTGCCTACAAGATCTGCCTCGGTCTTTATACGGGTATCCCCAGTTCTGACGAAAATCGCTCCGTAAAAAGTTAAATAAGGATCTGTGAAGTCGTAAATATGCTCTCTTTCAGAAGTTCTCGCCATCACAGGCAAAACTTGTGTCTGACCATCTGCCAAGTCCTGCTTTATTTGATCCCAAGGCGCCACATAAAAACTAACGCCAAGATTTACGGCTTTCAAAGCCGCTCGCAACAGCTCAACGGAAAATCCGTCCGCTTGCCCGTTTTTATCAACAACGCTAAATGGCGGATAATCAGGTTCGGACGCGGATTTTATAATTGTATTTCCCTGCGCATGAACAGATTGAAAAAAGCCCACCCCAACAATAATACATATGCTAAAAATGGAAATAATGATCTTTTTCATAAAATTGCTTGGCGTTTTTTATTTGCTATTATATTTATAATTTACGCTAAGGTCGCCATCTTTTTCCTAAGTTCTTCATTTTCTTTTTTGAGTTCCACCATTTTCAACTCCCGACCAACCATAATTTTGTTCATTTTTTCCAGTTCTTCAACTTTTTCCTTCAGTTGAGCTTCTGCATTCTTGCGTCCGGTAATGTCGCGCTGAATTGCCAAAAAGCCGATTATATTCTTTTTTTCATCAAAAATCGCACTTGCGCTTCCTTCTATGTCGACAATAACTCCATCTTTTCTTTTGTTTTTATGTTCTCCGCCTAACTTTTCACCGTGCAATAAAGCATTCCAAAAATTCTTGACATCATCGGCTGAAGTAAGTCCGCTTTTGATTATGCGTGGCGTAACTTTGCCTACAACTTCATAGTAAGTATAGCCGTAGATATTAGTAAACCCCTGATTGATATATGAAATAACACCCTCTTTATCTGTTATAAATATTGCTTCCCCAGCTTCGCTTATTGCTCTCCTAAAACCAACCAATATCTCTTCAGAATCCTTAATCTCGTCTATCATATTTTTATAATTTAAAATTTATAATTGTAGTTTCAACCGCAATTAAAAAACTCCATACTAACTTTAGTCTAACACGTCTTTAAAACCCCCAAATGACAGAAGTGGAGAAGGTGGTTTTGAATAGACTAGGACAGGTACAAAATGGGGAAAACTGTGGGCGAGCGCCTCAGTTGTTGCATTTCAAGGTTTAACTAACACTATCCCCGTTTATTCGTTTATAAGAGTATTCATTGGTGCAATGGCAATTATTTCTAATTATGAACATAATTATATTATTTTATCATCAGGACATGTTACGCTTGCAGTGTAGGCGTGTTATAGTCGAAGCGCCTAAATAATTTAAAAAAATAAATTACACCATGAACAAACTTAAAATTATAGACTGGCTCGCGCTCGTCTTAGTAATAGTCGGGGCCCTAAATTGGGGTCTAGTAGGTGCTATGAATTTTAACCTAGTCGCCACTTTATTCGGCGACATGTCTACTCTTTCTCGAATAGTATACGTATTGGTAGGTCTTTCTGCGGTATATCTTGCAGTTGTATCTCCCAAGTTTACTAAAAAATAAACCTTTCTTAAAAAAAACCATTCTGAATCAGAATGGTTTTTTTGTTTGCCTATTGCAAGCTATATTATTGAATCTGCACCATTATTTCATTTCGATTAATCCATGGTGGAGTCCATGGAGGATTGTATCCTGCATATATTGACGTACCGATAACTGTAATGTTGTCTCTGGCCAGATCTGCAAATAATTGCTTCTGTTTTTTTTCAAAAATACCATCATTTCTGTACCAAGAAAACGTAATGGCTGCCATTTTTTGCTCCGGCACTTTGACTAGCTTTATTCTTGGGTCATTTGGAATAGGTAAAGTCGCAAGAGTATATCCACTTGGCATAACAAATGAGATTATCTGTGAGGTGCCATTTGCACTAGCAGTGACTGGTGCTGTCATTGCTATCTTTTCAGATAATGATTGTTGTGCGACAACGGGCGCAGTCATAGCAATACTTTCTTTTTTTACATTTCCACCGAATATATACCCAGCGATGATACTGAAGCCCTTGTTGAAAGCACCACCATTTACACTTGTGCCCTCGACAGTGGTTTGAGCTGCAATATGAGCAGGATAATTACGAATTTCATAACCTTCAGCTTTTTTCAATACCGAATATTTTAGCTGTTCAGCGTTTGAAGTAAAATACCCTACAAGCGACCAAATTACGAGAATACTTAAAATAATAATGGCAATGATCAAATAAATTTTCATATCATCATTATACGCCTCAATGATGATATATCCGATATGGTAATGGATAAGCGGGGACAGGCACGGTTTATTGGTAAAAGGTGTGTTGTAATATTTTATCGTCGCTTCAATGGTCGCCCACCAGAACGCACCGTTGCTTCAAGTTCATATTCTCCTATCATTTGAGTTACCCAAGAATTACGTCCGTACGGTGCGCTCCTGTTTACGGAGTTTCTAAGTGCTGTTACAACACTTTCTTCATCAACTATATTCACCCACTTGCAATAATCCTTCGGAAAATCTACGTCTTTGTCGGTAATAATCTTTTTCTGCTCACTGTTTCCATTAACTCTAAGCCACGCCTCCAGTCCTCGGCAAACTTCACCAATCCTGCTCGCACAGGATTCCGCTCTACATAGCGAATTACCGTCATAAGATACTCATTTGAATCTACAAGAAAAGATTTGTAACGGCCTTGATATAGTGGCCCCGTTCCAACTGTTTGTGTTATTGTGTGAACTCGGCGCGTATGCGTGTTAGTGAGCTTATGCATGAAGGTTGAAAGATCGCCATCATTCAGCGTGCATAAAACTAAATGCCAATGATTCGGCATAATAGAATACTCCAATATTTCCACTTCAGTTATCTCTTAAGTTTCCTTCAATAATTTTAGAAATGTAGAGTAGTCTTGAGGTGTCTCGAAGATCTTCAATCTTACGATCGCACAATTAAGAATGTAGTAAACATATCCACCGGTGTCGACGCGAGCAAAGCGAGCCATAACAATACAATACCACACAAATCCCCAAACAACTGTGCCTGTCCCCGTTTCTACCCCGTTTCTTTCCAATCTCCGCTGTACGAGAAGTTAGAGGTAACCCTTCTTTGGGATCTTTACGCTGAACTGGGCAAATTAGAAAACCTGTGGAAGCCGGTAAGGTAACAACATTTGGAGTAACGGTTTCTGGTTGAGTGATTAATGGTTGTGTAACGAGAGCTGGTTGTGGAGTCGACGTTACGGGGCACAGCTGAGGTGTAACAACTGGAACATTTTGTGTCGTCTGTTTTATGCGAACATTTCGCAGTACATCTAAAAGTATTTTAAATAATTCGCTGAGGCTATTTAAAATAGGTTGCATATATCTTCTCAGACTGACCCTACAGAGAACAAGACTGCTCACTGCGCAAACAAAACGACCCCTCACCTGGTCCTTCTGAACTAAACTAGACTTCTGGCGTACTTGAGCTAAAACCATAGTCGGTCAATCTTAGTAAGGTTATTACTAACTATTTTATCTCAACATTTCGACGGTGCCTGAGCCACTCTTTCGTTATAAAAATAAAAATTTAAATCTCTAGCTACTCCCAGAACTTCAGTGATAATCTTTTTAAAACTTTCTATATCATTTAAAAAATCAGACGGACAATATCTTTCGTCTTTAATAGAACTTGGCACTAGGCTGTTAAGTTTAGCGTAATAGGCAGTGTCTAAATCTGTTTCATCTTTGTTTATTAGCCTTAGATATTTCTTATGGTTATTAATCTTTTCTTCTATTTCAATTTTTGAAAAACCTAACTTGAAATATGAATTGTCTTCACTAATATCAACATGGGCTATAATTCTATTTCTATTATTTTTTAGCTTACTTATTATATCTTTATAATTTTCTTGGATTTGCGATATTCTTGTTTTAAAATCTTCTTGGATTTTCGATATTCTTTCTTTTTCTTTAAAATCATCCGGGTATATTTCTTCTAGAGCACTTAGACCAGATTTATCGTTGCCCCCAACGGCTAATATTTTCCCCATGTCTAATATAATAGAATACATATATACATAATCAATATTTGTTATTTTTGAAGACAAATTACTCTCCTTAATTTTTTTAAAATCATCTAAGTTTACAAGAGTAGAATTACTCAAATCTTCAATTACCCAAGATATATTATAGAAATTTGTTGGTGTGGTCATATTTTTACTTTCAAATAGTACAAATTTATTTTAAAAGCATTACAATTAAAATAAATACCAATAAAATTGCAATTATATACAGTAATCTTTTTATAGAAAAAAGAACATTTACTGTTTCGTAGGTCCGTAATTCTATTCCCATTATCCTGTTGTAAACAGTTGCATGCTCACCCTCTTCTTGTAATGTTGTCTCAATATTAGAAAGTCTTCCAACATCTTCACTTATAGACAACAAAAGTTCTTTTTCAGTAAATTCCTCGTCTGTCCATGAGCTTGTCATTCGCCCGCTATAAATGTCTTTTGATTTATCCATGGTATTTTGATTAACTAATAATTTATCTTTGAGCTGCCTCAAACTGGTTGATGGATTAGGCCTCGGCTCCGCATAAAATTTTTTCGTCAAAAAATTTTTGCTAGCCGCGACTCGCGGTTTGGCCTTGTGGCCAAACATAGCTGTATTTATGACTGATGTCATAAATACTTCCTCGCCGTCGCTCGGTCGTGGCACATTCGAGTCCTAGTTCGTAAGTCGCTCAGTAGACTTGCTTCCCGCAGCAAAATAGCTCGCTTTGCTCGGTATTTTGCTGCGGGACTAGGATTCGAACCTAGATACTCTGCTTCAGAGGCAGATGTCCTACCATTAGACGATCCCGCAATAATTATGCGGGGTGGTTCCCCGCTTCTCACGCTTATAGAATAACGCAGATTGGCGGTGATTTCAATGCCTTGTATAACCCAACCCACTTTTGCAGTCTGCGGATAATCCCTGCTCATACTGTAGCAAATACTGGACGGGCGACAACTTGTTGCTAAACGCATGATGCACGCGCTCAGTA
>Ga0268280_1000406_pt1 | contig 37746 bp, 34 predicted proteins | sample saktaG_9_FD_190139 | JGI IMG/M metagenome (GOLD analysis project Ga0268280, IMG submission 190139) | Saline water microbial communities from Sakinaw Lake, British Columbia, Canada - sak_2011_5_24_40m | ecosystem: Environmental > Aquatic > Non-marine Saline and Alkaline > Saline ...
GATGGAATAAAAAGTGAAAATATACCCATATTAGCTCGAATAATTGCCGTAGCAGATGCTTATGATGCGATGGGCTCTGATCGTCCTTACAGAAAAAAGTTAAACAAGGATAAGATATTAAAGGAACTAAAGGACCAATCCGGAAAACAGTTTGACCCTGAAGTAGTTAAAGCTCTTAATTCGGTTCTTGATAGAGAAAGAGAAGAATAAATGTTATATGTCTATATTATAATTATTTCTATTATAATAGGATTGCTTCGTAATGGTAAGTTGAGCAGTTTGAGTCAGATTTCGCTAACGAAAATAGAGGTAATAGTGTTAGCCTGTTTAATTCAAGCTGGATTAATCTTTTTGGGGTCAAGAGAAATAAAATTTGTTCTCAATTATAGTTCTTATATGATAATTTTCTCTTACATCGCGCTCCTGATAGCAGTCTGGTATAATTTAGAATTAAAAGGAATGAAGATTATTGCCCTGGGAATAATACTTAATTTTATAGTTATTGTGGCCAACAGTGGTCATATGCCGGTATTGTTGAGCAGTATATATAAAGCAGGATTAGATGATTTTGCTCTTCTATTAAAAGAAGGTACTTATGTTACGCATACTCTTATAAATGAAAAAACTTTATTTGGATTTTTAGCCGATGTTATCCCATTATCTCCTCCTTTCCCTGACCCTTCAGTGGTAAGCGTGGGAGATTTTTTAATGTTTTATGGGGTGTTCAGCTTAATTCAAAAGGCGATGCTGAAAAAAGAACAGTTTTTTGATAAGAAGATAGAAGAGCAAAGTGAGAATCAAGAAACCTAATTAGTATCGAGTATTACATAAAATAGAAATAAAAAGATTGCAGGGGGCAGACCTTGTGTCTGCCCGTAATGAGGAACATGCAAGGGCTAGATTCATCGAACCCGCTAGAAAAATTATCAGAAAAATTCGGATCGGATGACTTCGACCCCCCCCGTATAAGAAAAAGTTTTGAATTTTAAATTATGGTTGTTCGCTTTTAGCTTTAAATTTTTAGCTTAAAAAAGAGATTGACGCACTCTGATAAATTAAAGCTTGAAATGATATGTTATATCACATGGCGTAGAAGAGGCAATGTATAGAATTTATTTAATCGGTTTATTAGAGAAATAAAATTTTAATCATATTGAAAAAAGGAATTGAATAGATATGTTTAATTGGGCTAAAAAGATATTTGTTGATACCAATGAAAGAGAATTAAAAAAACTGCAACCTATCGTAGAAAAGATAAACAGTTATGAGCCAAATGTTTCAAAATTGAATGATGAGAAATTAAAAGATAAAACCACTGAATTTAAAGAGAGATTAGGCAAAGGGGAGATTGTGGATGAAATTCTCCCTGAAGTTTTTGCAGTAGTACGGGAAGTAGCCAAACGAGTTACCGGAATGAAACCTTTTAATGTTCAGCTTGTAGGAGGGATTATTTTACATCAAGGTAAAATAGCTGAGATGGCTACCGGAGAAGGCAAGACTTTAGTTGCTACCATGCCGGCATATTTAAATGCTTTAAAAGGTAATAGCGTGCATGTTGTTACCGTAAATGACTACCTGGCAAAACGAGATAGATATTGGATGGGAGAAATTTATGAGTTTTTAGGATTAAATGTAGGCCTGATTCAACATGACATGGCAGCCGATGAGCGGGAAAAAGCCTATCAAGCAGATATAGTCTATGGAACCAATAACGAATTTGGGTTTGATCATTTAAGGGACAATATGGCAATTCGCATGGAAGACGTAGTCCAGAGAGGCTATGATTTTGCAATCGTTGACGAAGTAGACAGTATTTTAATTGATGAAGCCAGAACTCCTTTAATAATCTCCGGTCCTTCCGAGGAATCAACCCAAATATACCAGCAGATAAACAGAGTTGCAACCCGATTACAGCAAGAGGCAGACTATAAAGTATACGAAAAAGAAAAGACAGTTACCATCACCGAGGAAGGAGTTTCCCGTATCGAAGGATTATTGCAGATAAATAATCTATATGATGAAAAAAACATGAATGTACAGCATCACATTATTCAAGCCCTAAAAGCACAAAGATTATTTAGAAAAGATGTTGATTATATAGTAAAAGATGGAGAAGTGATTATTGTAGATGAATTTACCGGAAGATTAATGTTTGGGAGACGATACAGTGATAGTCTCCACCAAGCTATCGAAGCAAAAGAAGGAGTGGCAGTTGCCCGCGAAAGTCAGACACTGGCTACTATAACTTTCCAGAATTATTTTAGATTATACAAAAAACTTAGCGGGATGACCGGTACAGCAAAAACCGAAGAGGAGGAATTTACCCATATCTACAACCTGCCGGTAGTGGTTATTCCTCCTAATAAAGAATTAATCAGGAATAATCACGCAGATATTATCTACAGGACTGAAAGAGAAAAATTCAAATCAGTTATTAAGGAAATAATTGAAGTTCATAAGATGGGGAGACCTATTTTAGTAGGAACAGTATCGATCGATAAGTCAGAGACATTAAGTAGATTATTAAAGAAAGAAAATATTGAACATAATGTCCTGAATGCAAAAAATCACGAAAGAGAAGCAGATATAATCGCCCAGGCGGGTCAGGGCAAAAATGTAACTATTTCCACGAACATGGCCGGGCGAGGAACCGATATTGTATTGGGTAAAGGAGTGGCCGAGTTAGGAGGTTTGCATGTCATAGGAACTGAAAGGCATGAAAGCAGACGTATTGATAACCAGTTAAGGGGTAGATCGGGTAGACAGGGTGACCCCGGTTCTTCCCGTTTTTTCCTTTCTCTGGAAGATGATCTCATGCGGCTTTTTGGTTCTGACAGAATATCGGGAATCATGGAAAAATTAGGCATGGAAGAGGATATTCCCATCGAACATCCTTTGGTTACCAGATCAATAGAAGGTGCTCAAAAAAAGGTAGAGGGGCGAAATTTTGAGATAAGAAAACAGCTTTTAGATTTTGATAATGAGATGGAATACCAGAGGAAGGTAATCTATGAGCAGCGGAGAATGGTTTTAGAAAGTAACGATGTTAAAGATTATATTTTGGAGATGGTAAAAGATACAGTTGAAAATATATTGCAGAGCTATACCAATAAAGAAATTTATCCGGAGGAATGGGATTGGGCAGGACTTAAAAGCCATGTTAACCAAATTTTCTCTATTTCATTGATTATTCCCAAGGAAGAGATTCTTAAATTATCTATTGCCAAGTTGAAAAATATTCTAACCGAAAAAGCCTTTAATATATATGAATTACGAGAAAGGGAGTTTACCGCACTCTTAATGAGACAGATTGAAACGATGATTGTGCTCCGGGTGGTAGATCGGGAATGGAAAGATAATCTACGAAATTTAGATGAATTAAAACGGGGAATAGGGTTAAGGGCTTATGGACAGAAAGATCCCTTAATGGAATATCATTTTGAAGCCCATAATATGTTTCAAAGTATGATCAATAGCATAAAAGAAGAAGTAGTAAAATTTATCTATAAAGTCAGACTTAAAAAAGAAGAATCGCAAGGAATTAGCCGGACAAAAAGAGAAGAACCTGCACCTGTGATCAATAATCAAGTGGGAGAATCGCCTTCTGAAAAAAGGAAAGGATTAATAAAGGAAGAAGGAAAAAAGAAGAAAAAGGCAGGTAGAAATGATCCTTGTCCTTGTGGCAGCGGATTGAAGTTTAAACATTGTTGTGGAAAAAATATATAATATAATTATTTAAGATTCCTTTAGTGATTATTTCGCTTAATGGAAAAATTATAAGTTATATTACTTATTAAAATTCTGATAGCGAAGTAATCTAAATTTATTTTAAGTAATAGTGAGAAGATTTTTGTAGGGTAAAATCAAAATTAAAAAATATTGAAACAGAGAGGAAGGTGGATAATGTGATAGAGGAATTGCAAAATAAACTGAGACAGCTTCATAATAAAATTAACGAAATGGGGGCTTATCTTTGACTTATCTGTGAAAGAGGAAGAAGTAAAAAAATTAGAAAATGAAATGTCCAGAGGTTCTTTCTGGTCTGACCAGGAAAATGCTCAGGAAGTAACCAAAAAAGTTAAAGAATTAAAAAACATTATAGTCGAATTTAATAAATTAAAAAATAATTTGGAAGAATTAGCCATACTCTTGGAGCTCAATCTGGAAGAAGACAGAAAAGAAATTTGGGAAGAGATAGAGCAAAAAGTTGAGGTTTTAGAAAAGGATATTGAAAGAAAAGAATTAATTATTTTGTTTGATGGCAAATATGATATTAACCATGCCATAGTTACTATTCGGCCAGGTGCTGGTGGTACAGAATCTCAAGATTGGGCAGAAATGCTGCTCCGGATGTATTTACGATGGGCAGAAAAAAACGATTATAAGTCTGAAATATTAGAAATATCACCGGGTGATGAAGCCGGGATAAAGAATGTAACTTTTACAATTAGTGGCAGCCATGCCTATGGATGCTTGAAAGCCGAAAAGGGAATACATCGTTTGGTTAGAATTTCTCCATTCGATGCCAATAGGAGAAGACACACCTCTTTTGCCTCGGTAGAAGTTATCCCTGAAGTTGATCAAGAAGTAGAGATTGAGATTAAGGAATCAGATTTAAGAATAGATACTTATCGAGCCACCGGAGCAGGGGGTCAGCATGTTAACACCACTGATTCTGCTGTAAGAATAACCCATTTACCCACCAATATTGTAGTGCAATGTCAAAATGAAAGATCACAATACAGTAACAAAATGACTGCAATGAAGATTTTACGAGCGAGATTATTCGATCATTATCAAAAGGAAAAAGCCGAAGATTTAAAGGAGATTAGCGGAAAAAAGAAAGATATCGCCTGGGGAAGCCAGATACGTTCTTATGTATTCCATCCTTATCAGATGGTAAAAGATCACCGAACAGATGCAGAAAGTGGGAATTTACAGGCTATTATGGATGGTGAAATAAATTATTTTATCGAGGCTTATTTAAAGAGCAAGAAAAACAGTGGATTATAAGTGAGCAGAGAAAGTGCCTTGTCAATTAATATTAACAAAAAAGTATTCTGCAATATTATTTGAAAACATTTGCAGATATTTTAACAATTTTATGAAAGGATTACATAAGTGAAGATTGTAGCTTGTATAAAACAGGTTCCGGAGATAAGTGAGGTAATGATTGATCCTAAAACTCATACCTTAAAAAGGGAAGGAGTGCCTTCAATTGTTAATCCTTTTGATGAAAATGCGGTAGAAGAAGGTTTACGAATCAAGGAAAAATATTCGGGAGAATTAATTGTGGTTACCATGGGTCCTCCCCAGGCGGAGGAAGCCTTAAGAAGATGCTTGGCTATGGGGGCAGATGAAGCAATTTTAATATCAGATAAAGTCTTTGCTGGTTCTGATACTTTAGCTACTGCCTATACCTTATCTTTGGTTATTAAACAATTAAAACCAGATTTAATTATTTGTGGCAAACAGGCTATTGACGGAGACACTGCTCAAGTTGGACCTGAGCTGGCAGAACAATTAGCAATATCTCAGATAACCTATGTAAAAAAAGTAGAAATATCTGAAGATAAAAAGAAAATAATTTTACATAGAGAGACAGATGATGGTTACGAAATTATCCAGTGCAAATTACCTGTATTAATTACGGTGTTAAAAATTCTAAATGAACCTCGTTATCCGAGCATCAGAGGGATTTTAATGGCCAAGAAGAAAGAAATTAAAATTGTAAAAGCAGCTGATTTAAAAGCAGATCCCGCTAAGTTAGGAGCCGATGGTTCGCCCACACAAGTAGTAAATATTTTTACTCCCCAACAGCATCAAAAGGGTAAAATAGTGAAACTTGAGCCAAAAGATGCAACAAAAGAGATTATAAATTTTTTACAAGATGAAAAGATATTTTAAAAGGGGATGGGTATAGTTTGGCAGAAATAACAGTAGATATAAATAAATGTAACGGATGCGGGAAATGTGTCAATCTGTGTCCCTTTAATCAGATAATCATAGTTGATAGATTAGCCATAATAGAGGTAGGATGTACTATGTGCGGGGTGTGTCAAGAATTATGTCCTACCGGGGCTATTACTATCAAAAGAGAAAGATTGAGCAATGAAGATTACTCGAATTATCGTGGAATTTGGGTATTTATCGAACAACTCCAGGGGAAAATTAAACCCGTTTCTTTAGAGCTGCTGGGTAAAGCTAAAGAATTAGCTAACAAATTAAATCAAGAAATAGCTGTTGTATTAGCAGGAGATAAGATCTCTCATTTAGTAAAAGATTTATCTTCCTATGAAATTCATAAAATTTATTTAGTCGAAAGCCAAGCTTTAAAAAGATATACTACTGATGCTTATACTCAGGTATTGGTTAGTCTTGTTTCTCAATATAAACCCAATATTTTATTAATTGGAGCAACTAATACCGGAAGGGATTTGGCGCCCCGGGTTGCAGCCCGACTTCGAGTTGGGTTGACTGCGGATTGTACCGATTTAGATATTACCGACGAGGGATATCTGCTTCAGACCAGACCAGCTTTTGGTGGAAATATAATGGCGCAGATATTATGCAAATACACTCGTCCTCAGATGGCTACAGTAAGATCCAATGTATTTAAAAAATTTATACCCTGCTCAAATTCTCAACCTCCGGAAATAATTAAGATAGAGGCGAAATTAAATCCTTTATCTATTCGAACCAAAATAATAGAAGTCATAAAGGAAATTACTGAAGTAGTTAATTTAGAAGAAGCAGATATTATTGTATCCGCGGGGAGAGGATTAGGTTCATCTGACAATCTTTATTTGGTGCGGGAATTAGCCGGGATATTAGCGGCAGCAGTTGGTGGTTCCCGAGCCGTTATCGATGCCGGATGGTTACCCCATCATCAACAAGTTGGCCAATCCGGAAAAACAGTAGCACCCGAATTATATATTGCCTGTGGTATTTCCGGTGCTATCCAGCATTTAGTGGGGATGCAGACTTCCAGGAGAATTATTGCCATTAATAAGGATCCTGAAGCACCTATATTTAAAGTTGCTACTCTGGGAATTGTAGGCGATTTATTTAAAGTAATTCCTCTACTGGTTGAAGATTTAAAGAAAATTAAAAATATTGTATAGGTGATAACTAACTAATTGCCTAATTAAATTAATTGGTCAATTGGAGAATTAAATTTTTTGCTTAAAGGAGATCAAAATGATTAAAACTTACAATCCTAAAGAGCTTAAGAAATGGATGGAATATTCCTCTTTATTAGCGGGTATTATTATAATAATTTATGGAGTTATTAGCCGTCAAAGCATCTTGTTAATTTTAGGATTCTTTTTTATATTGGTGGTTTCTAATAAAGTTTCAATAGCTATTGATAAAGACGGACTGTTTATAACTACTACCACCCTATTCTTAATAAAAAGAAAAGAACGATTTCACTTTAAGGAGATGGATTCTATAGATATTAAAGAGAGCGCAAAAAGATCTTTAATATATTTTATGAAGGGATGGAAAGGACGGAAAGTATTAATCGATACAGTTGATTTAAAAAAATTAACAGGTTATATAAAAAGCGAAAATTCTGAATTAATAAAATAAAGCGTATATCGTGATGCGTATATAGTAATAGCGTACAGCGTACAGCGTTTAGCGCATAAAATAGTCAATTAATCAATTTGCCAATTGACCAATTGATTTTAGTTATTGCGAAACTGTAGGGAGTGTAGGAATCTTTTTATTAAGCGAAAAAGTTGAAGCTAAAAATGATAATTTGAAATTCAAAAATATTTTCTTATTTAACATTGCTTTTAATGTAGGGGTCGGATTCATCCGACCCGAGTTATTCTGGTAATTTTTTAGCGGGCTCGATTCATCGAACCCTTTGTCCATTAGGGGCAGGTACAAGGTATGCCCCTACATCTTTTTATTTCTATTTTAGGTAATACTTAATACTCGATACTAATTAATTTTCTGTTTTCTATTCTCTTTACTATATACGATATACTAATAACAAAGGAGGTAAATTAATGTTAACCGACAAAAAAGTTCACAATTTCTTGAACGAATTAGCTTCTAATTCACCAACTCCCGGCGGAGGGAGTGTGGCTGCATTGGCCGGAGCATTGGGAGCAGCTTTAATTTCCATGGTAGGTAATTTAACCATTGGCAAGAAGAAATATGAAGATGTAGAAGAAGATATCAAGAAAATTATAAGCTCTTCGGAAAAATTACGCTATGAATTAAGCCAATTGATAGAAGAGGATGTAAAGGCTTTTAATAATTTTATGGCTACTTACAAGATGCCCAAGGAAACCGAAGATGAGAAAAAGATAAGGACAGAAAAGATACAAGAATCACTAATTGAGACAGCAAAAGTTCCTCTTAAAGTAGCTTACAAATGTCTGGAGGTACTGAGTCTTTCTAAAGAAGTGGCTGAAAAGGGTAATATTAATGTAATAAGCGATGCCGGAGTTGCGGCCTTAATGGCAGACGCTGCCCTGGAAAGCGCTATATTAAATGTGAAGATTAATTTAATAATGATTAAAGATGAAAAAGTAAAAAAAGAACTTTCTTCTTCGATAAAGGAGATATTACTAAAAGAAAAAGGACAGAAAGAAAAAGTGCTGGAAATAATAGATGGTAAAATAGGATGAAAGTAAATATTTGAAAATGATATCTTATTAAAAATAAAAAGTAATAAGATTAGCAAATCGAATATGAGAAAAAAGCAAAGGGTTAGGTGTATTTTAAAGACGCGTCTAACCCTTTGCTTTTTGCAAAAGTTATAAAGAAGATATTAATTTGTATAATAAGTAGTATTTATTATATAATAAAATATAGTAGATAGAGAATATGCATTCAACATAAAACAATACAATTCCTGCTTTTTTAAAATCAATTGTTATTAGCCAAAAGATTTTTCTAAAAAACACCTTCGGTTTTTCCATCATGCCTTATAATATACGAAAATGAGATGAGCACCAAAAAAGAAAACAAAAACAACAACTATTACCTAAGCTGTACTTTCTTTCCAAGCTTAGCTACCCGAAACAAAACAGTTTACCGAGATTTGCACGATAAATAATTTTTCGAAGGAGAGGTGTAAAAATTAAAATGAATAAAAATTTAATCAAAGAATTATGGAGGGAAAATTCAAAAATTTATAAGATATTAAAAAAAAGTGAAGACTTGGGAGAAGCGAGGGAAAATCTTTTTGAATTTTCTAAAGACTTAGAATGGAAATTTAGGGAAAAAAAAGAGGTTTTGCATAAATTGGAATACGCTGCTGCCTTGGAGGCGCAAAAAGTATTTAATGACCTCATTTCCCTTCGAAATGAGGAAATTGTAGGTTTCAGCACTTTACATTATTTATGGAGTATTGCTAAAGATAATCAAGAGATAACCGAAGAAGTTAGCGATGGATTTTTAGAAGAGTTTATTCACCTTTTTAAAGCTATGAAAGGGAAGGCTGATATTTCTTCAGGATGGGTAAAGCCATTATTAGAAAGGAATGGGGTTGAAATAATAGATTTTACCAAGATTGAAGGCAGAGATGCGGGGATAGCTCGCTCTGAATATTTAGATAAAGTTTACGAGAAGGTTTTTAATTTTATAAAACGATATCCGTCTGGATGTGAAGACGAACTGGTTAAAGAAAGAGAGGAAAATCGTAAGAAAATATTAGATTATTTGGGGGCGAATTTGGATGATTGGAATGACTACCGATGGCACATTAAACATATTTTCCATACCATGGATGATTTAGAACATCTCAAGAAATTAGTTCCTCTTACTAAGGAAGATATTGAAGCTATTGAAATTGCTATTGAAAATAAAATACCTTTTGGAATTACCCCTTACTATCTGTCCTTATTCGATTTTTCCCGAAGTGATAGGAAAGTTGATTATCAAGTAAGATCCCAGGTCATCCCTCCTATCCATTATGTTAAATTGATGAAAGAACATCGAAAAGAAAGATCATATTACTTTGATTTTATGGGAGAACATGATACTTCTCCGGAAGAATTAATTACCAGAAGATATGCGATGATATCTATTTTAAAACCCTATGATACTTGCCCTCAAATTTGCGTTTACTGTCAGAGGAATTGGGAGATAACCGGTCCAATGATGCCGGAAGGAATGCCCAGTAAAGAATCATTAGATAGAGCTTTAGATTGGTTTGATGAACATACTTCTATGAAAGATGTATTGATTACCGGCGGAGACCCCTTAGCTTTAAATGATGAGCGGATAAAATATATAATGGACAGATTATGCAAGATGGAACATGTAATAAATATCAGATGGGCCACTAGAACTCCGGTAACTGTTCCTATGAGGATAACTGATAAATTAGCTAAGCTAATTGGAAGTTATATAAAACCTGGAAAGAGAAATATCTGTGTAGTTACTCATATCGAAGGTGCCTCTGAGGTTACCCCGGAATTGGCTGAGGCAGTGATGAAGTTTAGAAGACAGGGGATATATGTCTACAATCAATTAGTATATACCTTAGAGACCAGCAGGAGATTCCAGAATGTAGCTACGAGGATAGCTATGAAAAAAGCAGGGGTAGATCCTTATTATACTTTTTATCCTAAAGGAAAAGAAGAAACAAAAGATTATCTTGTCCCGGTTGCTCGTTTATGGCAGGAAAGAGAAGAAGAAGCTCGATTATTACCAGGTCAATTTAGAACAGACGAACCGGTCTTTAACGTCCCGCGATTAGGTAAAAACCACATTAGGGCTTGGCAGGATAGAGAACTGATAGGATTAAACAAAGAGGGGCAGAGAATATATTTGTGGCATCCCTGGGAAAAGGGCATAGCTTCTGTTGAACCATATGTTTATAAAGATCTCCCCATTTATAAATATCTTCAGGAATTAGCCAAGAGGGGAGAAGATATCGAAGAATACAAGTCAATTTGGTATTACTATTAAATAAACTCCCAGAAAGAAAAATTGACCATAGGAGATGATATATAAGATAATACGAAAAATAGTATCATACTTCCATTAATACTAGAAAATTATTTTTGATTTTTTATTACTTCTCCCCATGAGTTTTGCTTATATGCTGAATACTCTCCGCTACATAATATTATTAACTATCACAAGATAAATATAAATTAATTAAATTTCACCATAATGTGACAATTAATTTTTAAAGCTCTTGATTTTTTTAAAATATATGTTATTCTTTAAAAAGATTAATCAACCAGTCCATTAGTCCAATATTAGAATAAAGATTTATCGTTTTGAAGGGGAACTCTTTTATGAAAATTGAGATTGATAAGAAAAGCGGCATTCCTTTATATCTTCAAATAAAACACCAGCTTAAGAAATTATTAGAAAATGGTAATTTGAAGGAAGGGGAACAATTGCCCACAGAAAGAGATTTATCCGAAAGCCTGCAAGTTAGCAGGAATACAGTAAGTATGGCCTACAAGGAATTAGCATTGGAGAATATAATACTATCTACTCCGGGGAGAGGAACCTTCCCTAATCCGAGCGCCGCTACGTTTACCAAATCTAAAACAAATAATAATTTGTTAAAAATAGAAGAGATTATCGATGTTAGTATTAATGAAGCCCTTGAGTTAAATTTTGATTTAAGCGAGTTTAAAAAATTAGTAGAAAAAAAAGTAGAGGAAAAGGAAAAATTATTAAAAACCATTAACATAGCTTTTATTGAATGTAATCAGGAGCAATTGTATTTTTTTTCCAAAGGGATAGAATTGGGAACCGGTATATCTATAATTCCCATATTAATGGACGAGATTTATAAAGAACCGGATATTTTTAGAGAAAGGATCAAATCTATAGATTTAGTAGTTACTACCTTTTTTCATTATGATGAAGTTAAAAAATTTCTGGTCGATCAAAAGCAGAGGGTTCTCGCCATTGCCTTAGATCCCTTAATGGAAACCATGGTAAACATTGCTCATTTATCTTCCAAAGATAAGTGTATTGGTCTTGTATGTATCACCGATAAGTTTGCCCAAAGAGTTTTCCAATCCCTAAAACAGGCAGGAATAAAATTCTTGAATTTTAAATTTACCAGATCTTATAATAAAGATGAAGTAAAAAAATTTTTAGTTAACACAGATATTGTAATAACTTCTCCCGGAAGAAAAAAAGAAGTAGAAAAATTAATTTCTCCTCAAATTCCCCTTATTGAATTTGTTTACGTCCCCGATAAAGGTTCTATGAGTATGTTAAAATTAGCCATTTTAGATATTAAAAGAGAGGGAGGCACATTAGAAAAGATATGAAGCAAAAAAAGTTATTTGAAGTTTATCAAAATAATTCAGTAAAGATATCAGTTCGTAGGGAATGGTGTAAGGCATGCGGTATCTGTATTGAATTTTGCCCCAAGGATGTATTAGTTCCCGATGATCAGGAGAAGCCTATCCCTGAAAATATCGATGCCTGTATAAAATGCAATCTTTGTGAATTGAGATGCCCGGATTTTGCTATCACAGTGGAAGGAGTGGAGGAGAAAGATGAATAATTTAAAAAAGAAAAAAAATATAAAATTATTACAGGGAAATGAAGCCTGTGCTGAAGGAGCATTATTAGCCGGGGTTAAATTTTTTGCCGGCTACCCCATAACTCCCTCTTCGGAAATAGCTGAAAACATGGCTCGTGAATTACCTAAAATTGGCGGAAAATTTATACAGATGGAGGATGAAATTGCCAGTATGGCAGCAGTAATTGGAGCCTCTATAGCTGGATTAAAATCTCTGACTGCTACTTCTGGTCCCGGAATGTGCTTGAAACAAGAAAATTTAGGTTTTGCTATTATTAACGAAATACCCTGTGTAGTAGTTAACGCTCAAAGAGGTGGACCGAGTACCGGTTCACCCACTAAACCCTCTCAGGGTGATATGATGCAGGCAAGATGGGGAAGTCATGGAGATCACCCCATTATAGCCCTTGCCCCTTCCACTGTTAATGAGATACTTACCTTAACTATCAAAGCATTTAATTTTAGCGAAAAATATAGAACTCCAGTTATTTTACTCCTTGACGAAGTAATCGCTCATATGCGGGAAAAGGTAGAGGTGCCTGCTTCGGAAGATATTGAAGTGATAAACCGAAAAAAACCCACTGTTCCCCCTGAAGAATATTTACCCTTTAAGCCTGATGAAGACGGAGTTCCTCCCATGGCCAACTTTGGAGAAGGATATCGTTATCATATAACCGGTTTAATTCATAATTATAAAGGTTTACCAACCTCTAACTCCCAGGAAATAAATGCTTTTATAAGGCGTTTAAATGATAAGGTTCAGAAGAATATTAAAGATATAATAATTTACCAAAAATATTCTTTAGATGATGCAAAAATTGCTCTAATTGCCTATGGCTCAGTGGCAAGGGCTGCCGAGAGAACGGTAAAATTAGCTCGAGAAAAAGGATTAAAAGTAGGTTTATTAAAATTATTAACTATTTGGCCTTTCTGTTTTGAAGAAGTAAAACGTTTGGCCAAGCAGGTAGATCTAATCATAGTTCCGGAAATGAATTTAGGTCAAATGGTTCTCGAAGTGGAAAGAGCTTCCCAGGGAAAATGCCGGGTTGTACCTTATGGCCGGGTAGACGGTGAGTTGATTAATCCCTTAGAAATATTGGAAAAGATCCAGGAGGAGATAAAGAAATGAAGACAGTGATCAACAATTATTTCAGGGAAGAGATATTTCCCACTATATGGTGCCCGGGATGTGGAAATGGTATTGTATTGGGTTCCATACTGCGGGCCATAGATGATTTAAATTGGGATAAAGATAAAATTGTTGCAGTTTCCGGTATAGGCTGCTCCAGTCGAATTACCGGGTATGTAGATTTTTGCACCATGAATACTACTCACGGAAGAGCCCTGCCTTTCGCTACCGGTATAAAAATGGGGAATCCTGATTTAAAAGTAATAGTAGTTATGGGAGACGGAGATTGTTCAGCTATCGGAGGAAACCACTTTATCCACGCAGCACGGCGTAATATCGATTTAACTGCCATAGTCATTAATAATATGATCTATGGAATGACCGGAGGTCAATATTCACCTCTTACTCCTACCGGTAAATTTGGTTCTACCGCCCCTTATGGAAATATTGATCAATCCTTTGATTTGGTTGAATTGGCTATCGCGGCAGGGGCAAGTTATGTAGCACGAGGAACGGTTTATAATCCTCGACAATCAACTTCTCTAATAAAAAAGGCCTTAGATAAAAAAGGATTTTCAGTAGTAGAAATAATATCTGATTGCCCTGTATCTTACGGTAAAATGAACAAAATGAAATCACCGGTTGATATGTTAAAATGGATAAAAGATATTGCAGTTTCCAAAAAGGTATGGGAAGGGCTTTCCTCTGAGGAAAAGAAAGGAAAATATGCTATAGGTGAATTTTTAAGCAAAGATAGACCAGACTATACCGAATTATACAAAGGAATTATCAAAAAAGCTCAAGAGATGGGAGGCAATAAATAATGAAAGAAAGACTGGAAATATGCTTAAGCGGCTCCGGAGGGCAGGGATTAATTTTAGCTGGGATAATTTTAGCCGAAGCAGCTGGAATATATGACGAAAAGGAAGCGGTTCAAACTCAATCTTACGGGCCAGAAGCCAGAGGAGGGGCAAGTAGATCCGAAGTAGTAATAAGCGAAGAAGCTATTGATTATCCTAAAGTAATAAAATCGGATATTCTTTTAGCTCTCACTCAGACTGCTTGTGATAAATATGTCAAAAATTTGAACAAAGACGGTATCTTGCTTGCTGATTCTACATTAGTAACAGAGCTTCCTGATATTCCAAATAAAACGTATTTATTTCCCATTACCGAAACAGCTCTAAAAAAATTTGACACAAAGTTAGTTACAAATATTATTTCATTGGGTATAATTGTAGGGTTAACTGAAGTGGTTTCCCGGGAAGCTATTCAAAAGGCAGTGTGCTCCAGGGTTCCGGTTAAAGCAAAAGAAGTAAATAAGAAAGCATTACTCTTGGGGTTTGATATTGCGAAAGATTTAAAAAAAAAGATAGGAAAACAAGCAATAGAAAAATAAAAATTTGCGAAAAAGAGGGTTAAGAGTAAAATGAAAATTTTAGTGGTAAATAGTGGTAGTTCGTCTATAAAATATCAGTTATTTGACATGACTGACGAGTCGGTACTGGCCAAAGGTTTGGTGGAGAGAATTGGAATTCCTGATTCTATTATTAATCATTATCCTTTTAACCGAGAACCGGTTATAACCCGTCAGGATATTCCTAACCATAAGGTTGGGATTAAATTAATGATGGATGCCTTGCTTCATCAAGATTATGGTGTAATTAAGGATATCTCTGAAGTAGTAGCAGTAGGCCATAGAGTAGTTCATGCCGGGGAAAAATTTTCCGGTTCAGTTTTACTTACCGATGAAGTAATGGATGTCGTAAAAGAATGCATTGAACTTGCTCCATTACATAACCCGCCTAATATTTTAGGGATAGAAGTCTGTAAGGAACTAATGCCCGGAGTACCTCAAGTGGGGGTATTTGATACTGCTTTTCATCAGACTATTCCGGAATGCGCTTATCTTTATGGTATTCCTTATAAATTTTACAAAAAGTATAAAGTGAGAAGATATGGATTCCATGGTACTTCCCATAAATTTGTAGCTCAAAGAGCAGCTGAAATTTTAGAAAAGCCCCTGGAAGAACTTAAAATAATTACTTGTCACTTGGGAAATGGTTCGAGTATTACTGCAGTGAAGCACGGAATTTCGATTGATACCAGTTTAGGATTTGGTACAGTTGCCGGTATCATTATGGGAACTCGTTGTGGAGATGTTGACCCGGCAGTGATTCCTTTTTTAATGGATAAAGAAAAGCTCACTGTTGAAGAGATTAATAAAATTATCTATAAAGAGAGCGGATTTATCGGGCTATCTGAAGGAATCTCCAGTGATAACAGAGATTTGGGAAAAAAAGCAAAAGAGGGCGATGAAAGAGCGATTAGAGCATTATCTGTCTTTGATTACGGGATAAAAAAATATATCGGAGCTTATGCGGCAGCCATGGGTGGAGTAGATGTGGTGGTCTTTACTGCCGGTATTGGAGAAAATGCATGGAAAGTAAGAAGAGGAGCTTGTGAAGGATTAGAATTTTTAGGAATAAGAATTGACCCGGAGAAAAATAAAGTTTGCAGCAAGGAAGCTATTATAAGCAATGATAATTCGAAAGTAAAAGTAATGGTCATTCCAACCAATGAAGAATGGATGATTGCTAAAGATACAATGGAAATAACAGAAAAACTCTAAGAAAGGATTTAATATAGAATGTATAAAATAATAAAAAAAGAAAAACTAAATGATACTATTTATTCAATGTGGATCGAAGCCCCAGAAGTAGCCCGGTCTGTTCAACCCGGACAATTTATTATTCTAATGATCAAGGAAAAGGGAGAACGAATCCCTTTAACTGTGGCCGATTTTGACCGAGAGAAAGGAATAATCCGCATTGTCTTTCAGATCGTGGGCAAGACCAGTGAAGAGCTTTCTGTTTTGAAAAAAGGGGATGAATTATTCTCTTTCATAGGGCCCCTAGGCAAGGAAACCGAGATTGAAAATTATGGAAAAGTAATAACTGTAGGCGGAGGTACCGGGATTGCCTGTATTCATCCGATTACTCGTGCCCTAAAAGAAGCAGGTAATGAAGTTATTTCTATAATCGGAGCCCGCAGTAAAGAGTTGATTATTATGGAAGAGGAGATAAAAAAAGCTTCCTCGGAACTGATTGTTACTACTGATGATGGCAGTTATGGACGGAAAGGATTTGTCACTCAAGTGTTGAAAGAGCTCTTAGATAAGGATAAATCAATCAAGAAAGTCTGGGCTATCGGTCCGGCCATTATGATGAAGGTGACCTGCGAAACTACTAAACCTTATCCGATAGAGACTATAGTCAGTCTTAACAGCATTATGGTAGATGGCACCGGAATGTGCGGTTCCTGTAGAGTTACCATCGGAGGAGAGACTAAATTTGCCTGTACCGATGGTCCGGAATTTGATGGACAGTTAGTAGACTGGACAGAATTTATGAATCGTCTTTCCCGTTATAAAGATTCGGAGAAAAAATCCTGGGATCTCTACCACGAACATAGCCATACCTATAGCTGTGGAAGGAGGGGGAATTAATGGCTGAAATGATACCACCCAAAGAAAGGATGCAGAGAGATCAGATTCCTATGCCCGAACAGGAACCCAAGGAGAGGATATATAATTTTAAAGAAGTACCCTTAGGTTATACCCGGGAACAGGCCATTTATGAGGCCCAAAGGTGTCTGCAATGTAAAAATCCTAAATGTGTTCCAGGCTGTCCGGCAGAGATTAATATCCCTAAATTTATCGAAAAAATTGTTGAAGAAGATTTTGCCGATGCCTATCTGGAAATATTAAAAACCGATGATCTCCCGGCTGTGACCGGAAGAGTATGCCCCCAGGAAGAACAATGTCAGCAGGTTTGCATTTTAGAAAAACAGGGAAAGCCGATTGCTATTGGTCGATTAGAACGATTTGTGGCTGATTGGGCTCGAGAAAATAACATTCATGGAAAGTTACCAAAGGTTAGCAAAAAAGAACAGAAAGTAGCCATAGTTGGCTCTGGTCCTGCCGGACTTACCTGTGCCGCTGATTTAGCAAAATTAGGTTATGAGGTTACTATCTTTGAAGCTCTCCACCAGCCTGGAGGAGTCTTGGTCTACGGTATTCCTGAATTCCGACTCCCTAAATCGATAGTAGAATACGAAGTAAAAGAAATTGAAAAATTAGGTGTAAAAGTGATAACTGATTTTGTGGTAGGTGCTACCAGGAGCGTGGATGAAATAGCTCAGGAATTTGATGCCATTTTCTTGGCCAACGGGGCAGGAGCACCCCGCTTTATGGATATACCGGGAGAGAACTTTAATGATGTTTATTCGGCAAATGAATTTTTAACTCGTTCTAATTTGATGAAAGCCTATGCTTTCCCGGAATATGATACTCCTATTAAGATAGGCAAAAGGGCAGCTACTATCGGAGCAGGAAACGTGGCAATGGATTCAGCGCGTACTGCCTTAAGATTAGGAGCAGAAAAGTCTTATATCGTCTATCGCAGGTCCCGAAAAGAAGTCCCAGCTCGTGCAGAGGAAGTTCATCATGCTGAAGAAGAGGGGATTATCTTTAATTTTCTTACTCTTCCTATTAAAGTATTGGGTGATGATAAGGGTAATGTTACTGGAATGGAATGTCTGAAGATGGAATTAGGTGAAGCGGATGATTCAGGTCGGAGAAGACCTATTACCATCCCCGGTTCAAATTTTGTAATCGAAGTAGATATGGTTATAGATGCCATTGGAACTTCAGCTAATCCTATTGTAGCTCGAAGCGCCACCGGAGTTGAAATTAACCAGTGGGGTTATTTTATTATAGATGATGACACCAAAACTACTACTAAAAAAGGGATATTTGCCGGAGGAGATATTGTCAGAGGTTCGGCTACAGTAATCTCGGCAGTAGGAGATGGTAAGGTAGCAGCCCGGGCAATCAATGATTATCTTGCTTCGGGTAAAAGCTTGAGAAAAAAATAAATAACATTAATTATTTTAAAATGGGGAGGTAGGCGCTAAACCATAAAGAGAATTAAGAATTTTAAATTATTTTAAAGCATGTTTAAGTTAAATTAAAATTTTAAAAAATTATTTAGGAGGACTTTTAAGAATGTCTAAAGAAATGAATCCTTTTAAATTAGTACAAGCTCAATTTGATCATAATGCAGAAGTACTTAATCTTGATCCTACTTTGCGGGAATTTATGAGAGAACCAGAAAGGGTTATACAATTTACTATTCCGATAGATATGGATAATGGCACAACCAAGACATTTACCGGTTTTAGAGTTCAACATTCTACCGCTCGTGGGCCGGCAAAAGGTGGTCTTCGTTTTGCAGAAGATGAGACCATTGATATGGTCAGGCAATTAGCTATGATGATGGTCTGGAAGTGTGCAGTGGTAGATATTCCTTTAGGTGGAGGCAAAGGTGGAATTATTGTAGATCCAAGAAAACTATCCGATAGGGAGACTGAAAGGTTATGCCGAGGTTGGGTTAGAAAAGTATATGATTTTGTGGGTCCGGAAATAGATGTTCCCGCACCGGATGTAGGCACTAACCCCCAGGATATGCTTTGGATTATGGATGAATATGATACTATTAGTAGAAACAGAAAGCCTGGTTTTGTTACTGGTAAGGCAGTGGGAGTAGGTGGTTCGCTGGGCAGAACAGAGGCAACTGGTTATGGCACGGTTTATTGTATTCGAGAAGCACTAAAGAGGCTGGGTATTGATTTCAAAGATGCTACCGCTTCTATTCAAGGTGCTGGTAATGTTGCCCAATATACTTGCGAAAAATTTGTTCAATATGGTGGAAAAGTAGTAGCAATATCTTGCTGGGATTCTAAAGACAAAAAGGCCTATACTTACAGTTGCGAAAAAGGAATTGATCCTAAAGATTTACTTGCTCCGGGCACTTTGGATAAATTTGGCACTATCGATCCGGAAAAAGCCAAATCTTTTGGCTGGAAACAAGAAGATGAGGATGCATGGTTAAAGAAAAGTGTTAATGTTCTTATACCCGCAGCTTTAGGGCAGGCAGTTACTCAGGATAATGTAAATGATATTAATTTTGATACAGTTAAAATATATGCAGAAGCAGCCAATACTCCTACTACTTTAGAAGCAGATGAAGTATTAAAAGCAAAAGGAGTCTATATGATTCCTGATTTCCTTTGTAATGCAGGTGGAGTAACTGTTTCTTATTTTGAACAAGTCCAGAATAATATGAACTATTATTGGCCCAAAGATGAAGTTTTAGAAAAACTAGATAATATTATGACTAATGCATTTGATGCAGTAGCAGATTTAGCTATTGAGAAAAAATGTTTTACTCGTGATGCTGCTTATTTGATTGCGATTCAACGAGTAGCCAAGGCAGTAGAAGGCAGAGGTTGGGTAAAACCTAAAAAATAAAATTAGTATATAGTATCGAGTATATTAGCGTGGAGCGTACAGCGTATAGCGGATAAATCCGCCCCCTACAAAAAAGATTTTAAAATATATATGCATCCTCTTTATTCCCTCTCCCCTTCGGGGGAGAGGGTTAGGGTGAGGGGGAAACAAACGCAATACGCAATACGCAATACGCAATACGATATACGATATACGCAATACGAGATACGTTGGGAGAAGGTAATTAAAAATGGAGATATTTGCTTTAATAGGAGGGAGCGGAACCGGCAAGAGTCATAAAGCCTTATTAACTGCTCATAAATATAATATAAATTATATAATCGATGATGGTCTTTTAATAAGGAAAGATAAAATATTAGCCGGGCATTCTGCAAAAAAAGATAAGAACAGAATCCAAGCTATTAGGACAGCTATCTTCGAAGAGCCTTCTCATGCTCATGAGGTAACAGAGGTAATAAAAAAAGCTAAACCAACTAAAATATTAGTTATTGGAACATCGATCAGGATGATTGATAAAATTATTAAAACTTTAGAATTACCGCCTCCTAAAAGAATCCTAAAGATTGAAGATGTTTCCACTGACAAAGAAATTGAGGAAGCAAAATTCGTTAGATTAAAAGAAGGGAAGCATGTTATACCCTTGCCGGGAATCGAAGTGCAAAGAAAATTCCCGGTAAATATATTAGAATCTTTGGAGATATTTTACAAGAGAAGATATAGTAAAAGGAAAATTGGCGAGAGGGCAATAGTAAGACCTCCTTTTAGTTATTTTGGAAAATTATATGTTTCCGAAAATGCAATTTTAGATATAATTATTTATATACTTAAAGATTTCAAAGAAGTTGTAAAATTGGGAAAATCCCAAATCAGTATTAAAGAAGAAGGCATTCAAATAAACATTAGTTTAATGCTTAGATATGGGGAAAATATTCCCCAAGTCGGTTTAATAATTCAAAAAAGTCTTAAAAAAGAATTAGAATATATAACCGGCATAAATGTTATTTTAATAGATATTTTTGTTTATAATTTAAAATACTAAAAACAAAATAGCATAACAAGCAGTATATAGCGTAAAGCGCAAAACGAAAAACGTAAAACCAAAGCTTAAAACTTAAAATTAAAGAATATTATATATTATTTAGTGGAGAGAGAGAAGGAGAAAAAAAGGTTATTTGGTTAACCAGTTGCATGGATATGGAATTTTTTAACCGGCAAACTGGTAAACAAAGTAACTGGATAACTATATGCTAAATACTTATACGCTAAACGCTATCTAAATAAGTTTTGAATTTTGAATTTTGGTTTTTCACTTTGAGCTTTAAGTTTTTAGTTTGTCACGCAATACGCAATACGATTATTAAAGAGGTGTAAGATGTTTGATAAAGAAGAAATGAAAAAAATTAAACAATCAAATAAAGAATGGGAAAATAATGTTGTACAAAAAACTATTGACCGTTTTCCTGAAAGAAAAGAAAAGTTTGTTACTGGTTCAGGGAAAGAAGTTGAACGTCTATATACTCCTGAAAATTTAGAAGAGTCTGACTATAATAAAGACTTGAATTATCCCGGACAATACCCTTATACTCGCGGGGTGCAACCCACTATGTATCGAGGCCGATTTTGGACTATGCGCCAATATGCCGGTTTTGGCACAGCAGAAGAATCTAACCAGCGTTATAAATATCTATTAGATCAAGGACAAACCGGATTAAGTGTTGCTTTTGACCTACCCACACAAATTGGTTATGATTCAGATAATGAGATGTCTTTGGGTGAAGTAGGAAAAGTGGGGGTAGCTATAGATTCTTTAAAAGATATGGAGATATTATTTAATGGGATTCCCCTCGAGAAAGTAAGCACTTCAATGACTATAAACTCTCCTGCACCTGTGCTTTTAGCCATGTACATTGCAGTAGCGGAAAAACAAGGAGTATCTCCCGACAAACTAATCGGGACTATCCAAAACGATGTGCTAAAAGAGTACATTGCTCGGGGAACTTATATCTTTCCTCCAGTTCCCTCTATGAGATTAATTACCAATATCTTTGAATTTTGTTTTAAGGAGATGCCTCTGTGGAATACCATTAGTATTAGCGGATACCATATCCGAGAAGCCGGATCTACGGCAGTTCAAGAAGTGGCCTTTACTTTGGCAGATGGAATAGCTTATGTAGATGCAGCAATAAAAATTGGATTAAAAGTTGATGATTTTGCACCAAGATTATCTTTTTTCTTTAATGCTCATAATGATTTATTGGAAGAGGTTGCAAAATTTAGAGCAGCTCGAAGGTTGTGGGCTAAGATTATGAAAGAGAGATTTGGAGCCAAGGATAATAAATCCTTGATGCTTAGATTCCATACTCAGACAGCTGGTTGTACTTTAACTGCTCAGCAACCGGATAATAATATTATTCGGGTAACCATACAAGCCTTGGCAGCAGTATTGGGGGGAACCCAATCTCTCCATACAAATTCAAGAGATGAAGCCCTGGCTTTGCCTGCGGAGGATTCGGTAAGAATTGCTCTTAGAACCCAACAAGTATTAGCTTACGAGAGCGGAGTAACTGAAACAATTGATCCTTTAGCCGGTTCCTATTATGTAGAAACCTTAACTAAGGAAATTGAGAAACAAGCATTGGAATATATTGAGAAAATTGATAAATTGGGCGGCTCTCCTCAGGCCATTGAAAAAGGATTTATTCAACAGGAGATTCAGAATAGTGCTTATCAATATCAGAAAGATATAGAAGAGGGTAAAAGGATAGTAGTAGGTGTTAATAAGTTTAAGATAAAAGAAGGTTCGCCCAAAGGTCTTTTAAAAGTTAATCCGGAAGTGGGCCGCCAGCAAGTTGAAGAACTTAAGAAGTTAAAAGAGCAAAGAGACAACCATAAAGTAAAAGAAAATTTAAAATTATTAGAGAAAGCTGCAAAAACAGATGCTAATTTAATGCCTTTGATCCTAAATTGTGTAAAATCTTATGCCACATTAGGTGAAATTTGTGATGTGTTAAGAAGTATCTTTGGTGAATATAAAGAGTCTGTAAAGCTTTAGAAAGTGGAGGAATGAACAATGGAAGGGAAAAAAATCAGAGTGTTGATAGCTAAACCTGGTCTTGATGGTCATGACCGAGGCGCAAAGGTTGTAGCAAGAGCTTTAAGGGATGCTGGGATGGAGGTTATTTACACTGGATTACGGCAGAGTCCTGAGCAGATTGTGGAAACTGCCATCCAGGAAGATGTGGATGTTATTGGATTGAGTATTTTATCGGGAGCCCATACCCATCTTTTCCCTAAAGTAATGGAACTTCTAAAAGAAAATAACATTAAAGATATTATCGTTATAGGTGGAGGAGTAATTCCCGAAGAAGATATTCCTGAATTAAAAAAGGCAGGTGTAGCAGAAATATTCACCCCCGGGACCGATACTCGTGACATAATTAAATTTATTAAGGAAAAAGTAAAATAATTAATAGCGTAGAGCGTACAGCGTTTAGCGTATAGGGTAGGGGTTCGATTCCTGTCTGCGTGCGGGAACGCACAGGTAGACATCGAACCTGCCTGAAAAAAATTACCAAAACGGCTCGGGGCGGATAAATCCGCCCCCTACAAAATAACTATTATATGACATTATTATAATTGATGATAAATGCAGGATTCTGAATATTTAATCAATTAAAAAAAGGTTTTGAATTTTGAATTATGGTTTTTCGCTTTGAGCTTTAAGTTTTTAGTTTGTCATACTATACGCAATACGAGCAAAGGACAATGGAAATGGAAATTGTAGAAAAAATAATTAATGGTGATCGTAGAGCAGCTGCCAAGTTAATAACTTTAGCAGAAAATAACTTTAGCCAAGCTCAGGAGATTTTGAAAAAACTCTATAATTATACTGGAAATGCTTTGGTAATTGGAATAACCGGTCCTCCTGGTTCAGGCAAGAGTACTATTACCGATAAACTTACCAAAATATTGCGAAAAAAGGGCAAGAAAGTAGGTATTATTGCTATAGATCCCACTAGTCCGTTTACCGGAGGGGCTTTGTTGGGTGACAGAATTCGCATGCAGGATTTAAGCTTAGACCAAGGTGTTTTTATAAGAAGTATGAGTACTCGGGGACATCTGGGGGGACTTTCTCGGGCTACCCAGACAACAGTCAAGATATTAGATGCTTTAGGTAAAGATATAATATTTATTGAGACAGTTGGAGTGGGTCAATCAGAAGTAGATATAGTTAAAGTAGCGGATACAGTTGTATTGATAAGCATGCCGGGAATGGGAGACGATGTTCAGATTATAAAAGCGGGAATAATGGAAATCGGAGACATATTCGTAGTTAACAAAGCCGATAAAGAAGGATGTGAACGTTTAACTACCGAGATAGAAATGATGTTAGATTTAAATCAAAATAGCGGATGGCGGCCTCCGGTTTTAAAGACTATAGCTACTGACAATGTTGGCATTGAGAAACTTTTAGAAGAAATTGATCGACATACCAAACACTTGGTGGAAAGTAAAGAGTTGGAACAAAGGCGCCGTGAAAGCACCAAGAAAGAGATATTTGACCTTATCCAGGAACAATGGAAAGAAATACTTTTAACTTTTATTGATAATGGATTTTTAAACAAGATAGCAACTGAAATTGTAAAGAGAGAGGAAGATCCTTATACTGCAGTAGAGAAGTTATCCAAAAAATTAATACATTCTTACACGCAAGGAGGTGTGAAAAATGATTGAAAAGATAGATCATATTGGAATTGCGGTAAAAAGTATCAAAGAAACCAGTGAACTGCTATGCAATATACTGGGGATAAAAGTTGCCGGTGAAGAGATTGTAGAAGAACAGAAAGTTAAAGTTGCTTTTTTGCCTTTAGGTGATAGCGAATTAGAACTATTAGAATCTACTTCATCAGAGGGTCCTATTGCCAGGTTTATCGAGAAGAAAGGTGAAGGGATTCAGCATATCGCTTTCAGAGTTAATAATATTGAGGAAACATTGGATATATTAAAAAAGGAAGGAGTTAGATTAATAGACGAAAAACCGAGATATGGTGCTGGCGGAGCCAAGATAGCTTTTTTACATCCTAAGGGTACTAATGGTGTTCTTATTGAATTATGCGAGAGAAGTGAATAGAAAAAATAAAATCCAGAAGCCGGAAAGTATATTAAAAACTCTTCTGACTCCTGACTCCTGAATTCTGGATATTTGATTACTTATAAAAATACTAGAGAAAGGTGGTAAGATAAATTAATGAAATTTTCTATTGATGATTTAATGAAAAATTTAAAAGAAAGAGAAGAAAAAGCAAAAGCAGGCGGAGGAGAGAAAAGAATACAAGCTCAACATGAAAAAGGTAAACTTACTGCTCGGGAAAGGATTGCTCTTCTTTTAGATAAAGATAGCTTCATTGAGCTTGATCTTTTAGTTGAACACAGATGCAGCAATTTTGGTATGGATGAAGTGGAGGCACCTGGAGAGGGAGTGGTTACCGGTTATGGAACCATTGACGGGAGACTGATTTATGTTTTTGCCCAGGATTTTACCGTTATGGGCGGTTCGCTGGGAGAAATGCACGCAAAGAAGATATGTAAGGTAATGGATATGGCTATGAAGATGGGTGCACCATGCATCGGGGTCAATGATTCCGGCGGAGCCCGTATCCAGGAAGGAGTTGATTCCTTAAGCGGTTATGGCCAAATATTTTATCGTAACACCATTGCTTCCGGAGTAATTCCTCAAATTTCTATCATTGTCGGTCCGGCCGCAGGTGGAGCAGTTTACTCTCCGGCGATAATGGATTTTGTATTCATGGTAAAAAACATAGGTATAATGCACATTACGGGACCGGATGTAATTAAGGCAGTTACCGGAGAAGTAGTTACTTCGGAGAAGTTAGGCGGAGCCATGACTCATAATAGAAAGAGCGGAGTAGCCCATTTTGCTGCCGAGAATGAAGAGGAAGTTTACCAAATGGTAAGAAAGATGATCGGTTATCTACCCTCGAATAACCTGGAAACCCCTCCTCCCGTAGAATGTGACGATGACCCCAACAGAATGGAAGAAGAGCTTTTAAACATCGTACCTACAGATCCAAACAAACCTTACGATATGAAAGAGGTAATAAGATACATTGTAGATGAGGGAGATTTTTTCGAATCCCAACCTTATTTTGCAACAAATATGCTTACCGGTTTCGCCAGGTTAAATGGAGAATCCGTAGGGATAATTGCCAATCAGCCCAAAGTCCTGGCAGGCTGTTTGGATATTGATGCTTCCGACAAAGCAGCCCGTTTCATCAGATTTTGCGATGCTTTTAATATTCCCATTTTAACTTTAGTAGATGTTCCGGGATTTTTGCCCGGTACCGCTCAGGAATTCGGAGGGATTATCCGACACGGGGCAAAATTACTATATGCTTATTCCGAAGCAACTGTTCCCAAAATCACTTTAATCGTTCGTAAATCTTATGGAGGGGCTTATCTGGCAATGTGCAGCAGAGATTTAGGAGCAGACCAGGTAATCGCCTGGCCTACAGCAGAAATTGCCGTAATGGGTTCTCAAGGGGCAGCAAATATTATTTTTAGAAAAGAGATAACTGGCGCAGAAGATCCCGAAAAAGTTCGTCAAGAAAAGATTGATGAATTTCAACAAAAATTTTCTAACCCTTATGAAGCAGCAAAGCGAGGTTATGTGGATATGGTCATTGACCCTCGGGAAACCAGACCACGGCTTATAACCACTTTTGAGATGTTATCTACCAAGAGGGAAACCAGACCGGCAAAGAAACACGGTAATTTCCCAGTATAAACAGTATATAGTGAATAGTCGTTAGTGAATAGCAAGGAAGAAAAAAAGAAGAATAGATTCCCGCTTCCGCGGGAATGACATATCGCTTTTAACTAAATACTAACTGACTAACGACTATTAAAGAAGGAGGAAAGGATAAATATGTTTGAAGGAATCAGTGGAGCTATACAGGTAGCAATTATAGATATGATTATAGTGTTTTTAGTCCTGGGGGGATTAGCTTTAGTTATATTATACATGAAGAATATCGTAGGGGATAAAAAAGGGAAAAATATATCCAAGGAAGTTAAAGTCATTTCCCCGCCACCTGGAACGACTTTTTTAAAAGAAGAAGTTGATAGTAAATTAGTAGCCGTAATTACTGCTGCAGTAGCTTCATATTTAGAAAAACCAAAAAGTAAATTTAAAATACTGAATATCAAGAAATATCGCACATCTTTGGCTGCTCCCTGGGCCGCAATGGGGAGACAGGAAATAATGTTAGAAAAGAATAATATGTATTAATATTGAAGAAAGAGGAGGACGGTAAATAAAATGAGAAAATTTCAGATTAAAGTAGACGGTAAAGTATATGAAGTAGAAGTAGAAGAAGTAGGGGGAAGTGAATCATCATCCGGAACCATATCTGTTCCCCGGCCGGCAGCAGCTAAAGTAGCAGAAGAACCGGTAAGTCAAAAAGCAGCTAAACCCTCAATTAGTCCAGCTCCCGCTAAAACACCAACCGCCGCAGTAACCGGAGAAGAAGTAGCGGCACCTATGCCTGGTAAGATACTTCAGCTAAAAGTAGCTGAAGGAGGAAGCGTAAAAGAAGGAGATACTTTATTAATTCTGGAAGCAATGAAGATGGAAAATGAAATTGTGGCCAATACTTCAGGAATCGTAAAAAAGATAAATGTAGCCGCAAATGACATGGTAGATACAGGGGATGTCTTATTAGTGATAGGTTAGAATAGAAAGGAGAATTTAATGGATATTTTTACAAAAATCCTTCCTTTATTTAGTCTTTCGGGATTTAGCGGACTTACTTTAGGCAATATAACAATGCTTATTGTGGCAGCTACATTATTGTATTTCGCCATAGTAAAGAAGTGCGAACCTTTACTGCTTTTACCAATAAGTTTTGGAGCATTACTGGTAAATTTACCCCTGACTGGAATAATGGAAGAAGGAGGTCTTTTATATTTTATTTCTTGGGGAATAGAACATGAAGTATATCCCTGTTTAATCTTTATGGGCATTGGTGCAATGACCGATTTTGGTCCTTTGTTAGCCAATCCGATAACTTTACTTTTAGGTGCTGCTGCTCAAGTAGGCGTATTTGTAGCTTTAATCGGAGCAGTGCTTTTAGGATTTACTATTCAGGAAGCTGGTTCTATAGGAATTATTGGAGGTGCTGACGGACCGACCGCAATCTACCTTACGGTTAAGATGGCTCCACAGTTATTAGGAGCAGTAGCAGTAGCAGCGTATTCTTATATGTCATTAGTTCCTATAATTCAACCTCCTATAATGAAATTACTAACTACCGTCGAGGAAAGAAGAATAGTTATGAAACAGCTTAGGCCGGTATCCCGTTCAGAGAGAATACTCTTTCCCATTGTTTCGACTGTTTTAATCGGTCTTTTGTTACCGGCTTCGGTTCCCATTATCGGGATGTTAATGTTGGGAAATCTGTTCAGAGAGAGTCAGGTAGTAAACAGATTGTCTAATACAGCACAGAACGAACTAATCAATATTGTTACCATATTCCTGGCTACTTCTGTTGGTGCAACCATGCGAGCTGAATATTTTTTAACCTTTAATACTATTAAAATAATTATATTAGGTTTAATTGCTTTTGCCTTTGGAACTGCCGGCGGAGTCTTATTCGCTAAACTATTGAATAAAATTACCGGAGGGAAAATTAATCCTTTAATCGGTGCTGCCGGAGTGTCGGCCGTACCTATGGCCGCCAGAGTGGCTCAGAAAGTGGGACAGGAAGCAAATCCCAGCAACTTCCTATTGATGCATGCTATGGGACCCAATGTAGCCGGAGTAATCGGAACAGCGGTTGCCGCTGGAGTAATGCTAACTTTGTTAAAATAAAGATAATTCGTATATCGTATATCGTGAAGCGGATAGAAAAATAGCGTAGAGCGTATACATTTAGTTAGATGGTTACCCAGTTACCCTGTTTGCCAGTTAACCAGTTAAATTAGTCGTTAGTATTGAATGCAAGTTTTTAGTTGTTGGTTTTTAGATAAAGAAAGCAATTTATGGTTTTCTCAACTGGGTAACCGGTAAACTGGGTAACTGGTTAACTATCTTCACGCAATACTCGATACTCGATACTATATACTTGATACTATATTTTTGCCAATTGATTTTTTTACTTCTTACTACAAATATGCTAAAATATTTTCAGTTTATCAGCTAATAAATAAAGGTAAAGGAAATATCATTATGCCCAAAAAATCTTATTCGATTTTGATTTTTTTTATTATTATCGCTTTAATAGTTGCTGCAATTATAACTTATAATCGTTCTAAATTGGAGAGCAATTTTAGGCAAGTAGAATTGGTTATGAGTCTGAATGAGCTGAGAGAATTATCTTATCAGGAAGGTTATGATGAAATTGAATTGCTGGCTAAAATAAAACATTCCGGGATTAATTCCATAGCTGTCCACGAAGATACGCTGGAAAATCTTTCTTTGTCCGGAAAGATACTCTATTTTTCCGATAAGGAACTCAATAAATTAAATTTTTTCTTGAAATCAATCGACCCATTTAAAAAATTTCAACCTGCACCGGGAGAAGCTTATATTATATTTAATAATAAAAATGATTACCTTCGTGTAAAGGAAAATTTACAAAGGCAATTGGGTGATGATTTAGTGGGAGATCTTGGTTTTCTTCCTTATACCGGCTTGAAAGTGAAAGGGAGCGAAGAAAAACTTGCAGATTTAGGTTTGGGATTTTCCGAAGAGGATATTGAATTAGTAAGAAATATGGACTTTCAGGTCGTTCTACGCCTTAAAAATTTCACCCGGATCAACCAAGAAGATATAGATTTCAAATTTAAAGAAAGTGATGAAGCCGGTGAGATTTCGGGAATAATTTTTGAGGGGGAAACAGCTTTAGGTTATCCGTCAAAAGAAAGCTTAATTCACACCGCAGCACTTCTAAAAACAAAAGGTTATCCCTTCGGAGTTATAGAATTTGCAGGTCAAAAAGGGATTGAGACAATCGCCCATCAAGCAAATGAATTAGCAGTTAGAGTTCACAGTATTACCAAAGAAGAAATGGACATTATTCCCAAACAGAAAGCCGTAGAAAGATGGATTAGAGCAGCAAATGAAAGAAAAGTGAGAATTTTTTATATTAAACCTTTTATGAAGTCTAACTTTAATGTTATCGAAGAAAATTTATCTTACATCAGAACTATAGCCGAAGAGCTGAAATCGAACGGTTTCGGAACCGGAAAGGCCAGCATTCTTTCTGCTGCCTATCAAGCACCAATAATATTTATTCTTTTATTAATCCTGGGAGTTATTTCCGGGGGATTAATACTCTTGAAAGATGTTTTCAATATAAAAGAATTTCAAAAATATTCTTTACTATTTCTGGGAATGTTGTTCTCTCTGATCCTGCTTTTTATAAATCGGGAAATCTTTCTAATCAAGCTGATGGCTTTGCTGGCAGCTCTAATATTTCCCACCTTGGCTATTATCAGTAATGAAAAATATTTTTTAAGTGACAGTAATTACAATTCAGAGAATATTAAAAATACTCCAAAAAGGATGCCCGGTTTTATCCTGATGATAAAACAAATTTTAACCGGATTTTTCAGGATAATTTTAATTACCTTATCCGGTGCCCTGCTAATAGCTGCTTTATTAAGCAACAATAAATTTATGTTAGGGATAGAGCAGTTTAGCGGAATAAAAATATCTTATCTGGTACCGCTTTTTTTAGTCCTGGCGGTAGTGTGGTTGAAAGTGAACAAGGGTAAATTAATGATTTTGGAAAATATCAGAAAACCTATCCTGATAGAACATGTAATTATAATGATGTTCTTTGCGGTATTCCTGGTAATTTATATCGCCCGTTCCGGAAATTTTTCTTTTCTCCCCGTTCTGGGTATTGAGGAGAAGATAAGAATCTTCCTGGAAAAAACTTTAATTGCCCGACCCAGAAATAAGGAATTTTTAATAGGTTATCCCGCTCTATTATTGGCGATGAGCATGAATTACTTAAAAATAAAAGATTTTAAGATTCCGATGATTATTATCGGGACCATAGGTCCGGTCACTTTAATTAATACCTTCTGTCATATTCACACTCCCTTTTTATTTTCAATGCTGCGCACTTTTAACGGGGTATGGTTAGGTTTAGCAATAGGATTGGTAGCAGTTACTATATTTTATTATCTGGTAAAAATATTCAGGGAAACAATTAATTATGAAAAAATCTAAAACCATGGTAAAGATAATGATTTCCGGTTATTATGGTTTTAATAATACCGGGGATGAAGCCATTCTTAAATCTATGGTTAGAGCCTTTAAGAAAAAGATACCCCGGATAGAGATAGAAGTTCTTTCCCGTAGTCCTTTACAGACTTATCAGACATATCAGGTAAAAGCTATAAATCGACAGCGCTTACGTGATATTATGCGTGGTTTGCGGGATGCTGATCTTTTCATTAGCGGGGGAGGAGGATTACTTCAGGATTCAACCGGAAAAGGCTGGAGTATATTATATTACCTGGGGTTGATATTGCTGGCAAAAATAATGAAAGTACCGGTTATAGTTTATGCCCAGGGTATCGGACCGGTCAACAAAAAAATCAATAAGTTATTAATAAAGTGGATTCTAAATAAGGTTGACCTAATAACCGTAAGAGACGATCCTTCAAAAAAAATATTGAATAATCTGGGAGTATCACGCCCGTCAATATACGTGAATTCTGATCCCGTCTTTTTATTGAAGCAGAAAAATATTAATTATTTAATAAATAATTATCCCTCTATTCAGGAATTGATTAATTTGGACGACCGCCCCATAATTGGAATTTCAGTCAGAGAACATAAAAATAACGGATCAGATTCAGAAAGAATATTTGCCCAGGCAGCCGATTATTTAATTGAAAACTATAAGGCGAAAATTATTTTTCTTCCTTTTAAATTTGATGAAGATGTGCAGAGTAGTGAAAAAATATTATCTTTGATGAATAATAAAGCCAATATATTGAAAATAAAACTTGAGCCCGAAGAATTACTTTCTGTCCTGTCTCGATTTTCCCTGGTGATTGGGGTGAGACTTCATTCAATTATATTTTCCAGCATGGCCAATATTCCTTTTATAGCTTTTAACTATGATCCTAAAGTCAAACATTTTGTGGAAGATTTGGGATTATCTGAATTGCTATTAGAAATAGATGAAGATTTCTCTTTAAAAAATATTCAGGAAAAGATAGAATATGTTAGAGAAAATAGTGATAAAATAAAAGAAATTTTACTTGAAAAAGTAAATAATTTAGAGGAAAAAGCTATTGCTAACAATGAATTAGTTTTTAAATTTTTACACCTATAACTATTGAGGTTATAATTTAATATGATTAGGATGTTTCACGTATATAAAAATTATCCCAATAAAATTCAGGCCTTACGGGATATCAATATCCACATAAAAAAGGGCGAATTTATCTTTTTGGTGGGTCCTACCGGTGCAGGAAAAAGCACTTTGTTAAAATTGATTTACCGAGGGATTGTTCCCACCAAAGGACAGGTAATTGTCGATGGGATAAACATAGCTCGCCTTAAACCGGGCTATATACCTTATTTAAGGCGGAATATAGGTATTGTCTTTCAAGATTTTAAATTACTATATGATAGAACGGTATATGAAAATATTTCTTTTGGTTTAAAAGCAATCGGAGCAACTAATTTTGAGATAAAGCAGCAGGTGAAGAAAGTCCTTGACTTAGTAGGGCTAGAACATAAAAGGAAAATGAAACCACATTTATTATCTGGAGGAGAACAGCAGAAATTATGTATTGCCCGGGCTATTGCTAATGAACCGCTAATATTACTTACCGATGAGCCAACTGGTAATTTAGACCCGTATAATTCTTGGGAGATTATGAAACTCCTATTCCATATAAATATACGGGGGACTACTATTTTAATGGCATCTCATGATAAACTTATGGTAGATAAAGCTAAGAAGCGAGTAGTAAGACTGGATCAAGGACGAATAATAGAAGATACTCAAAGAGGGGTATATTAAGATGATTTTTGAGAATATGGGATTTTATTTTAGAGAGGCCTTACTCAGTTTTAGAAGAAGTGCTTTAATGAGTATAGCTACAATACTAAGCACCACTACAATTTTAATTATTGTTGGGATGTTTCTATTAATATCTCTAAATTCAAATCTCTTTTTAGAAAATTTAGAATCTCAATTAGAGATTATAGTTTATTTAAAAGACAATATTTCTAAGGCCGAACTAAACACTTTAGAAGGCAGCTTTAATTCTATAGACGGAATAAAAGAAGCAAAATTTGTATCTAAAGAGGAGGCCTACCAGCGTCTATCAAAAGATTTGGGAGAGCAAAAGGATATACTCAGCGCTATTGAAATAAACCCGCTTCCTGCTTCTTTTGAGATACAAGTAAAAGATCCTAAAATGATTGAACAAATTGCTAATCAGATAACCAAGTTTGAAAAAGTGGAAGAAGTTGAATATGGCCGGGAGACAGCAGAAAGATTGTTAAATTTTACTTATCTATTTAGAAGAGCGGGATTATTAGTATTAGCCCTCCTGATTTTTGCATCTATTTTGATTATATCCAATATAATAAAAATCACCGTATATAGCAGGAGAAGTGAAATTGAAATAATGAGCTTGGTTGGGGCTAACTCCCAGTTTATTAAATGGCCTTTTATAATTGAGGGTTTTTTACAGGGTTTTATCTCAGCCGTTCTTTCCATAATAATTTTATATTATTTTTATTTTTTTGCAATAAATAAAATGCGTCAAGCCATTCCTTTTTTACCATTAGTGGTGGACATTATAGATTTATTGCCCATAGGTATAGCTATTGCACTTTTAGGGAGTTTGGTGGGAATTTTAGGGAGTATGTTTTCAGTAGGAAAATATTTAGATGTATGAAAAGAGGTTAGTTTTAATAAACAAGAAAATATTTTCTGCATTTATACTGGCTTTAACCTTCACCTTATTTGTTGTCTTTTTTAGCTATAGTGATAGTGTTGGAGACTTTGGTCAAAAGATAAAAGAAGAAAACCAGAGATTACAAAAGATAGAACAACGGATCGAAAGTGTTAAAAAAGAAATTCAAAATTTACAAAAGGAAGAGATTGGTTATTTAGACACACTTCATAAAATTGAAAAACTTTTACAGGATACCGAGAAAGAGTTGCAAATTATTGAAAAAGATTTACAGTTTGCTCAAAAAGAATTAAAAGCAGCGGAAGATGAAATTGTTATTGAAAAAGAAAAGCTAAAAGAAAAGACTAAACTATTAGAAACCAGATTAAGGCAGACATATAAACACAGTCTAACTGACTACCTGGGAATTTTATTCAATAGTGAAAGCTTTTCTGACTTTCTTAATCGCCTCAGATATATAAAGAATATTTTGTCTTTTGATGCCGAAATGATTAGTGATATCCGTCAGCAGATGAAGAAAATAGAAGAACATAAAATAAACCTGGAGAACAGGAAAGAAATATTAAGTTTGTTGAAAAAAGAGGTAGAGAAAGAAAAAGAAAATATTGAGTTTTCAATTAAATCTAAAAAATCCATAATTAGCAAAATAGATTCTCAAAAAGATGCGCATCTGAAATCTCTAAAAGAATTAGAGCAATCTTCTCAAGAAATAAAAAATATAATAGACAGAATTTATAAACAACAGGAAGAGGATTCTAAAAAGGCTCCTCAGAAGGAAGTCCCAACAGTTGCTCTGCAACCTAAAAAGGGAATTTTAGCCCTGCCTGTCCAGGGTAAATTAATTTCCGGGTATGGAAGTCAAAAGAATACCGAATTTAATACTTATACTTTTAATTCCGGTATAGATATTAGTGCTCCCCTTGGGGAGGTAGTTCGTGCGGCCAGTTCAGGAGAGGTAATTTATACTGGAAATATAAAAGGATACGGGCAGATAGTAATTATCGATCATAGCGGAAGAATTACTACTCTATATGCTCATCTTTCTAAAATTTTAGTAGATATCGGGGACAAAGTAAACAAAGGACAACCTATAGGTCAGGTAGGCGATAGTGGTGGCGCTTCTTCTACCAGGCTGCATTTTGAAGTTAGAGTAGAAGGCAAGCCTACAGACCCTATGAACTGGCTATAAATGTAAACATTCTAAAAATTTGGTGGTGAAAAATTTGATAAAGATAAAAAGAAATAAAATAATTACTTTGATATCGATTTTTGTATTGGTTTCCGTAATAAGTGGATTTGTATTTTTCAATATTCGAGCAAATGGTAAGACTAATGAAGAGGAACTATTTAATAATTTAGAGCCCTTCTTTGAAGTTTTAAATTTGATAAGATTTGAATATGTAGAGAAGGATATAGATTTAGATGAAGTTGTTCAAGGGGCCATAAAAGGCATGCTTAAAGCTCTTGATGACCCCTATACTCGTTATATGGACCCCCAAGCCCTTAAAAGGGAACAGGAAGATATGTTTTTAGGTCGTTTTGGAGGATTGGGTATAATCATTTCCATAAAAGATGATCAATTAACTATAATCTCTCCTATTGAAGATACCCCCGCTTACCGGGCAGGAATAAAAGCAGGAGATAAAATGGTAGAGATTGATGGAAAATCAACCGAAGGAATGGAATTAGATGAAGCAGTTAATATTTTAAGAGGGGAGAAAGGAACTGAAGTTAGCATAGTAATCAAGAGAGAAAACGTAGAGGAAGTTTTAAAAATTACCATAATCCGAGATATAATCGAAGTTAAAGCGGTAAAAAATGAGATAATGGGAAAAAATAATAACCTTGGATATATCCGGGTTACTACTTTTAATGCGAATACTGAACCTGAATTGGAAGAAGTATTAAATGAATTTAAAAATAATAATGATATCCAGGGAATTATTCTCGACTTACGCAATAACCCAGGAGGATTATTAGATAGTGCTATAGATGTGGCCAGTAAATTTATCAAAGAAGGAGCGGTCGTCCATATTAAAAATAGAGATGGGATAGTAGCTTCTATGGAATCCAGAGGAAATAAATATCCTGAATGGCCTTTGTTTGTGCTGGTTAATGAAGGTAGTGCAAGTGCTTCGGAAATTGTAGCTGGGGCGATTCAAGATTCTGGAAGAGGGAAGTTGTTAGGGGAAAGAACATTTGGCAAGGGAGTAGTTCAGCAAGTCTTTAATCTTTATAATGGTTCAGGGATTGCTATTACCACTTCTGAATACTTTACTCCCAGCGAAAGATCTATAAACCATATCGGTATTGAACCAGATATATTAGTAGAGCCAACAGAAGATGGTGAACAGGATATGCAATTAAATAAGGCGATACAATATTTGGAAGAGGAATTAAATTAGTAGTTAGCGAATAAGTCGTAGGGGCAGACCTCGTGTCTGCCCTTTAGGCACACCAAGTAATTATTAAAGGGCAGACACGAGGTCTGCCCCTACATTATACAATAAAATACAGAAAATAAATTCAAGAAAAATTGAAAGGAATTTAGCTTTGAAAAAGAACCACAGAGAAATTATAAATGTCACTGTTCTTGTAATTATTTTGATTGCAGCTTTTAGCATTTCCAATTTATTCAATAAATCAATCAAAGAAGAAAGTAAATTTCAGAATATTCAAAATAATGCTGTAATCAGTGCTAATGAAAAAGTACCTGAAGTAAAAGAACCCGAGGAAACCATTTATGACAGCGAACAATATACAGATTCTATAGTCGATGATTTAACTTCTTCAGAAGAAGATTTAAGTTTTTCGCCTAAAGTAGCTTTTATAATAGATGATTTAGGATATGAAACAGAAGTGGCGAGAAAAATGATAGAATTGGAATTTCCTGTGGCACTATCTATATTGCCTTTTCTCCAGTATTCTAAGTTTATTGCAGAAGAAGCCAAAAAATATAATCAGGAAGTTATACTACATTTACCCATGGAAGCCAATGATTCTTCCACCAATCCCGGGCCCGGAGCGATTAAACTCTATATGCCGGAAGAAGAAATCAGACAGACAGTCAGGAAATGTTTATTAAATTTTCCATATATTATCGGAACGAACAATCACATGGGTTCGAAGATCACAGAAAACAGAAAAATAATGGAAATAATCCTGGAAGAAATTAGAGAGTCTAATATATTTTTTATAGACAGCATTACCAGCAAGAATTCTGTGGCCTACGAGATTGCTCAAGAGATGGGGATTAAGTCTGCAGTGAGGTCAGTTTTTTTGGATAATGAGAATGATATGGATTATATTAAAGAACAGATGTTAAAAGTTCAAGAGACTGCCTTAAGAGAAGGTGAGGTTATCGCTATTGGCCACAGCCGCATAAATACCTTTTATGTCCTGAAGATGATGACTCCTGAATTAATTAAAGCAGGTATAGAAATAGTCCCGCTTTCGGAGTTAGTTAAATAAATCTCTGTTGAAAATTTTGAATTCTTACTAATCAACCAAGGTAGTCATTGCGAGGCGAAGCCGTGGCAATCTCGTAACCGTTGAGATTGCTTCGGTCGCTTTACTCTCTCCCCCTATCTTTTCTTTCTCTTTCTTAACTCAATACTCGATACTATATACTTGATACTGTTCTTAAAAGTTTGTGTTATCAATGTTTTTATATTATAATAATCCTGTTTCTTATTAAAAACAACATATGCGTTTGGTACTATTCACTGACGACTAATT
>Ga0268280_1000407_pt1:0-27500 | contig 37722 bp, 32 predicted proteins | sample saktaG_9_FD_190139 | JGI IMG/M metagenome (GOLD analysis project Ga0268280, IMG submission 190139) | Saline water microbial communities from Sakinaw Lake, British Columbia, Canada - sak_2011_5_24_40m | ecosystem: Environmental > Aquatic > Non-marine Saline and Alkaline > Saline ...
AACCTCTTCGGGCACGATGCCGAACTCGCGTACCTGTTCGATCACGTCGTGGGCCTGACCACCCTGCTGGTGGACGGCGTTGCCGTGCATCTGCACGTAGTTCAGGGCTTTTTTGGGGTAGGTGTGGCGTACGACGAACATTTCGGAGAGGTCGAATTCGCCCTTGCCCAGGCGCAGAAGTTCCGCCTCCAGGAATGCAACGGTGGCAAAGCACCAGCAGGTGCCGGTATGGTACTGGTCTTTTACCGGGGTGCGTTTGACCTCGAGGACCGTCTTGAATTTATAGACAGGCTTTTCAACCTTCTTGTCCTTGGCGGCGGCGACTGGTGCCGTGAGCAGGGAAACGGCCAGGGCGACCAGGGCAAACCTTAGCAAAGTATTCCTTTTTTTCATACTGCCTCCTCGGGGACGCTCAGCGAACGTTTCCCCTGCATCTAGATGGTATTGTAGCGGGAATTAAGAAGGGATGCAAGAGACAAGGGCCGAGTGCGACGGTCGACAAGAATCCATCATGAAGGGCAGTTTACAGTATTAATTTTCTTTTCGATAGGAGCTCTTCGGGGACAGATCTGAAGAATTTGGGACTTATTGTTTTTCGTAGGCCCCGAGATCGTACCCGGAGCCCGCTGGACGCGGATGATCTTCCAGATCGGTTGGCGGGGCACCGCTGGCAGTCCCGCTGTCGAGGGCCGGACTGCCGTTGCTCAGATGATAATCGCCCGTAGAACCCCATGAAGGTCTGATAAACAGCGGATCCGCCACTTGGTTGCCCGGACCCAAAAGCCCGTTGAGAATGTCGCTGCTGGAGAAATCATAATTGTTGGCAACAACTTGGATATCATCTCCAGACCGGAAAAACAAATTGTATTGACAGGACAGCGTCACCCGCGGACCGAAATAAACGGCTCCGTAACCATTGGCAATGATACAGTTCTTCATGGTCAAGGTGATATCTGCATTTTCATCATAACCCACATACATGGGAAATGCTTCCCTGCTGCGGTTGTCGTGAATGGTGCAATTGATCATTTCAAAGGCATCATGGTAATTGGTTCCGTCAATCACTACACCAGCCCAGGGACTGGCACCGCCAATGCCGTCACCGGTCCCATAAACCAGGCAATTTTCTATTTTGCTGTCTCCGGTCCACAATTTGATGCCATCACAGCTATTGTTGGCAACGATACAATGATGGATATAGGTATTTTTGGCTTTGCTATCCAGACCGTCGCCACGGTTGTGCTCGGCACGGGTGTAACGAATTTCGATGGGCCCAGCGCCGGGTTCTATGCCAAAGCCGTCCGGTCGATCATATGGGCTGGGACCAGGCCCGTTTCGATAATAATGGCCATTGTAACTAAGCTGACAGTGATCGATCAGGACACGGCGCCAGCCGCCGGCCTCACCCTGCGGGCCGCCGATGCTGCCAAAACCTGTATAATTAATCACACAATTTTGGATGGTCAAATCCGTTACATCGGCAATGTCAATGCCGCCTTCGTCAATATGGTGAATATACAAATCCTTCAGGACAATATGCGACAGAGCCTCACCAGACTGACCCAATCCGGTTCTGAACCAGGCACCGTTGTCGCTGGTGATTTCCAGGTTCTCCACTCTTAAATAACTGGTCAGGGCAATCGCCTGAAGCAAATTGTTGCTGCCAGCCAGCACGGGACGGTCGTTCGCTTCACCCTTGAGGGTGATCCAATTATTTTCACTCCCTGCTACCGGCATCAAAATGTCATCATCATATTCTCGCAACTGATAGCGTCCCCCTAAAATTATCAAGGTATCTCCAGGGGCCAGCTTTCGTGAGGCGGCTCCCGGTGATCTCCAGGGGTTATCGCGGTCTCCCGAATTGCCATCATCGCCACTAGGTGAAACATAAAAAGTCATCCCCGCGCTTGGAAGCCCATCTTGGTTATTGTCTTTCTCTCTTTTGCATCCAGCCGACCAAAGAAGCAAACAAAGCACACTCAACAACCAAATAAAAAAGGATTTCCTCAACAAATTGTTCTCCCCACTAAAGACCGATAGGAAAATCAATTCGGCCCATGAAGTGATTTTATGGAGAAAATGATTGATAGTCAAGGATTGGTTGGGGATGATGGTTTAATTTTATCTTCGACAAGTCCGCGTACCGTGTCGCTGCTGATTGTGGCGGTAAAACTGGAAGTGGTGAAAAAATCGTTTCTTTACACCAAGCATCCGCTTGTGATAAAGTTGCCTCGCGGAGGTACCATGCCCCGGAATGGTAAAAAACTGCTGTGGAAACCTGGTACTATGCTCTATCCCGTTCCCGCCGTGCTGGTCAGCTGCGGGGAACATGGCGGCGTGCGGAATATCATCACCATCGCCTGGACCGGCGTGGTCTGCACCGACCCGGCCATGTGCTCCATCTCCATCCGCCCGCAACGCTTCTCTTATGAATTGATCCGCCAAAACGGTGAATTCGCCATCAACCTGACCACGGCGGCCATGGCCCGGGCGGTCGACTGGTGCGGGGTGAAGAGCGGCCGCGATTTCGACAAGTTCCGCGAAATGAAGCTGACACCGCTGGCGGCGAAATTCATCCGCCCTCCCCTCGTCGCCGAATCGCCCGTCAACCTGGAATGCCGGGTCAAAGAGGTCCGCGAGCTGGGTTCCCACCATTTGTTCATCGCCGAGATCCTGGCCGTCCATGCCGATCCCGCCTATTTTGATCTGAAGACCGGTTTTTTCAACCTGGCCGCCGCCGAGCCCCTGTGCTACTGCCATGGCCATTACTATTGCCTGGGCAAGCACATCGGCAAGTTCGGCTTTTCGGTGGAGAAAAAAAAGAAAAAGCGGCCTCATAGGAAGTGACAAGTGACGAGTAACCAAGGAAGAAATAGAAAAGGGTAGGAGTGAATTCATCGGCATCAACTCACAGACGGAGACTGCCAGCGAGCAAAATTGATTTTTTGCGCGGAGTTAAAAATTGAAATTGATAATGGGCAGGACCGTTCTCTCCTTGGGATTGTCGCGGACGATGTTGACCAGGCCGATCTGCAAGCCCTTCAGGCGGTAGGCATAGTTGACGATGCCGATAGCCACTCCTTTTTGGGTCCCCTTGAAATAGTTGAAGGCGCTGACGGCCAGTCCGTTATACACTCCGTCACCTTTGTCATCCTTAATAATCTGAATGGTCCCGAGCGCGATGGAGAGCCCGGTAATATTTTTTCCGCCCAGCGCCAACCCGGCAACGGTCAGCCCCTTGATGGTGGGGGCGCCGGCCGCCAGGCCGCAAATGGTCAGGCCGGCCAATTGATCCCCGGCCCCGGCGCCAAGGCCGGCAATGGTGATGCCCATGACCTTGTCTCCGGCTCCCACGCCCAGGCCGCCGATGTTGAGCCCGATCAGATTGTTCCCGGCGCCGAGGCCCAGGCCGCCGATGTTGATCCCCATTGCGTCGTCCCCGGCCCCGGCTCCGATCAAACCGATGTTGATGCCTTTCATGTTTTTGCCGGCGCCCACGCCGATGCCTCCTAAATTCAAGCCGATCATGTCGCTGCCGGCGCCGGCACCGATCAGCCCGATGTTGATGCCGCGGATATTTTTTTGGGCGCCGCTTCCCAGCAAACCGATCTGGATGCCGTTCAGTTCGCCAGCATACGGCATCACTCCGAACGAAATTCCATTCACGGTGCCGCTGACCTTCTTGTCGTTTGCCTTCCAGGCGGTGATGTTGATGCCGTTTATGGTATCAATTTTGCTATCCATAATATTGAAGCGCAGGCCGTTGAAGCGGGGGGAATTCCCGAAGCAGATGCCCCAGGTTTTTGCCGGCAGCGTCAGGCTTTGGGCGCCGAAGATAGGAATGACCCCCATATGGAAAACAAAAAAGCAAAGCACAAAAGGGAGTAAATTCTTCCGTGCCACTTTCATTCTTTTTACCGGCATCGTTTCCTCCATAAAAAATGCTTTTTTCGTTTTGGAAATTAATGCTTCCTTCAAGTAAATATAACGAATATCGAAAAGAAAAGTTTCGTGTTATCTGTATTTACTTTTTAGTGCTGATGGCTGCATAATGGGAAGAATTGAAAAAACAGTAAAAAACGAAGAGCGGGGACGGACCGGCATGCGTTCCCAGATGAAAGTCAAATAATATCGAGGCGTTAACCTGGAACTTGTGACATACAGATCCTATAGGCAAAGTCTTTCAGGTCCTTACTGTTTTTTTTGGTACCAGTTGTCCTCGCTATCCTGCAGCCAATGACCGACGGCAGCCAGGGCAGCAATCTGCACGGCCCGACGCCTGCCGACCGCCTCGGCGCTGGCGTTCACCTTGACGGCGATCTCGGCATAGACGGTTTTTCGGTCCTGGTTTTCGGCGTTCACGATCTTGGTATTCTCCTTGCTTTGCCCTGCCTCGCTCAGGAAAGCCAAAAAACCGAGGTTGTTTTCGCCGATCCACCCCTGCTCCTTCATTTTTTCCAGCAGTGGTAGTCTTTGTAAAAACCTTTCTTTTAGTTCGGCGCTTTCGCCCTGGACGAAAACCGCCAGCAGGAACAATCCCGCCAAGAGGGCGGCTGTGGTTTTCAGCTTGCCTTTCATTGCAATTCCTCCTTTTTCTGGGTGTCGTCCGTTTCAGTCTTGACCACGGCCTTGTCGATGTCGGAGAAGAAATTTTCCAGTTCACGGTCGATCTTGATCCTCACGTCCACGGTGATGTGAACCGGCTGGATGGTCATTTCGTGTTTCATTTTTATGCAGGCGGCGGCCAGAAGCACTGGCACCACCACCAGCAGAAAGATCCTCTTTCCCATTTGCACCCTCCTTTTTTTATTTTATTTTCCTTTGACCGGCACTCATCTGGCTGCCGGCTTTCAGCAGGTCTTTCAAGTCGATGTCCAGAAAACGGATATCCAGCAGCAGCCCCTTGAGTTGTACGTGGCGGCCGCCGGCGGGGTCTCTGATGAAGTCCTTCTTTTTGGCATCGTAGCGCAGCGGCAATTTTTGGGCCGGGGCGCCGTCGATGGAAACGACCATATCCAGGCGGTCGCCGCGGCTGCTCATTTTGACCTTGATCCAATTGTAGCGGAAATCGCGGATCGCTTCCTCCACCAGCACCTGGCCGCCGGAGATGAGCTCGGGCTGGGAAATTTTCAGGTTACCGCTGCTGCCGGGGGTGGAATACAGATAGCCGTCCAGAAATACCGGGCTGCCGTTAACCATCCTCACCGGGACCATGCCGTTCATCTCGGCGTCGCCGCTGACCACCGCTTTTCCCAGCAGCGCGTTGAGCATCTGGGCGAAATTCACACGGTCGCAATAAAAAGTCATGAGAAAATCCGTTTTCCCCGGTTCAAGCCGAAAAGGGGCAATGATGATCTTGCCCTGGCACCAGTCAAAACGGCCCGATTCGATAAAAACCGTGCCGCCGTTCTCGCCGGCAAAAACCAGTTCGCCATTGTTGAATGATTTGTCCTGCCATTTTAATTCCCGGAAAACGATGCGTTGGGCCGGAGCGGTGACAAAGTCGAAAAGGCGCTCCAATGTGATCGAGCTATTGATCCCGCGCACGGCGATCCCTTCCTCTTTCTGCTCAAAATCGGCTTCGGTAATTTTCATGATGGCACTGCCGCCGGCGGTATCATTTAGCGCCCATATCCTGCCCTCGGCCTGGAAACTGCCGCCGCCGCTTATCCCCTGCAGCAGGGGATGCAGGGGCTTCAGGGAGGTCCTGGCCGGCAGCACGACCGGCGGCAGCGAAAAATCGGCTCTCAGGCCTCCGCCGGCAGGATCCGGCGCGACATCTCCCCGGAACGTCACCGCGATCTTTGCCAGGGAGTTGTGCATCGAGCCGGAAAAGCTCAAAGCCGCATCCTTTTGCACCAGGATGCCGCTGATGTCCTGCCAGACCATGCCATTATTTTGCAGCCGGGCAACGGAAAATCCACCCTCCAGGCCTGGGCCGCTGCCTGGCCATTGCCAGGGCATATTCAGGAGGATGCCCGCTGCTTCCAGGCCGGCGCTCTTAATGCTATTGACCTTGCCGCCGTTGAGTTCGACCCGGCCGCGTCCGCTGAAATTTCCCCCGAAGACGTATTCCACTTCGGCATTGCCTCTGCAGTCCTCGGCCCCGGCGCGGTAACCTGCCAGTTGCAGCTCGGCTCCCGGCATGCGGCAGGCGGCGCTGGCATGCAGGCGCTGCGCATCACCTCTCAGGGAGGCATTCAGGTCCAACCGGCCCCGCAGCGAATCCCGCCCCTGGGTGAGGGCAATGCCTTGTTTGCCCCTGGCCTGCAGGGTCCAGGCGATCTTTCCCGCCTCCAGGTTGCCCTGAAAATCACCGTCAACAGCATAGGGCCGGGAGATTTCTCCTGACAGTCCCAGCGCCGCCAGCATCCTGTTCCCGGTCTGCAAACGAAAATCGCCCTTGAACTGCGCCGCAGCCCAAGTCCCGGTGACTTTTGCGGTGATGTGTTCAAATGCCAGCGGCAGCGGCTGAGCGATCTGCAGATCGCGGCCGTAAAATTCCAGATCGGGCCAAAGGCGGCCGCGTATATCCAGATTGAAAGGGGATTCGACCACCAATTCTCCAAAACGCAATCGGCGCCCTTTGATGGCGGCGACGATATCCCGAGCCTTGAAGCCGCTGTCGAGATGGAAAGCCAGGGTGAAGGAATCCAACCAGAGCGAGGCTTGGTCCGGGAGGGCCAAGCGCAAATCACCCAGGCCGGAAACAGAAACAGCTGCGGTTTTAAATTTTCCATCCTTCAGGATAATTTGACCTTTAGCCGCGATCCGCCCCTGTCCCCAGGCGGCAGATCCGAAGCCGGCCTGGTCGATCAGGCTCTGCAGGGGAAATCCGGGGATCTCGCAGGTGATTTTTCCTGCCGTGAAATTTTTGTCGACTGTGCCCTGCAGGCGAACCGTCTCGGCCAACGGGCGCAGCAGGGCGGCAAAAGAATAACCGGGCCTTGAGGCGCGCAGGGTTGCCTCAAAGGGGATTTCCAGGGAACGCCCTCCCCAGGAGAGTTGCAAGTTGCCGTCTTCCAGGCTTAATCGCTCGATGCTGACCATCTCACCGCTCTGCGGTTCCAACGGGGCGGTCATGCCCTGGAATTGAAAGCCTTGGCCGCGGTCTTCGATCTTCATCGAGGCACCTACCAGGCGGACATTCCTGATCTTTTTCTGCCAAAGCCCGGCCAACGAATATTCCACAGATAAATAGGGAATACGCAGCGCCGGAGCGGCCGCATCTCCCAACGTGATATCAGCGAGGTCCAGACGCTGCCAGCCGACATGGAGCGCCCTGAACTGCAGGTTTTTCAAACCGAATTTTTCCGCCTGCGCGACCAGAATATTTTTGGTGATTCCCGGCAGCGAAAAATAGAGGTACAGCACAGCCGCTCCGGCCAAGCCGATGATGATCCGCCACACTGTTTTTTTGGCCGGCATTTTAAATTTGAGCTGTTTCACGTTTTCATTAACCCAGGGAGATGGCTCCACTTCCTTGCTTCTTATATATCAATAATCAAGGTAATAATCAAGGGTGCAATCCGCAAGCGGTGCTTTATTTATTGACTTTTTGAATGCTGCCATCCCCCTGGCCTAGATCGCCATGGCGAGGTGGCTGCAGGATTTTGCCTACCGCATCCAGCCGGGCTTTACGGTTTTTGCCTTTGCCTTCTTTTCGCCTTTCCTGATCGCCATGGCCGCGGTGCTGCTGCAAAGCCTGCGCGCCATCCGCGACAACCCGGTGAATTCATTGCGTTGCGAATAGTTCGGATTATCAGCCGGGGATGCGGCCGGGATGGCCTTGCTCGGCAAGACCATCCCGGCCGGGAATGAAGTTCGGTAGGGAAGGGGGATTACTTTTTCAGGGTGACGGTGCCGCTGGCGCTCTTCAGGGTGATCTTGGGGCCGGTGCCGCGGGCGAAGCTCTTTACCAAGGTGATGGAATGGCCATGGTCGATCTCCTCTTCATGGTCGAAGGCCACCGGGCAAACGATATCACCGTGGCGCTTGCTAACCCGGAATTCGAAACTGCCCTGGAAAGGCTGGCCATTGAAATCCAGTGTGACGTCGCCGCTTGCTGAACTAATCGTCATATCCTGGTCGTTGCTGCCGCTCAATATGACCGCAACATCACCGCTGGCACTGGAGAGTATTGCCGGTCCCTGCAATACCAGCCCGGTCAGATCCAGGTTGCCGGAGGCGGTTTTGGCCTGGCAACTGCCTTTGATCCCTTTCAGCTTGATGCGGCCGGAAGCACTTTTCACCTGAACATCCCCTTCCAGATCAACTGCCTGCAGGTCGCCGCTGGCCAGGGTGCATGAAACACTGCCTTTGACCGATTCAAGGGAAATGTCGCCGCTGGCGCTGCGAATGTTTACATCCCCCTTGATGTTTTTCACTTGAATATCGCCGGAGGCGGTTTTGGCGGTGACCGAAGCGTCCAGGTCGTACATCTCCCCGGAGCCAGAAGCACTTGAAAAAATGATGCTGGTGGCGGCCGGAACCGTTACCATCCAGTGCGAGCGGCCGTTGTGGCTGCCATGGCCATGGAAATCCTCGCGCAGTGTCAGCCGCCCGGCTTCTGCTTCCATGATCGGGGTAAATTCATCCGTGTCGTAGGTGAAGGTGAGATCGACCTTGATCTCCTTGGCAAGCCCTTTGCGGATGGTGCAATCGCCGCTTACGGTGGCGATCTTTAGTTCGGGTTGGGCGGGAAATGTTTTATGCAATTCTGCCGCCGGCGCACTGCCGCCAAGCAGGACGAAGCAGGCCATGATAGAAAAGACGGTGATGATTTTGTTTTTCATGTTTTCTCCATTATTTATTTGCTCTTTTTAAGAGCAATATTTCCGTTGATGGTGGTAATGGTGATTTTGTTGCGGCCGTCGCCGATTTTTCCCCGGCCGCGGATGGTTTTGCGGGCTGAGCCGTGTTCATGGCTCCATTCCTTGTCTTCCTCGATCTGCAGGGGAAAATCACTGTGGATTTGGTATTCCCCCTGGTGGCCCTTTGTATAAACCAATTGGATATCGATATCCATGGCCAGCGACTCGGGCACCATCAGGGTGATGCCGCCGCCAAGCGAAGAAAGGGTCGCATCTTTTTTCCCCTGACTGTCGCCGCTGATCCTGACTTTGATGGAACCGCCCATGGTGGTCGCTTTGACATGGCCGTCAACGGACTTGATGACAATGTCGCCGCCCATGGTTTTCGCCTTCACGTACTCGTTGGCCGATTGAATGGTGATATCGCCGCCCATGGTTTCCACTTCGGCTCCGCTTTCCGCCTGATCGACATTGATGGCTCCGCCCATGGTGGTGATGCGCACCACCTTGCCGTTGTTGTCTCCCTGACGCTTTCGCACATTGCGGTATACTACGTTGCCGCCCATGGAGTGCCCCTTGATATCCCCGACCACGTTTTCTATTGAAATGCGGCCGCCCATGGTGGTGACTTCGCCGTCCACTTCGGAATCGCGCAGCTCGATGTCGCCGCCCATGGTTTTCATGCGCAGGTCACCCTGCAGCTTGTTGAAAATGAGGGCGCCGCCATGGGTACGGCCGGTGATCGTTCCATTGACCCCGGAGATGGTGATGCTACCGCCCATGGTTTTTAATTCCAGGTCGAACTTTTGCGGCACCTGGATATGAAAATCGGGGCTGTGATGATCTTTGACCTTCGAACTGCATTCGACTTCCAATTCATCTCCCCGAGGCGTATAGACGATCTCCCAATCTTTTTCGCTTGTTTTTTTAAAGAGTACTTCCACACGCACCTTGTTTTCCTTGGCGCCGAGAACTTCGATCGATCCCCCGCAGCTCAGGTCAAGGGAGAGTTTCTTCAGTTTTTCAGCGGGAAACTCCTTCAGCGTGTCCGCGGCGACTTGACCCGTTGCCCAGAGCAGCAAAATCAATAATACCAGAAATAAACGTTTCATGACTTCCTCCTGCGTCCGGCTTCAGCCGTCCGCTTGTGTCACTATCATAACGTGAATTTTTAGCTGGTTCGCCCGGTTTTGCAATTCAGGACGGGGCCAAGCGTCCGGTATTGCAATTTCGGACAATGGCGACCGTGGAGGTCAGGATTTCTTTCCCCGGTATTCCTGGGGGGATCGGCCGTTGAATTTTTTAAAGGCTGAGTTGAAAACAGATTTGGAGTAGAAGCCGGTTTCAAAGGCGATATCAAGTATGGTTTTCTTTTTTTGCTGTGGGTCCAGGAGCATTTTTTCAGCGGCGGCGATGCGATAGGTATTGATGAAATCTCGTGCACTTCGGCCCAGGCGCTCGTTCATGATCTGCGAGAGGTAATTGGGATGGATGCGCAACATTTCGGCGAGTTTTTTCAGGGTCAGGTCTGGATCGAGCCAGGCTTCCTCTTTTTCCATCAGGGCCAGGAGCCGCTGTTCCACTTCGGCGGCGACCGCTTCGGTCAGGGCCGAAGTGGCGTATTTTTTCTGATTCTCTCCCAGGGGCTCCCGGGATGAAACGCTCCTGGAAACCGGCGCCGGCGAATAAGCCCGGCGCCGGCGGCGCCAATGCAGGAAAAACAAAACGGCAGCGGCGGCTGTGAACAGCAATGCCGCCAGCAAAGGCGTCGGGGAAAAAGGCGTTCCGATCCTGAATGGAAACGTGGCCATGGCGTCTTGGTCACGCTGGCCGCGACCGCCATTTTCAAAGCGTATTTGAAAAATGTAATCGCCCGGCTGCAGATTGGAATACAGAACGTTTCTTGGGGCCTGGCCGGAGATGGTGTGCCAGCCGCTTTCCCAGCCTTGCAGCCTGTATTGCAGTTTCAGTTGCTCATCCTTGCGGAAGGCTACGGCGGTGAAATAAAATTCAAGCGATCGCGTGGTGCGAGGCAGCACCACACCGGGTTCCCCGGTGATCGGGCGGTTGTCGGCCAACACAGTTTCAATTTGCAGAGAAAGCGGCTGAACCGCGGCAGCAGCCGAGTTTTCCCGAAATTGCAGCAGTCCCTGGCCGATGGTCCCGGCCCACAAGTTGCCCTCGTGGTCCTCCAGCAATGAAGGTACATAGTAGACGGGCTGGCTGTCCGCCGCAACTGACCGCAGGCGCTTGTTTTCCAGCAGGAAAATTCCCTCACCTTCACTGCCCAGCCACCAGCGTCCGGCGCGGTCTTCCAGCAGCGTCAGGATAGATTTTTGCCGCGGCACGGCGGCAACGCGACTAAGTACGCGGCGATGCCAGGTAAAAAGGCCGTTTTCGGCGGCGATGCGCACGGTGCCGTCATGACCGCGACGCAAAGCACGGATGCCTGCTGGGGGATCGATCCGATTTTCGACAACAAACTTCCCGTCGCGCAGGGCGGCCAAGCCGCTGCCGTCGCTGCCGGCCAGCAGGGTGCCGTCGTCCGCTTCGGCCAGGGCATAGACCAGATTGCCGGGCAGGCCCTGTGACATGGTAAATGTTTCGCAGCGATCGTTGCGCAGACAGTTCAATCCATATTGAGTGCCGATCCAAAGGCTGCCGCGGCGGTCGCGCAGAATAGTCTGGACATGAGGGTTGCTCAGCTTCTGCGGAACCGTTCCCCACTGATTTTGCCTTACATAATACAAGCTGCCGCCGTCGCTGCCGATCCAAATGGTGTCGTCGGCATCGAGCCACAGGCAGGTCAGACGGTCAATGGTCATGACCGGGGTATTCCAGCGGTTGAAGCAGCGGAATTGCCGGCCGTCGAAGCGCAACAGCCCCGATGGGGTCGCCAGCCACAGATAACCCTGGCGGTTCTGCAACAATGCCGTGATGGTATTGTTGGCCAAACCCTGCTCTATTTTCCAGCGTCCCGATAGATAAGGATTGGCGGCTGACAATGCCAATGAAAAGAATAAAGCCATGGATGACAAAATCCGGGCCGGCAAGCAAGGCAACTTAAAAAAACACATAGGCAATTATTATAACGTAAAATCTTCGGGAAATGTCTGACATTCTCCTGATTTTTATTTAAGGAAAGAGTTGAATGCGGTACAGGATTTTATCTCGATGTTCTTGAAAAATGTTTGTTAAACTGTTACTGTTTTTACAAAAGGGATCGAAAGCACCTGCGTTCCTTCTTAAGCAATAAAGCGCATAGCAGCCAAACGATCAGGAGGATAAATGAAACTGAAAAAAGTTTTTTCATTCACAGTTGCAGCAGTACTTTTGTTTCTGGCCGGGTTTTTGGCCGAGGCTACCGTATATGTGTCCAAGGCGAACGGCAACAACCAGAATCCCGGCAGCAAAGGCAGCCCGCTGAAAGAGATCGACAAAGCCATCACCATGGCCCAGGCCGGAGACACGATCTGCATCGCCGGCGGCATCTATGCCGGAACATTTTCCATTGGCTTTATGCAAACCGACAAACCGCTGAAATTGCTCGGGAGTTTCGACGAGACTTTTTCCGTCCGCAGCATCGTCAAAACGCCCACTGTGTTCCAGCCTGACAACGAAAGCGGCGCCAAGGCGCGCAAGGCCTTCCTGAAATTCAGCAAGGCGCTGGCCGGTACCGTCGTGGACGGCATCGTGTTCGATATGGGATACCGCAATGCTTACAGCACCAGGGATGGCCTGGGTAAAGGCCTGGAAACCGGACGCTTGCTCAGGGCCACGGAAAGACCCCCGGTCGGAAACAGCACCGTGGAGGAACCGATCATCCAGGTCGTCAGCGCCGCCCAGGGCGGAGACCTCACCATTCAGAACTGTGTCTTTGCCAACGGCGCCAGCTTTGCCATCCAGGCGGGGCACCGCCAGGGAACCGTCAGGATACTGAACAATGTGTTCGTGGGCAACCGCATGGCTGCCATTGAAATATTCGGCACCTGCGCCGGCAGGGGCGGTCCCGGGACCATGGTGGAATGCGGGAACGTCGAGATCGCTTACAACACGATCCTATTCAGTTGGAGCCGCCTCAAGGACCTGGCCGACATGGGCTACGGGGTCCGGGTGATGACCAAGTGCCGCTACCACATCCATCATAATGTCATCGCCGGCAGCGTGCTGGCCGGGATCGACCACAGCCGCTTCAACAAGGATGAGTGGCTGCGCATCACCGACAATATTTTTTTTGCCAATAAAATGGCCGACCTGCAATACAGTCCCGCCAGCAACACCAGGCTCAACCTGTTCGTCGAACAGTTCAGCGACCTTTCGCTGGCCGAAGTGAAAGGCAACAAGGGGGAAATACCGGCCAGGCTGCCGGTCAATAAAAATTACCTGGATGCTTTTTTAAGCGCGAGTTATTCCGAGCAGGTTGATTTCAAGCCCGATTCGCCGGCCAACAGATGGCGTGAAATTTTGGGGTTGAACAAGCAGGGCAAGATCACATCCCAGATCTCCATGTTCATGAACCGCTATCCCTGGCTTGAAACCCTGCCGCTTTTCGGCGCCCTCAAAGGTTACGGCGCCCAAACATTCAAGTAACCGCGTTTCTTAAAAGCTGCTACCTTTTTTCCCTTCCGAGGTCAAAAGGTTTCTTTTTTTTCCACACATTGGTACCATTTAATCGGAGACAACAATGAATAAGCGAATCGTATTTTTCTTTTTCCTGGTCCTGGCCGGATTTTCCCTGCTGGCGGGGCCGGTTCCCGAAGCGGCTGAGATCCGCGTAACCATTCTCTACGACAACTACACGGCCGTGGAAGGAGTGCAGGCGCATTGGGGCTTTTCCTGCCTGGTGCAGGGCGCTGAAAAAACCATCCTCTTCGATACCGGGACCCAAGCCAGAATCCTGCAGGCAAATGTCAAGAATCTGAAGGTCGATCTGAGCCGAGTACAAATGATCGTTATCTCACACTTGCACGGCGACCACAGCGGCGGGCTCGAGTGGGTGCTGTCGCAAAAACGCGATATACCAGTTTGTCTCCCGGCCAACGCCAAGGACGAGTACATGGCAAAGGTCCGCCAATGGGGCGGACTGCCGCAGCGGATCAGGGAGTCCCGTGAGATCTGCCATAAGGTCTATTCCACGGGCGAGATGCCCGCCGACTTCGATCCCGTCTTCACTGAACAGTCTCTAGTGTTTCAAACCGCAAAGGGATCGCTGGTGATCACCGGCTGCGCTCATCCGGGAATTTTGGAGATCGTGCGCCGCGCGCCCAAGGTTGTGCCCGGCCTGCCGCGGGTCGTGCTGGGCGGATTCCACCTGATGAGAAAGAATGACGGAGAGATCAGGGCCATCATCCAGGAGCTGAAGGCGGCTGGAGTGGAGCGCTGCGGTGCTTCGCACTGCACGGGTGACCGGGCCATCGAGCTTTTCCGGGATTCGTTCGCCGAGCGCTTCCTGCAGCTTGGAGTCGGCGCAGTCCTGACCTTTCCCTGGTAGGCAGGCGAGGGGGGAGCCGGGGAATGGATCCATTCGAGATCAGGGACCGCTGTCGAAGAAACCTGAACCGCTATACCCTGCGCGCTTTTTCACTCATCCCCGTTCCCGCGGATCCGCTCATCCTGGACATCGGCTGCGGCAGCGGTGTGCCCACGCTGGCCCTGATGGACGCCTGTCCGGGACGTTTCGTCGCCGTCGATCACGATCCCACCTGCCTGGAACGGCTGCGGCGGAAGGTCCAGTCGCTGAAGGAAGCACAGCGGATCGAATTGATTCAGGCTTCCATCTTGGCCCTGCCGCCGTTCCGGGAGAAATTCGACGTCATCCTGGCCGAGGGCTCGCTGCACATCGTTGGTTTTGCAGCCGGGATGTCGATCGTGAACGCGCTGCTGAAACGCGGGGGCCATGCGCTGATCCATGAGCCGCTGGCGGGCGATCGGAAAAGAAAGGCGTTTTTAGAAAAAACCGGCCTGCGCCTGATCGACTCATTCGTTCTGGACGAAACCATCTGGTGGGACGAATATTTTGCCTGCCTGGAGCGATCGATCCATGAAGCGGGCGGTGACGTGGTGTTCGCCGAGGAGAGGCGCGAGATCGCCGAATTCAAAAGCCATCCCGCCAGGAACCGATCGATCTATTATGTCTTGCAAAAAAAAGATCTGAACCAGTGCATTCCCGGTCAGTGAAGCGGGGCCTGACCCAGTTCGCCTGAGAGTGATGTTCGGGATTGGGCGCACGCCGCTGAGAGACCGATCCGCAGGGTGGCAGTATGCGTCGCCCCCACAAGATTTGATTTACTGTTTTAATGTTTTAAAATGAACCATAAAAACAGGAGTGAAAAATGAAAAAAATCAATGCGGGCATGATGTTCTTTTTTGTCCTGCTGGCGGTTGGGGGCGGGTCGCTGCTCAAGGCCCATTGCCAGGTGCCCTGCGGCATCTATGACGACGAAGCGCGCTTCAAGATGCTGGCCGAGCATGTTACAACCATGGAGAAGGCGATGAAGGAGATTGCAGCGCTTTCGGTGCAGGCGCCGGTGAACTACAACCAGGTCGTGCGCTGGGTCCTGAACAAGGAAAAGCACGCAGAGGAGTTCAGCGAGATCCTCTCCTACTATTTCCTGGCCCAGCGTATCAAGCCGGCGCTTGCGGAGGACAAGGAGAGCTATGACAGGTACCTCTCGCAGCTGGAGCAGGTCCATCTGCTGTTGGTCAACGCCATGAAAGCCAAGCAGGGCGTCGACCTGGCACTCATTCAGAAACTCCGGGAACTGCTCGGCAAGTTCCAAAATAGTTATTTCGCCAAGAAATAGGGGGCAGTGAACGATCGTTTTCAAAATCCGGGGCGGATATGCCTAGCTGCGCAGGCGCTCCCAGACCGCTTCTTTTTTCCTGGCAAGTTCACATGCTTCTTTCCGGCAGACCTGCAGAAAGCGGATGCGTTCATTGGGGCCGTATTGCCCCAGCAGGTCGATGTCGGCAGTAATCACGTTGAATATGCGCGGATAACCCCCCGTGGTCTGGCGGTGACGGAGCAGGATGATGGGGCCGTCGGGCGTTAACTGCACGGTACCGTCGGCCACGGCCGCGGAGATCATATTGACCAGGGAGCAGGCGAGGCGGGTTGCCCCTGATAAGCGAATTCCCATCTTGTCCATCTGCGCGGTCGTTTTCCAGAAACCGTCGAAAATCAATTGCGGATTCTCCAGGCAGCCGTATTCCGGACCGGGAAGCACGCGGATCCGCCCCTGCGGGTCGACCCAATCTGCCATGCTGGCAAAAGGCAGCACCGCTCCAGCTTTGAGCAGCGCTTCTTTTTTCCGGCAGGCCCGGTAGCAAAAATAGGTGCGCATGCCATATTGCTTGCCCCCGAAAACGATGCGGTCTCCTGGCTGCACAGGATAGACGCGGCTGTGTTCCACATCCGGCACGGTGTTTTCGCTGTGCAAATGCGCCTTACAGCGGGCTCCGGTAAGAACGAAACAGCCCGATGTGAGGATTTCAATTTTCGGCGGGACGATCATTTCCAATGCCGGGGCGGCGGCAGGGTTGCCTAGCATCAAATTGCCCCGCCGCAGGGAAAAGCAATCCATGGCTCCGCCGGGAGAGAAACCCAGGTCCTGGCGGCCGTAGCGCGGCAGTGAGACGGAATCGGCAATGCCGTAGCCGAAGGTGCGAAAGCCGTCCCCGCCCACCTGCGTGCTCTGATTTCCCGGCTCTGTCATGGCGCCTCGATGAGCTGGCGCAATCGAACCGCCAGCTCCAGGGCTATGGGCGAATCGGAGTGAATGCACAGGGTGTCGGCGGTAATCTTCTGCCAATGCGGGCGGCCGCAAGGGGCGTGGTTGACGTTGACCCGGCTGCGTTCAATGATTTCCCTGGCCTGGGCCAGCGCGCTTTCCAGGTTGGAGATGCAGGCATGCGCCTGGCTGCGATCCACCAGAAACAGCCCGTGGCCGCTTTCGTCGCGTTCATAACGCCGTTCGGCAAAGGCTTCGCGCCGGACAACGATTCCGCGGCTGCGGGCTGCCCGGGCGATCGCGGTATCCTCCGGCGCCAGGATCTCGCGGATGCCGGTTGCCGCCAGCCATTGGCTTAAAACTGCGGCCAGGTCCCGGTTGCGGCATGATTCGTTGTACAGGGCTCCGTGAAATTTCACGAGCCGCACATCGGCCAGAAGTCCCATCTGCTCTTCCAGAGAGGCCAGCAGAGACGGCACCGGCATGGAAATGAGGCGGCGGCCGAAATGGGAGCGGTCGGGGAAGGAAAGATGGGCGGCCAAGTCCACGCCGTTCTCCTCCGCCAAAGCACGAAAGGCCTGCACGCTGGCGCTGTCACCGGCATGGCCGCCGCAGGCCAGGTTGGCGATATGGATCACCTCCATGAGCCGCCTGTCCACGGGGTGGTCGGGGCCACGCTCGCCGATATCGCAATTGATGCGCATCATAATGGTTGCCTCCGGAAAACGATCGTATCGCCGGGACGGATCGCCGGCAGCAGTCGCGGATCTGTCAGGCCAACTATGTTCCAGCCCCCGGGGGATATTTCCGGGTAGACGCCGGTTTGTTCGCCGCCGATGGCCACCGCTCCGGCCGGGACTTTGAGCCTGGGAGTATCCAGGCGTGGAGTGATGAGGCGGCGATCCAGGCCGAGCAGGTAGGGAAAATGGGGACGAAATCCGATCATGGCCACCATGTATTCCACCGCCGCATGGCGCTCGATCACTTCCGGTACGGTGATACCATTCCATTGCGCCACCCGCGGCAGATCCTCTCCCTGGTATGAGACGGGGAGCACATGGCGCTGCATACCTTGCCGCAATTCAGATTCCATAACCGGCAGATTTTTAAAATGGTCGTCCAGCAACCGGCGAATCTTCTGCCAGTCGCTCCAGGGTTCGCCATGCACGGCCAAGGCAGTGTAAGAGGGAACCAGGTCATGGATGCCCAGAGGGTGTAGGTCCTTATCGGCTTGCAGGCGCCGGTAGACCGAGAGAATCTGCAGCGCGGTCAGGCGCTCGATAGAATTTCCCAGCGAGGCACAGAGACAGGAATCACCCAGGAAATAGGTCCGGTATTGGGCCGGGGCGGCCGCCATATTCATTCCAGCTGTCTGCCGCCGGTTTCAGGGATCCAGATCCACATCAGGGCGGCAAGGAAAAATGAAACGGCGGCAACGCCGAATGCGGCTTTGAAGCCATGGGCCTGGGCCAGTGAACCGACAGCGAAAGGTGCCATGGCGCTGATAATGCGGCCGATATTGTAGGTGAATCCTTGGGCGGTGGCCCGTACTTGAGTGGGATAAATCTCGGCGGTCAGGGCGCCGAAGCCGCTGAAATGACCGGTGCCGAAAAAGGATACCAGCGGCCCCAGGAAAAAAAGCAAGGCGGGGAGCCGGACCAGGGAATAGAGGAACAGGAGCAGGGCCGCTGCCGTCAGAAAAACGATATAAACGATTTTACGGCCGAAACGGTCACTGACAAAGCCGAAAGTGAGATAGCCCAGCCACATGCCTAATTGCATGACAACGATCAGCCAGGTCTGTCCGGCTTGCGACAGCCCCAGGCCTCCCTTTTCCGGGGAAAGAATCAGGTAGGCCGGGATCCAGAGGTTGAATCCCCACCAGGCAAACAGGGCGAAGGCGTTCATCATGGTCACCACTGCGGTGAGGAAGCGCAAGCGCTTGCCGAAAATCACCCCCAGCATCTCGCGCAAGGAGGTTTTGGCCTTGAGTCTTTTCTCTATCCAGATATCCGGCTCCTGCACCCGGCTGCGGATCCAGATTATCAGGAAAGCAGGGAGGATGCCCACAAAAAAAACCGGTCGCCATCCCCAAGCGGGCAGGACTATCGCAACCGCCAGGGCGGCCGCGGCATAACCCACGGCATAAAAACTCTGCATGAATCCCATGGCTTTGGCACGGTGGGCCGCCGGCCAGGATTCACTGACCAGGGCGGCGCCGCTGGTCCATTCTCCGCCCATGCCAAGCCCCAGAATAAAACGGAACAGCGCCAGCTGCAGGATCGAGACTGACAAGCCGCAGGCGGCCGTGAATACGGAATAGATGGCGATCGCCGCCATCATGGCTTTGGTGCGGCCGTAGCGGTCGGCGATGATGCCGAAAATGACGCCGCCGGCGGCGGCGGCGACCAGGGTCAGGGAGCCCAGCATTCCGGCGGTATCCTTGTCCATGCGGAAGGCGACCATCAGGTTGGCGATGACCATGGAATAGAGCATCACGTCGAAGGCATCCAGCATCCAGCCCAGGGAGGCGGCGATCAGCGCCCGGCGCGAACGGGAATCGGCCTCGTTCCACCAGGAAAAAAGTTGCCGGAATGTGAAAAGGTCGGGACGGGACTGGTTCATGAAGACTCCTCTCTTAATTAATCCACATCCGGGGCCCAATTGTCAATATGGCAAGGGGGAACGATCGCTTGGCATTATGGATTTTTCTGCTATCATGGCCAGGAGAGGAAGTTCATGGCGATAAAACTGCTGATTTTGGCCGATATTGATGACCTGAGCTGGAGGGGCGGTCGCGGCCGCGCCGACGCGTTGCTGGCCCTGGGCGATCTCGCCGACGCGGTGATCCTGCAGGCGGCCGAGGCCTGGCAGTGCCCGGCTGTTTTTGCGGTCAGGGGCAACCACGACAGCGAGGCGTCCTTTCCGGAGCCCGTTGTGGACCTGCATCTGCGCACTGCGGAATTCGCCGGCCTGCGCTTCGGCGGACTGAACGGCTGCTGGCAGTACAAGCCGCGGGGAGCTTTCTTGTATTATCAAGAAGAGGCCGAGGCGTTCCTGGAAAACTTTCCCCCCGTGGATATCTTCATTTCCCACAATTCGCCGCGCCGGGTGCACGACCGCGAGGACGAGATCCACACCGGCTTCACGGCCTTGAACACCTATATTGAACGCGCGGCTCCGCGCCTGCTGCTGCACGGCCACCAGCACTGTGAGTGCGAGACACAAGTAGGGCGAACCAAGGTTCTCGGCGTCTATGGCTGGAAGGTGATGGAGGTATAGGCAATAGGCGAGGGGCTATGGGCGATGGGTATACGGTTGACGGAAGAAAAAAGGCAAAGGGCAAAAGTAAGAAAAAGCGTAGGGGCAAATCCCCGTGTTTGCCCATTTTAAATTACAAATAACAAATTCCAAATTCCAAACAAACACCAAGTTCCAATGACCAAATGACCCAAACGAATAAAAGATTCGCTGCCCGAAGTAGAAAAAGGGATAGGAAAGCGTTTTGTATTAGGCGTAAAAGGCTCTTTATTTCTCCCAGATCTCCGGCTCGAAGGAGCCGGGACCGGTATACTCGATGCGGTAGGGACGGACAAAGACCATGACATAATCGGGATCCTCCGGGCCCTGGAAATAAGCTTTCCACCCTTCCTGCCAGTATTTCAGCTTGGTCGCCGCGTCACCGCGGATCTCGGCGCGGCCGGCGACCTGCAGGTAGGCCGAGTCGTCGGGCGGCTGCAGGTTGCCGCAGGTCAGGTGCACCTCGGGATTGCCTTCGATGTGCCGCACTTTGTGCGAAGCGCGGCTGGTGCAGAAGCGCAGGGTGAAATCCGGGTCGGACTCGACGCTCACGTAGCGCACCCAGGGAGCGCCGGCGGCGGTCACGGTGGCCAGGGCGGCGGTCTGCTTGCTCGAGAGGACTTTCCAGATCCGTTCTTCCAGGTCGTTCATGAAGGTTTCCTCCATGCTGAAATCATAGCCGATTTTGCGGGCGAATGCCACCATGGGAGGCTGGAGCGGACTTTCGCGCGTTTCGGGTCTTAAAAAATGATCAGAGCCGCGGCAGCAGCTTTTCCATCAGCTTGGCGGCCAGGGGGCGCGCGGCCACTTCTTTTCGTTTGGGGTCCATGAGGGTGAAAAGGATATACTTGGACGCTTTGAACGTGTGAAGCTGGACCATCTCAAAGCCGGGGCTGGTGAAAAAAGAAGCGTCGCCGACGCCGGGCAGGTCGACCGGCTTCATTTTCATCTTGGCGAACATGGCCTTTATCTGTTCCGGCGTTTCGCCGGTCTGCTGCGGCTTGATCAGGACGGCGAATGACCCGAAGTCATTGACGACATAGGTGCAGTTGGCTCCCGCCAGCGGATTGGCGTTGATCTTCGGAGTACCGGCCTTGACCGGTTCTCCAAGGATCGCCTGGATCTCGGCCGGGGTCAGCAGCGAGCAGGGATCGACGGCCTTTTCGGCGGCACCCAGGGCAGCCGGAAGGAAAACGAGAGCGATCATGGTCAACGTGAACGGGGTGCGTAAAGATTTAGCCATTGGCTACCTCCAATTCAGTATTTTTGCGATCGGGACAGGGGATAGACCTGCGGCCCGAAGGACGATCATAACAAAAAACCGGACGATTTTCAATGGCTTTTTGCCGACGAGAAATACGCTCGGATTTTCATGCTCGGCCGTTTTTCTGGCCCGTTATTCAAGGATCGTTTTTACCCTGCCGACCGCCCCGCTTTGCAGGCGGACCTTGATCCCATGAGGATGGGTCGGGGAATGAGTCAGGATATCCTTCACGATCCCTTCGGTCAGCTTGCCGCTCGCTTGGTCTTCCTTTAAAACGATGGCCACTTTGAGGCCGGGCTTGATCTTGGCGCGCGGGATGACTGGCACAGGACAATCTCCTTTTTCAGATGAAAATGCCGGAAAATTACGCAACCAGTATAAACCATTTCAGTTTATAAATGAAAATTCATGGTTTGACTTCTTCCAGGCGAGCATCTAAAATCATTTTTTGCCAAAATGAATTTGCCGAAAAATAACTCTGAAAAAAGGAGATCTGCCATGGAAAAAAAAACAATCCTTGCGCACCCTGAAAAGTCAGGCCTGGATCGCCGCGGCTTCTTGGCCACGGCCGGAGCCGCGTTGGCGGCGGGTTTGCTTCCGGGCAAAGCGCCGGCCCAACAGCCGGCCCAGCCTCCGCGCCCGGATCCGTTGGCCATTCAAAGCAACATTCGCGCGGCCCTGTGCCAGTCCAAGAACCCGTGCTCGATGCCGGGGCCCTATCCCGGCATCGTCTCCGAGGTGCACCTGCCTGGCGCGCTGCAGGGGATGAAGCCGGCTCCGGGGGCGGCCAGGCGCATGCTTGAGGCAGGACTTTGCTCTTTGACCGGTGCCAAGGACCCGCGCGACGCCTGGCGCCGCTTCGTCACTCCGGGCGAACGCATCGGCATCAAGTTCAACCCGGTGGGACACAAGGTATGCGGAGTAACCTGGGATGTAATCGGCGCTGTGGTCGACGGCATGGAAGCAGCCGGCATTCCCCGCAAGGACATGCTGGTCTGGCACCGCTTTAACGACGAGCACGCCCAGACATATATTCCGGAAAAAGTGCATCCCGGTGTGGAAGCCTACCTGCTGAACTGGTTCATCGTCAAGCAAGGCCGCAATACCCCGGGCGGATTCGAACGCTGGGATGAAAAAGTATTCTACGAGGCGGAAGTATCGCTTCCCGACGAGCAGAACTATCTGGAGGAGATGTTCCATGGCGGCACGAAAAGCTATTTTCCGCGCATTCTGACCCATGGCGGTGCTGAAGGCGGCGTAGACAAGGTGATCAATATCCCGGTCTGCAAGCATCATGGCGGGCCTTTCATCACCATGGCACTCAAGAACCTGGCCTTCGGAGCGACCACCAACTGCCCGCGCGGCCATTTCTTTATCGAACGCTTCATCTCCGAAGTATGCGCCTTTCCGCCCTTGCGTGACAAGGTGGTGCTGAATATCATGGACGGCTTGCGCGCCCAATACGACCGCGGCCCCGTGCCGGCACCGCAATTCATCTGGCCCCTGGAACGTCTCTATGTCGCCAGCGATCCGGTGGCCATGGACACGGTCGGTTTTGAAGTGCTGCTGGCCAAGCAGTTGGAGACCGGCCGGCTGGCGGCAGACAAGGTCGCGGATTTCAGGAAGCGCCATTACGGTTTGGCTGTAGCCGAGAACCTGGGACTGGGAGTACATAAAGCGCGGTCGATCGAAACCAGAACGGTCGTCCTGGGATGACGGGGATCGGAGCCATGCTATTGCCTCTGCGAATGATCTGGGCGATCGCCTTGCTCATGGGCTCCGGCAGCGATCCGCTCTTTAAATTGATGCCGCTCGACGGCGTTCCACCTGGCTGGCAACGCAATGGCTCTGAACACCTGTTTATCGGAGCGGCGCTTTACCGGCATATCAACGGCGGTGCTGAACTGTATCACCGGAACGGTTTCGAACGCCTGGCTGTACAGGACTTTGCCAAGGCTGACCATGAAGTGCGGGTCGAGATCTACAAGATGAACGACCCGGCCGGCGCCGCTGCCGTGTTCGCCGAGATGACCGGGGGAATGGCCATACAAGCCACTTACGGCACAGCCTGCGTGCTGGATGACTATCAAATTTTGTTCCAGCGCGGGGCCTATTTCGTTTCACTGACCACCTATGAAAGCGGCGCCGAGCCCTCGGCGGCCTTGGCTGCATTGGCTGCGAAAATCGACGCGGCACTAACCGAGCTTGCCATACAGGGATAGCTATTTTCAGGAAGGGAGGTTTTGTTTCAGGGCTGCTGTTCGACCAGGACGGCATCGATGTTTTTCTGATCCAGGTGATACCAGGCTCCGGTGGCGGCATCCACGATCACGGGTACGAGGCCCAGCAGTACGTCCAGGATAACCCAGCCGGCGCCGACGCGGTTGTTGATATGGTAGGTGCGGGACTGGTAGCCTTTGGCACGGAATTCAATAGCATATGATCTTTTGACGGCCAGGTTTAGCTGCATGGGTGTTTTGCCCATGAATTGACCGTTGACATAGACATCGGCCCGCACCGGGCTGGATTCCATGTTCACTTTTTCCGATGTGCCTTTGAACAGGGTGGCGCAGCCGCTCAATGACAGGAATGAAATGATGCATAAAACCGCAATACTTTTTTTCATGTGACCTCCTTTCTGCCAAGTAAACAGTTCATCTACTTTCAAGAATGCATTTCTGTTGCCAACTGCGCTGGCTGAAATTGTCCTTTTTTTAGGATGGTTGACACTGTCATTGTCCTTTCGCCGAAGCGCAAAGACAATGAAATATCCTGAAAGAAAATGGTAAAATCAGCACAATGGAAAGACCTGTCGACGGGAAATTTGTCTGGTTCTGCCGTCCTAATTATAAAAAGCATAGTCCAGTTTATTCAGGAGGTAAAATGAGATTTTCGCCAAGAACTAACTTGCTGCTCATGCTGGCGACCGCGGGGCTGGTTGCCAGCCTTGGCGGGCAGGAACCCCTTCAGCTGGTCATGATCAGGGGCCAATTGCTGACCGTGTACCCGCAGACCCTTGGGCAGGTACCCGACATTCCTTCCCCTTGCCGCGCCGACAACGGCACGGAATGGGTCACGGCCCGCAGCCGCGACGGACGCTATGCCCTGGTCGAGGTGACCGTGCCCGATTGGAACCGGGAGGAAGTGAAGTATTTCGGAGCCAATATCCTGACGGTTGACAAGGCTGATTTCCCCTCCCTGGCGCGGACCGGCCTGCATGATGAGGAGGAGCTGACACGGACCCAGACGATCAACGGCCGGCCGCTCGCCGAAATAACCGAATTGGCCCGGCCCGGGCGCTTGTCAAACTCGGGATTCCTGGCCGAGGATGAGGATATCATCTCCGTGCTCAAGGGCGACGACCGCCTGGTCAGGAAGTTGGGCTTGACCCATCCGCAGTTGGCCAAGCCGCTGCTGCACCTGTGGAACATTATCCAGCAGGAGCAGAAGCACGCCCGGGGAGTCTGGGGCAAAGGTCATGCCTGGGTGCATTTTGACCATTTCCTTTACAATGGTAAAAAGATCTCTTACGAGGCGCATTTCACCAAGGGCGGACAGAAGTCGCCATTCGCGGACGGCGTCGAAGGTGCCGCCCACGTTTTCCTGAAGCGGGAAATGGAACCCGGCGAAGCGGAATTCCTGGCAGACCACTACAGCCGCCTGGGTGCGGATAAGCTCGAGGCACTCAAGGATTTACTCTTCAGCCAGACCAGCGGCGAACTGGAGCCGTTCTATATCGTGCGCTACGGCTTCTACGAGGGGCACACCGCCTGGCGCGTCGATCCCCTGGCCATCGCCTCGATCTTCGGTCTGCGCTCCCTGGAGGAGCTCGAAAAGGCCTTCCCGGGTCAGCTCGACCAGGTCCTGACCGTTCATTTCAACGGAGACAAATAAGGTGGCGCTAAAGCCAAGATTCAGAAGTGAACTTCCTTTATTGTCATGCGTTGAAAGACACGTTCACTGCCTTTTTTTCGAGCTAATCCCCTGCTATTTGTATTCGATATATTTCACTGAAAGAAAAATTGGAAAAAAGAAAGTCAGACGTGATGGCCCCGGCCAATTTCTCACTTGACCTGCTCGCGATCGAGCAGGCAGCGCTCCAGGCGCTCGGCCACTACTTCCACGCCGCTGCCCGCACCGGGGGGAATCTTGATGAAACCGTCAGAGGAAAGTTCCACTCCCGGCTCGACGATGTCTTCATGGAAGTAGCGGCGGGTCTCAGAGGTGTCGCCGGGGAGGTTGAAGCCCGGGGCAGTCTGCAGCTGGATGTTCAGGGCGCGGCCAATGCCGGTTTCGTCCATGCCGCCCGACCAGGCCGGGATGCCTTTAACGGCACACAAGCGGGCCATTTTTACCGCTGCCAATATGCCACCCACGCGGCCCTGCTTGATGTTGATCACCCGGCAGCTTTTCAGGGCGATGGCGGCTTCGGCATCGTCAATGTCATGGATCGATTCGTCGAGGCAGAGCGGTGTCTGCAGCCGCGCCTGCAGGAGAGAATGCTGGTAGATGTCGTGGTAGGAGAGGGGCTGCTCGATCATGGTCAGTTTAAATTCGTCGAGGTGGGTCAGGTGGGCGGCATCAGCCAGTGTATAGTCGCCGTTGGCATCGGCCATCAGCGCCAGGTTGGGAAAACGCCGGCGCACCGCCTCCACCCACTTGAGGTCCCGTCCGTGCTGTATCTTCATCTTGACGCGGTGATAGCCGCTGGCCCTGGCTTCCTCCACTTTTTCCAGGAGTTGATCGATCGTATCCTGTATGCCGATGGAGATGCCCGACATGATGCGCCGGGGCGGAAAACCAAGCAGCACGTGCAGGGGCAGGTCGCGGCGCTTGGCCAGCAGGTCGAGCAGGGCGTTTTCCAGCGCGGCCTTGGCCATCTGGTTGCCGCGCACGCGGGCGAAGCGGCGCAGCAGGGCGGCCAGGGTGAGTTCGGACTTCAACTCGGGAAGGAGGAAATCCTTGAGGATATGGCGGGCGGTCGAGGTCGTTTCGCCGGCGTAATAGGGGTCGGGGTCGGCCACGCACTCACCCCAGGCGGTGATGCCCTTGTCCTCCATCCTTACCAGCAGCGCCTCCTTGCAGTTCCAGACGGCCACGCTGGTGCCGAACGGGGCCACGAAGGGCAGGCGCACGGTCAGCAATTCGATCCTGTCGATGGCGCCGATCGCTTCTTTTTCCAGCCAATCCGGGGATGCTTCGATCTCTGTCATGGACCACCTCGGCAGGGATTGTAGTTTATGTCAGTGTATTATTCAAGTTTAAATTGAGTAAGAGTTCTAAGCATGGTAGGCGGCTCACGGCAGACGGAAAAAAATTGAGTTAACGGGTTAAAAGGTTCAAGAGTGAAAGAGTTAAAAAAAACAGCAATAAATCGGACTTAGCTGTTTCCCATCAACTCTTCAACGCTTTAACTCTTTAACTTTTTATTTTCAACTTCGAACCTTATTTCTATCCACCATCCACCGTCAACCTTGCACCATGTTCCAATGATTATTTAACCCTTCCCTTGATACTGGTATAATCTCTGCATCATGAACTACTTCCTGTCCAACCTCTTCCGCGACAAGGTGCTCTGGGCGGCCCTCGGCCTGGGTGTTGTCGCCGCATTGAATCTCGTCGACTTTTTGAGTTTCGCATTCGCGGCGCCCGGGTTTTTTAATATGTGGGTCATCAAGAGCACCATCGGTGCCGCCGTTGCCGGGGCGGTCGCTTACGGATTTTTCCTGTGGCGGCGGGATAAAAAATCGCTGTGCTTGGAAAAATTGTTGCCTGTTTTTACGGCTGAAAGACGAGCCTATTTTGAAAAAATAGTTGCCGCCGACACAAAATTCCAGACCTTTTGCCATGAATGCCGCCATTACGATAACTCGCGCCGCCGCTGCCTGCTGCGTTTGCATGAGCGCAAGGTCTGGATTAAACTCCATTTCGAGGATGTCTTCAGTTACTGCCTGTACTGGAACCTCGAAGACCATCCTGTTTTGAATTTGACCGAGCGGTTGAAAGAGTTGAAACGGGAGCAGGAGGACAAAGGGTAGGGGCGGTTCCCCCTGGCGGGGACACGCGTGAACCGCCCTTGGTATACGGCGTATGGTGAAAAAAGCACAAAAGAGTGAATTCGATATTTATCGGCTCGGCTCCGGCCGGCATTTCGCCCTTCGGATGGCTGCCCTGATGTTTGCGCTGATTGTTACAAGAAAACCAACTCATCCCCCGGTCCTCCACTTCGCGGGGTGGCATCGTTGGATGCCTGGCTAGGCCTCGGCAAAACGATGCGTACCTTCTCTTGGGAAGAGAAGGGGAGCAAGGGTTCTGCCCCCTCTCTTCGCAAGAGAGGGGTTGGGGTGAGTTTGAGGCGAGAACTGCACCGGCATGTCCGGACGATGATGAAGG
>Ga0268280_1000407_pt1:32500-37722 | contig 37722 bp, 32 predicted proteins | sample saktaG_9_FD_190139 | JGI IMG/M metagenome (GOLD analysis project Ga0268280, IMG submission 190139) | Saline water microbial communities from Sakinaw Lake, British Columbia, Canada - sak_2011_5_24_40m | ecosystem: Environmental > Aquatic > Non-marine Saline and Alkaline > Saline ...
CTTTAGGGCTAGCCTCGTATGATTTGTGCAGGAGGTAGATCACTGGATGGACTAGGGGTTTGAAAAAACTACTGAATCCAACTAAAATGCGAATGCCTGCAACAACAGTACGGGAGTCAGAAAGTGGGGGCTAAGCTCCATTTTCGAAAGGGAAACAGCCCAGACCGCCAGCTAAGGTCCCAGAATTCATGCTAAGTGGGAAAGGATGTAAAGATACAAAGACAGCCAGGAGGTTGGCTTAGAAGCAGCCATCCTTTAAAGAAAGCGTAATAGCTCACTGGTCGAGCGTCCTTGCGCCCAAGATGTAACGGGGCTAAAGCATGATACCGAAGCTGCGGTTTTGATCCCGATTCGTCGGGATTGAAAGGTAGGAGAGCATTCCTGATTGAAGATTCAGGCTGTGAGGCCTGATGGTGGTCAGGAAGAGACTCTGCCGGCATAAGTAGTGATAATCCCGGTGAGAACCCGGGACGCCGAAAGTCTAAGGTTTCCTGAGCAAGGTCAGTCCACTCAGGGTTAGTCGGATCCTAAGCTGAGGCCAAACGGCGTAAGCGATGGAAAGCAGGTCAACATTCCTGCACCACTTCGAAAACGTTATACCAACGTGGGGACACAGCAGGCTAAGCAGACCGTACCGCTGGTCGAGTACGGCCGATGACAAGGGTAGCCTCAACTAAATCAGAGGCGTCATCCCAAGGTAGTCGGGGAAATTCGGTTTTTACCGGGTGAACCTGCTGAGGTCATACTGTCAAGAAAAGCCACTAGGAAGGATTCGGGGTGTCCGTACCGTAAACCGACACAGGTAGACGGGAAGAATATTCTCAGGCGCACGTGTGATGTCTCCTTTAGGAACTCGGCAAATTAACTCCGTAACTTCGGAAGAAGGAGTGCCTCGCTAGGGTTAAATTTTTAGCAATAGAGATTGAAGCCCGAGGAGGCCGCAGAGAATTGGCCCAAGCGACTGTTTAACAAAAACACAGGACTCTGCTAAAACAAAAAATTGATGTATAGGGTCTGACGCCTGCCCGGTGCTGGAAGGTTAAAAGGAGGGGTCATCCCCGTAAGGGGAGAAGCTCTGAATTGAAGCCCCAGTAAACGGCGGCCGTAACTATAACGGTCCTAAGGTAGCGAAATTCCTTGTCGGGTAAGTTCCGACCCGCACGAAAGGCGTAACGACTTGGGCGCTGTCTCAAGGAGATGCACGACGAACTTGTAGCATGGGTCAAGATGCCCATTACCCGCTGCTGGACAGAAAGACCCCGTGAACCTTTACTGCACCCTAATATTGAATTTTGGTGCGGTATGTCCAGGATAGGTGGGAGGCTTTGAAGTTCCGACGCTAGTCGGGATGGAGCCGTCCTTGGGATACCACCCTTATCGTATTGGAATTCTAACCCTGACAGTATATCCTGTCGGGAAACAGTGTTAGGCGGGTAGTTTGACTGGGGCGGTCGCCTCCAAAATTGTAACGGAGGTGCCCAAAGGTATTCTCAGGCTGTTTGGAAATCAGCCGTAGAGTGTAAAGGCATAAGAATGCTTAACTGTGAGACCGACAGGTCGAGCAGATGCGAAAGCAGGGCTTAGTGATCCGGTGGTTCTGTATGGAAGGGCCATCGCTCAACGGATAAAAGGTACTCCGGGGATAACAGGCTTATAGCGTCCAAGAGCTCATATCGACGACGCTGTTTGGCACCTCGATGTCGGCTCATCACATCCTGGGGCTGGAGCAGGTCCCAAGGGTTCGGCTGTTCGCCGATTAAAGTGGTACGTGAGCTGGGTTCAGAACGTCGCAAGACAGTTCGGTCCTTATCCACAGTGGGCGCAGGAGATCTGCGAGAATCTGTCCCTAGTACGAAAGGACCGGGATGGGTAAATCTCTGGTAATCCAGTTGTTCTGCCAAGGGCATAGCTGGGTAGCTACATTTATTCTGGATAACCGCTGAAAGCATCTAAGTGGGAAGCCAATCTCAAGATAAGATCTCCCCTCTCGCAAGAGAGCTGAAGACCACTCGTAGACGACGAGTTTGATAGGCTGGATGTGTAAGGCCCGTGAGGGTTTAAGCTAACCAGTACTAATCGGTCGAGAGCCTTAATCCTAAAGTTTATTGAGCTTCAGGACCCGACAGATCTAATAGAGCAACATTGATAGGAAGTAGGCAATATTCCCGGTGACCATAACGAAGAGGCCACACCCGGTCCCATTCCGAACCCGGAAGTTAAGCTCTTCAGTGCCGATGATACTGCTCTGGCAACGGAGTGGGAAAGTAGGTCGTCACCGGGTTTTTTTTAAAACAAACATTTGGATTTCTCAAATCAATTCCAAAAATCCCTGAAGATTCCCTCAAAAACCCTTGACCTGCACATTATTTTCGTGGTATAAGTACTATTCTGTTCTGAAAATTAGGGAAATCTTTACAAAATAATCCTTAAAATTTGTACAGGAGGAAATTTGCCTACAATTAATCAGTTAGTCCGTCTGGGCAGAAGCCGTATGAGCGAGAAGAGCAAATCGCCAGCGCTACAGAACTGTCCGTTGAAAAGAGGTGTCTGCACCCGCGTGTTCACCACCAATCCCAAGAAGCCCAATTCAGCCATGCGCAAAGTAGCCAGGGTTCGCTTGACCAATGGCATTGAAGTGACCGCATATATCCCCGGCGAGGGGCACACACTGCAGGAGCACTCCATCGTACTGGTGCGCGGCGGCAGGGTCAAAGACCTGCCCGGCGTTCGCTACCATGTTGTGCGCGGCGCCAAGGACACCACCGGAGTGGAAAACAGGCAGAGAAGCCGTTCCAAGTACGGAGCCAAGCGTAAAAAAGGGACTCAGGAGAAGTAAATGCCGAGAAAAAAAATCACCAAGAAAAAAGAGATCCTGGTCGATCCCCTGTACAATTCCTCCATCCTGGCCAAGTTGATTACCAAGGTCATGTTCAGCGGCAAGAAGAATATTGCCCAGCACATTGTCTACGGGGCCATGGATTCCATCCAGGAAAAAATAAAAGAAGATCCCCTGAAGGTCATCACCAAGGCCATTGAAAACATCCGCCCCCAGATGGAGACCCGTTCCCGCCGTGTCGGCGGCGCCACCTATCAGGTGCCCATGGAAGTGCGCAAGGAAAGGTCTTATGCGCTGGGCATACGCTGGCTGGTGCTGAATGCCCGCGAGCGCGGCGGCAGATCCTTCCGTGAAAAGCTTGTCGGGGAGATCCTCGACGCTTACGGTGAGAAGGGCGGTGCCATCAAGAAAAGGGAAACGGTGCACAAGATGGCCGAATCCAACCGCGCCTTTGCACATTACCGCTGGTAAGCCGGAGCTGCTTCGAGGAATGAAATAAAATGAGAACGGTTGCCGTGGACAGAATTCGCAATATCGGTCTGATGGCCCACATCGACGCCGGTAAGACCACGACCACCGAGAGAATTCTGTACTACTCCGGGGTGACCTATAAAATGGGCGAAGTTGACGCAGGCACGGCCGTCATGGACTGGATGGATCAGGAGCAGGAGCGGGGCATCACCATCACCGCCGCTGCTACCACCTGTTTCTGGAATGACTGCCGCATCAACATCATCGACACGCCCGGGCACGTGGATTTCACCGCCGAAGTGGAACGCTCGCTGCGGGTGCTGGACGGAGCCATCATCGTATTGTGTGGTGTAGGCGGCGTCGAGCCCCAGACCGAAAAGGTCTGGTTCCAATCGGTAAAATACCGCATCCCCAAGATTGCCTATGTGAACAAAATGGACCGCGTCGGCTCCGATTTTTTTGACGTTGTCGCCCAGATCGAAAATAAATTCAAGATAGTTACCCTGCCGCTGCAGCTGCCGCTGGGCACGGAAGATTCTTTTTCTGGGGTGATCGACCTGATCACCATGAAGGCCTACAATTACAACGGTGAGCTGCTGGGGACACGGGTGGACAAAGTCGAGATCCCCCAGCCTTACGTGGATGACGCCCACCTGCATCGCGAACATCTGATCGAACGACTGGCTGAATTTGACAACGATATCATGGAATTGTTCCTCGACAAAAAGGACATTCCCGAGGAATTCCTGAAGAAAGCTGTACGCACTGCCACCCTGGGCCTCAAGGCGGTCCCTGTCCTGCTCGGCTCCTCCTTTAAAAACAAGGGAATCCAGAACCTGCTCGATGCAGTGATCGATTACCTTCCTTCCCCGGCCGACAAGCCTGATGTGCTCGGCAGTGATCCAAAAACCGGCAAAGCGCTGACCCGAAAATTGTCCGATCAGGAACCCATGTCGGCACTGGTTTTCAAGATCATGAGTGATCCCTATGTCGGGCAGTTGATCTATTTCCGGGTCTATTCGGGACTGATCAAGGTCGGATCCACGGTATTCAACAGCCGTAAGAACCAGCGCTTGCGCGTGGCCAAGCTTTTAAAAATGCACTCCAATAAACGTGAAGAGGTCGCTGCCGTGCATTCCGGCGACATTGCCGCCACCGTTGGTTTGAAGGAAATCTCGACCGGTGACACCCTGTGCGACGAAAGACACCCCATCCAGCTTGACACAATCCGCTTTCCCGAACCGGTGGTCACGGCGACCATCGAACCGCGCCTGACGTCTGAGCACCAGAAATTGGACGAGGTACTGCGCAAACTGACAATAGAGGATCCAACGCTCAAATCCTATGTGGATTCCCACACCGGACAATCGATCATTTCCGGTATGGGTGAATTGCACCTGGAGATCATCCAGGAAAGAATCAAGCGTGAATACAAGATCCAGACCAAGCTCGGCAAGCCGCGTGTGGCTTATTATGAAACCATCCGCAAGCCCGCCCGCGGCGAAGAGAAATACGTCAAGCAGTCGGGTGGCAAGGGACAGTATGGTCACGTGATTCTGGAACTCAAACCTTATTCCAGGGACGGCAAATTCAAGTTCACCTCCAAGCTCAAAGCAAACGTCATTCCCAAGGAATTTCACCAAGCAATAGAGCAGGGAGTGCTAGAAGCCATGGATATCGGCATTATTGCCGGTTTTCCCATCACCCACGTCGCGGTCGATCTTTTGGACGGTTCGTACCACGAGGAAGATTCGACCGAGCTGGCTTACAAGATCGCCGCATCCATGGCGTTTAAAAACGCTTTCCGTAAAGGCAGCCCGATCATGCTTGAACCGGTTATGAAGATCGAGATCGTGGTCCAGGATGATTATCTGGGCGAGGTCATGGCCGACTTCAACAGCCGCCAGGGCAAAGT
>Ga0268280_1000408_pt1 | contig 37696 bp, 24 predicted proteins | sample saktaG_9_FD_190139 | JGI IMG/M metagenome (GOLD analysis project Ga0268280, IMG submission 190139) | Saline water microbial communities from Sakinaw Lake, British Columbia, Canada - sak_2011_5_24_40m | ecosystem: Environmental > Aquatic > Non-marine Saline and Alkaline > Saline ...
CAGGCAAGCGGTAGAGAGGTGCCCGGCGTTTCTAGGGAAAGTCTGGAGGGGGCTGTGAACAGGCAGGCGGATCTGGTTTCGAGCGGAGTCCCCGGGCTATTGCCTATGCTTACCTCGGCTTATTGGGAGAGAGATTACCGGCCAAAACGGCTCGGGGAAGGCAATAGTAAAGAGGTCTTCACAAACGATATACAGGTCCAGGTTTCCAAAGCCGTGCCGGATGGGTTAACTCTCTCTGCGATACTTGAAGCAAAGCGTGTCAATCCGGATACTAAGATGCAGGAGCCTTTATACAGCGGCGCGGAGAAGAGGGAGGCGGTCCGGGCATGCGTGGAAGCAGTCATAGCCGATTATATAGAGTCGCGGGAAAGGTCGCAGTCTCACATAGGCTCCTACATAAAATCGCCCCGGCTGACAGATTTTATACTGGTCCGCAATGATAGAGAGGGGGCGTGGAAGGTATTTATAGACGAATATGTGCGCCACGAGGAATGTCCTTCTTTTGCCGCGCTTAAGGAATCTTTTAAGGGGTTTCCTGTGCCGCCGGAACTTACCGATGCCATTAATGCGGCTTTTAAGGCAACTTCCTATCGCGACCTGAACATGCATCTACGTAATATTATAGAGGCGGGCGATATGGCCGAGATCGAGGTCGAGAATGGTCTTTTAAATGTACGCGGGCTCAGCTATACGCCACCCGAAGCCGGGTCTCCGGAACGAATAGGATTAACCGATACTATAAGGACAAGAGACATGTTCTCATGGGAGGAAGAGAGAGCTCTTCTGGAATGGATGAAAAGCCACCCAGCCCGTGACGGCCATTCGGTGAAAATAAGAATAGCGATAGATGAAAAAGAATTCGATCTAGGGTGGCCGGCAATAGGAGAGGATAAGAAACTGCCGCAAGAACATTCCGAGATAGCGGTCAACAGCCGCGCCGATAATTGCATATATATAAGCTTGGGACTTTTAAAGTCTGCCTTTGGCAATAGCAACCGCAAATTCAGGGAGAGGATGATCGATAATGATCTTTACGCTCATATCTATGAAGCCACTCCACATTCTCCGTTCGATAGCGACGAGTATGGTGTAATACAGCGAGGCGTCGCCAAGCTCAAAAAAGAAAAGACTTCTATAGGTGCGGAGCGCGATAGGCGGATTGATGAGAAAGCTGTTGAAGCCGCCATAAATGCTGTTTTGGACAAGTCCTCCTTCGTTTTTGACATAGACAATACCCTAAATCTCGGCAGAGGGCAGCCGATAGACCCGAAGATGGCCGAGATCCTTCGTACGCTTATATCCAAAGAAAAGAAGATCAGATTCATTACGGGTAGGTCATATACGGAACTCGTGACCCCTAACAAGAAGTTCGGCGGCCAGAGGACTCTGGATCCACTCCTGAAGGAGATGGTAAAGCGTAACCAAGATTTTGATATCGAGGTTTACACCTCTGACGGCGCCGAGATGTATAAAGTGGAAAAGGACGGCTCTTTCACGCGTAATGACGATTATAATAGGCCATTCACCGCGGCCGAAATGCATATTATAACTGATGTGCTGGAGCGTTCCCACGCCGCCATCGACAGAGAACAGCAATTGACGCCACGCAAGATAGATAAATATATCACGAATGATCTGAATGTGAAATTCTCTTATTCGCCATACGGTAAAAACGATTCCGGCGAGTACATGTTTGAAGTTGATAAGGAAGCGGCGAGAGCCATCCGGGAGCATTTTGGATATGATAGGAAAACCAGAGAAGTGCTTAAAGAGGAGCTGGTCAGTGAAATGAAGCGCCGCGGAGTCAGCGACATTAAGGGTATCCCGAGCGGGGAAACAACAATAGGTTTTGTGCGCGAAGACGTAAGTAAAGAAAAGGCGATGCGTCACATCTTAAAGAATGAAGGCTCCGCGGCTTACTTCGGCGATGAGATGAGCGTCACTATGGACACCAATAACCGTCGTAAGGTCGGGAATGACGAGATCATAGCTAATATGGCAAAAACGACTAACGGGCTTACAGTAGTTTCTATGGATGAGTGGGTTAGCGGCGTCAGGCCTGATATCGCCGAGGGCGTGATAGTCGCGGGAGGGCTATCGAGCGGATCTTTGAGCGTACTTTCCGGAGTTGTTGAAAGACTTAAAAAGGCAGATGACGCGGATAACAAGATCAAAAGTGTCATAAAAGCGGCTTTAGCCGATTACAGCATTGAGGGCGATGATGCGCTGAAGGTTGAAGATTTTTCCAAGGGCAAAGGCATACACGATCCTTACTACATGATAGTTTCCGGCACCGGAACAAAATACGTACTGCGCTGTGTCAACGAACGTATATTCCCGGATGTCCTTGAGGCAACCCGTTACGAAGTATGGATAGTGAATTATTTAAAGAATAAAAATATCCCCGTAGTTCCCATAGTACGCAAGGACAGGCCGTTACACAACAAAGAGGAGTGGGAGAAGAAGGACGAAGACGAGTATATAATGCGCATCGACGACGGCGCAGGTCATAATAAATACTATCTTCTTTACGAGTATCGCGAAGGCGTCGAATGTACTTGGGCGACGATGACGAGCGGGCAGATTGTCAATACAAGCCGTATGCTTGCAAGGGTCCAAAAAGAGCTCAGGGAAGCCGATTGCCCATACAAACGCAAATATAGCAAGGGTTTTATAACCGATATGTTAGGTTTCGGATCGGAACTTGAGAATCTAAAAACGAGAATAACCGACAAGATAGCAAAAGATAAACGTTATGCCCCCACTCGCGGAGAGCGGTTCGTTTTGAATCACGCCGGATTCATAAAAGACCAGACCGAAAAGGTAAAAGATACCCTTGGACCTGTTTACAATAGACTTCCGAAGGGGCCCATCCACGGTGATTTTAGCGCGAACAATATGATATTTGACGAGGATAATAATATAACAGGGATATTTGATTGGGAATTTATGCGGGAGGAAGCCCTTATATTCAGCCTTGCGCCACTGATCAGAGCGGGAGACCAACATGGCCGGTTTAATATACGGGAGATGAAGAAAATAGTTGAAGAATATATAAAGGTATTCAATACCGGAAACACTCTGCATCCTTTCACAGAGACGGAGTTAAGGGCGATACCTGAGATATTCCGAGCGAAGATACTTGAGAGATTGTCTCGCCTTGTGGATGTAGGGATGTATTACGAGAGCCAAAAGTTCAGATTCGCTCCGGAGCATGCCACCGAATTGCGGACTATGGCTATGATGGATAAGGACGACGAGCTCTACGATTGGCATGTGAACCTGATCAACGCCCTCTGGAGCCTCGACTTTATGATCTCGCGCGGAACTTTCGAGTTAGAAATAGTCGAGCCTATTCTTTCGTCAGATCCGAGTATAGTACGCGACGTTGTGCATGACGATCTGCCTGCTCCGCGCAAAGCGGCTGAGATCATAAAAGAAGAGTTGATTGCCTTGCGCGTTCTCGAAAAGAATAATCCCCATTCACCGATCAATATAAAACCGCTTGGCAGTTTTATACTGAAAGAGCTTTTGATCGACGGAGTGCCGGTGATAGATCTGATAAATAAAAACTCAGGAGCTGTTTTGTGGCTTAAGAACGGGCACAGATATACTAACGGCTGGTGCGAGCTTGCGGCAAATGATCGCGTTCTTAAAGCACTGGATAAGGTCGTCGTTTATCGAAGCAGTAATAAGAACGTGTATATAGCCATCCGCGGCGATGACGACCAGCGCGTCCGGGAGGGCATGGATAAAGCTCTCATCGAAATAATACTTAATGATGATGGCTCGGTAAAAAGCATCATGAGGGAGGATACATTCGGCAGCTATGATCTTTCAAGGTCCGCGATAGGGCTTCAGCTCACAGCTTCCAACATATTCGCTATTTACCCCGGGCTCGAAGAAGCGCTCAAATACCAGCTCGTGTGGCAAGATACTAACACCGACCTGCAGTACAGGGAGCACCACGAGGCCTCATCTATAGATATGGAACTTGTTATCAGGGCTATCGCCGATCAATCTAAGATGGAAGAAAAGGACGGCGTTAAGAAGGGAGTTGCGGATATAGAGATACGAGAGCTGGAGGAATATTCGTATCTTAAGACAAAAGTCGCCCGCGACAAAGCCCTCGCCGCTCTTGGGAGGCTTTATGAGGCCGGAAGAATACCGCCCTACAGGTTCGCCCGCATAGTCTCCGGATTTCTGAAGAATGATATAGATGAAGGGTACAGGGTTATCGAGCGCGGCATAAAGAACGAACGCGAATTTGTCGATAATATATTTCATAATCTTTTTGGTTCGCAGAATGGCAATGCCAATAATATAGATTCGGTTCAGCTTAGATATATCGGCCATGATGCCGAAAAAGACATATTCGAAGCCGAATTCAGGATGCGTGCTGAGGACATTACCCGCAAGGTTATCCTTACCCTTGTCAGGCATGAATCGTCGTCTCTTGCGTCAATAGCGTCTGCGAACAGCGGGTTCTTTCCTCTCACTATGGACGCCAAGCGCATAAGGGAATCCGCGATATCATGGGCGGATGCTTCTAAAAAAGCTCCGGACCTGATTGCCGCTTTTGGAGGAGAATTCACCGAGTGGGATTATCGCGCGAAGACGCTTATAATGACCGCCGCCGATAAAGAGGAAAGCCTTAAAAAAGCGTCCGGCAATGACAGCAGCAAGAAAAAATCGGTAAATAAGCTGGCCTCCAAAAAAGAAGAAAATCGCGAAAAGCTTACACTTGAGAACAATATTCAGGTAATCGCGCGCGAATATACCGAAGGGAAAAGATTGGATTTGGTTCTCAGAGATAACGCCAAAACCAGAAAAGAAAAATCCGCCGCGATAGAAGCGTGCAGGCGCTGTGTGAGCGAGCTGTTTAATAGGACCGGCTACGGGATAGAGAATCCTACAACCAATGAGTTTGTCGTTATAAAGGAGGGCGATGGTTACAAGGCCAAGATAATAGGCGGCGAGCGACTTGTAAAATTTCCCAACCTGGAGCTTGTTCTGCGGGTTATCGATAATCAGCTCCTTCGTTATATATCGGGGCCGGCCACAGTCTCTGTAAGCATAGAAGGCAGTAAAATAGGTGCGGGGATAGTAAATGATGAAGGCATAACATTCGCTTCGGTGGATGATATAAAGTGGCGTGATATATGCGACTCCAAAGACGCGTCTGAACAGGTGCTCGCCATAAACGCCTTAATAGCGAAGCAGGTAGCTGCATGTATAAAGAACAGCGGCATCGACGTCAATGATATTTCCAGTGTTGGAGTGGTCATATCGGCACCAGTTGACGAGAAAAATAATCTTGTGGGAGCGCCATTTCCGACCCCTAATCTTCCTTATGATCATTATAATTTAAAGGGAATGTTAACGGAGATGCTCGCCAAGCAACTCGGCAAATCGGTAGAGGTCATAATATATAATGACGCAAAGGCTGCGCTCAAATCCGAGATGGATCAACTGGGCCTTCTGGCAGGAAAGAAAGCAGGGGGGATATTACTGATCGGCATGGGCGTTAACCTGGCAGTCGCCAAGAATGGAGAGTCTTATTTCGGCAGAGATAACGAAATAAAGGAACTAGGGCATAATTTGGTCGCTAAGGAAGATAAGGACGGATTATGGCGCTATCGTACCACTGTATCAGAAACAAAAGGCGATCATCCGAAACTTGCCGATGGAGAAATGGATTTTGAGGATCGAAACAGTGCGCCTAATATAGACAAGAGACTCATGAAGGCCTCGAAGAACAGGTTCGGTTTGCTGACAGTAACGGGGCTGGGAATAAATGGTGATAAGGAAGCTATTCAGTCAATAAGGGGTATTGGCGAAGAGATCGGAAGAGGCATCGCGGCGTTCTTCTCGACCTACAGGAACGAACCTTTCGTGTATGATCTGGTGTTGGTTTCAAACGTTTTGGAGCAGTTTGGTAAGGGGGTTACCGATGAATTAGGGAAAGATCTGTTTATCGCGGCTATACGTAAAGGAGCTAAAGAAGAGCTTTTATTATTAGGTGTGGACGAAGATAAGGCCGAGCGCATGGCAAGCGGAATAGTGCGTTCACAGATAAATCATGAGCATGAGTTTGCAGCATTTATAAAAAATAATAAAAAAGAAGCGGCCTATCAGCACCCCGAGCCTCTCATCGGGCACGGGTTCACGGCAGAAAATCTTACCGGCGTCGAAATTACCACGTGGACCGTATCCGAGCAGTTTAAGCGCACGGTGGTCGATCTCGAAGGTGTGATTCGCAACCGCTCGCCATCCAGCTTACAAAAACGTCTTCTTGACGGTCTCGAGGAATTTAAGAATGGAACCGACGGTAGAAAGATGGGGATAATAGATTCGCATTATGATGACACACAGCACTACTATTTAGGATACGGCATTAAGAGCGCTATAGGCCTTGGTAAAGAATTCCTTGACCCGGAAGATCCTCTAAACACATATCTTCAGGAAGCCCTTTTACATGAGCTCTACCAGGCAGTTATGTCTTCAGGGGTGGCAGGCGAGGATATTGAGGGTGAAAGCACTATACATTATACGGCTCTCAGATTGCAGGCGATGCTCTTATGGAATTTAAATGACGTAGAGCAGGCCGCTATCCAATGGATGACGCCTTCGGAATTAGAAAATCATCCTAAAAATCTTATGAAACGCGCCATCATCGAATGGAAAAACCGTCATAGTCCCATACCGGAGCGTATGTGGAAAGACGACTGGAAGCAGCTGTTGTCCGAATTGCGCGAAGCCCTTAATCGCCCCGAAAGGTCTTATAAGAGATTGGCCGATTTTCTGGTAGTCTGTAACGATGCCTCGATATCGGGATTCCGTCATAAATATCCTGTTGAGAGCAGATATCCGCTTCTTCGCGCCGTGACCTTGCTCGACGATAAAGAGAGGGACCTATTGGTCTCGGTCCTAAAATCGAACTCCAAGATAAAGAGGCTTGCGATATCTGACACAATATTACTTATGCTCGGTAAAGGAGACTTTGATAATTGGCTGGAGGAGCAGGCGCCTGAACTTGTAGGAAGAAATATTTATCAGGCTTCATCGGAAATATGGTATCCGGGCGGCGGCTTGGGGCGAGTTATGCAATATCACGGCGAGGCCGAATATAAATTACTTGGTCCTTACAGCAGTCAACTGCGGCAAATAGAGCCGGGATATCATTGGCGCAGAAACGCGACGGGCGACTGGACGCCTATGGATTATCGCTCCACAGAGGTCATGGCAAACCCTATAGTTACCGAACTCGAAGAAGTAGAAAGGTTCCCCGTCGCCATAGGTGACCGCGTTACAGAGGCTATCGTAAAACGCGGAAAGAATGACCTTGGCATCACCGTTTATTTGATATCGGATAAGGACGGGTTCTTTACCCACTCTCTGTATAACTACAATGATGACGGCACAAATCCGCAGCTTCCGACATGGGAGCAGTTCACAGAATTTATGTGCCGCGCATCGCTCGAGCTTTATCGAAGGCAAGAAGAGAAAGAAATGGCCATAAAGGGAGACGCCTGGAAAGCGCCCATATTCCACGGTAATGACGCGCAGTTCTCTTTAGTATGGATCTATGCCATGTCTGCCACATACCAGGAAAACGGCGTAACTAAACGATACGCCGATAACCCGGTCATAAATGCGACTATAAAAGCGTTTACCACCCATACCTATTTTAACCGTGAGGCGCGAAGCGGTAAGGACGGGCAGGCCAGATTACGAACGCTTCATGTCCCCGAGCAGTATTGGGAAAAATACTTTAAGAGCAACCGCGGGTCAAATTGGGAAGAGGTATATGATCTCACCTCTGCCGGTCTCCGTACTGCGGATTGGACAGGCGCCGTCGCGCGTAAACATATGAATGATGTCCGCATATACGATGAATGGATGGGGCTGGATTTGAGGGCGGTAACGAACGGGGATTCCAGGGCCAGGACGTCTTCGGTGTTTCGTTCGATATTAAGCGATAAGTCGATATTCCCCGATGAAACAGTAGATCTGGAACATCCGACGCCTGCGCAAATACTGAAGGCAAAGCGCGAAGCGAAGCGTCGTGTTGCGCTTAAGCCGGGGCAGTTCTATACGTCTAAGCCGGAACAGAACGGTTCAATACTTAACCCTGACCAGTATGTAATTATATATACGGGCCGTTTGGCCAGAGAGAAAGTAGACCGTAAGCGCGCCCTCTCCGATGAAAGTATAGAAGCGATGGTGAAGGATGGAAAACAGGTGGTGATATATGCCAATGTGCAGAATTATCAGGAGAGCCGTGATCTTGCCGAGGGTTTAAAAAATCTCGCGGAGCGTTTAAGCCGGAAAAATTATTCAGGTAAATTGGTATTTGTTCCGAGATTCGGGCTTTTTGACCAACGCGCGCTCTTCGCCGCGGCAAACATTGGGGTGGTCGGTTCCGACCCGCATACAGAGGCCGCTGGATTTTCGGAGACGGATTTTGCCTCTTGCGGGGCGCTCGTCGTAGCGCCGCCATGGCCCGACGGTGAAGGTATCCTCGTAGCCCAGGGCATAAAACTCAATTTTGATATTGAAGGTGAAGGAAATACTCTCATACCGGAAGTAGAAGTGCTGGAGCAGGATATTGCTCAAGGGCTTGTAAATAACGATACATCGCTCCGGGCCAGGATAAGAGATGCGTATATAGCCATAATTAAGCGCGCGCTCGATATGCCCGAAGAAAAATTTGCGAAGTATATGGAGACTTCATACAGGCTGAGCAGGGTCCTCGAAGCTCTTCCTACCGGCGCCGAATATCTGCGGCAGTTCAACCAGACGGTTGCGAATAAGAACGCAGTTACCACGCAGGCCGCGCTCAAAGGCTCGATAAAGAATTGCCTGTATGACATATTCTATTCGGATCTGAAGTCGAAGACTGACATATCTACCGGAAAAGATCTTGTGTCTAAGAGGAAGAAGACAATTGACACTACGTATGCGCTCAGGACGGTACAGGAAGAAGTAAAAATACTAAAAGCGCTTGGCATACTTGTGGAAGGCACATCGCCAAATACTTCCCGACTCCGCAGCCAGATACGAAATCTCTCTCCTCCCGAGATCGAAACTATATTATCGATACCCGAGCTTGACCGCGCAACGATACCGACAAAAGATATAGCGGCTCTGCGCGACAGGATCGAAAAACTTATAACAGGCAGCAAGATTAAAATAGATGGCCCGATCACAATATCGATAAGCCTGGGCGGCACAAAAGTCGGCGCAGGCGTCGTTAACGACGAGGGCGAAGTTAAGGCCATGGCTAAAAATATCCAATGGCGCGAAGTTTACGGCAATGATGCGACAGCCGATAATATAAGCGAGGCGATATTAAGACAGGTGGCGTCGTTTGTTGATAATGGCGATGTGAATGCTGGAAATATTAACGGCGTCGGTATAGCCTTCGCAGGCCCGATAGACGAAGACGCCGGTATAGTAGGCACGCCGTTCAAAGCGCCGAATCTGCCGTTTGACCACTATCCTCTAAAAGCAAAATTAGAAACTCTCCTTAAGACGCGTTTCGGCAGAGATATAACGGTTACAATGTATAACGATTCAAAAGCCGCTCTTTTAGGCGAGATGAGCCCTAAGGGCCTTCTGGCCGGTAAGCCCTCCGGCGGCATAATGATATTGGGCACCGGCGTCAATATAACCGTTGCCAGGGACGCCCAGGCATATTTCGGGGCTAAAAATGAGATAAGAGAGCTCGGACATAACCTTGTAGCTAAGGCTGACGCCGATGGCGTTTGGCATTACCGCTATACCGGATTAGAGACGCTGGGCGATCACCCGGGATTCGCGCCCGGTGAAATGGATTTTGAGGATCGTAACGGCGGCCCGAACCTCGATAAGAGGTTTAATGAAGCCTCAGGCGGCAAATTCGGAATAAAGGAAATAACGCAGGCCGCGAAGAACCGGGATGTTCTCGCGATAGAGCTTATCAGGCAGGCCGGTGAAGAGATAGGCCGCGGCATAGCGGCATTCCAGTATGCATACAGAAGCGAACCTTTTATATATAACCTGGTGCTGGTGTCGAGCGTATCGGAGAATCTGGGCAAGGGCGTTATGAATGAGGACGGAAATGATCTATTTATGAGCGCGGTCCAGAGCGCCGCTTCTAAAGAATTGGTCGATATGGGCATGGCTGCAGCGGAGGCCGAAAAAGCCGGTCGAGGCATAGTGCGTTCGGCCATGACCTATGAGCGCGAGCTCGTCGCGTTCACGCCGAAAACCGCCGATACGCCTTCGGCCGGGATCTTGAGCGACATGACCGTGATCCACAATATGAATATGGATCTCCTGCCGCCGGTAGATAACGGGAAAGTCCTTTACCACGTGATAGCCGAGGAACTGATACCTGTGACGATGACCGGCCATATGTATAAACTTGCCCGCGAGACCGAGAATATGAAGATGCGGGAAAGGATAAAAATAGTTAAGCGCAAAGACCTGGAAAGTGAGACGGCAAGGCTTAAGAGCTCTTCGGGCAATATAGTTCTTGCCGCGGTACAATATAAGGAAGATCTCCTGCTTCTGCCCAAAGATGTGAAGGCGCTCGTCTTTACAAGCGCCGACGGCGGAGCGTTTGGCTTTAAGCAGCTGGAGGGAGTTATAGCCGCGCTTCGAGCCCTTTACCGGGATGATGCGGGATCGTTGGCCAGATTGTATAAGATACTGACAGGCAGCCCGTTTGCCGGTAAAGAAATGGATATAGCGAAGTACCTGAGCGACCCCAGGGCCCTAGCCGAGATCATAATGTTTAATCTCGAACCGAGCGTCGCAAAGGACCCCGAAGAACTCAAGCACTTAAACGAAAAACTTCTGGAGTTCCTCTACAAAGCCTAACCCGTTTTACTCTTGACGGTATAATAGCCTTGTGATAACCTAAACTTTCCTATGACAATCCTAAATGTCGGTATAATAGGCTGCGGTACGATATTCCCCATGCACGCGGAGTCTTTGAAGCGTGTGAAGGGCGTAAAGATAGCCGCGGTATGCGATATAAAACAGTCACGAGCCGCGGACAAAGCCCGCCGCTACGGCTGTAACGCCTATACCGACTATAAAGAGATGTTCTCCTCCGAATCGCTCGACGCCGTACATATATGCACGCCGCATTATCTGCACGCCCCGATGATGATTGAGGCCGCAAAGCGCGGTATAAACGTATTGACAGAAAAGCCGATGGCTTTGAACCCGTCCGACGCAAAAAAAGAAGTTGCCGCGGCAAAGAAATTCGGCATAACATTCGGCGTAATATCTCAAAATAGATTTAATCCAAGCTCGACTCTTGTTAAGAAGAGGGTCTCCGACGGCTCATTAGGCAAGCTTAAATCGGCGAGGCTCGTCCTTTCCTACTGCAAACCCGATAGCTACTACAAGAAGAGCGACTGGAAGGGCCGCAAAGACAAAGAGGGCGGAGGCGTAGTTATAGACCAGGCAATACATTATCTGGATATACTCAGATGGCTCTCCCCGAGCCCGATAGAATACGTCGAGTCCAATATTGCCAATCGTTTCCATTCTTTCATAAATGTGGAGGATTCGGCCGAAGGCGTTATAAAGTTCAAAAGCGGCTTCTACGCCTCGTTCTACCTTATGAATTATTACTCCTACGATGATGATCCGGAGATAGAGATCGACTGCGAGAAGGCGCGCGTCAATATAGTTAAGGATTCGGCCAAGATATTATATTCTAAGGGCAGAGTAGAGAAAGCCAGCCCAAAAAAGAACGAATATATAGATTATGGCGACGGTGGCAGGGATTATTGGGGGTATTGCCATTATAACCAAATAAAGGATTTCTACGATTCTCTCCGGGCCGGGAAGAAGCCCGCGATAACCGGCGAGGATGCGCTTAAGACTCAGGAGCTTGTTTGGGCTATTTACGAATCATCGCGCAGGGGCGCGAAAGTGTACTTATAACATAAGGAGGAGCGTCAAAATGGTAGTCAGAGTGGCGATAATAGGTTGCGGAAAGATCGCGGAGCGCGCGAGCTTGCCGAACCTGGTAAATTATAAAAAGAAGGCGGTAGTAAAAGTACTTTGCGATATCGACGAAGCCAGGGCAAAGGCCCTTAAAAATAAGTTTAAACTTTCCAAGGCGGAGATAGTTAAGGATTGGAAGAAAGTCGTCGCAAGAAAAGATATAGACGTAGTATTTGTTGATACCCCAAATTATCTTCACGAAGAGATGGCTGTAGCCGCATGTAAGAATAAAAAGCATGTCCTCGTAGAAAAGCCAATAGCAATATTCGCTAAAGCCGCCGACAACATGGCAAAAGCCGCTGCGAAAAACGGCGTATATCTCATGGTAGAGCAGACGCAGAGGTTTGACCCTGTTCACCAGGCCGCGAAAAAGATCCTCGATTCCGGCATACTAGGAAAGGTCCATAATATCCGCGGCAGGATCGGCCACGCCGGCCCTGAATACTGGTCTGAGGGTAAGGCCCACTGGTTCTATGATAAGAAAAAATCAGGCGGCGGCGCCATGATAGATATAGGCGTGCATATAACCGATCTCGTGCGATGGTTTGCCGGCAAAAAGATCACGGATGTATTCGCTACGATCCGCACCCTGGAAAAAAAAGTGAATATCGACGACAACGCCACGGTTCTATTCAGATTTGAGGACGGCACGAAGGGTGAGATAGAATGTTCATGGACGACCAGGCCTTACGAAGTGACGACATCAGTTTATGGATCTAAGGGCAAGATGATCACGTCCATTGGTGCAGAGAAGCCGGTGAAGGTGATGCTGGTCGCTACGGGTAAAGGAAAGGATCCTAATTGCGCGATCAAAGAGATATGTCCCAAGATCGCGAGCAAATCTTCCGGTTGGGAGAATGCGGTCCACTACTTCATCGACTGCGTGATCGGCAAAAAGAAGCCGTTTGTATCAGGCGAAGAGGGCAGGGCTACCATGGCCGTCATAAACGCCGCATACGAATCTAATGCTAAGGGAAAGTGGGTGAAGGTAAAATGAAGCTCGGACTTTGTACCTGGTCATATAACAGGACTTTCGCATCGGGTAAGATGGATATGGAGAAGTGCCTCGAGGTATGCGCAAAAGATCTTAAGGCCGGCGGCGTCGACATAATTGACATACACTTAAAGAGCCAGGAGCCGGAGTATCTATTAAAGATAAAAAAGCTCGCTACCGACCTCTGTATAACGATATCGGCCGTATCGCCGGGCAACAGTTTTGGCAAAGACAACGAGGCCGACGAAAAGGCCGAGGTCGCCAAGATAAACAGCTGGACGGACACGGCGTATCTTCTGGGCGCTCCTAACTTACGCATATTCGCCGGCTGGGCTCCTAGAGAGAAGCATATCGAACTATGGCCGAAGGTGGTAAAGAGTATAAAGGAATGCGCCGCATACGCCGCTAAAAAAGGCGTAACTATCGCCATTGAATCTCACAATGACGGCGGATACCTACCGACATCGGTAGAGACTCTGAAGCTTTTAAAGGATGTGAATTCTCCGTGGGTAAAGCTAAACCTCGACAGCGGAAACTATCATGATAAAGACATGTACGCCGCGCTTGAGCAGTCAATGCCTTACACAACACATATGCATGCCAAGATCCACAAGCTCTCGCCTGATTGCAGGGAGCTAGAATTTGATTACGATAAAATATTAATGATACTCAAGAAGGCTAATTATCGCGGATTTTTTAATGTAGAGTACGAAGGAAAGGAAGATGAAATAGAGTACGTTCCAAAGGCCTTTGAGATGATAAGAAAGCACATGGCAAAATATGGAACATTTTAACGTATATTAAGATATGATAAAAAAAGGCAACTTCTTACAAAAATTGAGCGACCAGAAATGGTCGTTCCTATTTATAGCGCCGGTAGTTATTCTCTTCGTTGTATTTGTGCTCGGGCCTCTCGTGGCGTCCTTCTACTGGTCATTCACCGAATATAACGGCATACACTCGCCGAAATGGGTCGGCCTTGCTAATTATAAAGCTATATTATTCGATGACCCCAGGTTTTGGAAGTCCATCCGCAACACCATCTTCTATACGGTTGGCGTAATACCTCTGGGAGTCATTCTATCGCTACTTCTGGCCATAGCTATCGATCAGAAGATAAAATTTAAGAACTTCTTCTCTATGATATACTTCATCCCGGCTGTTACCTCGGTGATAGCGCTATCTGTGATATGGAAGTGGATGTTTGCGGGTGGGAAGTACGGTCTTATAAACTACTGCCTGATCGCGATGGGGTTTAAGCCGGTAGACTGGCTCATGAGCACCACATGGACGATGCCGGCCATCATGATAATGTCAATATGGGCCGGAATAGGCTATAACATGATACTATTTTTAGCCGGACTTCAGACGATCCCGAAGACGATTTACGAGGCTGCGGAGATCGACGGCGCTAATATGTGGGATAAGTTCCGGCACATAACTTTGCCGCTTCTGAAACCCACGATGGTCTTTGTGGTAATAATGGGATTCATCGCGTCGTTTCAGGTGTTTGAAAGGATTTATATAATGACCGAGTCAGAATTTGGGATAGGCGGCGTCCTGGATTCCGCGCTCACCGTGGTCGCCTATCTGTATGAAATGGGATTCAGGAGATTCCAGATGGGGTATGCCTCCGCGCTCGGGTATATTATATTTGCAGTAGTATTTATAGTAACAATAATCAATATAAAGCTCATAAAGACGAAGGTTGAATATTAAACTGAAAAATGCTATACTTCCCAAATGTTAAAAAGAAAGGAAAGTAGAAATGGAAAAAAATAAGAAAATAAGTAAATATCCTATATGTAAACGGTATGAGGGTAATCCTATCTTAACTGGTAAGGATTTTCCAGTTGACGCCGATATTAAAAATGTTTTTAATTCCGGCATAGTGAAACACAATGGAACTTATATCATGATATGTCGTGTTGAGACTTCCGCGCTGGTTGATCGTTTTTGGATTGCGGAAAGCGCGGACGGGTATCACTTTAAGCCGTGGCCAAAGCCGGTGGATATGCCCCACGATGATCCGGAGTTTAAAAAATATTCAGACGGCATGTATTATGATCCGCGCGTGACAAAGATCGGGGATACGTATCATATGGTCCATGCCGCGCACAGCGGGCACACTTGCCGCTTAAGCTTGGTGAAGACAAAAGACTTTAAGAAGTTTCAGTGGGAAGGATTTATTTCTGAAACGGATAACCGTAACGGAGTGCTCTTCCCTGAGAAGATAAATGGACTATACGCGCGCCTCGACCGTCCCAATACCGGAGCCGATACCGGGGATATCTGGGTATCGTATTCTCCGGATCTGGTTTTCTGGGGAAAGAGCGAGTGCGTATTCAGGAACTGGGAGGGGATCCGTTGGGCCTGGACAAAGATCGGGGCGGGAGCCGTACCTATTAAAACACCCGAGGGATGGCTGACTATTTTTCACGGAGTGCGCACCCAATGCAAATCGCACTTTGTTTATCAGTTAGGCGTTTGTCTTTTAGATTTGAAGAATCCGGCAAAAGTCAAAGCTATGTCTAAAGCCGCGATTCTTATTCCCGAGGAGCAATATGAGCTTGTCGGGCAGACCCCCAGTGTGGTTTTCACCTGCGGCGCTGTGGTGGAAAATAACGGCGAGATTAAACTTTATTACGGCGGCGCCGATACGGTGCAGTGCGTAGCTACCACAAGCGTAGAGCGCCTTATAGATGCATGTTATAATTCGTAAATTTGCTCTGCCAAATTTAGGAATGGTAATCCTCAAATTTTACATAGAAAATTTGAGGATAATCGTTAATTTTATGGCCAAATAAGGAGAGAATACCAATGGCGGAAGTACCTATACCTTGCGCACCTGAACCTTCAGCCGATGATAGAAGGAGAGCAGATAGAAGAAAAGCTCCGAGGGATCGCGTTCCGAAGGGCACCAAGCTGGCTTATAGTCTTGGCACAGCGGTCGATATGTGGGGCCTCTGGCTATATCCGTCCGTTGCGTTTGCGGTATTCAATATGTATCTGGGCGTTGAACCGTGGCTGGTAGGTTTGGCGCTTACCCTGATTCGTATCTGGGATGCTCTTATCGACCCTATCGTGGGGTGGCTGTCCGATAACCTGCGCACCAGATGGGGCCGCCGGCGTCCTTTTATATTGATCGGAGGTATTTTAGCGGGATTATGCCTGCCGATACTATTTTTGGTATCGCCATCCTGGGGCAGCATGAAATTTATGGGTGTCTCCGTAGTATTCTGGTACATGATAGTTTCCACCATGCTTTATTATCCGATAGTCAGTGCTTTTACAGTACCTTACTATAGTCTGGGCGCGGAGATGTCGCCTGATTATCACGAGCGCACCTCCATCATGTCTTATCGAAGCATGACTCAAAAGGTGTCAGAGTTGGGTAATTTTTACGCTTTGAGATTCACTAACCTCGCCTGGTTCCTCATTCCGGGAACGGCTCAAAAGGACACCCTTCGGGGGATGCAGATCTACACGGCGATATTAGGTATAGTAATGGCGATATTCTCCATAATCATCTTCTTTAGAGTCAAAGAACGCTACTATCATACGGTGGTGGTGAAAGTTAAAGAGAAGGTCTCTATCCTTAGTTCTCTGGGTGAAACCCTTAGGTGTAAGCCATTCCGTCAGCTAATGGTAATGGGCGGCGCTTTTACTATGGGTACGAGCATGGTCGGCTCGCTCGGTTACTACGCCACCGTATTCTATGTGGCCAATGGCAACAGGATCCTGGGAGATAACTGGCAATTCTGGATGGGTGTGGCTTTTATGATAGGTGGTCTTATAGGTGTGCCGCTACATAAGTTTCTGGCCGATCGTATCGGCAAGCGTGAGGCGGCAGTGGTAGCCTGCGTAATAGGCATATGCGGTTACGGCGGCTCCTGGTTTTTATATACGCCGGCGATCATGTGGCTGCAGACGATTGCGTCAGGTTTAATGGGGATGTGCGCGGCTTCTCTCTGGATGCTCCATAGCGCAATCGGCGCCGATATTATGGACTACGATGAGCTTAACACGGGCAGGCGAAGGGAAGGTTCTTTTACCGCCTGCGGTTCCTATATACTTAAACTGGGGAATTCGCTCGGGTATTATTTTTCCGGCCTTATCCTGACATGGTCCGGCTTTACCTGGAAGGTCAATGTGCAGGCGCCCGAGACTATATTCTCTATCCGCGCAAGCCTTGCGTCTCTGCCTGTTGTGGGCCTCATCATTGCTATTATTTTTGTCTTGCGCGTGCAATTGACAAAACAAAGAAGCGAAGAGATCCGTGATAGCTTAGAAGATCGTAGAGGCACGGTTTAATTAATTTACAGTTAAGAGGAAATGCCGGTGTCTCGTGACACCGGCATTTCTATTTCCGGCCGATTTTGATATAATGCTTCAATGTATGAAAAGGATATAAGATGGAATTAAAATTCGGGACAAGCGGATTGAGAGATACGGTCGAAAATATGACCGACATGGAATGTTATCTCAATGCGAGGGGCTTTATCGCGTATCTTAGGGCCTGCGGCGAATTTAAAGAAGGCGGCGCCATAGCTTTGGGCGGAGATAGAAGGCCCAGCACATATAAGATAAAAAGGGCCGTCGCGGCCGCTATTTCCGATATGGGAGGAATAGTAGACGATGAGGGACAGGTTCCGAGCCCCGCTTTAGCTTATTACGCGATGCAAAATAATATGGCCAGTATCATGGTCACAGGCAGCCATATACCGGCGGATAGGAACGGCATAAAGTTTACAAAAAAGAGAGGGGAGATATTAAAATCGGACGAGCCGGGTATCTTGGAAAATGTAAGAAAAGAGAGGATAAAGGTTTTAGCTGTTGCTCAAAAGGATTCGATCTTTGATACTGGCGGAGCTTTTAAGGTAGAATTTGAATCTAAATTTAATAAGTTATTAAGGGCTGAATGCTATACGGGAAGGGCAGGCAAATTATATATAGACAGGTATATAAGCGTGTTCGGGAATAATTTTTTTCCTGAAGGGACAAAGATATTTCTATATCAACATTCTGCCGTAGGCAGGGACATAGTAAAAGACATTTTTGAAAGCTTGGGCGCGAAAGTCTTTGCGCCTGATATGAGGATAGAAGACGAACCTTTAAGAAGCGATGAGTTTGTTTCAGTTGATACTGAAAGTGTTTCCGATAAGACTTTATCGCTTTTCAAGAAGGTGCTGGTGGATAACGATCTCGATATAGGAATAACATTAGATGGGGACTCGGATAGGCCCCTTCTGGTTTACAGGGAGCATGAAGAAGGAAAGCCAAATCCCGCCGTTAAATATATTACCGGCGATATTTTAGGGCTACTTGCTATATTAGGTCTGCAAAGTTTAAATATAAAGGTAGATGCCGTCTGTGTTCCTGTCAGCGCAAATGATTCCATTGAGAAAGTCTGTAAAGAAAAAAGTATAGAATTGACCCAGACGAAGATCGGCTCCCCTTTTGTTATTGCAGCAATGAATGATTCAGCCGCCAAGCATCCAGGCAAATGGAATGTCTTTTCATGGGAATCTAACGGCGGTTTTCTAACAGGAACCGATCTTGTGTTTGGAGATAAAACTCTAAGAGCCTTACCTACGAGAGACGCGGTGCTTCCGCTAATAAGCGTTATTAATTTGATAGCAAAAAGCGGTAAGAGCGCCTCAGAATTGATTAAAACACTCCCTAAAAGGTTCACATATGCAGACAGAAAAAAAGAATTTCCCGTGCAGATGGGTAAGGCAATAGTCAGTTTGTTAACCCCAAAAGATTTGAATAATGCAGAAGAGTTTGAAACCATTAAAAATAGAATAGGAAAAGTATTTTTAGGTGATGATGGTTTTGGAAAAGTCGAAGATATTAATTATACAGACGGCGTAAGAATAATTTTTAATAATGGCGAGATCATGCATTTAAGGCCATCAGGCAATGCGCCGGAGTTCAGGAATTATGCCATTGCGGATTCGCAAGACAGGGCAAGGGAAATGGTGCAAATAGGGATCCGGAAGATAATACCGGCCCTGGAAGAGATGGTCTTGAGCTTGCAGCAGTAAACAATCTTTGATATAATGGAAACAATATGGAAAATTTGAATAGCAAGAGGTCCCAGAATATCGCTATAAAGAGCGTGATATATGTGGTCCTGGCCCTCGGAGCGATCTCCATAGCTATCCCGTATGTATGGATGCTCATCACCAGCATAAAGCCCGTAAATGAAGTGCAGTCGTACCCGCCTTCGTTCATAGTGAAACACCCGACGCTTTCGCCATATAAGGACCTGTTTGGCCTGGTACCCATGTTCCGTTATATACTGAATTCGGTCTGGGTTGCCTCCGCCGTGACGGCCGCGAACCTATTCTTCTGCTCGCTGGCGGGCTACGCATTCGCCAAACACAGGTTCTGGGCGAGAGATAAGATATTCTTCGTGCTTCTCGGCTCCCTTATGATTCCGTGGCAGGTCAATATTATATCCGGCTTCATACTGATGCGTAAGTTTGGCTGGCTCAACTCTTATAATTCGCTTATCATACCGGCTATGGCCGGAGTATTCGGCGTATTTCTCTGCAGACAGTTCATAATATCAATACCGGATGACCTGGTGGATGCGGCGAAGATTGACGGGTGCAGCGAGTTCACGATCTACAGGCTCGTGATATTGCCCCTGATAAAACCTATCCTGGCGACACTGGCGATATTTACGTTCCTGCAGCAGTGGAATAGCTTTATATGGCCACTCATAATGATAAATTCGAGCGATATGCGTACGTTGCCGCTCGCTCTCTCCGTGCTCAACGGCCAGTTTGGCACAAGATTCGCGATGGTTATGGCAGGCGCCGTTGTGGCGACGACGCCTATGCTAATAGCATTCATTGCATTTCAGAAGTATTTTATGAAAAGCGTAGCGCTAACAGGAATGAAAGGATGTTATGAATAAAATTAAGAAAATCTCGATTTGTCTAATGTTCGGAACGCTTGTATTCACCAGTGTTTCGTGCGCGCAGCAGGTATCGGAGACCGGGAAGGTCGCTTCTGCTAAGCCTGCCGAAACAAAAGCCGTAGAAGCTCCGGTCGCGGTTGAAGTGGTTCAACCTCAGCCGCAAGATGAGTTAGTTTACCTTAAGGTAGAAGCCGCCACAGTTTCAGGTTTTGACGAAACGCCGGATTGGGCTCCGAAGCCGGATGCGATGGCGCCATTTGACGCAAATCTTGAGACCCGCTGGTCCTCAGCATATAAGGAAGGCGAATGGATATGCATGGATTTCGGGAAGCCAAAGACGATATCGAAGGTCGTAATAAAGTGGGAGCAGGCTTATGCGCCCAGTTTCGAGATACTTTCCTCGGATGACGCTACAAAATGGAATAGGATAATCATGTTGGAGGGTCAGACCGGCGGTACAAATGAGATAACATTCCAGCCGGTTACGGCAAGGTATGTGAAGATAGCCGGCCTTGCCAGGATGAACGTCGATTGGGGGATATCGATATGGGAGATAGAGCCTTATGGTCCAAAAGACAAAAATCCCGGCGACCTTCCTTATGATCAGGCCTTCTCAACTACAAAGGAGAAGTCCGCCATCGAGAAGAAGAGGGAAGAGATAAATCTTGTAGAAGGCCAGATAGTCCCTTCCCCCGGCCCGATAGTAAATACCGAGTTCCAGAAGGGTGTAAATTACACTTCGTGGAACACAAATGAGCTGAAGGGCGACATGTCCGATTATAGCCTTATATACCTGTCGCAGCTTGGGGTAGGTGAAATAGCTCTTATGACGGTGTACTATCAGGACGATGTGTCTTCCAACAAGATGTACTACGATGAGAAGAAGACTACGAGTGATGAGTCTTTAGGGCACGCTATAAATATAGCGCACTCTCTAGGTATGAAGATCATGTTGAAGCCTCATGTCGATCTGGTCGATGACGAAGCCAGATCCAATATAATACCAAGCACCGAGTGGTTTAAGAATTACAAGGAGTTCATGTGTCATTACGCATCCTTGGCCGCAAAATATAACGTCGAGCTCCTATGCATAGGGACTGAGCTTTCGAACACTACTACCGAAAGGTGGAAGGCGGAGTGGCTGGACATAATAGCTGCTGTAAAAAAGATATACAGCGGCCCGCTTATATATGCCGCAAACTGGGATGAGTACGAAACGGTGTCGTTCTGGAATGAGGTGGACTATATAGGATTGGACGCGTATTTTCCTCTCACAAGTAAAGTAAATCCTCCGAAGGAAGAGCTCATAGCCGCATGGAACAAACAGGCTGACATATTGGAAAAATGGCTTGAGACCTCAGGCCATGACAAACCTATCGTATTTACCGAGGTAGGATACGATACGGTTGCCGGCTCCAATAAACAGCCGTGGAGGATATTGCCTACCCTCGCATCTCAGATAGAGTCGCAGGACGAGCAGGCCAATTGCCTCGAAAGCCTCTTAATAGTTCTCACAAACAGGCCTTGGTTCAAAGGTTTCTACTGGTGGAACTACTTCCCGAGGCCGGACATAGGCCCTCTCGGGTATACGCTTCGCGGTAAGAAGGGCGAAAAGGTATTGGAGGAGTGGTTCAAGAGGCTCAAATAAAAATTTTTAGCTACCAATGAATTAAAAGGCGGCCTAAGCCAGTGGGCTTCGCCTAATTTTGCTCGTTAAGGATTATTAAAGTTTTATTATCAAATTAAGCTATTTTAATCTAAGTTAGAATAGTCAGGGTAAAAAGGTTTGTGCAGTGAATTCCATCGCAAAATTTACGGCTCAACCCACGTGGCCTAGGCCGCCTTTTTACCTAGCTAAAAATTTTTCTTCTCGCTGTAATGGCGGCGCCTTCGTGGTCCGCCTGGAGCGAATGTTGTAAAATTTTGATACATTATGGCAATACAGAACGGACAAGGAAACTGCTAGAATCGCGTATGTGTCTGCAGGTTCATTGGCCATCAAAATTTTACCACAGCAAATTTGGTTGCCTAATCCAAATTTGCGACGAGCGGAAGGCGGCCACGAAGGCGCCGCCTTCAGAGTACGGAGCGTATGCGCATACTGGTAGTGGAAGATGAGAAGAAGATAGCCGACTTTATAAAGCGCGGCCTTAAAGAAGAGGGCTACGCCGTGGATTCGGCGTACGACGGGGAGCAGGGATTGTTCCTGGCTAAGACCGGCGAATACGACCTTATTCTTCTCGACCTCATGCTGCCCAAGCTTGATGGCCACAGTCTCTTTAAAGAGATGCGTAAAGCGAAGATACTCTCACCCGTAATAATGCTCACAGCAAAAGACGCCACTAAGGACAAAGTCGCCGGCCTAGATTTGGGCGCCGACGATTATATGACGAAACCATTTGCTTTCGAAGAGCTTCTGGCCAGGATACGCGCGGTTTTGCGTAAGAAAGATAGCGCGGGCTCTAAGGAGATACGGGTAGAGGATCTGATGATGGATCTTTCCACACACAAAGTGACGCGCAAAGGGATCGAAATCCCGCTTACCGCAAAAGAGTTTTCCCTATTGGAATATCTTATGCGTAACGCCGGAGATGTAGTCACCAGGACGATGATATCGGAGCATGTGTGGGATATTAATTTTGATACATTTACCAATGTGATAGACGTCTATATCAATTATCTCAGGAATAAAATAGATACCGGCCACAAGAATAAACTGATCCACACTGTCCGCGGAAGGGGATATGTTCTTAAAGTCGATAAGGTTTAAAATAATCGTTCTCTACATGTCGATCCTCGCTATGACGCTCACGTCATTTAGTTTAATCCTCTACCATAATGTTAACGCGGGCCTTAAGGGCAATATGGACACCCTTCTTAAGTCCAAGGCCGGAGGTATTTCCCAGGCGATAGACGCATATTGGCAGGCGGCCAACCTCGAAGCTATGGAAGGCGCCGACGCATCTGAAGTTTTGCGTAAGCGCAGGAACACAAACTTCTCAAGGATCGCGCAGAGATGGGTGAGAGAAGAGTCGACCGATCCGAAGCTTTTGGACATCATGGTGCAGGTTTTTGACACCGATGGCAGAGCTATAACCTCTTCGAAGAATATAAAAGGTTTGGGCGAGATACCTCCCGGCGAATTTATTCCGGTTCTTCAGGGAAAGGAGCGCTTCGATACCATAGCCGACTTCAGGATATACACCACTCCGGTGTTTGAGGATGATAAGGTCGCTTATATAGTCCAGGTGGCAAGTCCGCTCGAATCAATAAGGGTAGCTCTTAATAATCTGAAGGTCGGGCTATTCATACTATTCCCCATAACAGTGCTCGTTACGGGCACCATGGGAGCATTCCTTGCCAAAGTGACGCTCCACCCTGTCGACAGCATGATAGAAACTATACTAAAGATACGCGCAGAAAATATGCAGGTAAAGTTAAAGATCCCGAATACAAAAGATGAGATACAGAAACTGGCCGAGACATTTAATGACATGTTAAGCAGGCTAGAATCTGCGTTTAATACCCAACGCAGGTTATTTGCCGATCTTTCCCATGAGCTTAAGACGCCCCTTACCATATTAAAAGGAGAGTTTGAGGTCATACTTAAAAAAGCGCGGTCTAACGAAGAATACCAGGGGACTTTAAAGAGCGCCCTCGAGGAAACCGACAGGATAATAAGGTTGTCCGAGAGCCTTTTGATACTGGCCAAATTCGATTCAAAAGAGGTGTCGCAGAAGAATGAGAAGCTGGAGATCACGGCTCTTCTTAAGGGTATAGCGAATAATGTGAAAGGGCTGGCGGAATTAAAAGAGATAGCGCTCTCATTTTCCGGGCCGGGAGGGCTATGGGTGTATGGGGATAAAAATCAATTAAAGACTCTCTTCCTTAATATAATAGAGAATGCGTTCAAATACACGCTGGAAAAAGGGAAAATAGATATATCTGTATTAAAAGAAGGCGCGTCGGTCGGCATCAGTATAAAGGATAATGGTCCCGGCATACCTGAGGATGAGGTCGAGTATATATTTGATAGGTTTTACCGCGTGGACAAATCCCGTTCAAGTTCCGGGTTTGGGTTAGGGCTCAGTATATCCAAAGCCATTGCCGAGGCTCACGGCGGAAGTATTTCGGTCCAAAGCCGTCCGGGCGAAGGCACCTCTTTCACAGTATCTCTCCCTGTGGCGGATTAAAATAATTTAATGTTGTTTTAACGAAAATTTAATAGCCACAAATGTATACTAGTGGTGTAGCTAAAAGAAAGGAAGGTGCTTTATGAAGAAGATAATGGTGTTGAGTATGGCGGTGATCGTCGCCTGTCTCTTCTCAGTATCTGCGCACGCCGAAGATAAGGTGTTGTTCGGTTTTGAGAAAGACACCCAGGGTTTTGAGGTGCCGGAGTGGGCACTGGAGCAGGAAGACCATGTGGCAAAAAATATCGAGGTGTCAAAGGATATCGCCAGTGAAGGGAAACAGTCGCTTAAAGTGGACTGCGCATTCCCCGGAAAAGTCTGGACATCCGCTCTCGTAGAGGATTTTGAGTATTTCGATTGGACGCCGTATAAAGCGGTATCGGTAGATATCTATATACCGAAGACGACACCCATCGGCCTTAAAGGCAAGATGGTTCTCACGGTAGGCGAAAACTGGAAGTTCACCGAGATGGCAAAGTCGACGCCGCTGGTTCCAGGCGAATGGGTTACGATATCGGCTAGCCTCATCCCGGGCAGCGAGGATTGGAAGAAGACAATAGTAGACGACAACTTCCGCAAAGACGTGCGTAAGCTGGCCGTCAGGGTCGAGTCGAACAAAAAACCGGAATATACCGGTCCGATATACATCGACAACCTGAGATTGACGAAGTAAGGAGCGTTTTTCATGCCGGGGGTGGAATACTCCATCCCCGGTGTGGAAAAACTTGCAAACCGGGAATTGTTATTGTATAATAACTGCAAATATCATGAAAAATAGATCACCATTACTCATAATTTTTTTAGTAGCGGCCGGCATACTCGGGTATATGGGCCTAACGAAGTCAGGTCCATTCGCCCCTAAGCCGGTTTTTGAGTTCCAGAAAGGCATGTGTTACGCTACCTGGTCGAAGGACGCCTATGCTTCGGATAGTTCGCACGAATCGATAAAGGCGGTGAAAGACCTGGGAACCAATTGGGTGGCTGTAATACCTACATGGTATCAAGACAAATGCTCCACAAATAGAATATATCCCACCGAGAATTCGCCAAGTGATGCGAGCGTAAAACATGTTATAGAGGAAGCCCGCGCATTAGGTATGAAAGTTATGTTAAAACCCCATCTCGATGTTATAGATACTTCAGAAGGCGGATTCCGCGGAGAAATAATGTGCGCTACCGATCCGGAGTGGGATGCGTGGTTTAATAACTATAGGGACTTTATAGTCCATTATGCGAAGATGGCCGAAGAGACTAAATGCGAGATGTTCTGCATCGGTACGGAGCTTACCTCTGTGGCTACTATAAAAGAGGATAAGTGGAAGACAGTTGTAATACCCCCTATAAAAGAAGCATATAAGGGCCAGCTGACATATGCCGCTAACTGGCACGACGAATATCAATATGTAAAGTTTTGGGATAAGATGGATTATGTCGGCATAGATGCGTACTTCCCACTATCTGATAAGAAGATCCCGACATATGAAGAGATAAAAGCAGGGTGGGCTCCATGGATAAAGGACATGGAAGAGTTTCAAAAGAGAGTTAATAAGCCGATAATATTTCCCGAGATAGGGTATTGTTCAGCCGATGGTATCACAAAGATGCCCTGGGAAGAGGCGGTCGGGCGCCAGCTTAACATGAAACTGCAGGAAGACTGCTATCGCGCCGTTTTTGAATTGTTCTGGCCGAAGGAGTGGTTCTACGGGGCGTACTGGTGGAAATGGGGGACTAACAAGAAGTTGGGCGGTAAGACAAATAGAAATTTCACTCCGCAGAATAAACCCGCGCAGGACCTCGTAAGGGAGTGGTATAAAAAGCCGTCGCCGAAGAGAAGCCTCTACAAATAAGAACCTTATTTTTTTATGAAAATCCTAAACATATTTTTTATGGTTTTATTAACGATTGCGTTTGCCGTAGGTGTGTCTTGCGCAAGAGAGATCACTCTATATACATTTGAAAAAGATCCTCAGGGGTGGGAAATACCTGACTGGGCAACGGCCAAACAAGACCATGTCGCCAGATCCTTAAGCGTTTCTGAATTTAACGCAAGCGAAGGAAGCTATGCGCTTGAGCTCGATACCGATTTTTCGGCGCTTCCCGGATGGCAAGGCGCGTATGTAGAGCGCGTGGTCGATGTAACCGATTGGAGCCCGTTTAGTTTTGTGTCGGCCGATGTGTTCCTGCCAAACGGCGCTCCTAGAGGGCTAAGGGCAAAGATAATACTTACCGTGGGCGAAGACTGGAAGTGGACCGAGATGAACAGGTCTATTCCGCTTACGCCTGGAGAATGGACGATAGTCAGGGTGGACCTCACGCCCGAGAGTAGGGCTTGGAGGCGTTTTATAGACGATGGATTCAGGGCGGATGTAAAGAAGATGGGAATACGCATCGAATCTAACGGGAAGGTCCAGTATCGCGGCCCGATATATATCGATAATGTAAAACTTAGCGATTAGAGCATAGGGAAAAAATGAAATACGGTTATTTTGATGATAAGGCGAAGGAGTTTGTAATAACGCGGCCCGATACGCCTACGCCATGGATAAATTATCTCGGATGCGACGAGTATTGCGCACTCATGTCAAATACGGCCGGCGGGTACAGCTTTCACAGAGACCCTAAGGACAGAAGGATATCGCGTTTTCGGTATAATAACGTCCCTGTTGACCGCCCCGGGAGATATATATATATGCGGGACGATGCTTCAGGCGATTACTGGTCGGCTACCGGACAGCCGGTAGAGAAGAAAAAAGGGTATAAGTACGAATGCCGTCACGGCATGGGTTATACGACGATCAAATCCATTTACTCCGGCATATCTACCGAAACGAGCTACTTCGTACCGCTCGGGGAAAATATGGAATTTTGGGCTCTTAAGATCAAGAACAATTCCGGAAAAGCGCGCAAGATCAAGATATTTACATATTTAGAGTTCTGTCTATGGCACGCCGAGATGGATATGACCGATTTTCAGTATACGCTCAATATAGCTAGCGCCGTTAACGAAGGCAATGTTATATTTCACCAGACCGGCTACGCTCCTAAGTTCGGCAAGCTCGGGCTTTCATATTTCGGATGCAACAAGAAGATTGCCGGATATGATTGCGATAGGGAAGATTTTATAGGCAGGTACCGCTCTGAGTCGAATCCGATAGTTGTAGAAAAAGGGAAGTCCTTTAATTCCACAGCCTCGGGAGGTAACCCGATAGCGAGCGTATCTTTAAATATATCGCTTAAGAAAGGCGAGACAAGGGATATTATATTCTCCCTAGGCGTAGCCGAAACAAAAGAAGAAGCGATAAAGACTTACGAGAACTATGCAAATGAGGCGGACGTCTATAAGAAGCTCGACGAGCTTAAATCCTACTGGGCCAAATATCTGGATCACTACCATGCCGAAACACCGGATCCCGAAGTAAATTCTATGGTTAATATATGGAATCAGTACCAGTGCCGCACGACATTTAACTGGTCGCGTTTCGCGTCATATTACGAGGCCGGCATAGGCCGTGGGATGGGTTTCAGAGATTCAAATCAGGATACTCTCGGCGTTATGCACGCAATGCCCCAAAGGGTTTCGACGCGTATTATGGAGCTTGCGTCAAATCAGTTTAAGAACGGGTCTTCGTATCACAAATTTTTTCCGCTCACAAAGACAGGCGAAAAGGGCGGCTATTCTGACGATCCTCTATGGCTTATAATGTCGACGGCCGCTTATATTAAAGAGACCGGTGATATCGCTTTCTTGGACGCGAAAGTGAAGTTCATAGATGCCGGCCCAGCCCCTATGTATGAACACCTTAAGAAGGCAATAGACTTCGTGTTAAGCGAAAAGGGCAGGCAGGGTTTTGTGAAGATGCGTTTTGCCGATTGGAACGATTGCCTTAATCTGGGCATCGACAACGATGTTGCGGAGACTACATGGGTTCCCCAGCTTCTGTATCTCGAGATACAGGAATTTATTACGATGGCAAGCCTTCTCGACCGCGACGAAGATTATGAAAAGTACAGCGCTATAGCTGCCGGAATAAAGGATAATTTCAATAAAAAGGCTTGGGATGGTAAATGGTATATACGAGGAATAGATAAATATGGACAGCCTGTAGGCTCGGCAAAGTGCAAAGAGGGCGGCAAGATAGATCTTCTTCCGCAGTCATGGGCAGTATTAAGCGGCATAGCGGAAGGTGTGCGCGGCCTTACCTGTATGGATAGCGTTAAGAGTCTTCTCGATACCGAGTATGGTATAATGCTGATAAATCCACCTTATACCGAATACGACGAGAAATTAGGGGCGGTATCGACGTTTGCGCCGGGATTGAAAGAGAACGGCGGAATATTCTGCCATTCGAACCCCTGGGCCATGATCGCCGAGACTATTCTTGGGCGCGGCGAAATAGCGTATAAGTATTATAAGACGATACTTCCGCCTACGAAGAATAAGATGGCCGATATTCACCTTACGGAGTGCTATATATATTCACAATTCATAACAGGAAAGTCTAATCAGAACTTTGGCCGCGCCAGGAATTCATGGCTTACAGGCACGGCGGCGTGGAACTTTGTAGCTATTACCCAATATATATTGGGGGTAAGGCCGGATTATAACGGGCTCGTCATCGACCCGTGTATTCCTAAGAAATGGAAGCATTTTGAGGTGAGGAGGGTATTCAGGAATGCGACTTATGACATTCATGTGAAAAACCCGAATGGTGTAAATAAGGGAGTTAAGGGTCTTAAGGTGGACGGGATGAGGATAGAAGGTAATGTGGCGCCGGTCTTTAGCGACGGCAAGGTTCATAAAGTAGAAGTAGAGTTGGGCTAAAAAAAAGAAAGGGTCGGGCAGAAGAGATGGCTGAATTACCATTTATAACAATAATAAATCCTATACGCAATGTGGAGAGGACGATTGACACAAATCTGAAATATCTTCTCGGGGTGGATTATCCCAAGGATAAGATGGAGATAGTGTTTGGCGACGGCGGTTCCACCGATAAGACCGTAGATATAATACGGGAGTGGCAGAAGAAATACGATCTTATAAAGCTCGTCATAGTTCCTAATTCGAAGTCACCCGGCGAAGCCAGAAATGCGGCCATTAAAATGGCGAAGGGCGATTATATACTATTTACGGACGGCGATTGTGCGCCGCGCGTCGACTGGGTAAAGAAGATACTTGAGCCTTTCTTTATGGACCCTAAGATAGGCATGGTCGGAGGCGAGATCCACACTTTAAGGACCGATCCGAATAATGACGTAGAGGCGTATTGCGAAGAGACGAAGTTCCTTACCGTGTCGGGAAGGTGCCTTCTTACAGCCGAGGGGTATTATCCCAGCTTAATGAAAGATCTTCCGCATGAAATGAACGGCAATATGCACAGCCCGTTCTTTGCTACGGCAAACGCCGCGGTCTCAAAGGTCGCTGCGGACGCTATCGGAAGAGAGTTCTGGCATGAAATAACGAGCGAAGATGTAGATTTCTCGCTTAGGATACTAAAAAAAGGCTTTAAGCTTTATTATAAGCCCTCGGCTATAGTTGACCACATGCATAGAGTGACGCTGGCCGCTTATTGCAAGCAGCTATTCGGTTATGGCTTCGGTCATCCGCTTGCTGTAAAGAAACATGCCAAGAAAGTGCTGGAGATACAGCTACAGTATACGCCAAACTATATAACGGCGGTAATACCGTTCTTTATGCCCGGTATTATATATATAGGAGACTACCATTTCATGCACGCGTTCGGGCTGGCATTGGTAATTAATATAATCCAGACGATAGTCACCGGAACAGCCACCATGTGGCTGCCGATATGGGCGGCATTATTCCTGGTATTCCTGTACAGGTACTTTAAGCCGGTAGCTAAATTGAAGCCGTCGAGCAAATTCCTGACATTCGCGTGGATAAGATATGTCTCGAATTGGGCGCTCATGAAGGGCGGATTCAAAGGCTGGAAGACCTTCGGAGTCATATATATCGAGTCAAGCTGGTAGCCTTCGGCGCTATCTGGCAGCTCGTATTGATAGACTTTTAAACTAACCGGATGGGGGGAAGTATGGCCATAAGGGAAAGAGTCTTAAGAGGCGATCGCTTTACTGAAAAAGAGCGGCGTAATCTGGCTATACTCGATATTATAAGAAGGACCCGGCAGATATCGCGGGCCGAGATATCGAAGATAACTCATCTGAATATCGTAACAATATCTAACTACATAGACGACTATATCGCAAAGGGCCTCGTTCTCGAGCGTGGATACGACGTATCCACCGGAGGACGCAGGCCCGAACTTTTGGACTTAAATCCCAAATACGGGTATGCCATAGGAATAGATTTAGGAAGCCCTCACATAATGGAAGATTCCTGCGCCATAGCCGTTGTGATCGACGCTGCCGGCAAGATAGTCGCCAAAGCAAAGATAAAAAAAGAGGAAGAGTCGCAGGATAAATTTACCGAGAAGATACGGGGGATAGCCCGCGACGCTTTCGATAAAGCAGGGATCGACAAAGAAAGGCTTAAAGGAATAGGTATAGGCAGCTGGGGAGTTTTGGACCGCTATAAGGGAGTAGTAAGATACGCCGTAGAAAAAGGCGGCCTATTTAATTATACAAATCTGCAATCCCTTCTGGAAAGAGACCTGGATGCCCCCACATTAGTCGAGCACGATGCGACCGCCGGAGCACTGGGCGAAAAGTGGATGGGGCTGGGGCTGAACACAGAGGCCGAAAATATAATTTATATGTGCTCTGACTCCTCCTCCGGACTAATATTAAACGGAGAGATATATTATGGCGCTTCGAAAAGCGCCGGGGAGCTAAATCTAAACCCGCCGTCCCCGGAGTGTAAGGATAATAACTGCTGGGCGACATATGAACACGGCTGCGGCTTTAGATCCAGGGGTATAGACCTAGGGATCGTGCAGCGCGCGAAGTTATTATTTAAGGACGGTAAAGGGTCTTCCAAGATACTGGATCTGGCAGGAGGCAATCCCGAAAAAATAACCTTAAAGATGGTAATTGCCGCCGCCGCCGCAGAAGATAAGGCCGCAATGACGCTATTTGCTGAGGCCGGAGATTATTTGGGCTCAAAAATAGCATTTCTAATAAATTTATTCAATCCCGACGCTGTAGTGATGGGCCGAGGAATAGAGAAATTCGGAGAAGCGTTCATGACGGCTGTGCGCAGCGCCGCGAAAAAGTGGGCCTATGAAGAGACTCTCAAGATAGTCAGGATTGTACCTACTAGTCTGGAAGAGGATTCTATAGCCTGTGGCGCGGCGGCCCTTGTGATGCAGCAGGTCTTTGCCAGGATTTAAGTCAGAATTAAGAAGGCTAAAGAAGAGAAGTAAAAAATTAAAAAAATTTTAGTTTTAATTCTTGTTAGTTGTCTGTTGATCTCCGGATGCGGCAAAAAAACGGATGATGCTGCAAGCGGAACCCCTCCTAAGATAATGATGTGGCTTATAGGCTCCGAAAGCCAGGCCATATCGATAAAATCCATTGCGGAAGATTTCTTTGAAAAGACCGGGATAAGGGTTAATTGCGAAGCCGTATCCTGGGGAGATGCGCATTCAAAATATCTTACCTCGATAGCCGGGGGCGTAGAGCCGGATATAGGAACGATGGGCCTCACCTGGGGTACGGAGTTTGGTATGTTTGGCTCGATGGTAGACCTGGCGGCGGCATATCCGGAAGATGTCAAAGCTATAAAGGATACGGTATTTTCCGGGCTGTGGGACTCCATAGAATACAAGGGCAAGGTCTTTGGTGTGCCTTTTGATCTGACTGAGTATGTCGTTTATTATAGAAGTGATATTATAAAAGAGGCTCCGCGCACATGGGGAGAGCTGACGGTAATACTCGGGGAGCTCAATAAATCCAATAAGGGGATGATATTTGACTGGGGGTCATTAAGCTGGATAGGGTATTCTCCTTTTCTTTGGCAGGCCGGCGGGGATTACTATTCACCCGACTATTCAAAAGTTATTATAGATTCCCCGGAAGCGGAAATGGCGATGAGATTTTTCTCGGAACTTTATACCAAGTATCATGTTCCGAAGACTAAGATACCTCTCGAACAGGGCATGAGGACGAGAGATTTCCCCCTGGCAATATCCGGCAACTGGAAGATAGATGAGCTTCGTATTTCAGCTCCGGAGCTAGCCGGGAAGTGGTCGATAGCGATGATGCCTAAAGGGCCTTCCGGCAAGAGAACGGCGTTCATCGGCGGGAGGGTAATGGGGATATTCGAACAATCTAAGCATAAGAAAGAGGCGTGGGCCTTCATTAAGTATCTGTCTACGCCAAAGATACAAAAAACTTTATATGAAGCCGCTTTGACGAAGCAGGATGCATATCTGCCCCCAAATAAGAATACATGGGCCATCATCGATATGGATCCTAATTTTAAGAGGGTTCTCTTTGACCAGGCCGAAGACTCAAAAGGCCCACCGGCTATAGCAAATTGGGATGCGTATACGAAAAATATAGATAACGTGATACAGCGGATGGTTTTACAGGGAATTGATCCAAAGGCGGGGCTAGCGGACGTAAAGAAAGAGCTTGAACGCGCAGCGGCAAAGAGGTAGGTTTCATTTTGACAAACCGTCAATATGTAGTATACTTTGATAAGACTTTATTCGGTAATCAAAGTACAGGTACTTTGATAAGACTTTATTCGGTAATCAAAGTACAGGTACTTTAGTCAACAGTATATAACTTATTAAAGTACAGGTGCTTTAGTCAAAGTAATCGGAGGGTAATACATGAAAAAGATTCATAGGTTTCTTGCCGCTTCTATTTTTATTCTGATATCCTTAGTCTCTGTAGAGAACGTATTCGCCGGCGCGTGGACAGTTCCTAAGCATAAGGTATGGAGCGAATATTACATGAAGTGGAACTGGGGTAAAGAGTATTTTAATAGCGATTGGAAGAAAAAGAAATTAAATAATGACGCCAGAAGCTGGGAATTTGTGCAGGAGCCTAAGCTGGAATTTGGCGTTACCGATTCGCTGACCGCCTTGACTAGCATAGAGTATAAGGAAGCGCACTATAAGGAGTATGGTAGGCCTTATAAATGGAATAAGGGAATGTTTACTCACTCAAACACCGGTCTTACCGCAGTAAAGGTAGGCGGCAGGTGGAGATTTATGGATGTTCCTTTCGTTATGAGCACACAGACGAAGGTATTTATATATCCCGGGTATCCGGTAGATCACGGTGATGATCCTGGTTATACAAATTCCCCATCTATAGGCCATGGCGATGATGCTGTAGAGCAGAGGATCCTGATAGGCAAGGTCTTCTCTATACCACTGACCGGCACATATAAACTTCCGTGTTACTGGGGCGCTGAGACCGGGTACAGGTGGCGCACGAAGCATGTTTCAAATGATATACCATATTTCCTCGAGGGCGGTTTTTGGCCCGCACCGTGGCTTCTCGTAAAGAGTGAGCTTGATGGATATATAACTGCCGGAACCGAGAAGATAAAGGAAAGCTACGGTATATGGCGCATCGGCGGCGTATGGCAGATCTTCGGAGGGGATAGCGTACTCAGACAGGGTAACAAGCTATTTAATATAGAGCTCCAGTATGGTATGACGCTGTGGGGTAAGAACACCACGCTATATCAGGAATGGGTGTGTAAGGTCCAGACGCAGTTCTAAAAAGGATAATTCTATCATGTGGGGATTAAAATTCAGGATGTTTCTTTTAACGGCGATACTCTTCGCGATAATATACGCCGTAGTTTCGATGGTAAGCTACAAGATGGGCGTCACAAATTTCTATTTTTATCTCGTATTCTCGCTAGTGATGATGCTCGTTCAATATATGATAGGGCCGAAGATAGTTGAGTGGTCGATGCGTGTAAAGTATATAAAAGAGAGCGAAAACCCCAGGCTCCATCAGATGGTGAGAGCTCTCGCCACAGCCGCGCATATACCCGTCCCCCGCATAGGAATCGCGGATATAGAGATACCTAACGCGTTTGCTTTCGGACGCAGCATAAGAGACGGCAGAATATGCGTGACGAGAGGCATAATGAATCTCCTGTCCGACGAGGAGCTTAGGGCGGTCTTAGGTCACGAGATGAGCCATATAAAAAATCGGGACGTCCTGACAATTACGCTATTATCCGTCATACCGATGATATTGTACCGCATAGCCTGGCAGCTTCTATTCTTCGGAGATAGGCGCGATAGGAATTCCTCCGGCGGAACAGCCCTGATAGGCGTCGCCGCTTTTCTCTTCTACTTCATAACTAATCTCCTCGTTCTTTACGGATCAAGAGTAAGGGAATATTTTGCCGATAAAGGGTCTGTGGATTTAGGTAACAAGCCCTCAGCCCTTGCCTCAGCCCTTTATAAACTCGTATACGGCTCCGCCAGGATGCCTAAAGAGGCGATTAAAGATGTTGAAGGGATGAAGGCGTTCTTCGCCAATGATCCGTCCAGAGCCATTAAAGATTTTAACGATTTAAAATCGCTCGATATTGATAAGTCGGGCGATATATCGCCATCAGAAATGGCGGCGCTTATGAATAAGCAGGTTAAATTAGGCGTCGGCGAAAAGATGATGGAACTTATGAGCACGCACCCCAATATGCTTAAAAGGATAAAGCGGTTATCGAGCTGGGGCAGATAAATTTGAAGTTTAATTTTGAAGCCACCGGCATAGGAAGTGTACCTTTCATCGACCAGAAGACAGCCTGCCGGGTCATCTGCGAAAATTTCAAATCCATACCATTTTGGCCCCAGCTCCCAAAGAGATCATTCCTCGAGAATATGTATGTTCAGTATTCCGAAGGCCTGCCCGGGCTCGTCATAGACGAAGAGAAGAAGACTATACATATAAATACTTCAAAAGCGGCCGCCGAGATCGAGAATGTATATTCCAGGTATCTTGACGAAGACTTGGAGTTTTTTAAAATATCGGAGAGTAGGGCAAAGGGGCTATATGAATTCCCCGAGGCTGTAAAAAGCTGTAAGGATATAAAATATATCAAAGGGCATATCACAGGGCCTTTAAGCTACGGCCTGTTTTTAACCGACCAGAATAAAAAAGCTGTGATATATGACAAGGATCTTTTCGAGGTCCTTACGAAGACGCTTGTAATGAAAGTCATTTGGCAGATAAGGCGCCTTAAGAAGATAAACCCGTCGGTCATCATATTTATAGACGAGCCGTATCTGGTGTCGATAGGCTCGAGCTTTGTTAATGTAAGCGCCGAGGAGGCTGCCAGTAAACTCGATGAGCTCATAGGGGCGATAAAAAAAGAGGGCGCTCTGGCCGGGCTCCACTGCTGCGGCAATACGGACTGGTCGATGCTCTTAAAGAGGGATATTGACATATTGAACTTTGACGCTTATAATTTCATCAAAGAGTTTCTGCTCTATCACGGGGATATAAAGAATTTCACGGCGCGCGGCGGCACGATAGCCTGGGGCATGGTCCCCACGTCCGATGATATAGACAAAGAGACGATCGAGTCCCTTAAAGAAAGATGTGTTGAGGCTCTTAAGATATTGTCGGATAAAGGCATTGATAGAAAAAATATCTCATCCATTATAACGCCGTCCTGCGGGGTAGGGGCGATGGATGAAATGACAGCTACTAAAATCATAAAGATAACAGCGGAGTTATCCGCAAGGCTTATTAAAAATGGATAATATAACTAAAAATTTTCTAGGTCTGGAAGAAGACTACTCCAGCTTTAAGAAGTCGAAGGCTGTAATATTACAGGCGCCTTACGACAAAACGACTACTTATATACATGGAACTCAGACCGGTCCGGCTGCAATAATAGACTCCTCCAGATATCTTGAGCGATTCGACGAGGAGCTCAGCCAGGAGACTTTTAAAATAGGCCTGCATACCATGGAGCCCCTGGCGGTGGAAGGTCTGGAGCCCGAGGCGCTCCTTGAAAAAGTCCGCGCCTCGATGGCCGATATATTAAAATCCAATAAATTTCCGATCCTGCTCGGCGGCGAACATTCCGTTTCGATAGGCGCGGTGAGCGCGCTTAAAGACGTATATCCGAATCTTTCGGTTCTGCAATTAGACGCCCATTACGACATGAGGGATATCTATTTTGGTTCGAAGTTAAATCACGGCTGCGCAGCGCGCAGGATATCCGAGATATGTCCGATAGTGCAGGTAGGAATGCGGAGCTACTCTAAAGAAGAGAAGGACTTTCTGGCTCAACAGCCAAACGGTAAAGTAAAATCGATAAACGTGTATGATATACTCGATACCCCGATGTGGAAGGACAAGGCGACGGCCAGTCTTTCGGAGCATGTGTATATAACGATAGATCTGGATGTCTTCGATCCTTCGACGGTGCCGGCTGTGGGCACGCCCGAACCAGGCGGGCTGGGATGGTATGAGGTGACCGATTTCTTAAAAGGCGTAGCCAAAGATAAAAAAATAGTCGGGTTTGACATAGTGGAGCTCTGCCCGATAAAAGGAAATATCACGAGCGATTTTCTGGCCGCAAAACTTTTATACAGGCTCCTTGGTTATGTATTTCCGACTAAGAAACTATGAAAGGTAAGATGATATGCTTTTAATGCCGAGAAAAAGCCTCTTAGTTCCAAAGAAGATGTTCTTCACCAAAGGCGTCGGCACGCATAAAGCCGAGCTTCGGAGCTTTGAGCTGGCCCTGCGCGAAGCGGGAATAGAGAAGTGTAACCTCGTGAAGGTTTCGAGTATTCTTCCTCCCGAATGCAAGATGATATCGAAAAATGAGGGTTTGAAAGAAGTCTATCCCGGTATGATAACGTACGTAGTCATGTCGCGCTGCTCCGGCAACGAGCCTCACCGCCTGATAGCGGTTTCCATAGGGTGCGCCGTCCCGGCGGATCCTGCGGCGTACGGGTACTTAAGCGAGCATCACGCTTTCGGGCAGAACGAAAAGGTCGCCGGCGATCTCGCCGAAGACCTCGCGGTAGAAATGTTAGCGTCCACGCTCGGCCTCGAATTCGATGAGGATAAGTCCTGGGACGAGAATAAGGCGATCTACCATCTAAGCGACAAGATAGTCCGCACGTCCAACACCACCCAGACAGCCGTAGTCGGCCCTGAAGGCAACTTCACGACCGTCGTAGCTGCTGCGGTCTTTCTCTTCTAGAGCGTTCTCTCGAAATTTTTCGCTTTTATGTACAAGGCCGCCTTCGGGAGTGTGCCTGTCGGGGACGTAAAATTTTCCCGGCGTGAAAATTTTACTCGGAAGATCGCTCGCTCGCCTCACCTTAATTAGCCAGCCCCATGCCCGCTCGCGATCTTCGACGCCCCTCCAGGCACACATCCCTCGGCGGCCTTAATATACAAACGCCAAAATTTCTCACTCACTTACTTTGGAAAATCAGCCTTAGGTTAAAACGGTTGCTGATTTTCTGCTAATGAGCGAGCTGATAGGGGGTAGTTTTGTGCTATTTGCCTGAAGCGAATGCTCTCGAAGAGTAAAAAGGCTACCCGGGCCATGTGGGTTGAGCCGTAAATTTTGATCAGGTATTCACTAAATGAAAATATATAAGCTAAATCGTATCCATAAGAACATATATAAACTTT
>Ga0268280_1000410_pt1 | contig 37605 bp, 25 predicted proteins | sample saktaG_9_FD_190139 | JGI IMG/M metagenome (GOLD analysis project Ga0268280, IMG submission 190139) | Saline water microbial communities from Sakinaw Lake, British Columbia, Canada - sak_2011_5_24_40m | ecosystem: Environmental > Aquatic > Non-marine Saline and Alkaline > Saline ...
ATGGGCCTAATCATTAATCTTAAAAACTTAGTGATAATTCTTTAAAAAACCATTATAAACCATTGTAAAACATTGAGAAATAAAGTGTAACTTCGACATCTTAACAAAGCCATTTCATAGCCACATACATGCCTTTCATCAGGACAGACAGTTGTAAAAGATGGGGCAGTGTGACTAGTATAAAAACGACAAAAAGTCAAGCATTTTTTACCTTTTGTGCTCTTAGTTTAGCCGTTAACTGCATATCATTAATAGAATAAATTTATAGACTTTTATGTCTACTTACATTATCCCATAGCCTTTTAAATTAGTCAACTCTATAAAAGCTTTCTATGAACGATTGTGCTTACAGCACAAAAATCACTCAAGCATTTCTAAATACTCTTTCATTTTTACAACTGGTCTATGGACTTCTTTCCAATGATTCGTACCAACGAATCCATTATTAAGATTGCTCGAAATATCTGGCTGATACAACTGATCATAAAGTTGATCTTCACAACCCCACCAGGCATCTTCTACTGCCCGATTAAGTTGAGCTACTAGTTTTCTATCTTTTGTTTTGCCATAAGTAACTTCTTTGATTTGATTAACATATTTCAATACAATCTTTTGATCATATTCTTCAATTGCCATTGACAGAATGATGGCTTTTTGCAACATAAAGACTGGATCTTTAAAATCACTTTTCTTAACACCATATAGCACAATACAAAATCGAGTTAAATCATTCATTAAGACTAAGAATTTCTTCCGGTTAATGTTTACATAATTTGCATGCCAAGCAAAAAAGTCATTGTCAGTATTCTTTTCAATGATTTCCGGTTTCAGAAAATCCAATAATTTCTTTGTACACTGAATATGCATAATGATACCTCGTTTCAATTATTCAAAATCATTAAAATAGTTGTCAATCTCTTTAAGTGATGTCTTAATATCAATGATATTCAAATCACGAATTGATAATTTTCTTTGATCAACACTCACTAATTGTTTTCCAATGCTTCTTTTCTCAAACATTTCATGAAGACTATATCCATTTAACTCTTCTAATGAGATAGTTGTTCTTAATCTTCTATTGGATATCCTTGAATCAATCATTCTGTTAAGTCCAGATATATTTATTGGGAACTCTTTATTATAGTATTGCCATATTTTATGAATGTCATAAAAATCTCTTGCTCTTTTTTCTTGTGATTCATCCGAATTTAACCCTAAAAGAAATTCTTTGTATAATTCTTTTTCAAGTAATATTTTCTCAATCATTGTTCGATAAGGTTCTTGTGTTTTGACAACTACTGGGTGAATTTCATACTTCTCTTTTTCAAATTCTTCGAGATATTTATATATAATAGGAACAATCTCTTTTTCTATTATTGGAAAAGGCTCCATGAATGTGATTAACTCAATCTTCACTCTTTGATCCAAGTCGGTTTCATGCTTGGAAGGATAATGAAGATACATTTCTTTAAAATCAGAAGATGGCTTGTTCTGTTCTTCTACTAAACCATTCCAGATATCTCTTATTTCTTTAATAGCATCAGATGTTTGACGCTGTTTTGCTTTTCTACTACTAGCTGTTGCCACCAAATCGATATCTTCAGAAAAACGATTGATGATATGAAAACATTTCGATAATGATGTCCCACCAATGAAAATTAAGTGTTCATTCACACTGTATAATGTTTTTAAAGCAAGTGTAACAAAGTAGTCTTTGACAACGACTGCCTCATCAATCTCTTCTTCTTGACTTGCTAATGCAATGTAGTTTTGAAACAAATCAGTGTTTTCGTGTAATTTCATAATCAATGACTCCTTTGACAATTTTACGTAAATTAATAAAGCGATTTCCTTTATAATAATTACTATACTTAACTAATAAATCTTTATCTAATTTCAATTCAAGAAACAAATCAGATAGTTTCTCAATACTTTCATTAAATTTATAATCGCTTAAATCGATATGTTTTATGATTTCTAAGAATTCCAAATATTGTATATTATCATTGTTGATTTCAAACTTAGGAGATGAAACAATTACTTTACCTTTATATTCCTTTTTCGATCTAGTACTTGAAGATACGTTATTACTCAATATTTCATAATATTCTGAAACTTGAGAAGTAAATTTATATTTATATAGTAAATATGCTCCTGAACGTATTCCTTCGTTATTTTTAAGATATTTCTTATAAATAATATCATTAATGGAAGGTTTTAAATCTTCAAACTTTTTATTAGAGCTTTGAATATAATAAATTCCGTTCTCGAATCTTTTTAAAACACCAAAAAGAACCATATTTGATAAGGCTTGATTAAACGAGTTTTCATTATTAATTCGAATAACTTTCTTTAGTTCTTCTTTTAAGATTGGTTCACGTTCTTGAAACAAATTATGAAGTACATCTGCATACATATTAACACCTTCTTTTATATGCAATATATTTTATATAATAATTATAGCATTATAAATTGCTTTTGTAAAGTATTTGATTGAATTGTATTACATCACCCGACTTTTGCAGTAATTTAATATATATGTTTGAATACTATTTAAGCTTTTATGTGCAGTTAAAAAAAAGAGAAGGCAAATTCTTCTCTTTTAGTCACGTTCATTTGTAATTCAATGATTATTTCATAATATACATATTAATAATAAAGGTTATCTCTTATTCCCCCCAAATACGATACACATTCTAATCCCCTAAATAACGGGTTCAGCATTGTTTGTATTTGATGATTCTACTACACTTACAATGATTAACATCAATACCATAAATTGAGGCATAAAGTATACATTATCAACCATACCATGGATGTGTGCTCCTAGCAATGCAGAAACTAAGAACAAATTCACGATCTTGAAGTTTTTAACTGTGATACGGAATTGTTGCCAAAGTTGAATCCCTAATCCAATCAGACCTAAAGAACCTAAAGTAGCTGCAGTATGTAAAATTGTATTATGAAACATGTTGAAGTCTCTTAACCCTGTTCTAGCAAATATACCTCCACCAAACAAAGGATTAGTTAAAAACTTACTAATTGCGTCGACATAGATATCGAACCTTCCTGAATCATCAAACAAAATATTCTCAAATCGGAACAAAATCGAAGATACAAAATCATAATTCTTATCAATCAAATATAATCCAATCGTTGATACCAGTAAAATTGTAACAAGATTGATTAGCCATCTCTTTGACTTAATGAATAACAAAGCCATCAAAAATGGGAACAGCACCACAAATGCGACCATACCGCCTCTTGAGGCGGTAAATGGTATTAAAGCAATTTCAGTGAATGCAACGACAATCCAGATAAATCCAAACTTCTTCTCTCTTGCAAAATAAAATGTAATGGCTATAAACATAATTAAGTAGGTAGCAACATAGTTTGAAAGACCCCATCCAAGGTTGATTGTCTTGTGTTCTAATGCATATCTTACATCTTCAACACTGAGATAATAAAATACAACTTGAAATGATATCAAGATTCCAAGTATCAGCATCATCTTCATCAAGTACTGTGTATGGTCTCGATCAAATGTATTACGGTAAAACATATAGATGAATGCATATAACAATCCAACACTTGCGTAGAAGAAATAATAGATGTCTACATTCACTGCATTAAAGGATGAAAGAATCATCGCGAGAAACATAATGCCAATTCCTAAGATCATCTTTCCTCTAAAGATATTAACTTTGTATTTAATGATATGAATGATCATACCACCAAGGAGAACTGCTGGTGTTAAGTAAAGAAATAAGGGAGCTGTTTCAAACGAGGTTGGAGCTTGAGATACCATGAATAATCCGTTTAATAGTAAAGGAACCGTAGGCATCGTATCTTCGGAAAACACAAAGAACAAAAACATGAGTCCCAAGACAATTGGAACTCCAATGTTTTCTAAATGGTTTGACCAAACGAATAAAGTTGCACTGCTAAGCAACACTAAATAATACACAGTGTATGGAAAATTCTTTAGATTCTTCATCGTTGCCTCTACTTCAAAATTCTTTTGTATATTATAGCATTTTTTTTAGTTTTATGAAAGCATAAGAATAAACTATATTGTGATTTCAAGAGAATCCCTTTCTTGAATCTTTATTGAATTCAGTTCTTTATCTTGGTTTCAAGTCATATCATGAAAAAGTAATTTAGTAAATTATACACTTCTACAAAAAAAAGGACTGATTTAACGAAAATCAGCCCTTTTGATTATAAATAAATTTTCTAAACCTTGAACTCCCAATTGAAGATTTTATTTGAGTGTTGGGTTCCCCAATGAGTCTGTATTATCAAAGTCCCAAATTTCATGGTCCCAAACACTACTGACAGATATAAGAATTGATTCAAGGGTAGCTTGCGTAGAGTAGGCGTCATAAGAAATGGAATAGGAATCTATGTATTCAGTATTGTAACTAATTCCAATACTTTGCAAGTAATCACCGGTAAGATTTGTGCAAGTAGAATAGGAATTTGCAATTTCTCCTTGGTCAATATATCCAACCATTCCTCCAACATAAGTATAATCTAAATACTCAATTATAGAAGAAGCGTAACTATTAGATAAGTACAAGTAAGGAGCGTACCCCACAAGTCCCCCAATGTAGTAATTTGATGTTGTATGAATGTTCAATTGAGAATAAGAATTGATTATAGTACCGTGATAAGTAGAGCCCACTAAACCTCCAATATGATTCATTCCATGAATTGTACCAATACTACTGGATGAGGAAAGATGAGAATATTCACCAAGAATGCCGATGATTCCACCGATTGGTGCATCACCGTTATTTCCCACGACACTTAAGTTTACATTTGAATGAATATCAATTAGTTTGACGTTGTTTCCTGATGCTCCGAAGACTCCTCCTATATAAGAATTGCCATTGGTTTGGTTTGTCACTGAGATTTCTCCGGAAACGTTTATGTTGTAGAATCTGCTATAGGAACCGATTGAACCAACCAATCCGCCTACATAGGCAGTGTAGTTGATTGAAATAGCAGATTTAACATTGATTACATAACTATAATCTAAGAAATTTAAGTTCTTAACTACAGCTCCGTCAACAGAAGCAAATAATCCGATGTAGGCTGAAACATCTTCAAAAGTTTTGACGATTGACAGATTTGAAATCGTATGACCGTTTCCGTCAAAATATCCTTTGAAATTAACGATTGGCGTGAAGTTAACACCCGTCAAGTCAAGATCATTCATTAAGATATAGGCATGTCCACTGCTCATTGCTTGAAGTTGTGCAACAGTATAGACTTCAATAATCGTATCATCTACCAAGAGTGAAAAGAATACGACTTGGCCGCCCACCGCCTTTGATTTTTGATCTACTCTTTCGTTTGAATAGACGATTGAAGTAATGGAAACATATTCGCTTGAAGTCCATTCATAATAACGCATCGATGACATGGTAATCCAGGCGGTAGAACAATCTTCGCTCATCCGAATATTTTCACTGGTAAAAGTTAATTCTCCTAAATAGTTATCATAGACACTAATGGAATTTATCACATAACCAGTAGGATTGTATAAAGAGACTTTCAAGTAGAACGTTTGATTACTTGTTAAGAATTCTATTTCATTATCTAATTCATCAACAATGCTTGAAGAAACAATATAAATCTCCCCGTTGATGAATGCATTCACTAAATTATTCGTAGAAAGGTTGAAAGTAAAGGGTTCCTGATTTAACGAACCTTCCAATCTTTGAATTTCGATTGGAGTGTCCCCACCGCCAAATGTTGAAGTAACATTGATGTCAATTCTAATTTTGGTTAAGGTAGAACTGTTAACGTTGTACCATACATCGTTGATTAGAACTCTTGTAAACACAACATTGTTCGGGTTATTTATCAGAAGCTGAATAACTAATGTATCTCCTAAAATGATCGCTTCTGTATTTAAAATGCTTGTGGAAGTTAGAGAGAAGCTAGGATTCGTTTTGAACGTATAACTGGCTTCAGTATATTGAACTCCAAATCCATCTTCGAAATCATAACTGTAAACCACTTTAATCGTGTAAGTGGTATATGAGGACAACCCAGTAAACCTTAGTTGGTTGAAGTCAGTAAGGGAGGCAACCAACTCGTTTGCTCCATTATAAAGTTCAATAGAGAAAAGTTCTCCTGCTTCTTCAATGTCAATTGCATTATAATCAAGCACAACTTCGGAGTCAGATATTATAACGTCTTCAATGGTTACGATTGGAGTGTTTGCTTTTTCAAGTGTTGAAAAAGCATAGAGCGTTTCAACGAACGACTCCCCTAAACTATCTCCGTAGTCATAACGGTAAACGATCTTAATCGTGTAACTGGAATCATAACGAAGTCCATCGATGGTTCTTGAGTTCAAATCTTCAATATTTTGGAAAAGTACGCCATCTTTATACACTTCAATACTATGAATCGAGCCAACTCCATCGAAATCAGTTGAACTGATACTGTACGAAATGGAAGTCTCACCAATGAGAGGATTTGAAACCATCACGATTGGAACGCGTTTTAATACTGGCATGGATCCGGCAAAACTCCAAAGTTCAGGATTCCATTTTTCTTCCATGGCTAATAGAATTGAAGCGAGCGTACTGAAAGTAGCATTAGTCTCAGAACTTGCTAAGGAGTATGTGTTTTGTGCGGTAGAATTATACAAATCTCCAAATGCCCGCGCATAATTACCAAACATATCCTTGCTAGATGAAAAACTATCAAATATCGTTGAATAGTACAAAGATCCAACCAGTCCGTATGCATACCAATAATTGTTCGGATTTGTTACAATGCTTTCAGCATACACATTCAAAATCATCGACTGATATGCCCTGCCTATTAAGCCACCTATGTAATCCGTTGTACCTGTAACTCGAGAAGATGAATAAGAATCTGTTAGAGTTGAATAATATAGATAGCCGATTGCACCGCCTACATAGCTCTTGCCACTGACCGATGCAGCAGAATAAACTCTTGAAATACTAGAGTAATCTACACGTCCAGCCACTCCACCAACATAGGTGTTGCCGTTTGTATTGTTTACGACACTGATGTCGCCTGTTACTAGCACGTTATAAACTTGAGCATAACTCGTGATTGAGCCTGCGAGTCCACCGACATATGCTGAATAGGAATTAGAAGTCGCCGTCTTCAATGTGATGACAAAATTCACATCAACCAAAAGCAAATTCTTGATGATTCCACCACTTATAGATGCAAACAATCCTGCAATTACTTGTTGATCCTCATAAGTCTTAATAATCGTCAGGTTTTTGATGATATGTCCGTTTCCATCAAAGACGCCGTAGAAGTCCGCTATCGGCTTCCATGATATTCCAGATAAATCAATATCATTCATTAATTTGTAATAATACCCATTTGTCATCGACTGCAAGTCTTGAACTGTCCGAATTTCCTTGATTACGTTACTGAGGACAATTGAAAATGAATCTGTGAACCCAGATACTTGTCTGGTTTTCTCAGAGATTGAATCATTTTCATAGGTATATGAATTGATGTACTTCATTAAGTATCGGCTTTCATTAACCGTGTAAGGAATTACAATTATTTGGTCATTTTCATTAGACAAAAATGCATTCGAGAAAACAGTATTGTCATTAATTTGAATGGAATTAATCTGATATCCTGTAGGATTATAGAACTCAACTTTAACATAATAAGTTTGACCACTTAAAGCATACTCAATGTCTTCACCGGCTGCATCAACTAATGAAAAACTGATAATATAGATTTCGCCATTTACGAAGATTGAGCTTTCGTTGTGACTTGATAGTTCATAAATGTAAGAAGTGTTGTTTATCGTACCAATCATTTCTTCAACAATAACGCTTACAAGTCCGCCTCCAAAACTTTCTGTAATATTAATATCCACTCGAACTTTGGTTTCAGAACTACTGCTGACATTGTAATATACTCCATTGACTTTCACTCTCGTGAATACGACATTATCCGGATTGGTGACATCAATTTGAAGAACTAAGGTATCTCCAACAACAGTTGCCTCAGTATTCAAAACACTGGTTGCTAAGATTTCAACCAAAGGAGCAGTTTTCAGTGTATCTTCAACAATAATATCATGGAGTCCTGTTCCATCATTCAAATCATAAGTATAAGTCACTACAAAGCGATACTCCGTATTTGATTCAACATTTGTAAATATCAATGAATTGAAGTTAGAAAGTGTACCAATCAAGCTATCTCCTTGATACAAAGAAACGGCTGTGATTTCTCCAGTCGCATCAGGATCCAAAATGATTACATCGTATCCTGCAGAACTGGAATCGGTCCTGATGTCTCCAAGAGACACTTCAGGAATCGATTTTGACTCTGTGGTGAAGAATAGTTTGTAAACGGCTTCTTGAACCCCAATTCCATCATTGAAATCATATCCGTATACAATTTTAATATAATAATCATTATCTGAAAGTAATCCTTCAAAAATCAAAGAGTCGTAACTAGAAAGTATTTCAATCACATTGCCATTGATGTCATATAGAGAAATAGATAAGATGGTTCCAACGTTTTCGTCATCGACAGCTTCAAAATCAAAGGTAATCGAGTCTTGTGATATGACTGGACTATCAAAGACGATTGTTGGCGTTCCTTCTTTGGCAATAGTCGTTACATTAACGACGGATTCAACGAATTGATCTCCAACGCTGTCTCCATAGTTATAAACATATACTGCAATAATCGTATATTCGGTAAAATATTTCAGATTTTCAAAGTGTAAGTCTGATAAGTCTGATAATGTTTCTACGAGCGTTCCATTATTATAGATTGAAATACTGTATAGCGATCCAACTTGGTCAAAATCCGTTGAATTGACGCTAAAATCAATCGTCGTTTCTGTGATAACCAAGTCACTGATTCGAACCAATGGTTTCCATTTAAGTGCAGGATCTTCTTGATTAAAACTCCAGACTTCTGGGTCCCATAAGCCTTTTATAATATTGAATATTTCAGAACCAGTCGCAACGATCACCCCGTCTACTGAGGAGACTGGGGAATAAACATTCTCAATCGTACAATTATCGCAACTGCTAAACGCTTGTATATAAACATTGTTAATATTCTTGGCTAGTGAATAAGAATTCAAGATGTCATTGTTGCTTCCATAGCCTAGGATTCCTGAATTCGCCCAATTTTGAACGCTGGAAGCAAAAACGTTTTTCGCATAGGAGTTCAAAATGTAGGTATAGCTAGCATATCCAATTAATCCTCCAACATAATATCCATTGTCACTCGAAATGGTCATCGAAGAGAAGGAATCATAAATCGAACTGCTATAGGTTTGACCGATTAAACCACCTAAGAATCTATTCCCATAAATTGTACCAGAACTGTATGTACGGCTTAAGCTCGATTGGTCTCCAAGATTTCCAGCAATGCCTCCAATATTGTCGCGTCCGGATAAAATGACGTTGACATAGATTTGTTCAAAGTTGGTTCTTGAAGCAACGCCTACGACTCCGCCAAGATTGATGCTTTCTGAAGTGTTGTTTGTTGTACTCATTTCTCCACTTACACTGATGTTTTCGAAAGTAGAATTATAAGAATATGCTACTAAAGCTCCAACATTCAAAGAGTAGCCAGATGAAGTGGTGGAATTGTTAAGTGTTGCCATTATTAAAACGGAATCAAAATTTAAGTTTTTGACGGTAGAATAATTCAGTTCTCCAAACAATCCTATATTAACGCTAGCATCAACATAAGTCTTGACCGTTCTAAAGTTAATGATAGAATATCCATTTCCATCAAGAACAATGTAACTCAAATTGAGAGGGTTCCAATCTATTCCGGTTAAGTCAATATCATTTGCTAACTTATAAGCATAGCCATTTTGGATGTTTTTGAGATCTTGAACAGTGTAAATCAACCTAAAATTAGTGTCAATTACACAGATTGCGTTCGCATAAATGTTATCAACATTCTTCGTCTTAACTCCAACACTTTCGCTTGAATACGTAAAACTTCTAAGCGAATAGTACATCACGGTATTTGTGTACCGGCATGTTTGCTGTATCGTCAATAGAGAATTGTTTTCCGATAGTGTATAAACTAAGTTTTGATTATAGTAATCGTACGAATAATTCAAATCTATGTCATCGATTGTATAACCCGTAGGATTATCAAAACGAATTTGAACAAAGAAAACATCTCCAGGCATGATTGAATCAATATCATATCCATTTATATCAACAATTCGAATCGAATCAACGAAAATGTCTCCGTTGATAAATGCCTGTCCAACATTATTAGCATCGACTTCAAACTCTCTTAGTACACCGTGATAGTATCCTTCTACTTTGGAAATTGTAAATTCAGTTAAACCTCCTGAATAATTAGAATCAATCACAATTTCGACACGAATTTTCGATTGAGTTGTAACCGCGCTAACGGTGTAATATTTATCATTGATTAAAAGACGAGTAAAAGTCATATTTGAAGGATTATCAACCGTTAGTTCAAGAACCAAGGTATCTCCTTCTGTAAGTTTTACAGTATTGATGACATTTGTATTGATTAGTCCTAAGTATGGGGCGGTATAAATAGAATTAGATATATCAATATTGTGAACTCCTTGCCCGTCATTTAGGTCATATTGGTAGGTAACCTGTACAAAATATTGTCGATCTGGTGTGAGATTTAAAAACGATCTATCACTCAAATTCACTAAGGAAGATACGACGTTTCCATTTTGAATCAGATTTATGCTGCTTGTATTTCCGACGTTATCAACATCCGTTATTGATAATTCAAATTGAATGGACGTTTTGTCAGAATTAATTTCAATGAAGGAAATAAGTGGAATGGCTTTTGCAAGTGTTGAAAATGCGTTTGTAATTGTAATTTGACGAGTACCAAGTCCATCATCTAAATCATAATCATATTGCACTTGAATTGTATATTGATTGTTGGACAATAGACTCGTAAACTCACGAACAAGTAGGTCTGTAGCAGTTTCAATTAATGATGTGCCTTGATATAGAGAAACAGATGTGATTTCACCAACATTATCAATGTCTGTGACATTAAGATCAAAAGATACACTGTCTTGATCTGGATTCACATTATTGATTAATACTACAGGAAGTGCTTTAGCAAGCGTTGAAAATGTATATGATATCTTTGCTTGACGAATACCAATTCCGTCATTCAAATCATAATCATATTGGACTTCAATTATGTAGAAATTATTTGATAAAAGACTCGAAAACTCACGAACGAGTATGTCTGTAGCAGTTTCAATTAATGTTGTGCCTTGATATAGAGAAACAGATGTGATTTCACCAACATTATCAATGTCTGTGACATTTAGATTGAATGATACAGAGTCTTGATCTGGATTCACAGTATTAATTTGAAGAACAGGTGTTTGCTTTGCCACGGTTTCAAAAGTGAGATTAGATAGTATTTGAGCCGGACCTTCCCCGTTATTCAAATCGTAAGTATATACAACTTCGATAGTATATTGGTTGTCTGATATTAAGTTTGAAAAAGTCCTGCAATCAAGATCTGTTAAAGTTTCAACCAAAGAACTGTCCTTATATAATGAAATTGAAGACACCGCTCCAACATCTGCGAGATCATTTATAAAGATGTTAAAATTTATTGAGGATTGGCGAATAGAACTCGCTTCTACTGCTATAATTTCTTCTGTATAAAACGCTTCTTGATTCAGAACAACAATTTGTGGCCCAGAACCATCATTGATGTCATATATGGTTACAACCGCATATTGGTAGAGCGTATTTGGGGTCAGTTTATCAAACATAACCGTGTTATAGCCAACCGCTAAATCAAAAATCGAAATCAAGTCAGTTCCATCGTATAGAATAGCCTTTAATACAGATCCAGATTGTTCAATCAAATGATTTACATCACCTATTTGAATATTAAAAAATAAACTTGTCGGTGTCAAATCATATTCTGAAATTAAACTTGCTGGAAGTGTATCATACCTTACACCAACTTTAATTGTCTGATTTCCTTCGATAATAGCATTATTAATTTCGATTCCGTCAACGTACTTAATCTGATCGATTGTGAAGACTAGCGTACCCGAAACATCTTTTGAGTTCGCTTTCAAAATCAAGTTTTCTGAGTCAGAACCGTCTTGGAATTGATAGGATTGGTATTTCACACCATTTAATGTAAAAGAAAGGATTTCATAACTGTCAGGGTTATGAAGCTTAACAGTTATGAAGAAATCCTCGTTTGTTTTAACATAATAGTCCGCAAATTCAAAAGAATTCAAGGATAGTAAATTCGAAATTTCATCGTCTATTGTTTCTCCGTCGAAATTACCAAAGGGATCCTCTTGATCAATTTCACCAGAAAAATGAAATGATAAAGAGGTTAATGATAAATCTTTAGAAACAACCATTCCTTGATAAACGGGTATAGTCTTTACATGATTTGTCGTAGCGACATCTCCAGAAGAAGATACTGTTGTATCACTAGATGTTGTAGTCGTAATTGAAGAATCCGGGGTTGTAGTTGCAGATGTTACCAAAAAGCTATCGCATGCCATTAAAGCAATACTAAAAAGTGCAAACATGAATCCAAACAATACTTTTCTTTTCATCCGTGTTTTCCATAGAAATTAATGCAAATTTCTATGTCCTCCTATTTTCATGAAAATAAATTTTTACTGAATTTAAATTAAGTTTAATGTTTGTATATAAATCAATATAAAGTAACATAATCCGACTGTAAAAAAGAATAAATTATTTATGAAAAGCAAATTGTATTTGTTTAAGTATATTTTATATCTATCTCAATGAAAAATCAATAAGATATGAACAAACAAAAAAAGAAAATGTTAAAGGCTACATCTTCTTTGTTCAAATCGTATTTGGCGAAAAATAGCCATCTTGTTGGTTACCTTGTTGTAGAACTCATAATTGGGTCATTACGTATTCTACCAAAGGTAGTGTATATTCCTCACTTACATAATCAGTGGGGTTATTAAATCCAAATAAAAAGCCTTCTTCATCTGGGGTTTTATTCTGCTTCTTTTCTAAGATCTTCTTGAAATTGCCCATAAAGAATTTCATCAGACCAGTAATCTTATTCATATCCAGTCCACCTGGAAGATAAAAGCATTTATGGAATCTTAACTGTTCTTCTGTTAAGTTGCTTTTAAAGATATTACTTTCATGTTCTGAGAATTCATTACTGCCACCACAGGCAAAGATGACAATCGGTTTGTCTTTAAAGAGTTTCAATACTTTTTTTATTTTCTTCAGTTTATTGACATATACTCCACTACCAAAAACTACTTTGTCATATTTCAACAATTCTTTTTTCTTGATTTCATCAAAATCAACAAACTCGCATTCAAGTTTTTTTGCGATGATTTCTGCATATCTTAATGTATGACCATATTTGGATTTATAAATGACGATTGTACTCATACCTTTCACTCCCTTTTAACAAGCCTATTTTACCATATCTATTTTGAATATAAAAGATTGAATTATGGACAAATGGTTTTGTTTAAGGCCATTCACAATTCATCAATTTATTCATTCAATCATTTTTTAAGATATTATGTGTTCTGAAAACAACTGATTGAATTTCATAAGTTGCCCAAAAAGTTGTGTAAATATAATGAATATAGGGTAAAATGAAACTAGATAACCTATAAAGGGCGTGATTATATGATTAGAGATAAACGACTAACAATATTCTACTATATTGTAAGAATATCAATGGTAATCCTTATTTCAGCTAGTATCATCGGTATTTTTATTAGAAGGGACGATGCGGATTTAAGCCGTGGCATCTTTGTCGCAATTCAGGCAATTATATTGTTGCTACTATCTTTTGGACCTCCAGCAATGGAAAGAAGGCTAAAGCTTGACATTCCTGATTTTTTGGAAGGAATCTTTTTAATCTTCATTATCGCAGCCTTGATATTTGGTGAAGTCGCCGAATTTTTTGTCAAAGTCAGTTGGTGGGATGACATGCTTCATACCACATCAGGCGTTTTAGTTGCGATTACAAGTTTTTCGATCATTAACACAGCAGTTAAAAATCCGAATAACGCATTATCTCTCAATCCTTTTTTCATTGCTCTGTTCGTATTTTGTTTTTCGATGACGATTGGTGTTATCTGGGAATTTTTCGAGTTTGCAATCGATACTTTGACTGGCTCAAGCAATATGATGAGAACTTATGATTCACTGACCAATATCCCTTTCCAGGGGTTATCGGCGGTAAGTGACACCATCCACGATTTGTTTTTAGCTAGTCTCAGTTCTTTGGCTGTGAGTATTATAGGCTATTTTGATGCAAAACATGGAATGAAGTTCTTTAAAAAATGGCTGATTTCATCCCATAAAAAAACTGAGATAAAGACTTAATTCTTAAGGGTCTTCTTTCTCAATTTCTTTTCTTGGGAAGTCATTGTTGATGGATGATTTACATCAGCCCCTTAAAGGGTACTGGTTCAACAGAATTTGCGCTTGAGAGACCATGAATAATCGACAAAATCATTTTTAGACAATTGAACATAACGAATTTATATTTGCAAGTACAAATAACGAAAAACTGCTTGTACTACTTTAGTATTGGCTCTCAATCCAAGATTGCGTCGTAAGAGGCTTTTAATTAGTAAGCCTTTTTTTAAAGGGGGCCAATTCCAATATGTTTCTCATCATTTATACGAAGATATGAGCCCAAATATTATCCAATCTATGATACAATAGTTGTTACATAGACTGGTCACAGGAGGAACAATATGGACAAGTTGAAACTATACGGATTTAATAATTTAACCAAGACATTAAGCTTCAATATTTATGACGTTTGTTATACGCGTACGGAAGAGGAACGAAATGCTTATATTGAGTACATTGACGAGCAATACAACTCCAATCGACTTACCCATATTTTACTCGATGTGGTCAAGATCATAGATGCAAACGTCTTAAATATATCAAAACAAGATTATGATCCTCAAGGTGCCAGTGTCACAATGATGATCTCTGAGGAAGAAGTCAATAAGCGATTAGTGGATCCATCCTGTAATTTAGGAGATGTCCTTAGAAAAGACAGTATCGTCAGTCATCTAGATAAATCTCATTTGACTGTTCATACGTATCCTGAAAGTCATCCGGTCCATAATATCTCTACCTTCAGGGTCGATATCGATGTATCGACCTGTGGAAAGATTTCACCGAATAAAGCTTTGAACTATTTGATTAATAGTTTTGATTCCGATGTGATCGTGATGGACTACCGTGTCAGAGGGTTTACCCGTGACACGGATGGCAATAAGGTTTTCATCGATGATTCGATTAATACGATCCACGATACGATTGAAGAAGAAATATTGAATAAATATTCTGTGATTGATATTAACCTTGAACATTCCAATATTTTTCATACAAAGATGATGTTAAAAGAGTTTAATCTTGATAACTATCTTTTTAACATCTCTTCTTTTGATTTAGAAGAGAGTGAAAAAGATCAAATCCATTCAGAAATCAATAAAGAGATTGCGGAAATCTTCTACGGAATGAATATTCCCAAGATGTTGTGAGGTGAAGTAATGAAATTTACAGAGAAATGGACAGAACACATTGATTTTTCAGTTGAAATCAAGAAACATCTCCATTCCGAAAAAACCAAGTTCCAACAGATTGAAATCTATGACTCTTTTGATTTGGGACGTTTTTTTACACTTGACAATGTGCTGATGATTACGGAAAAAGATGAGTTCATCTACCATGAAATGATTGTTCATACTCCCATGTCTGTAAATCCTCAAATCAAGAAAGTACTGATTATTGGAGGAGGAGACGGTGGGACGGTTAGAGAACTCGTTAAATATCCAACAATCAACCAAGTGGATTTAGTTGAAATCGATGGAAGAGTCATCGAATTATGTAAAGAGTATTTCCCGCACGTTACATCTGGTTTAACGGACCCTAAAGTTCATATCTATGTAGAAGACGGCGTTCACTTCGTCAACGCTTCAAAAGAAAGGTATGACTTAATTATTGTCGACTCTACTGATCCGGTTGGACCTGGAGAAGGATTATTCTCGAAAGCATTCTATGAAGCTTGTTTTAATTTATTAAGTGAAGATGGAATATTAATTAATCAACATGAAAGTCCTTATTTCGATAAAGAAGCTCTTGAAATGAAACGAGCCCATCAAAAAATCAAAGACTTGTTTCCAATTTCAAAAGTCTATCAGGCATTCATTCCTACCTACCCATCTGGTCATTGGCTATTCGGGTTTGCTTCAAAGAAGCTGGATCCAATCAAAGATTTCAAACAAACATTAATCCATCAACTTGGTTTTTCAACAAGATACTATAATCATGAAATCCATACCGCTAGTTTTGCATTGCCAAACTACGTGATTTCACTACTAAACGAATAATAATAAAATTCCTTACGATTAAATAGGAGATGGTATTCTATGATAAAAGACTTCAAGTTATATCTTCTCGATATGGATGGAACCATCTATATCGACAATCAACTCATTGATGGTACCATCGAGTTTCTTTCACAGATCAAAGCGTCTGGTGGGAAATACCTCTTTCTAACAAACAATTCTTCTAAATCAATCAATGATTATGTCAAAAAGTTATCTTCTTTAGGTATTGAAACTACCAAAGAAGACTTCTACTCTTCTTCAATGGCGACTTCAAGCTATTTATTAGAACATTATCCGAATAAACTCGTGTTTTGTGTTGGAACGAAATCTTTTGTTCTTGAGATGAAGTTATCGGGGATTAAAATAACCGAACAAATCGAAGACGGTATTGAAGTATTGCTTCTGGCGTTTGACACCGAACTCACTTCAAAGAAACTTCGTGATTTGAGTTATTTACTAACGACAAGAGACCTCGCCTATATCGCCACAAACCCTGATCTTGTCTGTCCTGTCGATTTTGGATATATTCCAGATTGTGGATCCATTTCAGAAATGTTATACAACGCTACTAAAAAGCGACCTTTCTTTATTGGCAAACCCAATCCGATGATGATTGAAAATGCAATGAAGTTAACTGGATATTCCAAAGAAGAAACCGTTTTGATTGGAGATAGGTTGTATACAGATATCGCTTCAGGAAAAAATGCAGACATTAAGACGATTTGTGTCCTCACAGGAGAAGCAACTCTTGATGATATTGAAAAAAGTGAAGTCAAGCCTGATTACACTTTTGGGTCAATCAAGCAACTTTTTAAAGATTAATTCATATATTTTCAAAAATCCAGTCATATGAAAGAAACACTTCTTTGATGGACACAAACTTAATAATTTTTACGAGAGATGTTCGTAGACACAAAGAAAGCGTCTATGAACATCTCTTTTATTATGCCGAGTTTTAAACAAAGACCATCATTCCAGTCTGAATTGATAATTCTATAGAATATAAGATTCTATATCGTTGTGACAAAGAAGTTGGAAATGAAGGTAAAGGTCCATATTACGGCAGATTTACAATAAAAAAAGTAGACGTCTTTTTTCAAAGTGTCCACTTTTGAGAATACTTACTCCAATGGTAACAGATTTGAATTGAGTTTAAGTTTCGTTATGGTTACTGTTTCTGCTAATTCCTCTTTTCAATAATTTTTCTTCAAATTTCTTCAAAAAATCTTTAGGAGGAATGCCGATAATATTCAAGGTGTTCTCAGCTTCTATAACTTCATAGGATCTGTTTTGCGAAAATATAGGTTGATATATGTTATATAGAGACTCATTTAAAAAGATGATTTTTTGATTGCTGGAACCTCTTAGCGGATGATTGTCATTAAGACTATCTATGTATTTACCATCAATCAAAACATCGATATAATCCAAATTCTTGGACATATTTGAGTCCATTGATATTTCCTCTAGTGTGTATCCAGAATATACCAAAACATCTGAAACTCCTAGCGCCTTTAATTGTTTGAGCAATTCTGGTAGATCATCTTGAATCATTGGCTCACCACCGCTGATGGTAACGCCTGATACAATGTTATCGTTTAATATTTCTTGGCATTTTGAAATGATTTCTATATTTGGCTTTTCATATTTGGAATCAATCGGCCAAAGTTTGGGTTCAATGCAATTTTCACAGTGATGATTGCATCCTTGTGTCCATATTCCAATTCTATTTCCCGGTCCCAGTGTTGTTACAGGGAAAAGAATAGACCTAACCAACATACTCTATCTCAAAAATCACGTTAGCAAGTGTTAGAACATCATTTGAATGAACAGGAAATTCTTGTTGAGGAGTCAATTTTTTCCCATTCAACCACGTTCCATTCGTACTATAATCGATGATGACAACCTCAGAACCCTTCAGCGTGTATTTGAAATGGGTTCTGCTTATGGTTAGAGATTGATTCAAAAAAACGTTTTCTATTGTATATCTGCCAAATGATTTGGTGGTATCATCGACTTCAAGATCTAATTTTGCTTCAGGATTTTTCAAGCGTAATTTAATTGTGGATGGCGCCTGAGGAATATCGATTTTAATGGAATCGGAGTTATCTTCTACGGGTTTACTTAGAAGAGGCTTGTTGCAGATGGGACAGAACAAATCAGAAATTGAAACTGGCATCTTGCATCGAGGGCATAATTTGATTGTTTCGTTCGCACTTTGAACAATCTCCTTGGTTTCAGCCACAGGAGGTTCTGTTATATTGAAAAGGGGATCATATTCGATATCATCTTCGACAATAAAAATATTTGAATCCAACTTAAATCCACATTTCTCACACTTATCCAAGACTTTCTTGCTATAAGCTCCGCAATTGGGACATCTTTTTACTTTTTTCATTGTACCACCCTGTGTTTCAATTCAACATGCTGGACCTTTTTCATTCTATTCTTTCTGATAATTTCAACCTTGGAGATATCCACATTGCCGGATAGTTTAATTTCTTCAGCCCATTTGATATCAGGATCAAATAATTCGTTCGTTAGCGTGTTAATTCCTTTTTCATTCAATTTTTGTTTGATGATTGATTTCTTATCGCAGAATTTTTTCATTGTATTTACAACTGATGCTTTGTCTTCTGCAATTCCGTCCATTTTTATGCCAGATACTCGATATGTCAATTGATCATTGTTTACAAGTGTCACAGCAAGTACGTTTCCATTCTCAATATGGTAGATATCTTTATGAATATCCTGCCCATTTGTTTGTATGTCTTGAGATTCGATGTGTTCATATCGGAATTCGTTCATAATTTCTCGTAATGATTTACGAATGTATTCTGACTTCTTCTTCTCAATCGCTGGTTTTTCGTATTTAGCAATTTGTACTTTAAGTTGATTGATGCAATCATTTATATTTTCAAAAGAAAACTCATATGTTGGACTTTCTAATTCTAGAATTTTCATATAACCCGATAATTTATAATACAACTCATCATAATTGTTCTTCGCTTTGATGACTTCTGAGTATTTGTGCTTACTTTCCAAGTATTTGTCGTCTAGAAGTCTTTTCCGAACGATAACCATGCTTAGTTTCGTCTGTTTAGATAGTCTGTCATCAACCAAAATCTCATTTACGCTGTCCACGAGGTCCTGGCAAACTTGAAAATCATGGATATACTCTAGATTTGTTATTGACGTCATGACGTCGATAATTTCTTTTTTGACTTGATATAATTTCAAGTCTAAGGATTCTTCACTTTTTTCTTCACTCATTTTTTCGAGCAATTCACGCAGTTCGTTGTAAAAAACTGTTAAATACGGAATCCCGATTTCGTTTTCAATCACAAATATAAGATTGTCGATATGTTCAACATCAAAAATCTGATGATTTGCCATTAATTCTTTTATTTTTGTTTTTATTTCATTCACTTGAGTTTTATATTCAGAAAAAGAAGCTTCCATGCCAGACAGATTGCCCTTTTTGATATTTGTGACAAACCTATCTTTGATTCCATAGAGTGATTCTTCAATATCGGGAATAGAAGTCCCCTCTTCACTTAAATGAAATAGTAATTCTTGTATGGTTTCTGAATAGTATGAAAATTGACTAATGAGGTTAAAGTATTTGGCTTGTTCTTCGTTGCTTTTCTTCTCGATATGCACTAAATCTTTTGTAGAGCAACCCAGCACGCTCAAATTCAAATTTGATTTCATACGGTTCAGATACTCTATTGCGCTATTTTGATTCAACGCAACAATTTTCTGGTAACGATCAAAAGCTTTCTGATACTGAGCTTGTTCTTCTATCATCATATCTTTAAGGTAAGAAATGCTTGCTTTGATGTTTTTGACGCCTTTACTGAGCCCATCAGCAATCAAGACTCCTCCCGCTGCGACTCCAATAGCGCTTATGGAAACAATCGCGCCAACGCCCAACAGAAGGCCACCTATAACATCACCTTGTAAGTTTAGTGCTTCATCTATGATTCCGCTCATATCTAGTGTCTCTCCTTTTCAGCAAACATCATTTTACTTTATAACCTTTCGAATTTAGCCACATGGAAAACAATGGGTCCTTCAATATCTCCTGAGCTAATTTGTCTGGATCTGCACTTGACAGAACAAGAGTTGAAAGACTGGATAAAGTCGTGCATCCTTTAAAATTCGATTTCGTCGAAGTAAGAAAATAAGCTTTATAGAACATCTCTTTCTTGTCTTTCAATTTGTATATTTGGGAAATGAGTTCGTTATTGGGGTGTTCTTCAAGATCGTTGATGATCTTTAATTTCCCAGTCTGTATAAAACTAGAAAGTGCTTCAATATATTCTGGGTTTTGTGATTCGTAAGCAATACCCACTTGAACTATAAAATCATGAAGATTTCTCACAGGAGAAGCATTAAAAGAGAAACACAAATGGCCTAGGATTAGTTTAGAAAGAGAGCAATAGCGATCGACAATGTCTTCCTTTTTTTTGATTACATCTATTTTTTTCTTTTCAATCCCATATTGATTCACCAAAAACGAATAGAATAGTTTTTGGTTTGATTCAATTGTCAAAGGTTTTACTTCTAATCCATCAAAAAGAACATTCATAAAATCCGCTAGGTTCTTATACTTAACGCCACGATGAAAAACTTCTTCGCTAGACTTAAATAAGTTTAGCAACATATCGTATGTTTCCCAGGAATGTTCAGGATAAGATTGAAATATCTCCTTGATTGTCTCTTGTACTTTATTGTCAAGCCCTTCGTTTTTGGCAACCAAGAGAAGGATGTCTAATGACAACGCAGGCATTTCAGCGTTAGGGTACATTTTAATCATGGCTTCAATGAAATTCTTAAAGTTCCCATACTTTTTATCTCGATAGGTAAAAGGTAATTTGGGATTAATCATATTCAAAGTGATAAACAGTCCGATTTCAGGTGTTTTTAGATATTTGGCAAATACATCTTTCAATTCGAGATAAAACGATTGATTATGTGCTTTGATCGCCTCATTGATTAGATTGTTCTCGTAATGCTTGAGCGCTTCACTCCATTCATCAATCATTGCTTCTGTCAATGATTTTGAGTCAGAAAATATTTTGTTCTCTCCTTTGACTTTGAATTGATAATCCTCAATCAAATACATACTATTCGGATCTTTTTCCTCTTGTTTCAATCTGCATCCCTGATAGATCTTATGATTCTTAATCCACTTTGATACGCCAATATAATCAAGCCGTTCGTAAGGTGCAAAACGAATCAATTCATGAATCAAATCCGCAAGATCAGGATTAATTTCATTCGGAATTTCTGTCTTATAGTTCATCTGCAACATGCGAACCTTATGATTCGTGATTCCTTTGAACGGATCGTCTCGGAATCCCATATGCAGCAATGTCATTCCGAAAGAATAATAATCCCCCATTTTTGATACAGATTCATCCGCTTCAGGAGCAGCATACATCAATGTTATCGCAGAACTCGCTTTTGTGATGTAGGATCTTCCTTGCATGTCTCTCGATATTCCAAAGTCACCGATTACAATATGTTTAAAGTCATCGGTTAGAAAAATATTATGTGGTTTGATATCATCATGGACAATCTCTTGTTCATGTATTGCTTTTAATGCCTCATTTACTTCAAAAACCAAGACATCTTTAATGAATTTATCAGAAAAACTTTTCAGATTGTCAAACAAAGTCCCGTTTCTAAAATATGGAAGGATTTCGTAATATCTCCCATTATGAATTCCGGATTCAATGCTTTTAAGAATATACTCTGAATCGATTTGATTCAATTTGGCAATGATGTCTGCATTTATCTTGTGAGACTGCTTATATATTTTAGCAACATAAGTCTTGTTATCCTTTTCACACAAATGGACATCGGATTCTCCTGAATTTTCTGAAAGAATCTCACCAATTTTGTATCCTGATCCGATGATGTCACCAAAATCGACTTTGGTTCTGGATGAAGTTCCTGAATTAGTTTTAATAGGCTCTGTTACTCTGCTTCGATCTGAAATGACTTTTTTTTCAGATTTCAGTAGAGGTTCTGTTACTCTATTGTCAGTGCTATCTTGACTATGTGTATCCAAAACTTCAGTAATTCTGTCTATAGGTTCGTTCTTATTCACGGTTTTACCTCCAGCATTTAGTCTTGCATAGATCCTAAAACATAAAGTCCATAAATCGATGCAAAAATGATTAGTGCAATTATGACATACGCTAGACTAAAAGAAAAGTATGTCATCATATTATATATGATTGCCAACCCTCCAACAATAGAGGCGGAACGCACAATATTATTGATCTGTCTAATGGCAAATCCAATCACTGCAAAGATAATTGTTGGAATAAGAAATAGAAGTCCATTTACTTGTACCACATCTGGTCTAATTAAGAAGGCATAAATTAGAAAAAATATCAAAATAGAGGATAAGTATTCTAATGCCCCCTGTCTTTCATCCTGCTTTGACCAAGACGTAACAACATAGATTGATGCTATACTCAATCCAGCAGCAATTACGGTGGCAATCAAAAGTCCTATAAATGCAAGAAACTTCACAAATCCGGTAGAATTCGTCAAATCAAGAATATTGGAAGTGAGGTAACTGAAACTTGTAGCAACTATAATCAAAATTAAGCTTGGAATCACATTATCCAAAATATAATTTTTTCTCTTTATTTTGATTGCTTCATTCATTTTAACATACTCGATTTTCTGATTAATCCTTTCGGCATGTTCAGAAACGATGGCATCAGATATATAATAATTATTTAGCGTTTTTGCAAGGATTTTTTTCAACTCAGAAATGTTTTTGTAGGAAATATCATTCGATAAATTAATTGGTTCACTCATTTTATGAGTTACATCCTTATAGAGCAAAGAAAAAGGTTTATTGAGGTCTATGTCCTTATATGCTTTACTGACTTTCGGGACTTTGTCGAGTAAAGTTGTCGCCAATTCGACATTTTCTAAAGTGTCTAATTCGAGTTTTCCATCTTTGTAAAAGTTTTCAGGTAAATTGAAATAGGTGAAATCATAATGATTTCGAATGTGAGTTTTACAATTATTGTATAAGAATAGCAAACCGTCTAGATATTTGTTTTTATCTTCAAATTCATTGATGGAGTCTACCTTAACGTCAATTTTTACTCTTCTTGTATCAAAAGAAATTTCTTTAAGCTTTTTTGAATAATCAGCTTGCATCAATGCAAGCATCTTTTTTTCATAGGATTGAAAATTCGTATCAGGCTCACAGGCTTTGAAAATCTGATAGAGTTTTAGCATGTTGTCAATCATGGCTGTCCTCCATTTGAACTAAGATATACGTGAAATTATCCATTGCGCCAGCTTTTAAGATGTGTTGACGAATTTGCTCTGACAAGTGTCGGATGGAATGACCCGATTCAAGAATGCTTCGCATGGTATCGTCATCTACCATGTCACTTACACCATCTGTGCATAACAAAAAAGTATCTCCAGCCCTCACTCCAAAATCGATTGAAAAAACATGAATCTGTTCTTTATCAAAATGAGGGTTTCCTAGATATGCGGTTATCTTATGATTATTCGCGTATTTTTCAGAATCTTCTTCTTTAACCAAACCCATTGATTTAAGATAATTGAAATAACTATCATCAACAGAAAAATACTTGAAAAGACCGTTTCTTAGCCGATAAACACGGCTATCACCAACATTAAAAACAATCCATCGATCTTCGAGTAGAATCATTCCAGCGAGAGTTGTTCCCATGCCATTATTATGTGTGTCAGTTGTAGCGTATTTTAACACCTCAGAATTTGCCTGTTCAATAATATCTTTCAAGGAATCTTCATTTGAAAGAAGAATGTCTTTATACTTTGAAGCAAAATACTCGGATGCTACTTTAGCTGCTACTTCTCCGGATGAATTTCCTCCGATTCCGTCAAATACAACAAAGACGCTTGCGTTCTCACTCAATTCTGTATTACTGTCGATAAATACGGAGTCGTTAATTAAATACGTATCTTCGTTGTTTGATTTGACATAGCCATTTTCACTTATTGCAATGATTTTCATAACTCACAAACCAATTCAGTGATTGAATTTGATTCATTTAATGATTCTAGATGAATCGTCTGACCGGAATAAATACGGTTTTTAGCCAAATATCTTGCTAATGGATTAATTAGATATTTTTCAACTGCATTTCCTGCCCCTCGCCCACCAAGGTATAATTGTTTTTTGACCTTTTCGTAAATTTGTTGCTTAGCAAGATCGGAAATGATTAATTCGATGTTTTTCTGAGATTTCAGGTTAGAGACGATCTTGGATATTTGGCTATCTGCTATTTTCTCTCCAACCGATTCTGTTATATATTCAAATATTATAAAATTGTCTCCAATTCTATTTTTGATTTCTGGCCTTCCTGCCTCATGGAGAAAGAAGTCATCAATTCCGGTCATTACTTTTGTTTTATATTTTTCGTAATCCGAGTTATCATCGTAATATGAAATGATGTCTACTTTTTCTCCTGTCATTCTATTTGTTTTAGAAACGCCTAGGTTAGATGTGAAAATGATGACTGTATCTGAAAAATACACCGTTTCACCTTTGCCATCTGTCATTCTTCCATCTTCCAAGATCTGTAAGAATTTATCTAAGATTGTTTTGTCTGCTTTTTCGATTTCATCAAACAACAAAATTGAAAAAGGCTTGTTTTTAACGGCATTAGTCAGTTGTCCACCTGATTCATATCCAATGTATCCTGGAGGTGCGCCCAATAATCTTTGATCTGAATGACTCTGACTATATTCACTCATGTCGAAGCGAATACAGGCGTCTTCAGTTCCAAATAGCCAACGTGCAATTGATTTAGCTAGTTCCGTTTTTCCTGTACCGGTAGGTCCGGCAAGGAACATGATTCCACGAGGTTTCGATTTGGATGAAGAGTGTTGAAGTCCGCTCATTCCGAAAACGGCTCTCGTAATGATATCTGCAGCTTGCATTACGCAAATGTCTTGTCCTTTGACATATTTCTTGATATCGCTTTCGATTGTGTCTAACCTTTCGATAAGTTCTTCCTTGTTCCATGGATTGTCTTTTATTCCATACTTATACAGAGAAATGGCTTCATCGATGTTTTCAATCGATATCTTTTCGTTGGTCATTAATTCGCGTAATGAATTCAAATCTATATTTCTAAATCCATCAGTGAGATCAACAAATTTCCTCTTGACTCTTTCAACTTCATTGTCCGGTTTCTCTTTTAATTCGTTGTAACCGTAAAAATACTCAATCGTAGACTCAAGAAATTTCTGCCTAATGTCACTGTCAGGATTTGTCAAAATGAGCGTTTTGACCATTGGGTTGTTAAGGTAAAACCATACAGGAATATCATTCAGTTTATCAGCGCAGATAAAAGTTAAATTATTTAGCCTTATTTTTGAATCCTTATAACAAGCCGGGTTACACTGGGATTGGCTGGCAAGAAACAACTCTGAATAAAAATATTGTTCATCATTTTGCAATGACGTAGCTGCCGTAATGTACCTTGATGCCATATCGAGAATGATGGCCACTGGCTCGTCAATATTCGCCATGGCATACCGGATGTTTAGAGTTGCATCACCAAACTTGGAATCTCTTCCCTGACGGTTCAACATCGTATCCGAATCCGAATCTTCTTTTTTTGCTTTTGCAATGATCTTTTTGAATCTTGACAAATCGTCTGTTTCATAACTATAGAACCCGTCTACATGATTAAAAAAAACGACAACTCGATATCCGATTTCATGAAGCATTCGATTAAAATAGTCATCCAGTGACATTAAATCGAAATCTCCATCCTTATCAATATAGGGTTGCTTATCCAAAATCTCGCCTTCCAAAACAAAAGTTGTTTTAAAATTCCGGTACAAGTTAATCTCTTCTTGCCATTTTAGTGTAATTTCTTTTTCCATTGAATAGCCTCCGTCAATAAGATGTAAAATATAGATATATCTTTGTTAAGCCATGTTAATTTGAGCTTTTTTCAATAAAAAAAACAAACAAACAAGATGCGTTATTAAATGATAAACAAATCTTAGTAGTAATTATATATTCAATTATCTATTAGTTTCCATATTTATTCAATGGTTTGAATAAACTTTTTTCTTATTCATTGGCTTTATTTTGCTATTTTTGAAAATTACGCACATAATTATTCATTTTAAATTTATTTTTCATGTTGACTTGGATTTTAAGCAGTGCTAAAATTAAGACAAAAAATATAGAAAGGATGAGATGTATGGATTCTACAAAACCAATCATTATATCAAAAATAGTAATTGGGATAATTTGGTTGATTGTTGCTCTGATTTTATGGTTTGCAGGACTTAGTTTGTTTTTAACTGAGACATCATTTAGTGATAGTTATTTTGGAAGGTGGTTTTTGTGGGGATTTGTTTGCGCATTTCCACTCATTATTGACATAATCATCTTTGTTTTTCGCTCCGCAAAAGAAGGGTATGCTGCTGGTAGTAAGCAATACTATGGAGAGGTTGTAGGAAATCGAATCTATGTCAAACATCAAGGTGTTTCAGGATTCTTTTTATCCTTACTATTTGGAATTTTTATCAGTCTTCTAGTAGGACCAATATACCTCGTATATAAATTCTATCTTACTATTAGACGTATAATTTACAATTTTCAGAGTTTAAAAACTGTTTAGAAATACTGTTTTAACAATACACATAGCCTATTGAATTATAAACCAGAATTTTCAATATGTGGCGCTTGTTTTAAAAATAGCAAAAAAAGTTGTAGATATAGAGTTAATCTGATATAGCCTTTAATAGTCTTAAAGAAGTCATTGGAAATTTATATTAATCCAAATAAAGCCCGTAAAGTTGAGAACAAACTTTGCGGGCTTTTTATTAGCCATATAAAACTTGGTAATGCTTTCTTCGCTGTCAAGAATGAACAGGAATATTATTATACTTTAATTAGAAATCGGATTTTGAGATTAATTATAGTCCAAGATCACGATCATTTAATAAAATTCTGTTTTCTATAAATTCCATTGATTCTTCTAAATATTCTTCGTTAATTGAATTTAAGATTAAGTACAGCAATTCTTTGACTTCTTTATACTCAATTCGCTTTAAATCACAACCAGAAATTAGATTCTCAATTTCATTTTTTGTTAATTCATTTAGTTGATGATGGACGAATAAATATATCTTTGTTTTTGTGTATAGATCCTTATTTGCCTTTGCTAGCACAATTTCCGCTTTTGTAAATTCGCCTAAGTAACTTTTGACGATGAATATTGCTAAATTGCTTCTAATTATTCTTTCATTTATATAGTATTGACTACCCTCATTTGCAATAGCTCGATCTTCGAATTCGCACAAATCTAAGTCAACAAATTTATCGACTGAATGATCAATCATATAATCATTGATTTTTTGTGCAGCAACACAGATTTTTATCCTTTCCTCTTTTAAATCGACGATAGAGGATCCAACAAACACTTTATAACTATCCATTTATTCCTCCTCGGGCTCAGGCAACTTTGATAATTTTTCGTTATAGATTTCCATATCCTCATCCAAATCATTGTCTTTCAGAACTTCAATTAATTCGTTATAAAGAACTCTTAAGGAAGAATTATAATCCTTAGTTTCATTCAAGATTTCAAAATTTTCGATAGACTTAGTTAAATGACGAATGACCACTTCGAAGGATTCTCCCTCATGATCAAACGCCCTAGCGGTATAAACTTCGATGAAAGCCAATTCTTCATGATACTCATCGTATTTTGAAGGTATAATCAGCGTTTCAAAATCTTGTTCAAGCGTAGGGGTAATATCGATGATGTTTCGATGTTCCTTCAACTTGTAATAAGCCTCAATGAGCATCTTATAAGCAAATGACAATCTTGATCTCGGTGTTTTAAATTGTTCGTTTTTCAAAGAGTGAATGGTTAAAATACAGAAATGGATTAACTCTTTGTAGTTTTTAACTTTATAAAGTGTATATGTATGCATATATAGAATGATGCTCGTATCAATGATTTTGGAAAATGTTTCGAGGGTTTCAAATTGTTCAAGTTTATATATAATCTTTTTGGTTTCGCTCAGCATTTCTTCGTAATCTAAAAGGTTCCATACACTTTGAAGGTACGTATCATAGACTTCGATCAAGGTTTGAAAGAAAATTAGAAATTCGTCTGAAACTGTTTCGGAGTCTTCCACTTCATCCTCTAAGCCAACTTCGTTATCTAATCCATCTTCATCATCTTGACTATCTTCTTCAATATCAATTTCGTCAAGTCCTCCAACGAGTTCAAGGTAATCAACGAGCACAGCAAAATATCGTTTAATCAAATCAAGGTCTTTTGTATCGCCAATGTCATCCAGTATATTTTTATACCCTTTGATATAGGTCATCGGGTTTAAAGATGGGTCAACGCCTTCTAGTTCCATGATCTTCAAGAAAGTAAACTGGAATTCTTCGAGGGCTTCCTCGTATTTTTCTTCAGAATAGAGAACAAAACCCAAGTCATTATGAGCTACAATATCGTTTGTTTTAAATATGCCAATTGTGCTTTCCAGATTTTTTTCGTTACTTTTGATTGCTTTCCGCAATAAACTCTCAGTATCTGACAACTCATCGTCTTCGCCCTGCAAAGCTGCTAAATTCATATACATCACAGAAAGTGCAGGTTCGTATACGGTAGGGTTAAGTTCAACCAGTTTTTCGATTAAACTCGTGGTTTTTTTTAAATATTCTATGACTTTATCCTTATTACCCATTTCAGGCAAACTATAAAGTTGTGTAACTGCATTGTATATTTGTAGCAACAATGGATTATATACCAAAGGATCTGTTTCAGCGCATTTTTCAGCCATTACAACGATATTTTCATATGTGTTTTTCGCTTCCAGAGGTTTTCCGTTTGCTAAAAAGTAAGTTCCTTCAAGAAGTCCAAATTTAATTTGAAGTGCATCTGTACTTTGAGGGGCAATTTTGTTTATTTCTTTCAAAAGTACCTTTAATTCAAGATACGTCTCTGTAAATTGATCGAGCAATCCTTGTGAAAGATACAAGACGGCAAGATTTTGTTTGCAGATAAAATCTGAATTGATTGATAAGTCTTTCCTTGTAATGAGTTTCCCCATTTCAAGTGCCTTGTTGAATAATCCTTGAGCATCTTCTAGACGATATGATTGCAAGTAAACAATACCCAAATTTATATAAAGTATCGTCCTAGAATAAATTAATGCATCATTCTTTAAATCAAGATTTTCACTAAAATTGTTTATTAGATCAGCAAACAGCATGCCTGATTTATCGAATCGTTGGGTATTCATATAAATGAGACCAAGATTGTTTTTAAGTGAATAATGTGCTTCTTCAGGTATCGATATATTTTGGCTTTTTGCAGTTTCGATATATTTAATACCTCGTTCACAATAATGCTCTGCATCAAGCATATTTTGAATGAAAAGCGAATCTAATGCTAAAAGATCACAGAACAGTACTTTATAATAAAAATATTTCGGGTTTTTACGATTTACAAGTTCAGATCCTTCTTCAGCGACTAATATTGATTCTTTAATCTTTACGATTGCCATAAGGAACTGTGCATACTCAAAATGAATCTTCGGTTCAAGTTCGAATTCATTTTCAAGTTCTACTGCTTTCTTGTAGAGCCTATCAACTTCTTTAAATCGATTTGGATCTGACGACTGAAGTTTAATCGATGGCGCAGTCGATAAAGTATTAAAGTATTTTTCAAATTCTTTGAAGTTGGTATCACTTTGTATCCGGTATTTTTCCGCTGCAATTTCAACTTCATTTAAGATTGTCTCAGCGTTGAGAATCTCATTTGCTTTTTCGATATCGCCACGGTTAATGTGATACATCGCTAATTCCATGGTTGATGAAATGTTACATTTTCCAAGTGACTCATAATATTTTCTGAATGTTTTAACTAAATTCAGTTCCAAATCTTGAATTTTTGATGACAGTTCCTTGGCTTTTTCTTCTTTTTTTGGATCGTGTTCTTTTCCCAATTGCGTCATTAAAACACTTAAATCTTTTTTGTATCTATTTAGAACTGAATGGTTTTTATAGAATGCAGCTTCACTAAAATCCTCAATTTCATTATCATTAATATAGAACTTTCCTTCAAGGAATTTCACTTCCAACGCATTTGAATTGATGACAATTTCAAATATTAATCGTAATTTAATTTGGTCTAGATTATCATATTTTTCATAATAGTATCCTAAGTCTTCTCGCAAATGTTTTTCAAACGACTTCGCAGAATCGGTTAATTCATCGGTTTGACTGAAGGATTTGAACATGACAATGATTCTAGGAGTCTTAAAGTTACTAAACTGATCCTCGCATATACCAAATTCTGCTTGGGTTAAATCATCGAGTTCCTTACTTACAAGGAAAAACGAGGTGGAATTATCTGCGAAGACTTGCCCTATAGTATGATTGGTTTGACCGTCTTTAGGTCGTTTAAAAATACTCAGGTCAGTAACATGAATCTTGACGTTTTTGTTCAATCTTTTGTTCATTTCAAATATGAAAGAATAAAAGATATCATTTTCTTCGGATAACGATTTGATGGAAGAACCAATATAAAACTTGACATACTCCAATTGTGAAATCCCCCTAAATTTAGAATGTAAAATTAAAATCTGATTCCATTTATGTTGCCATTGAGTGTATTACACATTACTGTAGTTTGAGTCCATTTATCCATTTGTGTAAAGTGATGCTCTTTTTGGTTTCAGGGTCATTGATCCAAACTTCATAGTCTTGGCTTTGATTAGACTTTTTAAAGTCAACATAAGGGTAAATTTGCAAATATTCCTGATTTGGAAAATCACTTTCAGCGGCATCATTGAGCGGGAGGCTTGCACATCTAAATTTCTTTTTTCCCGAAAAATAGCCTAATTCCCATGGGCACCATTTCGACACAGATGAACTTCTGGAGTGAATGTAAAGCAATCCTTTGCATTTGTCCATTTGTTCAGCGATTCTCAACGCAGTTTTCTTTGTTACATGGTTTCTGTTCAGGGTTTTGTCATTAAGGTCAATATAGGTGCTGTACCCAAGTTATTCAAGCAAGTTCACGATTTTTTCAGCAAAACTGACATCATTGTATGAGTAGGATATAAAAACATCAAACTGAGGTAAAGTCGCTTGTTTGTTTATAATACTTTTGGAAAGTTTTTCATTGATAACTTTTTTTTCAACCAATTCGTTTAGATACTTCTTCGATAAAATCATAGGTTCACCTCATCAAAAAATAAAATTAGAATCATGTTAAATCCGAGACTTTGAAGCGACAATTCATAAAGATAAATTTCTATTTTTTTATATTGAATGGCGCAATAACAAGCTTTGAATCTTTAATTTCTTCAAAAATATTATCCATTAATTGAAGGTCATACTTAATTACATCCAATTCCATCTCATTGACTATTTGGCCATTTGCCTTATACAAATCAATTTGAAGTTCTCTATACTTATTAAGTCCTGCCATCGTTGTCAAACATGCATGAACTCTTTTCTGGTCATCATCTTTATACAACCTGTAGCCCTTTGCGACCTTTAATAGTTTTATTTCATTTTTTTTCATAGGAAGATACCCTCTAAAAAGATAAAATGAATTCCAACGTTCATGTTCGATGAATGCAAGGACTTGTCTTGGATTAATGAACATATTAATGGAGTTTAATGTGTAAATAATATCTTCATGATCATTTCGGGAAATTGTATTTTTCGGGTCGTATTTCAATAAAAAATCTGATTTGCTGATACCTTTATCCAATTCATTTGTTAATTGCAAGCCCATCAAATGAAGCTTAAATGGTAAGGAGCTACTAGAATACCGATTAGAAAGTTGTTTGTTATAATTGAGGGTTTGCCATAGTTCAAGTGGTGACTTTCCTTTCACACCGTTGGTTTTATAATAATATGCATTTCTTGTTTGAGCAACCAAATCTAAATTTTCCTGAATGATGTTTTCAGGCGATAAGATTTCTCCTTCTGTTCCATAAGCAATTAAATGATTGTTTTTCAACAGATCCGCAACATGTGAAGATTTTCTATAAATATCTTGTTTGATTCTGACAAAAACTTGGTAATCGAAATCGATTTTGTTTCTTTTGATTACTTCTAAGACTTTCAAAGCAATATCAATATTATCGTTATCATCATCAAAAGAAATCATAATTTGATTATAACTGTTGGTTTTGAACGTCTTGCACAAGTTATCGCAAAATTCACTTGAGTAAAGATCTGCTTTTTGATATGAAATAAGAGAATTTTTCTTAGGCAACTCAAAATAGTCATTTTTGTCTAAAAGTAACTCGTTGTAGTGCAAGAAATCTGAGATGTCCTTGTTGACAGGTTCTTCAGTTTTGTCATAGACATAATAATTCACTACTTTGTCAACAATTTCTCCGTCTTTCTTCGTCGCAAATAGTTGGTTGAATATAGACAGTGCGACAAACTTCTGATTGACTTTTCCATACCCCAAGATAAAGAAATTGATGTCCGTATCTGGTTTTATTAGAGCAGTTCCATAATCAATTTGTTTAGAACTCATGTAGGCAGAAGCGGGATGTTCGAAAATAAGTTTTCTGGCAGACATTTCATAAGGATTAAACATAAAGACTTTATTGGAAAAATTATTCATTACAGAATCAAAGAACCTGTCATTCATATGATTGTATTTCAGGTAGAACTTGATTTTGCATTCTGTATTCTCTTTTAAGAATTCTTCGATGTAGTTTAAGAGAACGATTGATTCATCGCTATCTAAAAAACTGATGAACTCCCCTGATGCATTCTTTACTAATTTACTGAATGACTTATATGTTAGAGGTTCTTCAAAGAGAATAACGGAGTTCTTGGAAATGCCGTAATCTAGGCTTTGAACATGATTCCAAAATATAACTTGTTTCTCTAAGTTATTTATAAATATATGAGCTTCTACATTGTTTCCAATGACAATTGCATGTCTTCTTGTTTTCGAAAATAACAATCTAACTTTGGTAATGACTCTCTTGAAAAACAATTTCAATACTAAAGTTGTTGAAACGATAATACAACTTACAAAACTTAAGTAAAATGCAAAACGGTATATCTCGACTTCATCAAACGCTGTTTGAACTTCAGCGTTGTTGAACTTCAATGTTAAGTTTTCAATTGCAAATCCAAGTGATTTAAAGAGAAGTTCTAATGTTGTTTGAAGTGTAATATTGACATATTGTAATCCTGCGTAAAATAGCAGGATTGTAAGTAAAAGAGATACACCATGAAGTGTACTCATCCTAGTCAAAAAACACTTATCGAGATTGAAAAATAAATGTAATACCCTTAATGCCAAAATGACAGAAAATAAAATAACTAAGAGAATACTGATAGTGGCCATGTTGCCTCCTTGTGATTAATCAGATCATCAATCCTTTTTGAATTCCTATTAAAGGCCGGAAAGTCTGAAGTAATTTGTTTTCAGTTGTAATTTTGTCTTCGTAATAAATTACAGTATAAAATTTATTTGTCAAATCTTTGCAGTAGTAATTTCCAATCTCCCATGCACACCATTGTCTAATTTGGCCAGCACCCAAGATGCCAAGTTCGCTGTTCGAAGTTCTCAAAAACAAAAACTGCCTACTTCTTTTCATTTCGATATCTAACAGATTCTTTAAGTCAGCGACATTATCGATTAAACCATTATGCATCCAGTCAATGAAAAGATAAACTCCTTGTGTCTGAAACAGGAAATACAGTCCTAAAGTGTAAAGTTTGTCCATATGAGCATATGACAAAAACACTTGATTTTCATTTCTGTTGATATTGGAACCCTCAAGTTCAAGCACAAGTTGGCTGAAGTTTACGGTTTCGTCAACAAGAATTGTAATTTGGTTTAAAATGTCGTTAAGAATATACTTTGAATTTTGTGGCTCTTTTTTGTTCAAGTTGATTCGGATTCCATAGTTCTTCTTTCGATAGTTATCCTGTTTTTCATCTCTTAAATTTTTTATAAATGATTCAAGCATCTCTTGAGTGTTAGAAGCGTTTGTGTTGGTCTGAACCAAATCGATGAAATTCGAAGTAGAGGTTTCCAGTTGATCCTCAAGTCCCTTCAATACTGCAATAATGTATTGTAGCAAGTATTTTATTGTATCGCTCTTCCCTTTATATGTTTGAAATAGAAATTGATACACAGAATAGTACTTAAGATCCAACTGTTTATTTGGAACCGTATTCTGTTCAGTGAAATCTGATTTGATTGTCATTGAGAATTCTCCTTAAAGAAATGTTATGGATTTTTTGATTTTCGACCAATTAAGATTATATTTCAATTTATCTTGCAACCCCAATAAGCTTACTTATAAACAAAAACCATATTAGAATCATTATATCACTACATTCATTATAAAAAAATAGACCATTGATATATTTGCTTTTTTTTGATTTTGAATCCGATCGAAATATCGCTGTATTTCATACAAGGTCATTCAAATGTTACGAAAGATTTATAGGATGAAAAGTATATTATCAAAAATAGAGAAAGATTCCATGTGCAAACAGCGTGGAATCTTTTATTTGTTTAGGTTCTGGCAATGAATAATAAGCGTCACACTTTTTATATTAATGTAAAAATTCGGTAAATTTGAATCATATATTTACTGTTCGTGTTAAAATGAATGTTAAATTGATTCCGTTTTTTCTTTATACTATATTCTTCATAAAATTGACTTCCAGGTTTCATATATTCCCTTCAAGTACTTGATTGAAGAATGAATCTTGATATCACACTTAATGTGATAAAATAAAAAAAGAAAAAGGAGAAAAAAGTATGAAAAAAGTTTTAGCTTTACTTTTACTTTCATTGTTTGCTTTTTATGGAGCAGCACTCACAAGTCATGTAGATGCTGCAATCGTTTTTTTAGAAGGTGAAGATGGAGGAGGGACTTCCACTGATACAACTGCCCCCGTTATGACTCTTACTGTCAACAAAGACGAATTTTTAATCGGTGAAGAAGATTTTGTCTATCCTACTTGTACAGCTACTGACAACGTAACAGTTGGCGTCTCATGCCATTTCAGCACAAATATGATAAACTTCAATGAACCTGGGATTTATACTTTAAAGGTATATTCATACGATTATGCTGGAAATTATTCGTTTATATATGTTCCAATTACGATGCTTATTAGTGGAACATATTATGATGCAAAATTCTTTGATGATTATGACTTTAGATCGTCATATCTTGGTACAGAGCCTGTAAGAGTTGGCTACGATAATTCTGCAGAGGCTGATTATTGTTCTCTTTTGGGAAACCCATACGAAAAAATAGGGACTGATAACAGAGGAAGATTTATAGCAGAAATTGATTGGGTATTTGGAGATAAAATGTATGACTACATTTCTGGAGACTTCTTCTTTGATTACATCGGAGAATTGTTCAATGCCCATTATCTAATGTATGAAATTTATGATGTATGCGAAAAGAAAGTGTTCTTTGACACATCTATTTATCTAGATAGCAGTTTCGAAGGTGCAGCTTTATGGACAAGAAACGACATTGCAACTGCAGAACCGAAATCAACTGTTTATTCTTCCTATATTTTCCCAATTGGAAGTCTATACCCTGTATATACTACCACTATTTATTATGATTATACTGCAACTGAATTATATATTAGTCATGGCGCTCTAGAGTATACTCAGTATATGATTGATACTTTAGGTTATGTAGAGTTCGCAGATGCACTTGAGCAAGCAATACAAGACCCTGAAAATCAACTGATGTTTAAAGTTGCGATTGGTCTATGTGCACTAATCCTAGTTCCAGAATACGCCCTTGCTCAAACCGCGAAGGTAATTGTCGTTGCTTTTTTAGGAGATGCCTTCCTACAATATTTCAATGTTAAGATATTTGATAATTGGATTGAAAGTTTTTATGATGAAACTTATATTCAAACCACGATTAACCATGCGTTGATGTACAATCATGGATTGAAATTGTCATATACGGTATCAGGAGCATATACATTGCTATTAGGTGCTCCAACTTTCTTGGAAATTACTGAGTGGAATCCAGGAGAAGGCATTGACCGCGTCCTAGATTCAGGTGAATTTGGAACTCTGACTTTCGCCTCAGAAAACACCTTACTTCAGTTATACGGTAATTAAGATTGCTGAGTCATTATGAATAAAGATCAAAGTGTAATGTTCTATAGATTACTAACTTTTCTAGACTTTGTTTTTGTCTCAGTTCTTGTTTACCTTAACGAAAAGAACATTCTTGTGGTTTCAAAACCCATTTTGATTACAATGTTTGTACTTGCACTTATATGCATAATATTTGTTTTCAAAAAGTCGTTCTTATCAAATCTTTTTAATAAGATAATCTACTCGGTTTTGGCTATCTTTTATGTAATTTTAGCTCTCGATTTTCTGGTATTTACATGGACTTCGGCGAATGAATTGTTTATACGATTAAATCAAATTTTATTCGTCTTATTACTATCATCAGTAATTAACGTCAAAAAAGAATAGTTTTACAATTAAAAAAGCTTATACAGATTACTCCGGTATAAGCTTTTTTTGTAATTGAGAATAAAAATCTTATTCATTCACAATAATCTTCAACAAGGCTTTTGCGGCTTCAATCACACCACTGTGTTCTTTTCAAGTGACATCGAGTTTGGTATATAGTTCACCCACAATGATATTTTGATCAAAGAAGGCTTTGAATGTTTATTGCTATAGAATTTCAGTTTAATCTTGCTTTTGAACACATCCAAAAGGATTCGCAAAGAAGGAAGTGACAATTCCAAGTTCTTAATTCATTCCTTTCGCTTATACGAAATGGTTTGATGAGCGCCATCGTAAAACCTCCTTGTGTGAGATTGATGTGTATCATAGCATAAATCGAGAATTATTGAAAGGTGGTAGCATAATTCTATTCAGATTAATCAAGTAATAAAGAGAGTACTATTGACATTGAGATGCACTAGCAATAAAATGAATTTATGAGTGCTTGGTGAACCGTACAACTCATCGAGGATAAGAAAAATGAGCATTAAAAAAAGTCTGATTTTGATAATATTTCTATTATTTCTATTCCCATTAACAGCTTGTGATATGGATTCCAAAACGACAACTACC